>Ga0206870_1086_pt1 | contig 23684 bp, 5 predicted proteins | sample Alteio_BWOrgCont_36_FD_152620 | JGI IMG/M metagenome (GOLD analysis project Ga0206870, IMG submission 152620) | Enriched cells from forest soil in Barre Woods Harvard Forest LTER site, Petersham, Massachusetts, United States -... | ecosystem: Environmental > Terrestrial > Soil > Temperate forest > O... | reverse complement strand
CATCCTCTTGTCTGGTCAACACCCTCGGCAATAAAGTCGGCCGGGAAATTCTTTTCAAATACTTCCTTATTCTCAAATGGGTAATGCCATTGGGCGTATGGCATGGCTCCGGAATCGAACCATACATCTATCAAGTCAGGCTCCCGGAACATTTTCTTTCCACCTGGAGAAGCAAGTACAATACTATCAGCGTATGGTTTGTGCAAATCATGTACCGACTCTTCACTCCATCTGCTCGTCTTTAAATCCTCTTCGGTCATAAATCCCTTGACAACTGATTTCTTTATTTCTTCTCCCAATTGCTCTACAGAACCAATACATAACTCTTCACTCGAATCTTCTGTTCGCCATATAGGCAATGGTATTCCCCAGCAACGTGAACGTGAAAGATTCCAGTCAACCATATTTTCGAGCCAGTTGCCAAACCTTCCAGTTCCTGTTGATTCCGGCTTCCAGTTAATGGTTTTATTCAACTCAATCATCCTCTCTTTGCAGGCTGTTGTTTTAACAAACCATGAATCGAGCGGGTAATATATTACAGGTTGGTCAGTGCGCCAGCAATGTGGATAGTTGTGTTCGTATTTCTCTATTTTAAATGCTTTGCCCTCTTTCTTTAGTTTCAAAGCAATAGCAAGGTCTGTAGATTTCTCAATATCATCCTGGTCTTCCTTGGTTTTTACTAACCGGCCTGCAAAATCAGTTACAGCATCAACAAACCTACCACGTTTATCTACTAGTGTAAGGTAACCTATGCCATTCTGTTTAGCTGCTCTAAAGTCATCAGCACCAAAGCTTGGTGCTATATGCACAACACCGGTACCATCTTCAGTAGTAATAAAATCTCCTATTATAACCCTGAAACCATCACCACCTTCAGGCTTTGCATAAGGCAATAATTGTTCATAGTTTATACCTTCAAGATCAGAACCCTTAAATTCCTTTTCTACTTTAAAGGGCACTATCTTATCCCCTGTTTTGTATTCCTTCAACTCAACTCCGTAGGCCTTTTCAGAGAAATATTTCCCCACTAGTTCTTGTGCAAGAACAACTTTTATTTCCTGGCCTGTATACTGATTAAATGTATGCACCAATACATATTCTATGTTCTTACCTACTGCTAAAGCGCAATTAGAAGGTAAAGTCCATGGTGTAGTTGTCCATGCCAGAAAAAAAACATCTACATTATCGCCAGTGAATAGCTTTTCCGATTTTTTGTCTTTCGTTACTTTAAACTGTGCAGTTATCGTAGTGTCTTTAATGTTCTTATAGCAACCAGGTTGATTCAACTCATGCGAACTTAAACCTGTACCTGCAGCCCATGAATAAGGTTGTATGGTATAACCCTTATAAAGTAATTTTTTGTCATAAAGCTTCTTAAGTAAACTCCATACGCTTTCAATATATTCATTATCGAAAGTTACGTAAGGCTTTTCCATATCAACCCAATAACCCATTTTACGGGTAACATCTTCCCACTTGTCCTTATATTTCATCACCTCTTTACGGCAAGCGGCATTATATTCCTCAACCGTAATTTTCTTACCTATATCCTCTTTTGTTATTCCCAAAGTCTTTTCAACACTTAATTCTATAGGCAACCCATGTGTATCCCAACCACCCTTACGTTTCACCTGTTTACCATTCATGGTCTGGTAACGGCAAAAAATATCTTTTATAGTTCTTGCCATTACATGATGAATACCGGGCATGCCATTAGCTGACGGAGGTCCTTCGTAGAATGTAAATGATGGGGCACCCTCACGAAGGCTTATGCTCTTTTCAAAGGTGCTTTCGTCTTTCCACTTCTGCAGTATCTCTTTACTTACAGCGCTTAAATCAAGATTCTTATATTCTGTATACTTAGTCATACATTAAATCGTCGCTATTACTTTCAGTTCAATAGCTATAGGCGTTGGCAATGATTTTATTTCAATAGTAGTACGGCACGGTTGATTCTCTTTAAAATATTCCGCATATATACGGTTATACGTTGCAAAATCGGCTTTCATATTAGTCAAAAAAACCGTTACATCTACAATCTTATCCCAGCCTGAACCTGCCTCTTCTAACACAGCCTTAATATTTTCAAAAACTGAACGGCATTGGATTTCTATATCATAGGCTATTATATTGCCTTTATCGTCAAGTGTAGCACCAGGTATTTGCTTGCTACCCTTTTGCCTTGGCCCCATTCCGGAAAGGAATAATAAACCACCTACTTTGCGTGCATGAGGATAAAGCCCCACGGGCTCCGGCGCTTTTGATGAATATAGTTTATCCACGGCTTTTTTATAAGTGCGCAAAGGTAAGAAATTGGATGAATTATCAGCAGGCATAGGTATTCTTAGTGGGAATCAACAATATCAGCATACATAAAGTAAAAAGCACCCGCCTGAAGCGGGTGCTTTACAACTGTAAGGATACCTTCTATACTCTATTTTCCAACTGAGATTCTCGCAACTTTTTCGCCATTAGTTCCAACAACCTTCAATATATATGTTCCATTTGAAAGCCTCGAAACATCCATATGAATAAGGTTATTGTTAGCGTTAACATTTTGTTCCATAACCTCTCTGCCGGTTATATCATAAACCTTAATGAATTGAGGCTCCATACCTTGCTCGGTAATGCTAATATATACATCACCGGAAGTAGGCACAGGATAAACCTTTATACCTGAATTATAGCTGTACTCTTCAATGCCGGTAACAATAACAACTTTATCAGTTGCAGTACAACCGTTTTTATCAGTTACGGTTACACTGTAGTTGCCTGCACATATACCTTTCAACGAATCAGTTGTTCCGCTAGGGGTCCATGCATAGGTATATGGTGTTGTACCACCTGTTACTACAGCCCAAATTGTATCGTGGCAACCGGTAGAAACTATACTGTCAATTACAACAAACAAAGCAGCTGGTTGGGCAATAGTTATTGTGTCAGTAGAAATACACCCTTTGGAATCAGTAGCGGTTAACGTATACTGGCCCGCACAAAGGCTACTTGCAGTAAGCCCTGTACCTCCAGATGGAGACCAGCTGTAAGTGTATGGCGCAGTTCCACCTGTTACAGTGCCCGTTATTGACCCATTGCAACTTCCGAAACAAGTTACATTGGTATGTGAAGTTATACCAGTTGCAAGAGTAGAACTGTCTTTTACTATTATTATGGTACTTCCACTGCAACCATTTGAGTCGAATGCAGTAACCGTATATGTACCTGCAGCAAGGCTATCTGCTGTAGTTAAAGTATCACCGGTTGACCAGCTAAATGAATATGGCGCACCTGCACCGCCTGAAGCAGATACAGTAGCTGACCCATTACTTTTGCCACAAGCTGCATTACTTATTGATACTACATTAACAACTATTGCCGTTGGTTGACCAATTGTTACAGTCGTAGAGGCTGTGCAATTATTGTTATCTGTTACAGTAACTGTATATGAGCCTGCTGTTAGACCGCACATATTTGCAATAGTACCACCAGAAGGAGACCAACTGTAAGTATAAGGGGCTGTTCCGCCACTTGCAGTTACCGTTCCACAACCATCACTTCCGCCATTACAAGAAACATTGATTACTGAAGCAACAGAGGCAGTTAAAGTAGTTGGCTGACTTATAGTTACTATAGTGTCGCCAACACATCCATTACTATCTGTAACAACTACGGTATAGTCGCCCGCACATAAGTTAGAAATAGAATCGGTAACAGGACCAGTGTTCCATAAATAAGTATAAGGTACAGTACCACCGCTTACACTTGCAACTGCACTACCGTTACACATTCCATTACATGAAACAGGGTAAGCGAGAGGGAATATATCTATTCTTGCAGGCTGAGTTATAGAACCCGAACCAATACCTGAACATCCTTTTGAATCAGTTACCGTGCAGGTATAAGAACCGGCAGGCACTGCTGTTAATGGGTTATTTGTAGATACAACCGGTGTCCAGCTATACGTATATGGGGCTGTTCCGCCGCTGGCATTGGCTGTTATGCTGCCATTACCACCATAGCAGGTTGGACTTACTGTAGTGAACGTAACTGCGGGAGCAGAAGGATTAGTTAATGTTACAGATGCTGTTGTTGTACAACCGTTTGCATCAGTAACAGTTACTGTATATGACCCTGCTAATAATCCATTAGCTGTAGTATTTGTACCTCCAGATGGTGACCACGAATATGTTAATGTTCCTGTGCCTCCACTTGCACTTACTGTAGCGCTACCGCCTGTTGAACATGTAGGGTTGGTACTTGAAGTAATTGATGCTGTAATAGCCGGAGGAGCTGTTAAAGTTACCATAGCCGTGGTTGAACAGCCGTTTGAATCGGTAACAGCAACAGTATAGGAACCTGCAGCAAGGCCACTGGCCGTGTCGCCTGTGTCTCCTGAAGTCCATGAATAAGTATAAGATCCTGTTCCACCTGTAGCCGTAACAACCGCCATACCATCAGAACTTGCATTACATAATGGATTACTGCTTGATGTTATAGCTGCAGATAGTACTGCAGGATTGATTAAGGTTACAGAAGCTGTGGTTGAGCATGAATTTGCATCTGTTACGGTTACAGTATATGAACCTGCTGCAAGGCCATTTGCCGTTGCATTAGTACCTCCCGAAGGGGCCCATGAATATGTATATGCTCCCGTTCCACCGGAAGCAGTTACAGTTGCACTGCCATTGCTGTTACCATTACATAATGGATTACTGCTTGAGGTTACAGATGCTGATAATACAGCAGGGTCTGTCAACGTAACTGAAGCATTACCAGTACATGAACTTGCATCTGTTATAGTAACGGTATACGAACCTGAAGCTAACCCACTGGCTGTTGCATTTGTGCCTCCAGAAGGAGCCCATGAATAAGTATAAGGTCCTGTTCCTCCGCTGGCTGTTACCGTGGCACTACCCGTACTGGTTCCGGCACACAAAGGATTGCTGCTTGCTGTTATTGTTCCGGTAACTGACGATGGATTCGTAAGAGTTACAGAAGCAGTACCAGTACATGAGTTAGCGTCGGTCACTGTTACAGTATAGGAACCTGCAGCTAAACCACTGGCTGTCGCATTGGTACCTCCTGAAGGAGCCCATGAATACGTATAACCGCCTGTACCTCCGCTGGCACTTACAGTCGCGCTGCCACCTGCAATGCAAGTAGGATTAGTGCTTGATGAGATGCTTGCCGATATTGCAGCAGGGGCCGTTAAGGTTACATTAGCTGTTGTAGTACATCCATTGGCATCGGTTACAGTTACTGTATAATTGCCACCGGCTAAGCCATTGGCTATTGCATTGGTGCCTCCCGAAGGGGCCCATGAATACGTTAGAGTACCTGTACCACCACTCGCAGTAACTGTCGCGCTACCATCGCTGCTGCTATGGCAAAGCGGGTTGGTACTTGAAGTAATAGACGCAGAAATAGCCGCGGGATCAGTAAGCGTTACACTAGCTGTTACGGTACATCCGTTTGCATCGGTTACCGTTACGGTATATGAACCGGATGCTAAGTTATTTGCAGCTGCATTGGTTCCTCCCGAAGGGGCCCATGAATATGTATATGCTCCCGTTCCTCCACCAGCAGTAACTGCAGCACTACCTGTACTGCCACCATTACACAAGGGATTTGAACTGGAAGTTATGGCAGCTGTTAATAATGCAGGATCGGTCAATGTGGTATTGGCTGAAGCTCCACAACCATTATTATCAGTAACATTAACGGTATAACCGCCGGCCGATAAACCACTAGCTGTAGCATTTGTTCCACCGGCTGGTGTCCAGCTATATGTATATGGCGAAGTACCTCCACCTGCTGTAACGGTAACACTTCCTGTGCTGCCACCATTACATAAAGGGTCAGAACTTGAGGTGATACTTGCCGTAAGTGACGCAGGGTTTGTTAATGTAGTATTTGCATTAGCTGTACATCCATTTGCATCGGTTACCGTGGCTGTGTATGAACCTGCCGCAAGGCCTGAAGCCGTATCGCTTGTTGTACCTAAAGGCGACCATGAATAAGTGTATGCTCCTGTTCCGCCAGTGCCGGTAACCACTGCATAGCCATTAAAATCTCCATTACACAATGGGTTCACACTGGCTGTAATAGTAGCATTTAATAAAGATGGCTGCGAAATAGTCGTTGTAGCAGTTCCAGTACATCCGTTTTTATCTGTTACAGTAACTGTATAATTTCCTGCAGGTAAACTTGCTGTAGCGGCAGTACCTCCGCTGGGAGACCAACTATATGTATAAGGTGAAGTGCCTCCACTGGCGCTAACTGTAGCGCTTCCGTTATTACCATTACACAAAGGATTTGTGCTTGAAGTTATATTAGCTAAAACAGCGCTGGTAGATAAAGTAACGCTTGCGATTATTTCACAACCGGTATTGTCCGTTACCGTAACCACATAAGCGCCATTAGGCAGGCCACTTGCTGTTGCGTTGGTGCCTCCGGAAGGCGACCAGCTATATGTGTAAGGAGATACGCCCCCGCTGGCCGTTACGGTAGCGCTACCATTACTGGAGGTGCTACAGGTCGGGTTTGTGCTTGAAGTTATACTTGCAGAGAGTGTTGAAGGGCTTGTGAGAGTTACGTTAGCAGTAGCGGTACACCCGTTAGCATCAGTAACAGTAACCGTATAAGTACCTCCAAACAGCCCGCTGGCTGTTGCATTGGTTCCTCCTGTAGGGCTCCACGAATAACTATATGCGCCCGTACCTCCGCCTGCGGTAACAGTAGCACTGCCGCCACCTCCACAAGTAGGATTGGTACTTGAAGTAATTGAAGCTGTAAGTAAAGCAGGATTACTTAAGGTGGTAGAAGCTGTTGTTGTACATGAATTCTTATCAGTTACAGTACATGTATAAGAGCCGCTTCCCAGGTTAGTAGCAGAAGCACTGGTGCCTCCTGAAGGGCTCCAGTTGTAGGTATAAGGGCTTGTACCTCCAGCAACTGTAACTGTAATGTTACCGTTTGTATTACCATTACATAAAGGAGAATTGCTTGATGTTATACTTGCAGTAAATGTTGCAGGTTGGGTAATATTTGCAATTACTGTAGCTGGTGTTGGTGAACAACCATTTTTATCTGATATTGTACATGTATAGCTTCCTGCCGCTACACTGCTGATTGAAGATGTTGTGGCACCATCAGACCAACTGTATGTATAAGGTGATGTTCCACCCTTAGCTCCAGCTGTAGCTTTTCCCGTGCTGCTTCCGCTGCAGAGTATATCAGTTACCGCCGATATACTATCCCTGAATTGTGAGGGTTGTGTAATAGTTTTCGATCCATATGTAAGACATCCATTGCCATCCGTTGCTGTTACATAGTAAACCCCCGGAGCCAGGCCGCTTACAGAAGATGTAGTCTGGCCAGAGGACCATGAATATGTATAAGGAGTTTTGCCTCCCGTTACCTTAAAGGAGATTGTTCCATTGCTACTGTTATAGCAGGTAATATTGGTACCTGTTACTGTTGGGGTAAGATTACTATTGCCTAATAAGAATACTGCCGTTCCTATGCAACCATTGCCATCAGTTACAGTAAGCGTGTATATTCCGGCAGCCAGTGATTTTGCTGTATCTTTAGTTCCGCCACTTGGAGCCCATGAATAAGTGTAGGGGGCTGTTCCACCGGTAACCTTGGTTATTATTTTTCCATTGCTTGAACCACATGTGGGGTCTACTATTCCTGATGTTGCTATTGTAATAGCCGAAGGCTGTGCAACTGTACCGGAAACCACATCTGTACATGCGTTTTTATCTTTTACAGTTACCGTATATGTTGCTGCAGTTAATGAATTTATACTCGAGGTTGTTTTCCCTGTATTCCATAAATAAGTGTATGAAGGGCTTCCACCTGCAGCGGTTACTAAAGCTGTGCCATTATTACCAGCATTACAACTTTCAGGAGTTGTAGTTACAGTAGCCGTTAAAGCACTGGCAGGCTGAGTAATTGTCGCCGTATTCGTAACCGGCCCGCAACCATTTTTATCGTTAATAGTTACAGTATACGTGCCTGCAGCCAGGTTACTTGCCTTGCTACCTGTACCTCCTGAAGGAGCCCAGCTATATGTATATGGAGAAGTGCCGCCTTGCCCTGAGCTTAAAATTGTACCAGATGACGCACCAAAGCATGAGATATTAACCACCCCAAGTATTTTAGCAGTTAATGCAGCCGGCTGCGTTATGGTAACTTTTAAAGTACCCGTACATCCGTTAAAGTCCTTGGCAGTAACTGTATACGTGCCTGCCGCAAGGTTTGACGCTGTATCTTTTGTTCCGCCGCTTGGCGCCCATGAATAGGTATAAGGTGAAACCCCGCCGGAAGCGCTTACTATTGCTTCGCCATTGCTAAGTCCAAAACATGTACAATTTATTTGTTTTTTTAGTGTAACTGTAATGGTTGGACAGCCCGCAACATTATTAATGTTACCACCACCACTAGCTGCATAAGATTTTGCTGTAAAAGTAATTAATGCAATTGTTAAAACCCCGGAAAGAATTCTTGTAAATTTATTCATGCTTGTTTTATATAATAGTTATTTAACGCCATATGGTGACACTTACGAAAGCTAGTAAAATAAAGTTTTAAGTATGTGTTGAAGCCAAAAGTAGGTATATTTTTTATACCCCTTTTACATTAAAACAGGAAAAAAGTTACAAATTTCTTATTGACTTTAATCAGTAAATTGCCAGACACCCTATCATTATTGGAATACAGGGGGATGTTATCTTATTCTTATCTGATAAATACAGGTATAATTAAGAAACCAGGCTACCTGCCTATAAGAATTTTAGAAGTGTATTGTTTTTGCTGTGTGCTGACTGTTAATATATAAACACCGCTATTGTATCCCGAAACATTGATTTCTGTTGCATTTACACCTTTTACTGTATTTATTTGGGTGGTGTTCACAAGCCTGCCGGTGCAGTCATAAAGGTTAATTATGGCTACTCCGGAAGACGAAGCACCAAAAGAAATAGTAACATTATTATAGGCCGGATTGGGAATAACGGCCAATTTATTAAAGCTGGCATCTATATTTACCGTCTGTACATCAGAGTATGTAGAATTACCATCATAGTCTGTTTGTTTAAGGCGGTAATATGAAATACCCCCAAAAGGCGATTCATCAGTTGCAGCATAATCCCTTTCAACTGAACTATTACCCGCTCCGGGTACTTCCTCGATAGCATTCCAGTTTTCACCATCTATACTCTTCTCAACAGTAAATTCTTTATTGTTTGTTTCTGTAGCCGTACTCCAGCCTATATCAACAGATTCTGCATCATTATTATAAACAGCATTAAATGAAAGAAGTTTTATTGGCAATATCGTATTTGAAGTCCATTGTTCAATATAAGGCTGCGTTGGGAAATTATTCATGATTCCTCCTGCAAATAAATCGCTGTTCCATATCCATAATGAGTGGGCATCGCTATTAAAACCGCTTGCCATTGCACTCCATGAACCATTCCAATAAGCAACGAAATTTACTGTAGTACCCCCGGCCTTTTGAAAGTCGCCAACTGCAAGAATATCTCCATTATTTGATAATAATCCATACACATCAGCTCCATCACCATTATTAACTGTCATACCTGTACCCATTGCGCTATAGCTAGTTCCATTCCAGGTAGCAATATTTGCCGCTGACACTGTGCCTGCCTTGGTAAAATCGCCCCCAAGGCACAGATAACCGGGAGAACCATTCACTGCTGCCAGAGCCTGAACTGTGGTTGGGTTTCCTGAGGTTCCATTAGAACCGGAAATACTGCCACCCGATAAAGCTACCCATGATGACCCATTCCATTCAGCAATACCGGTTCCCGGTGAAGTAAATGACCCACCTGCATATAAATTACCGTTCCACACTGTTAGTGCCATTACATCTCCATTAAGTCCGCTTAATGTTCCCCAGGTAGTTCCGTCAAATGTTGCCACATAATTTGCCGTCGTCAACCCGCCATTTACTTTCGTAAAATCTCCACCGACTACTAATTTATTATTCCAAACAGTCATTGCAAGAACTCCATAATTATTTGTTCCTCCCGACGTTCCACCTGCCGCTAAAGGGCTCCATTTAGAGGTGCCGGTATTCCAATAAGCAACATTTGCGCATGATGTGCTACCACTTGCAGAAGAAAAGGTTCCTCCCATATATAACACACCATTATAAACAGTCAATGCAAAACAATAAGGGCCGGTAGATAAAGCATATGATTGGGCAGTAAACTGCGATACTGTTGTACCATTATATTGATAAACATAACCAGGGCCTGTTCCATTATTGTCTCCGGAAAACACAAGGTTGCCACCGTATGTGGTCATTGCATAGATTACTCCCCCGGGAGAACCTGCGGCCCCTACTTTTTGCCAACTTTGGCCATTAACGATTTGTGCTGTTAATAAAAAACTTACGCAGATTAGCATAAGTAAATTCCTGTAATATCTATTTTCCATCCTCCTGTCGTAGTTACGTTAATGCAAGGCCAAAAGCCTTGGTTGGTTATCATTAACGCTATGCAATCAGGGGGCTGGTTGAGTAGCGGTTATTTTATTTCTATTATCTGTTTTAGTTAATTTTTCTTTTTTGCTTCCTTTTCAATTAATTCTAGAACATTGATTTTGTAGAACTGCCACCCTGGAAGAATGGGCTAGGCATTACAAAACGCAGTGAAAGCTCAAGTCCTCCCATGCCGTGACTGGCCGCAGTAAGGCCGGAAACATTGAAGTCGTAACTTACACCCATAGCATAATTAGCATATTCAAGTAACATATCAGCAATTATCGCATCGCCGGCGCGATAATATCCGCCCAAAGAAAGTGCAGCACTCTTCATAAGGCCGGTGTATTTAGAATCCTGGTGCAGTTTAAACCTTACCAGTGTACCTACGTAGAACTCATTCGCACTACCCTGGCTATAATAGATAAGGCCCGGTGCAAGAGCAAGATTTGAATTGCTTAAACTTATTAAAGTGTTAGCGTAAAAGGTGTAACGTATATAAAGTTTTTCAGCATCTCCATAAAATGAATAGTTAGGTTGGGTTACATGGAACATGGCAAAACCCACATCAGCTTTCAGTTCGTGGTTATCGGTAACATTAATGCCTCCCGATGTATTATCATAGGTCCATGCCACACCCGCCGCTCCATCAATGAATGACAGAGAATTGGAAGCGCCGGCAGGTTCACCCGATGGTAAAGCCGAGTTATATTGCATGGTGGTTCCGTCGTATTGGTTGCCCCATGTTAAAGAAGAATAACTAATACTCCGCTGAACATAGCCTCCCATTATACCTGCACCCAAGGCGCTATATTGCCCGGTAAGAACATGGTAGGCCAGCGCCACGTTAACCTGTGTTGTTGTAAGGTTGGCATCTCCTGCATTGTCGCTATAAAATTCAATACCTCCGGACCAATACCCTTTTTTATTTCCCCTTGGTTTGGTAAGCCTCATGTCATACGAAAACGCAATGGTTTTATAAGGTGAAGCCACACTACCCCATTGGTTCTTATAATTGAGGATGGCCTGCATATCATGGTCGGCGCCTGCCAACGCAGGATTCTGCTGCAAGGGGGCCATGTAAAACTGTGAAAAATGTATATCCTGTGCTTCCGCCGTTCTACACAGCATACCGCTTGTCAGGATAAGGGCTGCTAAAATTGTAGTCTTTTTCATGCGCGATATTTTTATGCTATTCACAAAGTTAATCATCTTACCAATGTAATGTTACCTTTTTGGGTCACTTTATTTCCATTCGACTGTTCAACCTGCAAATAATATACAAATACCCCTGTATTCATAAGGGTTCCCTTATACTTTCCGTCCCAGCAAACATTATTAGGGTCGTTGGTTTCAAAAACCTTATTGCCCCAACGGTCATATATCACAAAATCTATAACTTTAACACAGCCGCCATATACGCATTCCAGGTCGTTTTCCCTATCCCCATTGGGCGAGAAAGCAGTTGGCACATATATTGTTCCGCACGGGTAATCAATAGTTACTGTCGTGCATAAGCTATCGGAACAGCCGCTTGTATCGGTTACCAGTACACAATATTGGGTGGTTACCGATGGGGTCGCTGTTGGATTCGGGCAATTTGTGCAACTTAATCCTGTTGCGGGTATCCACAGGTATGTTCCTCCACCCGTGGCCGCTATCTTGGCACTGTCCCCTACTTCAATTGTTGTATCGCTGGTTATTGTCGCTTTAGGGCCTGAACTGCCTGTTATAGTTGTCGTTTGTGTATTTGAACAGCCGTTGGCATCGGTTACCGTGCAACTATATGTTCCTGCGGTTAAGTTTGCTGCTGTTGTATTTGTTCCGCCTGAAGGGCTCCAGCTATATGTATATGGCCCTGTTCCGCCACTGGCTGTTACTGAAGCACTGCCCGGTTTTCCGCACATTGCATTTACTGCTGTAATGGTTGATTTAATATCCGTTGGCTGATTAACTGTTACGGTGTCTATGGTTATACATCCTTTAGAATCGGTTACTGTACATGTATATGTACCTACAGGTAATCCAGTAGCTGTTGCATTGGTTCCTCCGCTGGGTGCCCAGCTATATGTATATGGCCCTGTTCCGCCTGTTGCATTTACAGTAGCGCTTCCTGTACTGCCGCCAAAACATTGTTCATTCATATCGCTCGATGTAACTGTTGGCGCCCCTATGTTACTGACAGAAGCTATTACTTGGTGGCTGCATCCATTGGCATCGGTTACCGTACAGGTATAGCTGCCTGCAGCAAGGTTACTTGCCGTTGCACTGGCTCCTCCGCTCGGCGACCAGTTATAGGTTAAAGCTCCTGTACCTCCGCTGGCTGTTACGGTTGCGCCTCCATCACTGTTTCCGCATGTTGCATTGGTTATGGCCGCAGAACCTGTAATGGCTAAAGGCTGGGTTACTACAACGGTATCATTAGTAATACAACCGCTTGCATCGGTTACTGTACAAGTATATGTACCCGCCGTTAGTCCTGTGGCTGTTGCATTGGTTCCTCCGCTTGGTGACCAGCTATAAGTATATGGGCCTGTTCCTCCGCTGGCTGTTACTGTGGCCGAACCCGTTCCTCCGTTACATAATGGATTAGTAGATACTGATGTTACGCTTGGGCCCCCTGTATTACTTATAGCAGCTGTTATTGTTTTAGTGCATCCATTTGCATCGGTTACAGTGCATGTATATGTACCTGCTGCAAGGTTATTTGCTGTTGAATTAGTGCCACCACTCGGTGCCCAGCTATAGGTTAATGCTCCTGTTCCTCCACTTGCGCTAATAGTCGCACTGCCGTTTGAACTGCCGCAGCTTGCAGATGTTGTGCCCGTTACACTACCGGTTATGGCCACAGGGACAACTACAGTTACGGTATCGGTAGATGTACAGCCATTCTTATCGGTTACTGTACATATATAAGTACCGGCTGATAATCCACTGGCTGTTGCATTCGTTCCTCCACTGGGTGACCATGAATAGGTATATGGGCTGCTTCCTCCTGATGCATTTGCTGTTGCTGAGCCAGTGCCTCCGTTACATAAAGGGTTTGTGAGCGTTGATGTAACCGTGGGCCCTCCGGCATTGCTTATTGTTGTATTTATGGTATGTGTACATCCGTTTGCATCAGTAACCGTACAGGTATACGAGCCTGCTGCTAATCCCGATGCTATCGCATTGGTTCCTCCTGAAGGCGACCATGAATATGTTAAGGACCCTGTACCACCGGTGGCTGTAATTACTGCGCTGCCATTACTGTTTCCGCAGGTTGCACTGGTTGGCGTTATACTTCCGGTAATAGCTCCGGGCTGAGTAACTTTAACTGTATCAAGTGTCGAACATCCTTTTGAATCGGTTACTGTGCAGGTGTATGTGCCTGCTGTTAATCCTGTTGCAGTAGCATTGGTTCCGCCGCTTGGCGCCCAACTATATGTATAAGGGCCTGTTCCACCTGAAGCATTTGCCACTGCTGTACCTGTTCCTCCATTGCATAATGGATTAGTTATAGTTGAGGTAGCTGAGGGTCCACCTGTACTACTTATAGTTACTGTTGTTGTATCTGAGCATCCGCCCGAAGTAGCAATTACTGTATATGTTCCCGCTGCAAGGCCTGTTGCTGTTTGTGTTGTTTGTCCGTCAGACCATTTGTAAGTATATGCACCGGCCGGAACAGGGTTAGCAGTTGCTGAGCCATTGTTTGAACCGCATGTAGTACTGGTAGGTGTAGTAGTAAGGCTGAATGAACCTGTAGATGTAAGATTAATGGTCTCAACAGTTGGGCAGCCCGCGGCTTTTACGGTACCTGTTATGGCTATACTGTCAATAGCAAAAGGAGCATCAGTGCCGGCCCCTGTATTGCTATTTATCCAGCGAAATCCGTACTGGAAGTTACTCAGGCCATTATATGCAGCAGGTATAGGAATACTTGCCTTTGTGCAAGAAGTTACTCCGCTATATTGGGTCGGAAGGTCCGTCCACGTAGTTCCGTTATAAAGACTTACCACACCATAGTCACTACCGCTAGCGCCGTTACATTGATATGTAAATGTCAGTGTCATATTTGTTGCACCAACTGTGGAAACCACCGGTGAATACGCATACTTATCTGTTGCAGAATTATCGAAAATAGGGTTTCCAGGGTCGTAATGAGCGCCGGAAGTACAAGTATAAAATGGCGGATGTGAACCCGTACATTCAACATGCAGATAATTTCCTGCATTGCAAAGGGCTGATTTGTTATCCACTATCCAGGCATTGGCATTAGGGCCATTTGTTCCTGAACCTAATGTGTTTAATGTCCATCCGGTACCACCTGTTGTAAAGTCTTCGGTATAGAATGTAGAAGTTGTAGTACCCGTTGCAGTTACTGTAACCGTATAAGAGCCTGAACAAAGATTACTTATTGTTTGCGTGGTATCTCCATTCGACCATACGTAATTATATGTGCCGGAAGGCGAAGGAGTAGCCGTTGCAGTACCATTACATGCACTGCATGATGCATTCGTATTCGACATAACCACTGTGGGTGAGCTTCCTGTTGAAGATGAAACCGTAGCGGTTTCAGTTTTTGTGCAACCTAACTTATCAGTAATTGTTACAGTATAACTTCCGGCGGCCAACCCTGTTGCCGTTGCATTGGTTCCACCCGATGGCGCCCAGCTATACTTATACGGCCCTGTACCGCCACCTGCCACTACTGTTGCTGTTCCATTATTACCCGAGCATGAAGGCGCGGTACTCACATTTCCTGTAATTACTGTTGGCTGCGTTATTTTAACTGTATCGGTAAGGCTGCATCCGCCCGAGTTGGTAACCGTAATTGTATATATGCCGGCTGCAAGTCCACTGGCTGAAGATGTAGTATCGGTGGTATTAGGAGACCAACTATAATAATATGGCCCTCCTCCCCCTGCTGTTACACTTGCCGTTCCTGTGCTGGCTCCATTACAAAGATTGTTAGTGCTGCTTTTTGAAATAGTCGGGTTAGTGCATAAATGACAAATAGGCGCAGGTGGTAAACATGCAGAGAAATTAATTGACATTGCAAAATTATTACCACATGCAATTACTTCACCGTTGTTATTAACTGCCACATCGTAAACAGTAGAAGGTGTAGTAGTCGAAGTTATTTTAGTGAGGTTAGCATCGAACTCAGTAACCGAATTACCCGAGCCCACATAAACATTTCCGCAGCTATCAATATCTATACCATTATTATTTGGCGAGTTGGTACCAAGGCTACTTGAAGCAGAACCACCGGGAATTGCCGCTGTGGCTAAAATAGCGCCATTACCTATACTGCGCTTAGCCACATTAGCTCCATTAACGGTATAAATAAAACTCTTTGTTGCCTTCATGGCATTTAAGCCCAGGTTACCTACAATTGAATAACTAGGACTACCATAAGAAAAATTATAGGTACTATTTGACTTAAAACCGTAAGTTGTTAATGCAGCGTTTAATGATCCTATTGAATCAAGCGTCATAAAATAAAAATTGCCGTTAGGAGAAAAACATATAGAACGGCATTCGTCAATACTTAATCCTGACATTTCGCCGACAATTATTTTATTCGCTATTGCCCCATTCGTCAAATTTATATTCATAATAGCACCTTGACTGGGAGACACCGCGCCGTACATTCCACCGATTACAAGTTGAGTTTGGTCACAATTAAGCGCTTCATGCCAATATTCATAAACAGGTCCGAATCCACCATTGGGGTTATTATGCCAAACCAGGGCTCCGGCAGAACTTACTTTTGATACTTCTCCGTTTGAACCCGATGTAACATACGAATTACCTGCTTTGTCGGTCACTAAAGTACCTAGCCAATATGTTGAAGAATCCCAAGGGGTATTATATGTCCAGATTAGTGTTCCGCCAGAAGTAAATTTTTTCAGCGTGAGTGGTGAATCGCCACCATACAGATAAACATTACCACTTCCATCGGTTTGACAATTCCATATTCTGTTTGAATTAGAGAAAGCAGGTGTAATTGTCCATGGATCTATAGTTATTTCTTTTGAATGGTCGTAGTCGCCAAGTTCAAACATAATTGTATTATCTACTTTCTTAAAAGAAGAAACAATAGCATCTGATTTATCAGAAGAATAAAATGTTTCAGGGGTATTGTCAACTATATTACCGACTGACATAACAATGTTGACCTTACCATTCCAGATAGAAGCTTCATAATTATCAGAATACTTCATCTTTACTAACGAGATATCAGCTCCCGGGTGAAGTATTAAAGAGTACTCTATTCCCTCGCCTTCATGAAAAGTATATACAACATCTATTCCGGGATAAAGGTTTTTATAAACCAGTTTCTTATAGGCCTTTATGTAATTTACATTCTTCCATTCTCCATCCTTTTCCTTTAAAGTATAGCTATAATAATCGGGTGTAATATCGTCAGCTTCTACAGAAACATTTGGGTTAGCGCCAAGCCAGGTCATGGTTACTAAATCGCTCTTTACCTCCAGATTACCCTTTGCTTCTTCCTCTTCTTCGCTTCGTGCTGAAAACGTATTCGCATTTTTTTTATTCTTTAACTTCTTTTCTGTGAAAGAATAAATAATGCCTTTTGTTGTAAAATAAATTTTCTGTCCACCTTCATCAAATGCATATAAAATGGCTGCTTCATTCTCTTTAGCAGGTGCAGTAAACTGCCCTCGGTTTTCTACAAATACCCTTTGAGATGTAGCATCTTTAAGAGTCCATTTTACCCTACTGTCCGTATTCTGACCTTTTCCACTAAACGTGCCGATAAGTAGTGTTAAAGATGATAATAAGAAAAGTCGTTTTACCTGCATTGCTGTATGGTTTTTGATTTTTTTAGATGTTTATTTACCTCTGATTAATTGTAAATAACCATCGTAGTTAAATAATTGGTTCTTGTAGTCGGTAACTTTAATTATGTAATAATAGGTTCCGTCAGATTCTTCAACACCTGCCATACTCTTGCCTGTCCAGTCAATATTAGGCGAATCGGCTTCAAATACTTTCTGTCCCCAACGATTAAATATTTCAATAAAATAAGTCTGGTAACCGCCGGCTTTTACATGAAACACATCATTGTAACCATCGCCATTAGGGGTAAATACATTTGGTATAACAATGCCTTCAGTTACATATACGGTATCCCATGCCGTATCAGCGCATCCTTTGCCATTGCTTCCAACCAGGTAAACAACGTAAGTGCCTGCCGGACCATATTGATGGTAAGCAGCACTGTCAGTTGCGTTTGTTCCGTCACCAAAGTTCCAGAAGAATGAAGTGGCACCGGTACTTAAATTAATGAAGGTCACATATTGTCCGCCTAATATAGTATCCGGGGTTGCTGTAAACAACACTTTAGGTGAAGGATATGTAAATACCTGCATAGAATCTTTTACAATTTCGCCGCAGCCGTCGCTTACTGTGCATACATAATAAGTAGAAGAAGATGGATTTACATTATACGGACCAGCTCCTGAACCGAGGCCATTATTCCAAACATAACTATATGATTGTTTTCCTCCGCTTGCACTAACACTAACCGTAGTAGTTTTACCTGCGCAAACAGAATCATTAGTCATGGTAACCTTTAATGGCGGATATAAGTATATTGATGTTATTGCAGAGTCAGCGCATTTTCCGTTAGAAGCCACAACTGTATATGTTGTAGGAATAGTGGGATTAACATTAATGGTGCTTGTAGTAGCTCCTGTACTCCATACATAACCGGTGGCAGTACTATTGGCTGTAAGTGTTGCCGATTGGCCCGGGCAAATAGTATCGTTGCCTGAAACAGAAATGGTAACCGCCGGTGTAACATTAACTGTTACGGTAAATGGCACAGTATCATTACAACCGGCTGCACTGGTACCAATTACTGTATATGTAGTTGTGGAGCCCGGAATAGCTGTCGGGTTACTGCAACTCGTACAACTTAATCCCCCTGGCGGGCTCCACAAGTAATTTGATGCTCCTGAAGCAGTTAATGAAGTAGATGAACCACTGCATATAGCTGTATCGGTAGCTGAAACGCTTACCACTGGTAATGGGTTAACGGTAATGGTAATGTTTGTAGTGTCATTACATCCTGCAGTATCGGTACCAATTAAGGTATATATAGTTGTGGAGCCCGGATTGGCTGTCGGGTTACTGCAACTCGTACAACTTAATCCCCCTGGCGGACTCCACAAATAGGTTACTGCTCCGCTGGCACTAAGTGTTGTGCTGCTTCCTGCACATATGGAAGGAGAACCGGCGGTAGGTGTTACAATTGGTAAATCAAGTGTAACAGTAATACTGTCGTTGGATGTGCATCCTGATGAAGTACCCGTTACGGTATATGTAGTTGTGGAGCCCGGATTGGCTGTCGGGTTACTGCAACTCGTACAACTTAATCCCCCTGGCGGACTCCACAAATAGGTTGTTGCCCCGCTCGCTGTAAGTGGTACTGAACCACCTTTACAAACTAAAGCCGTCGGCGGAACCACTGTAATAGTTGGCGTAGGATTTACGGTAATAGTAAATGTTGTGCTATCTAAACATCCGCTGCCTGAAGTACCCATAAGGCTGTACGTTGTAGTAACAGCAGGGTTCGCATTTACAGAAACACCTGTAGTGGCACTTAATCCTGTAGCAGGACTCCATGTGTAAGTCAAAGCTCCGGCAGCAGTTACAGTTGTTGATGTGCCTGAGCAGATTGTAGGGCTACCTACGGTAGCTGTTACAACAAGAACACCTACATTAATTGTTACTGAATCGGTCGCGCTGCACGCGCCGTTGGTACCTGTTACGGTATAAGTAGTTGTGGAGCCCGGAATAGCTGTCGGGTTACTGCAACTCGTACAACTTAATCCCCCTGGCGGACTCCACAAATAGGTTGTTGCCCCGCTCGCTGTTAACTTTACCGAGTCACCGGGGCATATACCCGGGCTGCCTGGTGTTATGGTAAGCGTTGGCGTTGGTGTTACGTTAATAGTAATTTGTGCCGTATCATTACATCCTGACCCATTCGTTCCAACTACAGTATATGTAATGGTTGTGGCCGGGTTAGCATTTACTGACGCACCGGTAGTGGCGCTTAATCCAGCTGCAGGGCTCCACGAATACGTTGCAGCGCCCGATGCATTAATAGTTACTGAAGTACCTGAGCAAATATTGTTTGAAGGAGCAGGTATTAATGTTACAGTCGGCGAAGGATTGATGGATATAGTTACGCTATCAATACTTGTGCAACCGTTCGCGTTTGTACCGGTAACAGTATATGTTGTTGCCACAGTAGGATTTGCATTTACTGATGCACCAGTGGTGGCGCTTAGTCCTGTTGCAGGGCTCCAGGTGTAAGAAGTGCCACCTGTTGCAGTTAATGTAGTTGAACCTCCTGTGCAAACTGAAGTTGAAGAAGCGTTGGCAATAATTGCCGGTAATGGATTAACGGTAATTGTCACACTGTCATTTACGCTACAGCCAGCTGAAGTACCCGTAACCGTATAAGTTATTGTGGAGCCCGGAATAGCTGTCGGGTTACTGCAACTCGTACAACTTAATCCCCCTGGCGGGCTCCACAAGTAGGTTGATGCTCCACTGACGGTTAAATTCAGAGAGTCTCCTTTACATATTGTTGGTGATAATGGTAATATTGATAGTATCGGGTTAGGTAATACTGTTACAGTTACACTATCGGTAGATTTACATCCTCCTGCACTTATACCTGTTACTGTATATGTAGTAGTTACTGTAGGATCTGCAACAGGATTAGGGCAAGCAGTGCAACTCAGGCTGTCATTAGGCAGCCAAGAGTAACTAGTAGCTCCACCAGCAGTTAACGTTACATTACTACCGGAACAAACAGACGGAGAAGAAGGCACAACTGTAACTGTAGGCGTAGGGAATACTGTTATAGTCATAGTTCCTGTGTTCTTACAGCCATTTACATCCGTTCCTGTAACCGTATATGTTGTGGTAGAAGGAGGGCTTGCAATAACATAGCTTCCGGTGGTTGCACTAAGGCCTAAAGCAGGACTCCATGTATAAGTAGAACCTCCGTGGGCAATAAGGCCGATTGTATCTCCGCCACAAATAGCGGGTGAAATACCGGTTATAGTAATATTTACAGACGGCAGAGGGTTTACAGATACAGTTACACTATCTTTTCCGGTACATCCTCCTGAAGTTCCTGTTACAGTATAAGTAGTTGTGGAGCCCGGAATAGCTGTCGGGTTACTGCAACTCGTACAACTTAATCCCCCTGGCGGGCTCCACAAATAGGTTGTTGCTCCACTGGCCGTAAGGGTTACGCTGTCTCCTCCGCAAATAGTGGGCGATGATGGTGTTACTGATACTACTAAGGCCGGGTTAACAGTTACGGTAACTGTTTCTGTATTGGTGCAACCGTTTAAGTCGGTGCCTGTTACTGTATATGTTGTTGTTCCCGGAGGGGTAGATGTTACAGATGAGCCCGTAGTAGCGCTAAGCCCGGTAGAAGGTCCCCAAGTATATGATGATGCACCACCGGCAGTAAGTACTACATTTCCTCCGGGGCAAAGGCCGGCAGAAGGAGGGGTAACTGTAACAGAAGGTAATGGATTTACTGTTACACTAACAGTAGCCGTACTTATACATCCGCCTGTGGTTCCCGTTACTGTATATGTGGTTGTGGTTCCGGGAGTAGCTGTAACTGAAGCACCTGTAGTAGCACTTAAGCCTGTGCCCGGGCTCCATGTATATGTTGTAGCACCACCAGCATTAATTGTTGTAGAACTACCGGCGCATAAAGTCGGCGTAATAGCCGAAGCGGTTACTGTTGGTGTAGGATTCACTGTAAGGGTTACAGTAGCCGTACTGGTACATCCTGCAGTTGTTCCTGTTACTGTATAGGTAGTGGTTGAACCTGGGTTAGCTGTAACTGATGAGCCGGTTGTAGCGCTAAGGCCCGTTCCCGGGCTCCATGTATATGTTGCTGCTCCGCCTGCATTAATTGTAGTTGAATTACCTGAACAAATAGTTGGTGTAACCGCAGTTGCAGTTACAGTTGGTGTAGGGTTAACAGTTACAAGGACAATTGCCGTACTTATACAGCCAGATGTATTGCCCGTAACAGTATAGCTGGTTGTAGTACCGGGGTTAGCTGTAACCGAAGACCCGGTGGTGGCGCTCAATCCGGTTCCCGGGCTCCATGTATAGGTGGTTGCTCCACCTGCATTTAATGTGGTTGAGCTGCCCGAACAAATGGTTGGTGTTGTTGCGTTGGCCGTAACCGTTGGTGTGGGATTAACAGTAACCATTACTGTGGCTGTGCTTGAACAACCGGATGTTGTTCCGGTTACGGTATAGGTTAATGTCGTTCCGGGGTTAGCTGTAACCGAAGCGCCGGTAGTAGCGCTAAGGCCGGTGCCAGGTGACCATGTATATGTTGCTGCTCCGCTTGCATTAATAACTGTAGAACCACTTGAACATATTGTAGGAGAAACAGCTATAGCTGTAACGGTTGGCGTTGGATTAATAGTCACAGTTACTACTTTAGTATTTGTACAGCCATGATTATCGGTTCCTGTAACAGTATATGTCTGCGTAGTACCCGGCGATGAAGTCACTGATGCTCCGGTAGTAGCACTGAGGCCTGTACCCGGCGACCATGTATAGGTTGTTGCACCACTGGCTACAAGCGTTGAAGAGCCTCCACTGCCTGAACATATGGTGGGTGAAGAATTTGTAACAGTAATAGTAGGTTTAGGATTAACAACAACTGTAATAGTTTGCGAACCGCTGCATCCTGCTGTTGTACCGGTAACTGTGTAAGTAGTAGTTACCGCTGGTGATGCATTTACTGATGCACCTGTTGTAGCGCTAAGTCCGGTAGATGGACTCCATGAATATGTTGTTGCTCCGGTGGCGGTTATGGGTACAGTACCACCATTGCATATGGTGTCGTTTGGCGAAGCGCTTACGGTCATGTTTGGCCCTGCACCGGTATACTCGGCCAGATAAAATGCAGGGTCGGGAAACTGCCCGCCTGCATAAAGCATACCATTTGACACACACAGCGCAAACACGTCACTATTAATATTGTCGCCGCAACCACTGCTAAAGCCTATCCAGGCTGAGCCATTCCACTGGGCTATTCCATAAGCAGTATTATAGGTGCCGGCCGTTCCAAAATCGCCACCTGCAATAAGGTTACCATTATACATTGTAAGCGCATATACATTGGCATTGTCTCCATTAGGATCTCCAAGGCTACAACCTGGAGCGCTCATACCTGCCCCAAGTTTCGACCAGGTGGATCCATTCCATTTTGCTATATTGTTAAAGCCGCCGGTTCCACCTGCGGTTGTAAAATCGCCCCCCACATAAAGATTAGTACCATCATTTGTAAGGGCCATTACTGTAGGGTCGGGATTTACAGCCAACTGGTCGGGGGTTGTGGCTATATTATTAACCAATACCGATCCCGTACAACCTAAACCCAGGGCTGACCATGACGCACCATTCCATTCTACAATATTGTTTACCCCAAGGCCGCTGGTTGTCGAGGAAAACTGCCCTCCTATGTATAGATTCGTTCCTAAAACACTTAGTGCCCAAACATCTCCATTTACACCGGGAGTTGCTGCAAAAAGTGTAGACCATGAACCTGCACTCCACGATGCTACATAATTACACGTAGTGCCGTTTACTTTGGTAAAATCTCCGCCAACATAAAGTGTAGTGCCACTTACAGCCATACTGGTTACAAAACTATTTGCTCCGGTACCCATGGTTGACCAGGTACCGCTGCCTACATTATAAGCTCCGATATTGTTATATCCTGCAGTGCCGTTTGCCTTTGTAAATGAACCGCCCACATAAACATTACCACCTATGTAAGCCAGGGCACATATTGAACCGTTAACATACCCTAGATTTGTAAATGTGGTACCGTTCCATTTTATTAAATAGTTATTAGTATTGTCAAACGGGTTAGGGTTCGTACCCACATAAAGGTTTGTACCGTCAGTGCATAAGGCATATGTTATATTATTAGTCCCGCCACCCGGGGCAATCCACTGAGCACTACCCTTCTGCGTAGAAAAAAAGACTATAAATAAAACTACTGCAAGGCGGCTAGCTTTAAAAGAGATTAACCGATTTAGATTAGTTACGTTAAAAATTGGTTGTTTTGCAATAAGGAACCGTTGGGCTA
>Ga0206870_1082_pt1 | contig 24185 bp, 19 predicted proteins | sample Alteio_BWOrgCont_36_FD_152620 | JGI IMG/M metagenome (GOLD analysis project Ga0206870, IMG submission 152620) | Enriched cells from forest soil in Barre Woods Harvard Forest LTER site, Petersham, Massachusetts, United States -... | ecosystem: Environmental > Terrestrial > Soil > Temperate forest >... | reverse complement strand
TTCGCGACAGGGCGAACGGAGCTTTGATTTATCGGCGACGGGTTAGATGACATCCGGCCCTTGCACGTGCAAACGCCATCTCTTGACCAACTGCCAGTCCTTCACCCGGCTTCGTTGCCGGGGATATCCGGTCCCTTCGCTCGTCTTCAAACGAAATGCGAAGGAACCGGGGCCCTTAGACTACGAGCAAATATCTAACTACAGCGCGGCGACACCCCGCTCCTGATTGCGAATGCGGATCGCTTCTTCCACCTTGAACACAAAGATTTTGCCGTCGCCGATCTTGCCTGTGGCGGCATTTTTGAGGATCGCGTCGATAACCGGATCGACGAGATGGTCGTCCACAACAATTTCAATTTTTATTTTTGGCAGCAGGTCTACGCTGTACTCGTGCCCTTTGTACGTTTCCGTATGCCCCTTCTGCCGCCCATGCCCACGCACTTCGGATACCGTCATTCCGTCGATTCCGGCTTCAATCAGCGCCGTCTTCACTGCTTCAAAACGGCCTGGCTGGACAATCGCCTCCACTTTTGTCATCTCATCTCCTCGTTTTGTGCCTGCTCGGGTACAAATCCGGGGTTCGGCCCTACTGCCCGTGAAATCTCCGGGCCGGTTTAGCGGCGTGGCCGAGGCGCCGGGAAACCGAGACCGCGTGCCGGAGCTTTGCTATATCGTTCGAGGCAACGCCTTCGACAAGGCCGGAGCCTCGACCACGGAATGCGTCACGCCCTGAGTCATCCCTGACGGCGCCGCAAACGACGCAATCATGTACTCGGGGTACGCCGAAATGCCGTGTTCGTGCAGGTCCATGCCGTAGGCTTCCGCTTCCGCAGGCAGGCGCAGAGTGCCCGTTGCGTTCACGGCGTACATCACCACCATCGCCACCGCGAAAGTCGCCAGCGTGATCGTGGCGCTGCCGATCGCCTGCGCGAGAAGCAACTGCGTGCCGCCGCCGTAGAAAAGGCCCTTCAGCGGAGCGGAGTTATCGGGCGCAATCGGTCCGCTCGCGCCGTACTTGCCGACGGCGAACAGGCCGAGCGATAGCGTTCCCCAGATTCCGCACATACCATGGACCGGAACCGCGCCGATTGGATCGTCAATTCGCAGCCATTCCAGAAGGTCAATTCCGAGAATGACCAGAACGCCGGCGATTCCGCCGAGGATCACGGAACCGGTTGGGCTCACCCAGTAGCAGGGGCAGGTGATCGCGACCAATCCAGCCAGGAAGCCGTTGGTCGTGAAGCCCGCGTCCCATTTTTTGGTCATGAAGTAGCCGTAAATGATGGATGTCAATCCGCCTGCGCACGCGGCCAGCGTCGTATTCGTGGCTACGCGCCCGATTCCCTCAAAATCCATCGCCGAGAGAGTGCTGCCCGGGTTGAATCCGTACCATCCGAACCAGAGAATCAAGCCGCCGCTCACCGCAATCGTAAGGTCGTGCGGAAGCATCGGCGCGCCGCCGTCACGCTTGAACTTGCGCCCAAGCCGTGGCCCCAGCACAATCGCGCCGGCCAGAGCGATAAACCCGCCGATGGTGTGGACGACCGTCGAGCCCGCGAAATCGTGGAAGCCCGTGCCGAGCGACGGGAAGAAGTTCCCGGTGCTGCCCATGTTCGCGAGCCAGCCATCCGGTCCCCAAGCCCAGTGCCCGATGATCGGATAGATAAATCCCGTCACGCAGACGCTGTAGAGAAGGTCGCCCACGAACCCCGTGCGGCCGATCATCGCGCCAGACGTAATCGTCGAGCATGTGTCGGCGAAGGCAAACTGGAAAATCCAGACCGCCAGGAACGCGACGCCCGTCGTCTCATACGTTGCGGGCGCGTTTTGGAGGAAGAACCAGTGATACCCGATGAAGCCGTTGCCGTGGCTGAACATGAAGGCAAAGCCGATGGCGTAAAACAAAATTCCGCAAAGGCATGTATCCACCACGCATTCCACCAGCACGTTCACCGTCTCGCGCGAGCGGCAGAAGCCCGCTTCCAGCATTGTGAATCCCACTTGCATGCCGAACACCAGGAACGCCGCTATCAGCGTCCAGGCCGTGTTCACCGGATTCACCACATCCGCCGCCTTTACCTCCGGGTCCGCCGCGTACACATGCGCGAACGCTACGTAGGACAGCAGCGCCATCACCAGCAGCACCAGGCCCACTCCCACAACCTTGCCTGCGAGCATAGTGCCGCCGTAGCGCCTCCACTCGCTGTCTCGTAACCGGAGCTTCAGCCGCGAGACCTTTTCAGAGAACGATAACCTTCTTTCTCTTTGTGGTTTTCTCCTGACCATTTATCCTCTCCTTTAACGCTTGTTGAGATTCGCCCTTCCGCTTGCCCCGCGACTTTCCAAACGATTCCGTTTGGAATTCGATTGCTCGCCGAGCACAGCGAGCAAAATTGGGAATCGCTACGCATTCACCGCGTAATCTTCGGATTCGAGGCTCTCCAGCACTCCCTCGTCGAGCCAGAACCGAAACCCGAAAAGCTTTGCCCTCATCACCAGCGACCGCACTGTTTTCGGCGGTTGTGCTTCGCGACTCAGCACGCCAGTGATTACTAGTTCCATCCGCTCGTCCGTCCTCTGCCGGTAAATTCGCAAGCTCGCGCTCTGCAGGTTCGGCATCGTGCTGAAGAGCAGTTGGCGAATGGCGATCGAATCCTTCAGCGCTTGCATCGACGCGTTGCGCTCGCCGGCTTTCCGCGGCAAGTGCGCGTCCCAAGCGTCCGGCGGGCGCGCGACGCAGTCGCAATTCGCATCCGCGCCAGAAAGCTCCATCCGCAGCAGGCGCAGCCGCGCTCTCGAAAGGTCGCCGAAGGTGGACGTGACTCGCACCCTCCTCACGAAATCTCCGAAATCGCAGAATAGCTTCACGAAATTTGCACTCTCCTGCCGCTTACGATCTCCGCCGGAGTGCTGTCGTGGTGCGCGCGTGGTGTGCTTTTCCACCAGTTTCAACCCTGCACGCCTCGGCGCTCCGCCGTGCGCGCGCGTCCCCTTGCTTCGGTCAAAACCTCTTGCGCTTGCCCATTTCGGTACTGGCGCCAAAGTCGTTTCGTGCCTCCCGACACGCACTGCCAAAGCGCTTGCCGCAACTCACCTACAATCAGCGGCGATTTTCAGGCGCTCGTCGAGATACACGTCCGCTCAGAATCGCGAAGCTCAGCCGCAATTCGCATCGCGCGAATGGCGCTTCGCACAGAATCTGGGCTCGTCTTCGAGCGCTATGGACCGATTGGTTTGGACACGGCGTCGTGTCCGAGAAATACGGGTAAAGCTAGAGTTACTGGGGGTGTCCTTGCCTATTTCGTCGCCGAAAAGGAAAGGTTGAAAGCTTCGTCGCTTTCGGGCCGCATAATGAAGTGTCCCGCCGTGAGAGTCAAATTCAAATTTCTGATTGCCTGTATTAGGCCGCGTCCACCGCTTTCGCAGGCGCAAGGCGCTCGCCTTTTCTGCGTCTCGGTGCGCGTCTCCTTCGAGGTCGCGCCGCAGCCTGTGACACAAATGCCACGCATCAAAACGAAAAATTAGACAAATCTTCCCGAAATTTTTATCCTTTGTGTTAGCACTCGCCTCAGCTCATCCTAAAGCCATGAGCCACAGTTTCCACCGCGCGTTGAGTCGCATCGTGAACCCATGATTGGGCAAACTTTTCAAAGCGAACCCGTGCCCACAACGCCGCCCGCCGCTGCCGCCGCCATCTCTCGCAAGCGGAAGCACAATTCCGCGGCTCACGTCATTTTGAATTTCGGACTCGCTCTGCTTTTTGTCGGAACGGCTTTGGCCGCCACTCTCTTGCTCGAGAAACTTCTTCCCTACCCATTCCTGTTTGCGTTCTTCGCCGCCGTGATGGCCAGCGCTTGGTTTGGCGGCACCGCGCCTGGACTGTTCGCCGTCGTCGTCTCAACGCTCGTCGTCGACTACTACTTCATTCCGCCGTTTCACTCTTTCGCGATCGGCGCGGCCAATGGCGTAAACTTCGCAGCATTCATTGCCTGCTCGCTGGTCGCGAGTTGGGTGAGCTCGAATCGCAAGGAAACCGAGGATGCGCTGAAAGACGCTCGCGACCGCCTCGAAGTGCGCGTCGCCGAACGCACATTCGAGCTGGAAAAATCCAATCAAGGCTTGCGCGAGCGCGAACACCAGTTGCGCCTTCTCACCGAAGTGATTCCGCAGCAGATATGGAGCGCTTCGCCCGACGGCTTCGTCGATTATTGCAACCAGCGGCTTCTCGATTATGTGGGGCGGAACATCGCCGAAAATCAGGGCGCGAATTTCATGGAAACGATTCATCCTGCCGACATCGAAAGTTTTCGCGACTCATGGAGTCGCGCCCTCTCAGCCGGACAAGCCTTCGAAGGGCAATGGCGCTTCCGTGGCGCAAACGGCGAATATCGCGCATTCTTCACCCGAGCCGTTCCTCTTCAGAATGACGCGGGCAAAACGATTCGCTGGTACGCCACCAATACCGATATCGAGGAGCGCGAAAAAGCCGAGCAGGCTCTCTCGCAAGTGCGTGGCGAGCTTGCTCGCCTTTCGCGCTTCTTAACGATGGGCGAGCTCACCGCTTCGATCGCCCACGAAGTGGATCAGCCTCTCACCGCCATCGTCGCCTATGGCCACGCAACCCTCGAATGGCTCTCCGCCTCGCCGCCAAACATTCCCGAAGCGCGCCAGGCCGTGGGCCGAGTGATTCAAGATGGCACGCGCGCCGGAACCGTTCTGCATCGCATTCGCGCTCTCTTCCGCAAAGAGAGTCCGTCGAAGCGATGGCTCAGCATCAGCGACCTAATCCTTGAACTCGTCACCTTCGTCCGCAATGAAACGAACCGCCTGGGCGTCTCCATCCGTATGGAGCTGGCGCCGAACCTCCCCAAAATCCACGGCGATGGTGTGCAACTCGAGCAGGTGCTCCTCAACCTTGTGATGAACGCCATTGACGCCATGCGCTCTATCAAGGATCGCCCGCGTGAAATCATCATCGGCGCGCGCTTGCAGCATGAAAATAGTGACTCAAATATTCTCGTATCCGTCGAAGATTGCGGCGAAGGCGTAAAGCCCGATATCGCAGCTAGAATCTTCGATCCCTTTTTCACCACCAAGCCCCAGGGCATTGGCATGGGACTTTCCATCAGCCGTACGATCGTCGAGTCGCACGGGGGTCGTCTTTGGGTCGCCCCCGGCCGCTCCGGAGGGGCCGTATTTCAGTTCACGATTCCGCTGAATTCGTAGGAGTAAGCGCATGGTTCAAGTAGCTGACTCGAGCAGTTCTGTTTTCGTGGTGGATGACGACGCGTCGGTTCGCGACGCCGTAAGAACGCTCCTGCGCTCAGTAGGTCTTCGCGCGGAAGTCTTCGGCTCCGCGGAGGAATTTCTGCGCACCGAGCTTTCCGATTCTCCAAGTTGTCTGGTTCTCGACGTGCGCTTGCCCGGCGTCAACGGCCTCGATTTTCAAGATCAGCTCAGTAGAGCCGGCATCCAGCTCCCGATCATCTTCATCACCGCTCATGGCGATATTCCCATGAATCTCCGCGCCCTGAAGGCGGGGGCCGTCGAATTTCTCGCCAAGCCTTTTCAAAAGGAAGAACTGCTCACCGCCGTCTATCAGGCGCTCGAGCGCGACAAAGCGCGCCGCTCCGAGGCCGCCGAATTGTCCGCGTTGCAATCCCGCATCGACAAGCTGAACTCGCGCGAGCGCGAGGTTAATTTCGATATCGCAGTCCTCAACAAAATGGCCACCCGTCTTTCGGCAGCCGATCCGCTGCACGAAGTGCTCCACGAAGTTGTCGAGTTTGTCGTATCCATCGTGAAATGCGATTCCTGTTTGATCTATCTACTCGAAGGCGACGAACTCGTTTTGCGATCTTCGAAGAATTCCCACCCCGAAGTTGTTGGCCGTCTCTCCATGCGCGTCGGGCAAGGAATCACCGGATGGGTGGCGCAGCATCGGGAGCCCGTGGTGATTGCGCAGAAAGCGTATGAAGATCCGCGCTTCCGCCTCCTCAACGAACTGCCCGAGGACCGTTTCGAAGCCTTTCTTTCCGTGCCTCTCGTCTGTGGGGGACATCTCGTCGGCGTGATCAACCTGCAAAATCGCGTTCCCTATCAATATACGAAGCGCGAGGTGAGCCTGATTGCGACCATCGGCTTCCTGGTAGGAGCCGAAGTCGAGCGTGCGCGCCTGGAAAGTGAAAATGTTCGGCTTGCCGACCGCCTCGAAACACGCAAGCTCGTCGAGCGCGCCAAAGGCGTGTTGCAACGCGAACTCGGAATCGGTGAAGAAGATGCCTATCGCACTTTGCAGCGCGAAAGCCAGCAGCGCCGCAAGACCATGAAGGAAGTCGCCGAAGCCATTATCCTCAGCGACGAACTGAAGAATTCAAGCTAGACCCATTTTGGTAAGCCTTCAGGCAAGACTGCTCATACCGGTTTCGAAAATTATGATTCCTCCGCGCTCTGCGTTTGGGCGCAGGAATGGCTCGACAGCAAACATCGCTAGTCAGCAGCCGACGCTTTCGATAGGTTTCGAAGGCCTCGCGGCGCTCGCGCTGCTTCTGCGCCAGCCACGCCCGCTGAAGCGGGCGCTCCAGGTCACTGCGAGGAAACGCTACATTCTCAGTCTGTTTTTCAGGCTCGGTCTCGGATCTTTGAATGATTCCCTCACTTCGCTTCCGCTTTCTACTTTGACTTCGATCAGGGGCGACACTTTTTGCATCTTTAGCCCGACTCCGATCCAATCTACGGCCTTTCCGCCTGGCATTTCAACTCAACGACACGGTCCACTTGCTTCCGGCGTTGGCCTTCGCTTCTATCGCCCGAATCTGCACCGGCTGGATAGACCATTTCTTCCCTTCGCGAAAATCCTCATCGTGCCTGGCGGTCATTTTCAAATCTCTGGATGGTCTGTTCGATTGCGTCCACTAACTCCTGAAGCCGGTCTCCATCCCGGATGCCTTCGACCATGACAACGATTCTTAATGTCGTCCCCGTAATCGCATCGCTGATAATTCTGGCATTCATTGCGGGTTTCCACCCCACGAACGAGATCGCACTCAGAAATGGCGAGAGACGCTCGCCAATCCGGCCCGGAACCTAGCTTACGGAAACAACGGAGAAGTCGATTTCTCCGCCAATCGTGTCAAGAAGAGTGCGGGGCGCCTGAAAAAATTGAAAGTTCGCTCTCCATAGTGTCGGAAGCGTAATCTGTCTTGCCTGTCGATCGTATCGAAACCAATCGCTCGTGGAAATTGCCGGGCGGAGGGCGTAGCATATACACATGAGGGTTCGACGCGTCGCCTTCGTTCTGCTTGCCACATTACTCGGCGTTGGATCGTCTTTCGCGTCAGTCTGCGACCTGTCTTGCTCCGTCGCCCGTATTCCCGAACATTCCATGATGATTCATCGGCACTTGATGTCGGTGGATCGTCCGAACGCACACCTTGCGGGAAGCGTCCAGGGAAGCGCTGATCATTCCTGCTGCCGCAATCGCTCCCACGCGTCGGCCATTGTCGCTCGCCATATCGCGATGTCCCCGGATTGCGCGATCAACCCAAATTTTCGCTCCCAATTCCCGGGAGCATCTCCGGTGCGATCCCTCGCTGGCCCATCAAACGCAATTCAGTCGACGGCACTTCGTGTGAGTTCCGTTGCCGCTGCGGAAACACCGCCATTCGGCGCCCGAATTAAAATGGATAATTCCCCGTCACAGGCTTCCCTGCCTTCGGTTCTTCGAATCTAGCCCCTCTCTTTCTGCGCAAGCCGCTCGTTCCGCGCCGTTCGTGCACAGTCACATTTGCACGTTCGGTGTTCGGGCAACCGATGTGTTTCTTCATCGTGTAAGAGAGGGACAGCATGAAGAGTTTCATCGTGGTTTTTGTCTGCACGGCGTTTGCGTGCAGTTGCGCAGCCTGGCAGAATCAAGGCCAGCAGAAACCCGGCGAATCAGAGCAAATGCCGGAAATGCAAAACATGCAGGGAATGGACATGAGTCAGATGCCCGGGATGCAGATGGACCAAGACCAGTCCATGAACATGCAGCCACAAAACTTCATTCAGGAAATCCTGCAGCACGACTCATCCGGCACGAGCGCGCAGCCTGATTCCACTCCGGTGCCCATGCTCATGACAAAAAAGGATCAGTGGAACTTGATGTTCCATGCCAACGTGTTCGTGCTCGACGAGCAGCAAACAGGCTCCCGCGGCAGCGACAAGTTTTTCTCGACCAACTGGTTCATGGGCATGGCCCAGCATCGCGCGGGCCCTGGCACGTTTACGGCACGCGCCATGCTCAGCCTCGAACCTGCAACCATCTCGGACCGGCAATATCCTCTGCTGTTCCAGCAGGGAGAAACCGCCTACGGCAAGCCCATCGCCGATGGCCAGCATCCGCACAACTTTTTCATGGAGCTTGCCCTGCTCTACGACGTAAAGCTCAGCCCAAACGCGCTTCTTTCTTTCTACGTCGCACCGGTGGGCGATCCCGCCATCGGCCCCACGGCGTATCCACATCGCGCCTCGGCCCTTGAGGATCCTCTGGCTTCGCTTGGCCATCATCAGCAAGATTCAACGCACATATCCGACGATGTGGTTACCGCGGGATTCACCTATCGCATCGCGCGGATCGAAGCTTCCGGGTTTCACGGCCGTGAACCCAACGAGTTTCGCTGGGGTATCGACCAGGGGCGAATCGATTCCTGGTCTCTCCGCCTGTCGGTCCAGCCTGGAAAAAATTGGAGCGGGCAGTATTCCTACGCTCGGATACACAGCCCCGAGGCTCTCTACCCGGCTGAAGATCAGGAGCGCATGACCGCTTCCATCATGTACAACCGGCCTATCCGTGGCGGCAACTGGGCCAGTACTCTCGTCTGGGGTCGCACCCAATCGCTCCAGGATAATTCCATCTTCAATAGCTATCTTTTCGAATCCACGCTCAACTTTCGTACGCGCAATTACGGCTGGACACGCATCGAGAGTGCGGCGCGCTCGAACGAACTGATTCTTGGCGAAAATCCCTTGCCACCAGGTTTTGAGGAGAGGCCGATTGGCCAGGTCCAGGCATACACGTTCGGGTACGATCGCGACTTCCGCATGGTTCCTCACCTTGGCTCCGCCATCGGTGCTCAGGTCACCACGTACGGCGTTCCCGCCATCCTCGTGCCACTGTACGGCTCTCATCCCTTTGGTGTTGCTATGTTTGTCCGGCTCCGCGCGGTTTCGGGTGAAAAGGAGTGAGAACGCGATTTGAGTCATTGTGTGCAGTCAAGGCCGCGCATAATCCTTCGGCGATGCGATATCATGCGCCTATGTACGCAATGAGATTTATTTTGATCGCTTCCTTTTTGCTCTGTGCTCGAAACGCGCTGGCGCAGTCCGTGGAGAAAGATCCGATAGCGATCGCCGAGATCGGCGCAGCAGGCGCCTGGAACGTCAACGAGAGTGGACGAAGCTTCGGCCCCACCGCCGCGGTGGAATTCACGCCGATTGAGAATTGGCTCGAACTCGAAGCGGGAGTAACCCCGCTCTTCGCCCGCCATTCCACGGAGTGGGATACGGACCTTCTGTTCAAGAAACCGTGGACCCTCTCAAAAAAGATCGAGTTCATGATCGGCGTAGGCCCCGAATGGGTCCACTCCCGGAATCACGGCGTGACGACCGATTCGGTAAGTATCGAAGCCGCGCCGGATTTCATGTTCTGGCCAACTGGAAAGCATCGGTTCGGCCTCTACCTTGAACCAAGCTACGAATACAATTTTGGGCGCGGGCGTGAGCAATCTCTCGGGGTGAGCGGCGGCTTGCTGATTGCGATTCGATAGCGTTCGGCGACGAAATGCGCTGGAGTTGCTTTTAGATGCGCTCTAACGAATAGTCCCCGCCATCGGTGTTCAATTCGCTGCCCGCGGCGTTCCTGCCTTCGCTTGCCTCCCTATGGCAGTTATCCCTTAGGTCTTGCCATGCCTCTTCGATTTCACCCTTCCACCTGAAGCCCAAGGGCCTTACCTCCGATGAAGTCCGAGAGGAATCACAGGCTCCGATGTGACGGAGATCACTGAACGGGTCACGAGGAGGATGTCACCATGAATTCTTGCGTGTTCGTTTCGACGCATGGAGGGTCGGCCGTTTTCGATCCTCCAGAGCCGTTCAGGCCTATGGTGATATGACTTTCCACGATCAAATCGTCTCCTGGATTCGTCCAGCCGCCTACTTCGCTCAAAGCCCGCTAAGCACGTTCGGCGCCGCTCTTACCACAAGCTCGGCCATTACCCTGCTCGGATTCTGGCTATTCGATCTCGTGGTTGGCGGCACATTCCATCCCTACGTCGGTCTCATTTTCTTCTTGGTGTTGCCTGGAATTTTCGTGCTCGGGCTGTTGTTGATACCCATCGGCATCTTGTTGCGGCGCGCCGAACTCATCAAACAGCGAAATTTGCCCGACCAGTTCCCGAAGGTCGATTTCTCCCACCCGGCCGCCAGGCACCTGTTCGGTTGGATTGCCGGACTCACAGTTGCAAACATCGTGATATTCAGTGTCGGCTCATATCGCGGCGTGCAATACATGGATTCGGTCCGGTTTTGCGGCCAGACCTGCCACACGGTAATGCAGCCGGAGTTTACGGCGTATCAAAATTCGGCTCACCAGCGTGTAGAGTGCGTGCAGTGCCACATCGGCCCCGGCGCCTCCTGGTTCGTGCGCTCGAAGCTATCGGGCCTCCACCAGGTATATGGCGTAGCCTTTCACACCTACGACCGCCCCATTCCCGTACCTGTGCAAAACTTGCGCCCGGCGCGCGAGACCTGTGAGCAATGCCACTGGCCTCTGGCTTTTACCGGAAGCAAGCTGGTAGTGATCCGGAAATTCTCCGAAGACGAGAAGAACACCGAGCTGACCACGGTCATGCTCCTGAAGATTGGCGGGCGCGCGCAAAATGGCGGCGTGGGAATTCACGGCCGTCATCTCGATCCCAATAATCCGATTCAATATGTTTCCCTCGACCTCCAGCGCCAGAATATGGCCCAAGTCAGTTATGTCGATGGTTCCGGCAAAAAGATCGCATTTCGGCAAACTCAGCCACGACCCACTACGGCGCAGCTTGCCTCGGGTGAAATCCGCACTATGGACTGCATCGACTGCCACAACCGCCCCACCCACACCTTCCAGATGCCCGCACGCGCTTTGGATGACATGATGGCGCAGGGCGCAATCAGCCCCGAACTGCCCTATATCAAGAAACAATCGCTGGCCGCGCTCAAAGTGCGGTATCCAGACCGCGACACAGCCACGCGCCAAATTGCCGCCACACTCGATGATTTTTATCGGAATTCCCAGCCGGATGTGTACCGCGCCAAGCGTAAGCTGCTCGATGCTTCCATCGGCCAGGTGCAGGCCGTGTATCTTCATAACGTCTTTCCCGCGATGAATATCGGCTGGGGAACCTACACCAGCAATATCGGACACATGGATTCTCCCGGATGCTTTCGCTGTCATGACGGCAGCCACACCAGTGCCGACGGCCGCACGATTCCAAACGATTGCGACACATGCCACACAATGCTTGCGATGGAAGAGCCGAATCCGAAAATTCTGAGCGACCTCGGAATCAAGTAGCTCGCCTTCCGGTTGTCTCCGGATCGACGATCCTTTCGATTTCCAAGGCACGAAGCAGGATGCTGCTCGTCTGCGCGGCGCTTGCGCTGAGCTTTCTTCCGAGCGTCGCTTGGGCCCAGGCCAAAACGGCCGCGAATCCCGGTTCCGATTGCCTGATGTGCCATGGTCAGAAGGGCCTGAAGTCGGCGTCCGGTAGAAGCATATTCGTCGACGCGGCCCGTCACGCCGCGAGCGTCCATTCGTCTCTCAATTGCACCAGCTGTCATACGGATATCAAAGAGTTTCCCCACCCGGCGCGAATTCCCAGGGTAAGTTGCGTCTCGTGCCACAGCGACGAGGCGGCAGCCCTCCCCAAGAGCGTGCACTCCATACTCGGTGCCCAGGCGTGCGCCACTTGCCATGGCTCGGCGCACTACACGCAGCCTTCTGCCTCGCTTCTTCCAAAATTGTGCGCGGAATGCCACGCCGATGAGGCAAAGGGGCTGCTCGCGAGCATTCACGGCGCTGCGGCGAAGAACGATGCACAGGCTCCCACGTGCACCTCATGCCACGGGCCGGCGCACCAAATGCTGATGGCGCAGGATCCTGCGTCGCCTGTGGCCAAGAAAAATCTCGCCGATACCTGCGCCTCCTGCCATGCCAATCCCGATTTCGAGGCAAAACACCAGATCCCCTTCGCGCACGCCGTGGAATCCTACAAACTGAGTGTGCACGGACGGGCCATCGCCGCAGGCCGGGAAGGCGCGGCGACCTGCTCGGATTGTCACGCGAGCCACGAAATCCGCCCAGGGCGCGACACCCGATCGAAGGTAAACCACTGGAATGTCCCCTCCACCTGCGGCGCCTGCCATGCTGAGATCGCGAAGACCTATGCGCAAAGCGTCCACGGGCAGGCTCTCGCACGAGGCGCGCGAGACGCGCCCGTTTGCACCGACTGCCATGGCGAACACACCATCCTGGCGCCGAGTGACGCGCAGTCAACCGTTAACCCGGCACGCGTCTCCACCGTAACCTGTGGGCGGTGCCACGACGATCAGCGAATCAACGCGCAGTACAACCTGCCGCCTGATCGCGTCCCCACTTTCGCCGACAGTTTTCACGGTCTGGCTTCCCGCGCGGGATCGCAAGTCGTCGCCAACTGCTCTTCGTGTCACGGCGTGCATAATATATTTCCTTCAAAGGATCCACGCTCCACCGTAAATCCTGCGAATCTGGCGCACACCTGCGGGGCTTGCCATCCGGGCGCTGGCGCACGTTTCGCGATCGGCCCCGTGCATGTGCGGCCCGAATCGCAGAGCGAGCATCCGATCGTTCGAATGATTCGCCGATTTTACTGGGTGATCATTCCGCTGGCGATCGCCTTTATGTTTCTTCACGACTTGCTGGATCTGCTCCGCAAGTCGGCTGGAAAACACCGAACCGTTAGTGAGCACGACGCCGAGTACCGGCTCAACCCGCATTTCCGCCTGGCGCACTGGCTCACGATCATCAGCTTCCCCGTGCTGGTTGTCACCGGATTCGCATTGAAGTTTCCCGATTCCCCATGGGTGCGCCCGATTCTCGCGTGGGAAGGGCGCTTTCCCGTACGGGGGACCATCCATCGAGTAGCCGCTGTCATTTTGCTGATCTCGCTCGGCTATTACATCGTCTATCTCATCCTCGATAAGCGGGCGCGCAGAATCATGGCCCCGATGCTTCCGCGCTTCCAGGATCTGCGCGACCTGCAGGATATGTTGGCCTATAACCTGTGGCGCTCAGACAAGCGGCCCGTCTTCGGTGAATTCAGCTACGTCCAGAAACTTGAATACTGGGCCTTCATGTGGGGCACGGTCGTAATGGCCGCCAGCGGGCTTCTCTTGTGGTTCAACAATTTCTCGCTCCGCCACTTCCCGAAATGGGTTTTGGACGCCGCAACCGTGTTGCATTATTACGAGGCGATCCTTGCCACCTTCGCCATCCTGATCTGGCACATGTATTCGGTTGTGTTCGATCCCGACATCTACCCCCTGGACCGCGTGCGCCTTTCGAAGCATACCGAGCCCGTCGCCAGCGTTGCACCGCTGCCGGCAACCATTCCTGCAGCCGGGCCGCCGGGCGCGGCCACCTCGGCCTCAGCCGCAGATTCCGATCCACCGCACGACGAAGAGCCGCCCAAAGGCCAGCCTCCCTCGTAGTTGGAGCCGACATTTCTTGCTCTCTGCGCTCCGGTGATAACGGCGAGAGTCAAAACAAATTCGTCGTTGTATCGTCACCCGAGCAGGCATACGATGCGTCGGTAGAGGGTAAGCCGAAGTTTCGGCAAGTCGTCCGTCACCGCCGTGAGGCATGCACATGAGTAAGCGAGTGCCGGTTTTTCTACCGATCCTTTCTCTTCTCACGCTCTTCTCAGCTCGCGCCACTTCCGCAAGTTCGCATTCCCAGGTCCGCGTCGTAAGCCTGGCATTTGTCCAGGGCACGGTCATAGCGAGAAAACCAGGATCCACGAAATGGGTTCGAGCCGATCTGAATATGCCCATCGAGCAGGGCGTTTCCATCGCCACGGCTCGAAACAGCATCGCCGAAGTGCAGTTTGAAAACGGTTCTACCGTGCGCATCGGTGAACTTTCTCGCGTCGATTTCTCAGAAATGGGCTCCGCTCCGCGGGGAGGCTACGTCAACAGGCTGAGCCTTCTCGTTGGCCTCGCCACCCTCAACTTCGTTTCCAAGCGGCGCGACGAATTCATTCTCACGGCGGGGACCGCCATGATTAAGCCACATGGAAAAGCCGAACTTCGGGTCGATCTAAGCCACTCGCGGTTGCGTGTGGAAGTCTTTAACGGGCGTGTCGACGCCTTCGATTCCAATCAATCTCAGCAATTGCGCAAGAACCAGGTTCTTGCTTGCGATTACACTCCGGGCGGCGCATTCCAAATCACGAACACGATTCAAAAGGACGAATGGGATCAGTGGGTGCAGATGCGCAATCAACAGGCATCGCTCGACGCATACCAAAGCCCGGCACCCGGCATGTATGACTGGGAAAGCGACATCGTCCCCTTCGGTGGCATGGGCTCGTTCTCGGCAATCCTGGCCGCCGACGGCTTCTGAGTTCTCTCCCAACCATAACCGCATCCGCTGTTACGGTGTCATCTGGAGCGAGCCTTATGCGAGACGAGGATTCGCGTTTGCGCATCGCCGAAATGATTTCGCTCGCCACTGGCCACTCGCCACTAGTCACTATCTTCCCTTCCAGCCTCCATAAGCCTCGAGCCTCGATCTTCTAGCTTCTAGAAGGTCGCATTTCTGTTCGCCGGGGCCGAATTCCTGCAATCTCGGCGGTAGTCTCCTTCAATAGGATAACCACGGTGCGGAAGTGTCTCTCGCAGCCTGAGGAGAGCCTGTATGAAGAAAATCGGTCTATTCTTGGCACTCGTCTGTCTGGCAACGGTAGCCCGAGCGGCCGACGTCACAGGCACTTACGTAGGAGTTGTAAAGCTTCCCTCAAATCCAAACGCCAATGCGAACGCACCGCTCCCGTTCATCGCTCACCTGAAGCAGGAGGGAGATAAAATCACCGGCTCTCTAGACGGCATCAACGGCGCGCCCAACGTTCCCATAATTAACGGCGCCGTTCAGGGCGACACCATTACGTTTTCCGGCATTCGCCAGATTGGCGGCATGGACGTCAAGTTTAACTACACGGCTACCGTCACGGGTGAAGCAATCGACTTCAAGATTGTGCGCGACGATGGAAAAGGCATGCCGCTCGAGAGCCATACCACGCGGCTCACAACAGTTCCCTAGCGCCAGAGTTCGGGCCATGGGCAAGAAGTTGCCGGGCGGTCGAAGATCGATGCAAGCCTCGAAGAACGAACCGGAGCAAAAATGATCAAATCGTCACATCGTTATGCAGCGCTCGCCGCACTCCTGCTGGCGGCTTCTGCGCCCCTGTTCGCGCAGGATCTCACCATCACCAACGCGCGCATCATCGTCAGCAACGGAACGGTGATCGAGCACGGTTCGATCGTCGTGCGCGGCGGCAAAATTGCCTCAGTAGCCGAAGGCAAGCCCGCCTCTCCTGCCGGAAAAGTGATCGACGCCAAAGGCATGAGCGCGATGCCCGGATTCATCGACGCCCATAAGCACGTCAACCCCGGGCCGGATGAGAAGGGTCAGATGGAGTCGATCCTCGAGGCCGGCTACACCACCGTTCTCGCCGGCGGTGGGCCAGCCGACAGTAATCTCACTCTCCGCGATCACATCGAGTCGGGAATGATCAACGGGCCCCGCGTGATCCCCTCCGGCCAGGTGCCCATTCGCAATACCACGCCCGACGCCGCCCGCGCCGCGGTGCGCGATCTAGTTGCCAAGGGTATCAAGCACACGGGCGAAATCGTGCTCACTCCAGAACCCGGCCCTCCGCCCGAAGAAATCGGAGTGCTCAAAGCGATTGTCGACGAGGCCGCCAAAGACGGCGTGCAGGTCAACGTCCACGCCGTGAGCACCCCCGCGCTGATTGCCGGGGTCGACGCAGGCGTTCGCCGTTTCGTCCATCTCCCCAACAAGGACTGGACCGGCTACGACGCCGCCGCCAAAATTGCTCAGACCAATACCATTGTTCTTGGCTTGATGGCCTTCGGCGCGCCTACCATTGATCGCGAATCTGCGCCGCCCGCGCCTGTCACCTTCCCTCGCGATGATTCCCCTCGCTTCCGCGATGGCAAACCATGGCCCGAAGCGATCGTGGGTGCCAACCGCGATGAGAAAGGCCGCGCCATGGGCACCGAGGCCGGCTACACGATCGTCAACGCGCGCAGAATTTGGGACGCGAGCGGCGGCAAAGCGCTCGGCTTTTGCACTGATCAGAACTTCGCCGACGTTGTGGTTCTCGAACATGAGCTGAAGTCCTACAGCATCATGTTCTCCATGCAAGACATTTTCCGAATCATCGGCCCCAACACGGCCGCTTATCTCAACATGTCGGATCAGATCGGTACCCTGGAGCCCGGCAAACTCGCCGACATCATCCTGCTCGACGGCAACCCGCTCGAGGGCATTCAGAACATGCTGAAAACCAAGGTGGTCATCAAGGGAGGTAAGGTCGTCGTCGATAAGCGCTAACGTTTTGCTTGGCGCTCGGACCCCATTCGTGAGCAAAAAGCGAGGGCGAAATGAATCGCAGAATCATTCTTCGCGCATCGGTAGCAATCGTTTCTTGCACCTTGGGCCTTGCCATCCTAATGGCCGCCTCACGAGCAACCTCTGAAAGTGCCACGGCGCCATCCGCGAAATCGGCCCCTGCGCCCCCAGCCGCGGCAGAATCGTCCTGCGAAAGCCTCTCGACCTTTGCTTCCCCGCATACCACCATCACCTCTGCCCAAAATGTTGCGGCAGGCGCGTTCACTCCTCCGCAGGCGAATCCTGCCGGAGCTCAGGCGCAGTCGCCGTTCAAAGGTGCGCCGGAATTCTGCCGCGTGGCCGCCACGCTAAAACCAAGCCACGATTCCGACATCAAGATCGAAGTCTGGATGCCGCCGAAGGCGAGTTGGAACGGCAAGCTCAAATCGGTCGGCAACGGAGGATGGGCAGGAACGATCAACTATGCGGAGCTTGCAAACGCTCTCTCGCAAGGCTACGCGGCTGCGAACACGGATACCGGACACACGAGCAAGCCCGGCGAGGGCCCCGACTTTGCGGTAGGCCATCCCGAGAAGCTCATCGACTTTTCCTATCGCGCCCTCCACGAAATGACGTCCACCGCCAAGCTGCTTGTCGCGGCATATTACGCAAAGAATCCCACGCGCTCCTATTACGCAGGCTGCTCAACGGGCGGCCGTCAAGGACTCACCGCCGTGCAACGCTTCCCGAATGACTACGATGGCGTGCTGAACGGCGATCCGAATAACGACGTCGTTCGCGTGCAGGGAATGCAAGTCTGGACTGCCAAAATTTCGCATGGCGATCCATCCGCCTATATCCCGCCCGAGAAGTACGTCGTGATTCATCAAGCGGTGCTTCAGCAGTGCGACGCCCTGGACGGAGTGAAGGACGGGCTGATCGAGGATCCGACGCGTTGTCACTTCGATCCTCAGGTGCTCGAATGCAAAGGGCCTGACGCGCCCTCGTGCCTCACGCCAGCGCAGGTGAAGGTCGTTCGCGAAATCTACGCGGGACCGATTGACGAACGCACAGGGAAGTCGATGGCTCCCGGGCTGATGCCCGGAAGTGAGCTTGGATGGGCCATGCTCTCAGGGCCGAAGCCCGGTGGGCTCCCTCTCGCAGCGGACACCTTCGGCACCTTGGTCTACCAGAATCCTCACTGGGATTACCTCGCATTCGATCCCGCGCGCGACTTCGAGGCCGCGCGGAACAGCATCGTGGGCAAAATGATGAATGCCGTGAATTCCGACCTGAGGCCGTTTTTTGCACACGGCGGCAAGCTTCTGATGTATCACGGCTGGAATGACCCAGCCATCTCGCCCCTCATGAGTGTCCAATACTACGAGAGCGTGGTCGAGACCGTAGGCGGTGAATCGAAATCCACGGGTTCCATTCGTCTCTTCATGCTGCCCGGCATGAATCACTGCCGCGGAGGAGACGGCCCCGATACGTTTGACGGAATCGGCGCGGTCGACCGTTGGGTCGAAACAGGCAAGCCCCCGGATCGAATCGTTGCTTCTCACATCAAGGATGGAGTTGCGGACCGCACGCGCCCGCTTTGTCCCTATCCTCAAGTCGCGCACTACGTCGGAAGCGGCAGCACAGACGATGCCGCCAGTTTCGCGTGTTCAACGCCCTAGCTTCGCCGCTGCCTCTGCACTGTTCACTGGTCACAAATCACCAGTCACTCAGACTCGATCTGCCTCAGCTCGAAGGATCGCGAATGGGTTTGTCGCTCCGAAAATACTTCTTGTACGCGGCAATCCAATCGGTCGAGATGTCGCGCTGCGCCGTCACAAGGTCAAGCCTGCCATCGCACACCATCTCGTGTAGGCGGGACTCCAAGGCATCCTTGACATAGGAATTCCAGATGGTCGCCGAGTGCGGCTCCGGCCAAAGGTTGCGGACATCGTCCGACCCTCCCAGTTCCGGCGTGATCAGGTAATCCAGCTCGTAGTTTTCAGGCCGGGAATTTGCGATGCCATACTCCTGAAAAACCCTGCGCTGCACAGACGCGGAAATCTGATGCGGCGCGCCATTTTCCGCTGCCTCGCACACCTGCGACACCGTTACCTCTCGAGTCGCTCCCGGCGTGAGGCTTCGGTCCGGCTCAGGTGAATTTGCTAGTGCGGTCCCCGGCTGCCAAACAGTGCGAAGCGAGCGGTGATAACCCACGTAAACGCTCGTCCCCACGAGCAACAGCAGCGTAGCCGCAACCGCCGCCAAGGCTGTTGCCGTGACTCCGGACCTCATCGCCCAGGGCGTGGACGGATTCTTGGCGCTCGCCTCGGCCAGCCGCGCCTTGAGCAACGCGCGCGAACCTGCGTCCGGTCCGATATTGGCATCGCCGCTTTCCTCGTACACCCGCACAAAATCGGCTACCGCTCCTTCGATTTCACGCATGCGCGCCCGGCAGCTCCAGCACGCCGCCAGATGCTCGCGAGCTCGAGCCAATCGTCCCGCGGGCAGCTCGCCGTCCGCGACGAGCAGAAGGTCCTGATCGGATAGGTGGCTATCGTTGTCTGTCATGTTCTCGAACCCTCATCGGCGCGCCGGAAGCGCGCCAGCGACTGCGTCAGCGAAATCGAGACGGCCCCGAGCGACATGCCGAGCACTTCCGCTATTTCCCGGTAGCGTAGCCCTTCCGCGCGCAAGTAAAGGCAACACTGGTCCTGTAGCGGAAGCGCCCGGAGCACCGTATGCAAACGCTGCAGCCTCTGGCTTCCGGCCATCGCGTCCTCAGGATTCGGAGAAGGATCGGGCTGCTTGGCCGCCAGCGCCTCATCCGTTTCCACGGTCGCGAACGCCCTTTGACTTGCATAGCGGTGTTTGAGCGCAAGGTTATGCGCCACCCGGAAAATCCAGCCCCGAAGGTTCTGGCGCGACTTCCCTCGATTCAAATGGTGAAATAGAGCCAGAAACACCTCTTGAATGATCTCTTCTGCGTCCTGAGCCGCCACCCCGAACGAAAGAATGTAACGGAGCAGCCGCCCTCGAAACTGGTCGTACAGGCCAATGATCTCCTCCTCAATGGCGGATGGTCGGGGGGGAGCCTCGACAGCCGCCCCCGAGGCAAGAGGCAAACCAACGGTCCAATCGTGAGGAGGGATCGACATAGCGTCCTATTTATATATTCCTTCCCGCTTCGATTCGTTCACGTTTTTTTCCGCCTCGCCACGTTTCTGCCCGTCTCTCGACGGCCTCGGTTATCCTCGGCATGTGATGCCTTGGGACAGGCGCCACAAAAAAAGGCTGAACAAACCGGGGAGGGGCGGAATATTCAGATGGAGCCGCAAGAATTTAACACGCAGGGTGGAAGTCCACCGTTGCAATGGGTTTATGCGAACTATCGATGGGGTTCCGGCTGTGATTCAGCCGATATCGCTTGGTCCAGGGGGGCATTTGAACCAGAGAAATCCGATCATCAAAAGCGCAGTTCTGTTCCTTTTGTGCGCCACAGCGCTTTTGGCCCAAAGCAATCGTGGTGAGCTCCACTTACACGTCACCGACCCCTCGGGTGGCGGCGTAAAAGCCACTGTTCAAATCGTCAGCCAGGCAAACAGCTACCGCAACACCTTGCAGACCAGCGATCAGGGTGCTCTCGACGTCCAACGCTTGCCGTATGGAATCTATCAGCTTCAGGTTACGCAGTCCGGATTCGCCGCCACCTCCGAATCCTTGGAGATTCGCTCCTCGATTCCCGCCGAGCGCACCATTCAGCTGAAATTATCGTCAGTGAATGAGTCAGTCACCGTCAACGCCGGCAGCACGCTCGTCGATCCTGACCAGGCCGGCTCCGTCAGCCAGATTGGTACTCAGGAGATTCAGGACCGGGTCGGCTCCGTCCCCGGCCGCTCCATACAGGACCTCGTGAACTCGCAGCCCGGCTGGCTCTACGAGGGCAACGCTGTATTGCATCCTCGTGGCTCGGAATACCAAACCCAGTTTGTGATCGACGGCATCCCGCTTACCGACAATCGCTCCCCCAGTTTCGGCCCCGAGATCGAAGCCGACGACGTGCAGTCCGCAAGCATCTACACCGCCGGCATTCCCGCCGAATACGGCCGGAAAATGGGCGGCGTAGTCGAACTCAATACGGCACAGGATTCTCAGCCCGGCTTTCACGGCGAGGTGGTGCTTTCTGGCGGCAGTTTCGAATCAGCCAGTTCGTTCGCAGAGGGTCAATACCAGTGGGGGAAGAACACGCTGGGCGTTAGCCTCAGCGGCAGCAGGACCGACCACTATCTGAATCCCGTCGTTCCCGAGAACTACTCGAACACCGGCACGCTCGGCGACTTTTCCGTCCGCTACGAGCGCGATCTCACTCCCAAGGATCGCCTGACCCTTAGCGTTCGTCACGAAGTCTCCCGCTACGACATTCCCAACGAAGTGATCCAGCAGGCGGCGGGTCAGCGCCAAACCGCGGACAATGTCGAAACGATGGGCACCATTTCTTATCAGCACACTTTCTCTTCCAACATGGTCGCCGATTTCCGAGGCATGGTCCGCGACAACGCCAACGGCTTCCAGTCAAACGATAATTCCACGCCCATCGAAGTATTCCAGCGCAATTGGTTCCGCGAGGGCTACTTCAAGGGCACCGTCACGATCAACCACGGCCGCCATGAAATCAAAGCCGGCGTGGAATCGGACAACATGTTCCTAAATGAGCATTTCAGCTACATCATCACCGATCCCACTCAATTCGACGACAGCACCCCTGGCACGTTCGCCTTCGCAGCGAACCGTCCCGATCTCGAGCAATCCGCCTTCGTGCAGGACCTGGTGAAGCTCGGCAACTGGACGATCAATGCCGGCCTCCGTTGGGATCACTATCAGCTCATCTTAAATCGCCAAGCCGTCGACCCGCGCATCTCGATCGCGCGCTACTTTCCGAGCGCCGATCTCGTCGTGCACTTTTCCTACGACCGCGTTTTCCAGACGCCATCTTTCGAAAACATTCTGCTGTCGAGCTCCACCGCGGCCACCACCCTCGACACAAGTTCCCTTCAGTTGCCCGTTGAGCCTTCGGAGGGCAATTATTACGAGCTCGGCATCACGAAAGGTTTCTTCGGCAAGCTCCGGCTCGACGCAAACTATTTTCGCCGCCTCGTCGCCAACTACGCCGACGACGATCAGATCGACAACACCACCATCAGTTTCCCCATCGCCTTCCGCAAAGCCATCATTTACGGCGCTGAAGCCAAGCTCGCCGTGCCGGACTGGCACCACTTCTCCGGGTTCCTGAGCTATTCCTACGAGGTTGGCAACGCATGGTTCCCCGTCACCGGCGGCCTCTTTTTGGGCGACGACGCCGACATCCCCACTTCAGGACACTTCCCCGACTCGCAGGACCAGCGCAATACCGTTCGCGGCCGCGTCCGCTACCAGGTGTCGCCGCGCCTCTGGGTTGCCGCCGGCATTCAATATGACACTGGTCTTCCCTTCGACTTCCAGGGCACCCAAGATGACGCTCTCGCCGAATATGGCCAGCAGGTCGTGAATCGCATCAATTTCAATCGCGGCCGCATCTATCCATCGTTTCAAGTGAACGCTTCGGCGGGTGCGCTGGTATACAAGTCCGAGCGCCTGAATGTACAGTTGCAAGCCGACGGAGAAAACCTCAACAATGTTCTCGACGTGATCGACTTTGGCGGCCTTTTCTCCGGCAACGCCATCGGCCCATCGCGCAGCTATTCCTTGCGCCTCACCACCAACTTCTAACCCCAGGCTCGGCTTTTAGTGTTTGGGTTTGGTGTTTGGGTTTGGTGTTTGGGTTTGGTGTCATTCCGAGCGAGCGCAACGGGCGATGCACCAGCATCGCCCTCTTTGTTGCGCGACGAGGAATCTCTCCTCGTGTGAAAATTTCTCCGCGATGTGGAATCACGACTCACTAATCACCAGTCACTCGCCACTAGTCACTGCGCTTTTGCTCTTCAGGGCTTGCCAACTTCGCACCGGAACCGGACAGTACTCTGGCGCCGCTTCTCCTGATCTGTTCTCCTGACCTTGCCTGTTCCCGGAGTACAGCTTGACGCCGGTTCGCACGGTGCCAAAATGGCGCGCCTTCGCGCGCGAAGCAACACCGGTCCATATTTCGCGCCGCCTTAGGAGTGAAAGATGACCTCCCAGCAAGCCCTCTCACGAAATCTACAGTTCAGCGCTTTCATGCGCGGCGTCCTCGTGATATCAGCCATTGTGCTCGGCGCACTCTCCCTTGCCGGCTCTGCCGCCGCCCAAGGCATCGCCATTCCCAGCTACGCCACTCCCGGCTCGAAGACGTGGAACACCTGGGCCGCCTCCCCGCAAGCCGTGAAAATCATGATCATCAACGCCGATAACGGCGACGACACCACTTTCTCCTCCAGCACCTTGGCTGCTGTGCACGCCGCTCAATCCGCTGGAATCACTGTGCTCGCCTACACCTACACCGAATACGGCGAGAGAAATCCCGCCACCGTGATGCAGAAAATCGCCGCCGCCGAAACCAATTACCTGGTGAACGGAATCTTCCTCGATCAGGCGCCCACGAGCTGCACCGCCGCCACGCCTTTCAGCGAAACGAATCTTCAGTACTATCAGAATCTTTCCAACTACATTCACACCCAGTACAACGGCGTGGTCGTGATGAATCCCGGCACTCCTCCGCCAACCAACTGCTGGATGACGGCCGCCGACATTCTGGTCACTTGGGAAAACAGCGGATTGACGAGCTACCAGCACAGCTATGCGGAAATGTCCTGGATGCAGAGCTACCCAGCCAACCGCTTCTGGAATCTTTTGTATTCCGTCTCGAAGCAGAAGGACATGCAAACGGCGTTCAGCCTCGCGGCGCAGCGCAATGTGGGGCTTATTTACGTCACGAGCGCCGGCGGAAGCAATCCGTGGGATTCGATTCCGAGCTATTGGAGCGCCGAAGTTTCACAGGCCACTCAAAAATAAAAGACGCAGGCGTAAATTCACCGGTACCACTAGCGGCTGTCTCATGAATGGTTTTTAGGGGGTCGGAGCTTCAGCTCCGACAATAGAAGCCAGCATTTGAAAAAGGGCTTTAGCCCCTGAGGAATCTCTTTGGATGGCGCATTTGCATTTATGAGATGACTTCTGGGGATTTTTCGGAAGTATCCTTGAATCGATTGCTGCGATTCGCGGTGCTACGGCCGATTCACCGAAATTTTTGCCCCTTGCCCGCTCGCCAGCACGATGTCTGCCGTAATCTGCTTCCCGTCCTTCGAAACTGCGCCAAGAAAGTTCGTTCCGTCCGCTGTATTCGCCGTAACCGTTCCCGTCGCGGACACAACGACATTCTTGAACTCGTATTTTGTCGGCCCCACCGGGTCGGCCACGGAAATCGTCAATACCGAATTTGATGAAGAAGCCGAAAAAGACGCCGTCGCCCGCAGCGCGCGCGAATTCGCCAGCGTGATCGTGCCTTTCCAATCCCCCGCAA
>Ga0206870_1081_pt1 | contig 24491 bp, 25 predicted proteins | sample Alteio_BWOrgCont_36_FD_152620 | JGI IMG/M metagenome (GOLD analysis project Ga0206870, IMG submission 152620) | Enriched cells from forest soil in Barre Woods Harvard Forest LTER site, Petersham, Massachusetts, United States -... | ecosystem: Environmental > Terrestrial > Soil > Temperate forest >... | reverse complement strand
TGAGGTTGACAGGTATCAAAAGCCGCTCGCGTATCACTTATTCGAGGGAAACCCCTACGAGACGGGATACGGCGCGGCGGATCGCGTTCCGGTGCCGGCGGGGCAAATCTATCACTTTTACATACCGCGATTTATTGGACAGACGCGCGGATATCCCCTGCTCGCGCCGGTGATGTATGACTTGCGGATGTTAGACGGGTATTTCGAGGCCGAGCTAGTGGCGGCGCGCTCCGGCGCGATGATGGTTGGAGCCATCGAATCGCAAGAGGGCTCGCAGGGCTACGCCGGCGATGGCGAGACGCAGGACGGCGCAACGCGCCTCGATGTTGAAAACGGGATGCTCATTCAGCTCCCGCGCGGATCGACGCTAAAGAACGTGAGCCCGGAACATCCTACGGCGGCCTTCAATCCGTTTGTGGAGCGTTCTCTCCGCCTCGTAGCATCGGGCCTGGGGGTTGCATATCACGAGTTAGGTAACGACCTGGCCGGCGTGAACTACTCGAGCGGCCGCCTCGGCGTGCTCGAGGAGCGCGATTACTTCATGGAGCTGCAAAACCTGATGATAGATGCGATTTGCCGGCCGGTGTACGAAGACTGGCTCCGCGCGTCTCTATTGAATGGCGCGCTCGATTTGCCATTTGACCCGGATCGTTACGCGGACCCGGACGCAATCGAATTTATCCCAAAGCGGTGGCCGTGGGTTGATCCACTCAAGGATTCGCAGGCATCGGTTGCCGATGTGCAAAACGGATTTAACACGCACGCGGCGATACTTCACTCGCACGGCAAAGATTGGCGCGACGTTTACAAGCAGATTGCGGCTGAGCGGGCGTATGCGGACGAGCTAGGGATTCAGCTCGGGACGGATATCCGCGGCGATGCGTTGAGCGAGGTAAACGACGGGCCGCCTGAGGAGGAAGGCGAGCCAGGTACGGACAGCAAGCCGGCGAAGGAGCAGCCGGCCGCGCCTCTGGCGAAGAAGAAGCCGAAGAAATAAAACGCGGCGCTCAGGAAGTCTTTTCGTGTCCACTGGCACGCTCAATGTCTATTACTTTTTCGAGGAGATCTTCTACTTCTTTCTGTGTTCGAGCCTCAATCTCGACGTCGGCCACCTTAATTCGAACCTTGCGGCCATACCGGCCATGCAGCCACGCTCCCAATGTTGCGGAAATTATGGAGCTGAACCCGGTTGCGTGGTTAATGACGTATTGAACACCACTCAACAAGAACTCCGGGTTCTGCTGTTGTTGTTGTTGACCTTGCAGTTGTTGTTGCAGCTGGCTCGGGTCCCGCACATAACGCGACCCACTCAGTATTTCTGCGAGCCTCTTGTTGCGAGTGTCTTGCTCGTCTAGGAGTTTCTTGGGAATGATTTCGATTCCCTTAGATTCTAAATCTCGACTCAACCCAAGACGCTCCCAGTTGCTTTCGTGGTCATCATCCTCATCGTGTATGAGCGCAAAAATGAGCATCCTGTAAGCATCGCATACTGTGCAGGTTTAGACCGGGCGAAATTTGCCCGGTTTTTTCTTTGTGCGGCATAACCGCACCATGAGCGAGTTACTTAACAGCTTGCCGCGCCAGTTTCGCGCGATGCGCCTCGAGCGCCAGGCAACCGACGATCCGAATGGATTCGCTTTTGCGCTCTCGAGCGAGCAGCCGGTTTCTCAGTGGTTCGGAAACGAAGTTCTCAAGCATGACAAAGAGAACATTCGCCAGGAGCGGCTGAAGAACGGGATTGCTCTCCTCTACAACCATGACCCGAATCAGCACATGGGCGTGGTTGACGGCTACTCGATCAAGGATGGCGTTCTCCGGGTTGAGGGCAAATGGAGCAGCTCGCAGTTTGCGCAAGAGAAGAAGCGCGATTACGACGATGACATTTTGAAAGATTCCTCGGTGGGCTACCTGATTCACAAGATAGTGCGCGATCAGGAAGGCGAGAATCCGTCGAGCGATGACACGTTAAACGTTACGGATTGGGAGCCTCTCGAGGCTTCGCTCGTGACGGTTCCCGCCGATCATACCGTTGGCAAAAATCGCTCAACGGATGGCAAAGAAGAGTTTCCGGTTGCATTCGAAGTGCGCCGCCGGAATGCACCAAACGCCGCACCCGCGGCTATTCCAATCACGATCGAGGTTAGGCAAATGGCCGAGGAAATCAAGGTTCCGACTGCTGAGCAGTTGGAGACAGCGCGGCGCTCGCGCATTACTGCGCTGGCAGGCGATCAGGAATTTAAGAAGCATGTAACCGAAACCGAAGTGCGGCTCGCGCTCGATGGCGAAATGTCCGTTGGGGCGTTCGCAGAGCAAATCAGCCGCAAGATGGTTGCCGCGAACAATGCCGACCTCGTGGGCACGGCCGGCGAGAATGTCATCCGTGACGCCGGCAAGGATGGCAAGCGTTACTCCTACGCTAAGGCGTATCGCATGGCCGCAAGGCAGGCGAAGCCCGATGCTTTCCCGCAGGAGGACAACGCTTTCGAGCGCGAGGTTTCCGGCGAAATCAGGAAGCGGCTCGGCGCGCAGATTGCACCCGGCAATAACGTGCTGATTCCAAGCTCGTCGAGCAAGCGTACTGTTACGGCCGGCACAACCGGCACGGGCTACACTTCTCAGGCGAACATCCTCAGCATCGACGTGCAGCCGGAAGTAATCGAGCTGTATCGCAACCGCGCTCGCGTGCTGGCTCTCGGAGCTACCCGTATGGGCGGCCTGAGTGGTATCGTGCGCCTGCCTCGCCAGGACAGCGCCGCAACTGCTCAGTGGTTGAGCGAAACCTCGAGCGTGACCGCATCGGACGTAACGACTGATTACGTCGCGTTGACTCCGAAGCGGCTCTCGATGCAGAACGGTTACACTGTCGAGCTGCTCGCGGAATCCGCGGTTGACGTGGAAGGGCTGCTCGCCAATGACCGCAACAAGGTGCTCGCTCTGGCGATTGACCTCGCGGCTATCGTGGCAGGCGGCGCGCCGGCTCCGGTGGGCCTGCTCGGGCAATCCGGCCTGGCGCTGATTACCTCGAGCGGTGCGACACTGACAACCGGCAAAATGCTCGGCTGGACCGATATCACGAATTTCGAGTCGGTGGTTGCCGCGGCTAACGCGGACGTTGCAACGATGGGCTGGCTTGTCACTCCGCAGGTTCGCGGGCTGCTCAAGGCAACTCCGATGTTTCCCTCCGGCTACGCCGCGCCGATCTGGAATAGCGTTACCCGCGATCCTTCCGGCCTCGAGGATGGGCCTCTCGGGTACAAGGCCGGCGTGACGAATCAGCTTCCGAAGAACTTCGGAACCGGCACGAACCTACACGCCGCGGTGCTCGGTGACTGGTCGCAGTGCATCGTTGCCGATTGGGGTGCTTCTGAGCTGATTGTTGATCCGTACACGCAGGCCGCAAACGGCGTGTATGTCATCACCGAGCGCGCTCTGCTCGATGTGGAATTCCGCCACGTCCAAGCGTTCGCAGTCTGCGAAACCGTCGCGGTTAGCTAACTCAACTCTCGCGGGGCGGTTCCTACGTGGGCCGCTCCAAGAGTGAAACGGGGGAATGGAAATGCTTGTTACTTCGAGCAGGTTTGCCGAGGCGCAGAAACCCGTAAGGGTGAAGCTCCTCATTGACCAAAAGGTTCAGGGGCTCGCGCTCTCAAAGGGCGATATTGCCGAGGTTCCGGGCGATGTGGCGCGCCGCTTAATCCGTATGGAGCGAGCGGAGAGCGTGAAGCCTGGCGATGTGTCCGAATTTGGTGCGCCGAAGAAGGGCGCGGACAAGTAGCACGGACGTTCTCCCGCGCCAAGACTCGCCGAAGGCGTGAGGCGCGGGGATTCAAGATTTATACAAACGACGAGAGCCGGCGGGCTGCGCGCGATCTAACGCCGCGGATCGTATCGCACAACGGAGTACAGGCCGGCAGATGGGAAGCGAGGAGACGCGGCGCTCCTCGCGCGTTCCATAGGGGAGAAATGGCAAAGGGCGTCAATAAGGTTTCATTGCTCGGCAACGTGGGCCGGGATGTGGAGATTAAATTCAGCAACGGGCTCGCGATTGCGAACCTCTCGCTTGCGACGGCCGAGCGCGTTAAAGAGGGCGAAGAGTGGAAGGATGCCGCGGAATGGCATCACCTAGTTTTCTTCGGGCGCCAGGCGGAGATTGTCCGCGAGTACGTGGAGAAGGGCTCGAAGATTTACGTTGAGGGCCGGCTCAAAACGCGCTCGTGGGATGCGAAGGACGGCTCCGGCAAGCGATACCGGACAGAAATCATTGTGAGCGAGCTTGTGCTGCTCGGTGGCGGCCAGGGGCGTAACGAGTATTCGCAGGAAGCGCCGGCGGACGGCGGCAATGCTACAGAAATCACGGATGAGGATATCCCGTTCTAATGGTCTTCGGTGATAGCGATTTGCCGGCGTTCTTCGCCGATATGGGCGAGCCCGCGGTAATCAACGGGCAGAGCGTGACGGTATTTGTAGATTCGCCGGCGATGCCGTGGGAGGCGCGCGCTCTCGGCTCAATGGAGCAGGGATGCGTAACGCTCACGGCTCCGGTTACGGCGTTCGCTAGTTTGCCGGTTGCCGGCCAGGCGGTGACCGTTCGCGGCTCGAGCTTTACGGTGAAGAGCCGGAAGATGCCCGGAGACGGGCGGATAGTTGAAATCGAGCTGAAGGCTACCTCGTGAGCATTAACTCAAGTATCGGACTCTTAGCCGTGCGTCAGATAGCGGCGCTCGTGGGCTCGGCGGGCTCGCCGGCTCCGGTGGCGCGGACGGATCAGACGGAGTACACGGAAGACCGTTTGCCGGCGTACAACGTTTTTCGCGCGAAGGATCATTTCGCGTACAAGGGCGCTCGCTCGGCTGCAAATGCCGAATTCGACGTAATCATCCGGGCAATGGTAAAGGCTACCTCAGAGTCAGATGAGGCGGCGGACCCGCTCATTGTGTGGGCCTGGCAGCAAGTGATGACAGATTGCACGCTCGGCCGGATTGTGAGCGAGGCAAAGGTTACAGATGTGGAGTACGTGTATTTGAACAAGGGTGAGTATGACGTGCTCGCCGCAGACATTACGGTGAGCATCACCGTTGACGTTGGGCGTAGCGATCCTACGCAAAATCTAACCTATGGGGAGTAGCTATGTCCGCTGTGAATACTGGAAAGAAGCAGGGATATCTTGCGCAGATTGGGGTTGTGCCGCAGGCCGGCGGCTCGGCGGTGCTCTGCGCAACGATGAAAGACGTAGATTGGGAAGTTAAAGCCGCGAAGCTCGATGCTACAGACCGCAGCACGGCCGGGTGGGAAGGCAGCATGTACGGGCTCAGCTCGTGGACGGCAACCGCGAAGTTTGATTATTTCGAGGGCGATACGCAGCTCGCGGAGATTCGGACGGCGATCTTCAACAAGCAGCCGGTTTCGGTGGCTCTGTATCACGAGCTGAACGCCGGCAGCGGCGAGCCTGTTTATACCGGCCAGGCAATTATTTCCTCGGCGAAGTTCGGCGGAAAGACAAGCGATTTGCAGGGCATGGATGTACAGCTCGACGGCAACGGGGCTCTGGTACTCGGCGCGCAGTAAGCGAGCGACAATGCCAGGGAAGCGAGGCGGCCTAACCGGGCCGCCTTTGTTTTTGCGGTGATTCGCTCGGCGCGAGTACATATCAGCTATGTCTATCGTTAAGACTCCTATCTTTCTCGACCTGGACCGGCGGCGCGAGCTGGTTTTCGATTTGAATACGGAAAGGCTCATTCAGGGCGTAAACGCCGAGATTGGCGGCCTCTGGACGAAGATAGGCGAGCGGGAAAATCCGAAGACGGGCAAGGTTGAAGAATTGTGCGATGTGAACCTCGACAACCTTCGTACTTACCTCTGGGCGTGCCTGTACCGCGATGCTCACGCGAAGGGCGAGCTTCTAACGCTCGAGGATGTGGGCGCATTCATTGATCGCCGTAAGAAGGTAACGCTCGCCTATCTTGCCGTGAGGAAGGCGCTCGATATCTATTACGGGCGGGATGAAGAGGGAAAATAGAGGGCTCGCGCCGGCCAGGGCGCAAGGGTAGCGGGCCGCGCAAGGCGCGTAAGACTTGGACGTTCGCGGATGCTTACCGGATCGCGTGCGGCGATATGGGCATGGCTCCGTCCGAATTCTGGCAGCTCACTTATGCCGAGCTTCGCCTCGTGCTCGAGGGTTGCAACGAGCGCCGCCGGCGCGAGCTGAAATTCCGCCGAAAGATGGATGCCTGGCTCGCGGCGGTTATCGTGCAACCGCACGTTAAGGAGCGCATCACGCCGGCCATGTTGACCGGCGAGGATAGCCTGCAAAAGCAAAAGGCGCGCGTGCTAGCGGCATTCGATAAGGCGGCGAAATCGAAAAAGCTGATGCGCCAAACGCCGGACTCTAAAAACCTATTCAAGCGGGGATCGAATGTCTAGCAAATCCGTTGTTGTCGTAGTCGCTGGCGAGGATCACAGCGGCGCGGTTCTCGATGCGGTTAATAAGCATCTCGAAGAGGTTCGCAAGCGCGCCGAGGAAGCAGATGCTTCAATGGGCCAGTTTGGCGCAACCGCGATGCGGGCGCTCGAGCGGATGGGGATTTACTTCGGCGCTCGCGAAATCATCCGCGGGATGGAAGAGCTGATAAAGCACTCCGTAGATTTGGGGATGGAGATAGGCCATTTATCGAAGCAAACCGGCATCTCGACGGAAAACCTCTCAGTGCTGAAGTACGCCTCGGATCAGACGGGCGTGAGCTTCGAGACGCTCACGAAAGGCTTTAAGAAGTTTTCCGAGGAAATCTTCAACTATGAGCACGGCTCGAAGCAGGCAAAGCAGGCATTCGACGGTTTGAACATTTCGCAAAAAGACCTGAATGCGACGGGCGGCGATCTGTACAAGATGCTTGAACTCGTGGCCGGCCGGGTGCAAGCGATGCCGGACGGATTCCAGAAAAACGCTATTGCAACTCAGCTCTTCGGCCGCGCCGGCCAGGAGCTTATCCCGGTTCTCGACCAGGGCGCCGCCGGCATCGAGAGCTTTCGCTCCGAGGCTGAAGGGTTGGGCCTCGTGCTCGATTCTCAAACTATCGGGAAGATGGAAGAGCTGCATAAGAGCATTGCCGCGATGGAGGGCTCATTTTCTGGCCTGGCGCTCGAGATTACATCGGCGCTTTCGCCTGCTCTCGAGAAGATGGCGCACGACGCCTCGGAGCTGGTGCGCGCCTTCCAGTTTTCTCCGAAGGACGGGCTAAAGCTCATGGCCTCGAACTTCCTCAGTAACATTGGCGCGCCGGGCTCGCGGGCGATGGCGGATTCTGACAGGCTGCGCGCCGAGGCGCTCGCCGATATGAAGAAGCAGGCCGATGCGGATGCAGCGGCGCATGCGAAAGACTCGGCGGCTCAGACGGCGAAGGGTGCGCATCCGGGCGTCACGGTTAACGATGAAGCGGCCGCCGATAAGCTCCGCGCCGCGGTGGAACGGTGGCAGCAAGCGAAGACGCAGCTACAGGAGCAGTACGCGAAGCTAGACGAAGACCGCGCGAAGGCTCACGCCGAGATGATGCTCGCCGAGCTGGACTCTGCGCATAAGCGCGGCCTCGTTTCGGATGTATCGTACTATACACAAAAAGAGGACTTACAAAATAAGGCTTTCGATGCCGAGGTTGCGGCCGTGCATAGGCAGCAGGACGCGCTAACTCAGCAGTCCGCGGAGATACGCGGCCGGAAGGCGAAGGACGCCGCGGATGCAAAGAAGAACGAGACGGAGATACTCGAGCTTAACCGTCAATACCTGGCGCTCGATGGTCAGATTCTTCAAATAGACTCGCAACGCCAAAAGGCTAACGCCGAGATTGCCGCCGCCTCGCAAGAATCGCTCGAGAAGTCTCGGAAGCAATCCGCGGAGCTGGCCGCCGAACTCGAGCGGCTACAAGGCGCGGGAGCGATGGCGCAGATAGACGCATCGCAAACGAAGTATCAGGAGAAGCGCCGGCAACTCTCGACGCAGTACGGCTCCGACTCGCCGGAGGTTCGCGAGCTGGACGCGATACAGAAGCTCGAGGAAGCGAAGCTCCGCCTCGAGGCGCTCGACGAGCGCATTTCCGCGATACAGACTCAAGAGAAAATGCAAGAGCTACAGCTCGAGGAGCAGGTGCTCGGCCGGAAGATTTCGCAGGCGCAGTATGACCGCGAATTGGAGACGCTCCGCGAGCAGGAGATTGCGCAGCTCAAGGCGCTACAGGGCGAATACAACGCGGTTGCGGACGGGGCAGGGAAGGCCGGCCAGGAAGCGAAGGCAAAGCTCGAGGAGAGCATCACGGGCGTTGAGCAATCCATGCAGCAGCTACGGCAGAGCTTTACATCCGAGCTTATGCCGATCCTTCAAGAGCTGGAAATGCACCCGAAGAAGTGGCAAGAGAACTTCCAGCATGCCGCGGATATGATCGAAAAGGATCTTCTGCGCATCGCTAACGTGCGCCTGATGGAATCGCTCGGGCTCGGCGATAGCGGATCAATCGGGAAGAACGGTAACCCTACAGGCGGCGGCCTAAAGGGCATGGGCGGCCTTAGCGGCATCCTCGGCAAGCTCGCCGGCTTCGGGCATGAATTCGCCGGCGCGAAGGCTTCAAACGGCGGCTATTCGGCCGGAGCGGGTACGCTGCCCGATGCTACAACCTCGCTCTTGCAGCAAGGCGGCGGGAGCGGCTCAGCCGGCGCGCCTGTAATTAACCTGATAACGCAGGGCACGCCGCAAGCGGTTGACTCCTCGGGCTCCTCGGGCGGCGGCGGGAAGCTCGAGCAAATGATTGTCTCGATTGTGCTCAAGGACGCCGATACGTTGGGGCCGATGACGCAGGCAATCGGCGGCGGAATCAATATGCTCGGCAACGTCTAACGGAATCGGAGGCCGGCGGCGCGCATCTTCTCCCATTGCTCTTGCCAGGCGGCCTCGAAATTCTCGGAGACGTACTTCTCTACCGTCTCATCCATCGCTAGGCGCGGCTTTGTGTGTACGTGCCTGGTGAGGATGTAGAACGGGAGCAGGGTATCCCGGTTTCCGGGCGGAACGCCGACAATAAACGGGCTCCCGGTTTTGCTCTTCCATACGAAGAAGCGCCATCCGTTTATGATTGCCTGCTTGCGGATGGCGAGCTGGCGGTTTTGCCATCCCTTACGCTTTACGCTCGTGGTATAGCTTCCATTGATCGCCGTTAAGAGCGCCGCCGGCCGAAGCTCCGCGGGTATCGGCTTATTGCCTACGAGCTGGCGCAGATAGTCAGACGGCACGGCGAGATACCGGGCTCCCTCGAATTGCACGCCGCGGTATGCGGTTCTCTCTTCGCCTTCTTCCTGCCGATCGCCATAGTCCGGCGCGCCGGTTTGCCGGTTCTCGAGGAACGTATGCACGTCCGCCTCGATGCGCGCGCTCTTCTTCTCGGCCGGCTTAAAGCGGATGCCCTGCTTTGTGAAGTCATTGCGGAGCCTGAATTTCTCGCCGAGGCCGCTCTTCACTTTACCCTGGCCGCCTTTGGCGAGATTGGTAAGCGTTGCGGCCAGGGCGAAGGGAAGATGCTGCTTTTCTAACTCGTGCAAACCCTTGACGGCTTCTGTCACATCGACCTTTACGCGAACGCTCATAAGCTGAGTGTGCCGTAATTCGCTCGAATTGCGCGACGTGCGGCATAACTCAGGTGTGGCCACGCCGATAGTTATATTTCCTACATTGTCACGCGCGCCGAGCATGGACTCTTCAGAAGAGGCGGCGGACGATACAATCCGCGATTCTATGGATTTGGGCTATGTTGCCACGCGGCCGAGGTTCTCTCGTGAGCGCCGTACGTGGAACGTGAACGTTAGAAATCTTATGGCCGAGGACGTGCGAGCGTTGCGTAATTTCCGCGCAAACGTTGTGATGCGCGGCTCGCTCTCTTTCTACTTTCCGAACCTGCTACTTAACGGGAGCTTTGAATTCGCGCCGCTCCTGGCCTCTGAGGTTTTCGCGGGATGGACTAACAACTCCGACGATTCGCAGATGCTCGCGGTTTCTAACGGCTTCGCCTATGACGGCTCCGCCTGCCTGCTCATTGAATCCGTGAGCGGCCAGGTTGTAACGGCCGGCGAATACGTTTCCGCTTACGCCACATGCGAGCGGCAAATCCCGGTTAACGCGGGAGACGTTTATCAATTCAATTCGTGGTTTCTCTCTGCATCGAGCCCGATAACCGGGCTTACGCAAACGGCGAAATACTTTATCGACCTGTTTTATACGGACGGCTCGAGCACTCGTTACTTTGGGCCGGACTTCTCCCTCTCGGCTACCTCGTGGACGCTCGAAACGGGTACGTGGACGGTGCCGGCTCCGCCAACGGGGAAGGTTATCGCCTACGCGCAATTGTCGCTCCTCTCGGACATACAAAACGCTACCGGCGCGCCTATTACCCTGGGGCCGAATACAACCTCCGTGCGCTTTGATGGGGTGGGCCTCGCGCTTGTCTCCGCCGGCGTTCCGCAGATTGCAACGGCGTGCAGTGAGCCTATTCCGGTGCCGGTGCGGTTCGCGTCCGGCAAGCTCCCGAAGTTTAGCGACCTGGGATGGGGCTCTCCGCCTGGCGCGCCTTCCGGGGGATGCTTCATTTTCGGCGCGACGTTCGCGCTCGAGGAAGTGTAAGACGTGTCTACCTTTCCAGTATTCCCGCCGGTGCTTAATGGCCTCTCCCTCGCGGCGCAGGCCGATAAGGGCAAGCTCGCATCCGGGGACGCGTGGCTGATGCTGCTAGATATCATCTGGAGCGGGCAGCACGTACGCCTCGCGCGCAACACGGACCCGGTTGTATACGACGCCGGCGACGGCAACGGGCCGCAGACTTACGCGGCGTTTAACTTTGATTTGTCCGTGGAGCGCAACTCAGGGAATCAGCTCCCGAGCATCACGCTAAAGGCTTCAAACGTGCTCGGGCTGCTCGAGGGATATCTCGAGGAGTACGCCGGCGCGGTGGGAGCCATCGCTAACATCTACGTGGTGAATACGGCACATCCGGCCGGCGAGCCGAACATCGCAATAAGCACAACGATTCTCCAATCTTCGCCGAACGATCAAACTGTTAACTTTACGCTCGGCGCGCCTAAGCCTCAGATGCAGCTCTTTCCGCGGTATCTCTACCGTGCGGACTTCTGTATCTGGGTTACCACGTACAAGGGGAAATGGTGCGGCTATACCGGCGCGCTCGCGAACTGTGACGGGACATATAGCGGGCCGAATGGTTGCGTTGTGCATAACAACGGCCAGCGGTTCGGGGCGTTCCCTGGCATCGGCACGAATGGGGCCTCGATTGCCTCGCAAACCTAAACTCCCGTTTGAGCTTTACGGCGATCTGCTCCCGGTTCCGTATCTCAGGAACGGGCGCACGCTCGCCGGCCTCGATTGCGTGGGAGTATTCCTCGAGATTCAGCGCCGTCTAGGGCGCACGCTCCCGGCCTATGAAAGCGATCCGGCGATCCTCGCCGCGTCTCTCGGCAAGTGGGAACGGATCGAGGCTCCCGAGCCAGGAGACGGAATCCTGATTCGCTCTATCGACCCTCGATGGCATCTAGCGACTGCAATTGGCGCGGTTCAAATGGTTCACGGTAAGGAAGGGTGTGGGGTTGTAGTCGAGAGATTCGACTCGCCAGAATACGCGCGCAGAATAGAGGGTTTCTACAGGTGGAGACAGTAGGCGTCCGTCCGGTTCGCATCGTTGAGATAGTCAATCCATTTCAGCCGGACGCGCGCGCGGGAGAAGTTCTGCTCGCGCCGATTCCCGGCGAATATCTTGTAGGAGCGATGCTCCGCGCCGGCCTCAACGCCGCGGACTTTGCAATCCGCTTGAACGGCGAGCTTATCAACGCCGGCGAGGAAGGCTTCCAAACGGTGAAGCCTGGCGATGAAATTGTCTGCGCACATGCCGGCGCGGGCGGCGCGCTCCGCATTGTCGCAATGGTGGCGCTCCTGGCAGTCACAACGGCGCTTACTGGCGGCCTCGGTGATGTGGTCGAGGCGGTGATGTGGACGGCGCTCGGGATCAGTACGTCTGCGATGGCGGCGGTAACGGCCGCGGCTATTGCCATCGGCGGTAATATGCTCATCTCGGCATTTCTCGGGCCTGGCGGCGGGGGTGGGCAAAGCGCCGGCCTTACCTACGATCCGACAGGGCCGAAGACTCTCGCTCAGCCAGGAACGCCGATACCCAAGGGTTACGGCACGATGGGATGGGGCGGGAATATCATCTCGAGCTTTGTAACGCAGGATGGTAAAGACGAATACCTGAATATCCTTGTTTCCTTTGGATTCGGGCCGGCCGCGAACGTGCAAGACATTTTCCTGAATCAGAAGCCGCTCTCGAGTTATCCCGATTTGAGCTATCACATCCGATACGGGACGAACGATCAAACCACGATACCCGGCTTCGATACCATCGAGAACGTCTACCCGCAAGAGACGGAGCTGCTCGCGGCGAATCCTCCGACGATTGTAACCGGGACGGGTACAAATACTTCCGGCCTTCAGGTTGCCGTTAAATTTCCCGGCGGCCTCATGCGGACGGATAGCGGCGGGAGCCCGAAAGAGTGCTCTCTCGCCTATCAAATCAAGGTTGCTCCGAGCGGTACGAATCTTTGGCAAACGCCGATCTTCCCGCGGACTACGAGCGATGTTTATACAACCGACGCGAACGGCTACAGGCATTATCCCTATTGGGTGGTAATGCCTACGGATCGCTTCGCCGGCTCCGGCATTGTCTACAGCACGGACACGGACGAGGGCGCGCACACTCCCGGCGAGGCGTGGAACGAGACGCAGACCGTAACCGTCTATGACGTGAATAATACTTCCTCGAGCTACTCTCAGACGTTCTCGGGAGAGTGGCAGCCTACCTCAAACATTCAACTTGACCTTGAATCGGTAACCGATTGGTGGTCAGGGTGGCGCATTGTCTCAAACATGACGGATGAGAGCTTTTACGATGTGGTGAACATCTACGGGCTCACGTCTGGTAAGTGGGACGTGCAAGTATATAAGTACGGCGCGGGGCCGCACAATCAGCCGATACCGGCCGGCGATGGCTATATGACCGATCCGCACTATACGGCGGATGCGTGGCTCTGGGATGTTACGGAGATTCAATTCGCCGATCTGGCCTATCCGAATTTCATCCTCCTAAGCATCAACGCGCTTGCCACGTCTCAAATAAACGGCTCCTCAATCACCGTGCAGGCTACTATCACGCATAGCCTCGGAGCGGATACGGTTTTGCCCGCGGCGCTGGCCGGCTTCGAGCCCGATAACCCGGCGCTCGTGGCATACGACATAATCACAAACCCGCTCTATGGGATGGCATCCTCGACGCCGAATATAAGCGTTGACGTGCCGGCCTTCGTGCAGTGGGCCGAATTCTGCGATGAGCTTGTCCCGAACTCGACCTTTGCCGGCGCGTGGTCGAGCGCAACGAATTACACAATCTCGAAGACCGTGAGCTATGGCGGGAACTATTACGTTTCGCTGGTAGATGGCAACCTCAACATTACGCCGGGAACGAATTCCTTTTACTGGCAGGCGGCCGCCGGCAACGGCGCGGTTCAGCGGCGCTTTGTCTTCGCCGGCGTATTCGACGTGAACGGCTCGAATGCCTGGCAGTGTCTTCAGCAGGTTGCGCAAATGTCGCGCGCGCAGATTACGCAGGACGGAAATACTTATTCCGTCTGGATTGACGCGCCTACGGATATCACTCAGATTTTCACCGAGGCGAACATCAAAAAGGGCTCGTACTCGGAGACGTTTATCTCTCTCGATAATCGCGCCTCGCTGGTAGAGGTTGAATTCGCGGACGCTCTCCGCAACTGGCGTACAGACTTGCCGGTGTCCGTGATGACGGCTGCCACGATCAACAGCGGAATTCAGCCGAAGATAACGCGAGTAAAGCAGACGCCAGGATGTACAAATCGCGATCAAGCGTGGCAATGGGCTTATTTCAATCTGCTTTCAACCGAGACGCTCACCCGTACGGCGAAGTGGCAAGCGGCGCTCGAGTCTGTCTCCTGTAAGCGCGGGAGCGTGGTAGGCGTGCAGCGTACAAAGTGGAGCTTAGGCGGCCGCATTCAGGCCGGCTCGACGGCAACGAATCTCATCATTGACCGTACAGACCTGCCGGCCTTTACGGGCTCGGGCTGGACCGTAGGCGTGCAGCATCCCGTCTATGCCGTAGGCACGGCAACGATTCAATCTATCGCGAGCGCCGGCAACAATTCTTACCTTGTGACGTTTACGGGAAACCTGCCGGCGGGCAGAATCCTTCATCTCTCCGGGCCTGGGGGGATCGAGGCAACAGTGCAGGGCGTGACGCAATCGGGTGGGGCGAATGGGAACTCGCTCACGATGGGAAGCGTACAGGGCGCATTCGCGGCCGGCCAGGTGGTTACGCTCTTCGATTACGACAGGATCGAGACGCAGGCGGTAAGCGCGTTAAATGGGCTCAATCTGACAACCGCGGCCTTCTCGCAGGCTCCTACTCCTGACGCGCCTTGGTTCTATGCGCTCACGCCGGGCGGCCTGGCTTACAAGACGTTTCGAGTAACCGGCGTTAAGCAAATCAGCGATTTCACGATGGAGATAAGCGGGCTCGAGTATAACTCGGCTATCTATGTGAACCCTACTCCGAGCTATGGCGAGATTGTATCGTACCCTACAGTCAACGCCGGCGTGACAAACCTTGTACTCGCCGAGCGCATCACGGCCGTAACTATCTCATCGAAAAACGCCTATAAGAAGAGCACGCCTCAGCAGACGCTCATCTCCTGCTCATGGGATAACGGGCCGAATACGCTCGCGATTGACGTGTGGGGCCAGGTGGACGGCGGCGCGTGGAATCTGCTCGCCGGGAATGCGAGCAACGCCGGCTATACGTTCGCCGCGAGTACGGGCGACGTGTGGAGTATTCGCGTAGTCGGTAAGGATGCGCTCGGCGTGCAATCGAGCTATAACGATGCTCCGATGCAGACTATTACCGTGCAAGGGACGGGCGCGGCTCCCGCGGACGTGGCAGGGTTAACCGGGAATCTGCAAACCGGAACGCTCACGCTCGCATGGGGCGCAGTCTCCGGTTGTACCTATGAGCTTCGCTATAACTCCGATCCGAACAATAGCAACTGGTACACGGGCGCGCAGATTGCATTCGGGCTTACATCGCCGACCTATACCGTAACCGGGCCGGGTGACGGGCTCTTTATGGTGAAGGCGCTCTCGAGCACGTATATCGAGAGCGTGAATTCCGCGGGATGGGCGCTCACTACAAGCTCATCGCCTCTAAACGGTGTGGGCTCTATCGCTCCCGGCCAATCGCTCGAGGTAGACGTTGCCACGGTAACGTACGACGCAACCTCGGGGCTCTGCTCTTGCGAGCTGTCTATGCCGGCTCAGAATCTATTGCGCACGGATGGCTCTACCTACGTGGTTGCCGGCGGAACGATGACTTGGACAAAGGTACTCGCGCCGGCTACAACGTACTACTTCTACACTGACCTCCGCATCTCCGATGGAACGCTCCACGTTGCCGGCGGAACGTCTGCAAGCGGCGGCGACGAGCCGGCGTTACCTCCGACCTCGCCGAGCGCCGCTCTCGCGCTCCTGGCGTGCTCTGATGGCTACTATCAGGGGCCGCAGATTTCCGTAACCACTCCGACAACGAGCGGGACGGGCGGCGGCTCCTCGGGCGGCGGGCCTGGCGTATGCCCGGACGGCCGCGAGCTGGTAGACACGCTCGAGCGCGGCATCGTTCCGGTTTCGACGGTGATAGAGGGTGAGCGTATCCTCGGCTATTGCTTCACGGCGGGCGAGGCGATCTATCGCAAGGTTGCGGCCGTGCGGGCGGCCGAGGCGTGGAGCTGGTATCTCGTCAACGGCTACCGTATGAGCCCGATTGATCCGATATGGATTGCCGGCGAGTGGCGGATGCCTTATCAGGTGGGAACCTTCGACGGCGGGCCAGGCGAGCGCGTGCAGCTCACGGTTGAGGCTGACGAATACGAGCAGCATAACTATTACCTGGTTGGGCGAGATAAAGGGCTGCTCATCCACAACGCGCGCATCGCGCCATGCTAAAGGGGTTTACATGCTTCTGAGTCACAAATCGCGTTGGGTATTTTCGCCAGTAGTCGGGACGAAGGGCGGCGAGAAGCCGCTCGCGGCGGAGTATGCCGTCCAATATGAAGCGCCATTTATCTATCAGGGGATGGCGCTCACGCATTGCGTGATGAATGCGCACCAACTCGCCGCGGCCAGGGCGAACCCTCAGCTTATAGTGCTCCCGAGCCTCTACGAGCGCGCCGTGATTAACCCGGCAGTGGCAAAGCATCACGTGGCGCACGGCGTAACACCTACGATGCTCGTACACGAGGCGCTCGAGGCGCTCGCGAAGTATCACCCGAATTTCGCGCCTGAAGTCTGATTTTTGCTCGGTTTCGGCGATTCGTGGGAATAGTCTCCCATGAAACGTCTCGCATTGTTCGCCGCTACCCTTGCGCTCGTGCTCTTTCCGCTCGGAGCGCGCGCTCAGTTCATACCCTTAACGGGCTCTAGCATTCAGGACGTGAGCGGAAACCCGCTCGCATCGGGAACGATCTGCTTTACTCCGGTGAATAACAACGGCTCGCCTATCGGCTTTCGCGCCGGCGGCGGCGGCCAGGTTCCCTCGTTCCAGAAATGCGTTGCGGTGACCAATGGCGCGTTTACAACGAATATCGCCGATACTGCGAATACATATCCGGCGAACGTGTGCCTTTATACGAGCGTTAACGTGCCGGCGACTTCCTCGCCTACTGGCGCGGCCGCCTCTTATGTGATTTCTTCATGCTTGCAGCCATCGGAGACGATCACGGCAAGTAATTCTTTCTGGTGCAGCGCCACCACGGGTTGCAATCTGGACAATTACGAGCCGCAATATGCGCCTGGCGTTGTAGCTACAGCTCCAAACATTACGAGCATCACGGCTACCACGCTCGGCTCTGGTGCGCCGGCGACGGCTGTACTCGGCGGATCATACCCGAACTACACGATCACGCTCGGGATACCGCAGGGCATACAGGGCGGACCCGGAACGGCCGGCGCGCAGGGGCCGCCGGTGACTTTCCGCGGTACTTACTCCTCGGCAACGGCTTACAACTATGGCGATGCTGTGGCCTATACGGTGGGCTCGAGCACTACGGAGTACGTCTCGCTTGTGCCTGGTACTGGCACGAATACGAATAACGCTCCGCCGTCTTCGCCTTCGCAGTGGGGCGTTGCGGCAACCGGCAACGCATATCCGGGCGTAAGCTCGGACGGCTCAAACGGGCTGATTATCAACGGCGCGAATACCTTCGCCGACTCGACCTCTGTAGCTACCGCGCCGAAGATGGGAACCCTCTCCGTCTTCGGGGATTCCAACTCGGCCGGCTTTCAGCGGCCTATGACTTGCGGGCCGTTCGGTACTGGCAATTGCGGCTATGCGTGGCTTATCGGCTACCATCTGGGGCCGAATGCGAATTTCAACGATTACGCCATATCGGGCGCGCAGGCTGAGGATTTGTCTTCGCTTCAGTGCATGCCGCAAACGCAAGCGTATTTCGGGAGCGCCGCTCAATCGTTGATTATGGTTGGAACGAATAACGCGCAGTATGCCGGATCGACCACGGCGGCACAGAACAATTACAACCATTCGCTCTTGGCGTGCGCGGCCTTCCGGGCAATTTCTCGCGAGTACACTATCTACCCTGGCTCGAATACAACGCAGGTTTCTACCGCGGGCGGTACATTTACGGCTGATTCAACCTATCAGGCGAGCATGGGCCTTACTACTCTTACGGGCGGAACGATCACGCTCAACACGTTTCAGGCGTCTAATTACCTCGTGCTCGCCTGGTACGCGAAGGACGGCGATACTGCCTCGGCGGCTCTGAGCTGCGATGCCGGCGCAGTGACAGATACCCTCAACGCATCCGGGTATCAGACAATCGCCACACACAACGGCGTGACCTCAACCGTTTTCGGCACGCTCTACACTTTCCCGACGAACGCGACACACTCTTGCACGTTCACGGTTACGGCTTCAACCGGGAACCCGTTCACGCTGGAGTATGCCGGCACGCCTCCGCCGTCCGCGCCTACAGCCTACGGCGTGCCGATCCCGGCTCCGCCTATCGTGTACATCGCCGGCGTTGCGAATGAGCAGAGCGATGCGAACTCGGCCGCCACGGCTCTATACAATGGCCTGGCTAATAGCATGGCTACCACGCTCCACGCGGCCGGCCTCAAGGTGTCTTTCCTTAATACGCGCGCGGTTATCAATCCGACAAGCGATTATCCGACTACTGCGACGGTGACGCTCGCGAACGGTGAGGTATGCACGCAGAACGCCTCTAACGTGCTGCATTGGTCTTCGGGCTCCGCATCTTGCGGCGATCAGAAGTTGGCCTCGTACTTCATTGGGCAGATGGGCCTCGCGGCTCCTGGCCTGACCCTGCCAAAGAATACGCCGATCAACAATTTCAACAATGGCTTGCAGGAGACGGATACAACCGGAGTTATTGCTCTCTCTGCGACTGGGCCGCGAATCATCCATGCGAATACCTCGGGCGGTGTCATCACCTACAGCCTGCCAGCATGCCACGCGATTACCGGAACAAATAACCCGGTGCCGGAATTCGATATCTACATGGATTATTCGGCGAGCAACTATATCAGCCTTAAACCCGCGGACACAGTTAACGACACTATTAACGGGATTTTCAACACAACCACAAAATTCCTGACTCAGCAGTATTCGCGCGTGCATGCGGTATGCAATCCGGGTGCGCCGACAAACACAGGCGGCGGATATCAGACTTGGACGGCAACGGTTGAGTATTACAATCCGCAGAGCTTGCCGACTAGCAACCTCAACGTCTTAAACCCGCAATTGGTAACTGGCGGGCAGACTGTTAACCTGGCGCTTGGTTCGTCCATGTTTATAGATATGGACACGACCACGGGCAACGCAAAGGTGAATCTTCCCACATGCCACGGCGCGGCATTGCCGGTGGGCAATATGTGGATTATCCGCAAAATCTCGAGCGATGCGAACTCGGCCTTTGTGGCCGTGACCGCGACAACGGTTGACAACCTTAACGGAGTTTACAATCCGGGGAATACTGCTCTTACTAAGCAGGGGCAGGCGATCCTCGTTACCTGTAACCCGTCCGCAGAAGCAGACACGGCAAACGGCGGATACTTCAGCTATCAGGCAATCAGCACGGCAAACAACTTTATTGCCGGCGCGGATATCAGCATAACTCCGAGTGCAACCGGCGTTATTCAGACCGTCGCTCTTAGCATCCCTCAGTCTACCGTCTCGGGGCTTCCTGCCTGCTCGTCTGGTAACAAGGGGCTGCGCTATGACGTGACCGATGGAAGCTCGCCAACCTTCCTCGGAACGCTTACAGGCGGAGGTACAACGTACACGCCGGCGGTGTGCAACGGTACGAATTGGGTAGCCTACTAAGGCGATCCGCTGAAAGTAAAAAGGCCGCCTCTCTCGGGGCGGCCTTTGTTTTTGGTTAATCGTGTCTTCCGGTGATCTCGGTTAAAAACTTGGCCCAAAAGAATGCAATCGTTGCAAGTGTAAATAGGTCGTTCACGTTCTTCATTCCTCGGCAATTAAATCACAACGGCAGGAATCTTGCAGGATTCTTGCCGCATTTCGCTCGGATGTGGGATAACTCACTCGTGAAGAGCTGGCGCACATGGGCGAAGGGCTTAACGGTTGCGGTGATATCCGCGGCCGCGAGCGTTATTTCGGGTATGGCGATGGCTCCCGATCAATGGCGGTTGATTCTCAAGCTCGCCGCGTTCGACGGCATAAAGGCCGCGGCCGCATATCTCAAGCAGAGCCCGCTCCCTGGAGCGGAGGAAGGGAAATAAATGTCTACAAACCCTGTATTAAAAGCGATTGACGAGGCGGGCTCCGCGTTCGCAAAGGGCGTGAAGTTCATTGCCGGCCTCGAGGATAAGGCGAAGACCTTCGTCTCGACGGTGAAAGAGGTTGATCCGAACCTAAAGGCCGAGCTTCAGGCATTCGTAACCGACACGGAGAACTTTATCGCTGAAGTCTCCGCGGCGGCCAGCTCGGAGGGCGTTAACTTCTCCGTGGATAGCGCCGCCTTCGCCGCATTCCTCAAGGTGAAGAATGACGTTTTAACCCTGGCCGCGGCCTTCGTCGCTGCCGAAAAGGCTCTGTAATCAGGCCGGCCATGCGTAAAGCAATCTTGATTTTCGGGCTGCTCTTGCGTGTGGCCGCGCTCCTCCTGCTCTCGGCGCTGGCCTTCGTGGCCTGGCGCGCCGTTCAAATCGAAAAATCTATTCAGGCGGATGCAGACGACGCGGGCCGCGTTCTGTATGAGGCCGGCCTTACGGCGATGGAAGCGCGCAAGGCTTCGGCCGAGGAGCGCGCGTATATCTCGCAGCAGCTCCCGCTATTCACTCAGAAGACGGAGCGGGCGCTCGACGATACGGACGCGCTTCTCGTTTCGCTTCGCTCCACGTCCGGCGATCTAGCCGGCACGGCCAGGAGCGCAACCGGCGTGCTCGATGCCACGCGCGAGAGCGTGGCAGGTATAACGCCGATCCTCAATCAGACACGCGAGACAATCGCCGGCGTCGATCCGGTGGAGAGCGACGCGGCCGTGATGCTCAAAGATGGCGATGCGCTCGTTAAGGACCCGGACATATCCGCCTCGCTGCGCAACGTGAGCCAGGGAACCGCGGAATTGGCCGCAACCTCAAAGGACGTGAGAGAAGAAGTACACGCGATGACGCATCCTAAGCCTCTCGTTACGGCGATTAACTGGCTTATCAAGATAGGCGGCGCGTTTGGGGGATTCTTCTAAATGGGTCCGTCCGACGAGAGGGCGCTAGAAAAGAAAATCGACGAGTTTCGCGCCGAGTTTCGCGTGCTCGTTACAAAGCTTATGGGAGACGATGAGGCGGAGAATGTAGAGGGCCGCATCCCTCGCCTCGAGGCAGCTCGCCGCAATCACAACAAGCGGATTCTTAGGCTCGAGGGGCTGGCTCTTATGGGCTTCGGCGGCCTGGCGCTCGCTAAGGCTATCGGATGGGCGCTCGATGCCGGCGCTCATTTCGTGCAAGTCGCAAGACTCTTCAAGTAAAAACCGGAGGTTAGACGGATGCCGCAAAAGCCGCTGAGCGCCGAAGTGCGCGCAAAAATCGAGGAGATGCTTCGCGCCGGCGTGGGCGCAATGAGATTGCCCGGCGGCTCAAGGTGGGAGCCGGTACAGTCTCGAGGATTTTCGACGAGCCGGACGCCGGCGAGTGTTTTCTATCTGTCTATCACAGGAGAATCAGCAATGAGCGATCCAGTAAACCGGCCGACGCACTATTCGCAGAACGGTATCGAGTGCATCGAGGCAATCAAGGCGAGCATGACGCCGGAAGAATTCCGAGGCTACCTCAAGGGTAACGCCATGAAGTATGTGTGGCGCTATCAGCACAAGGGCAATCCCGCGCAGGACATAGCGAAGGCGCAGTGGTATCTAACCGCTCTCTCGACTGAGCTGGCCGCTCTGAATTGTGAAGGGAAGGGGTAAAGCAGGCGGGGGATTTACTTCGCAGACTTCGAGGCGGCCGGTTTCGCCGGCCGCGCTCCTGTGATTAGGGTAATCGTGCCATCACGCAGGCGCTTTATTAGGGGTTTCCGGGCTCCGTCGCATTGATACCGGATCGCATCCCATAACCTCGCGTATGCAAGCGGATCGCCGAGAGCCCATCCGGCGCTTGCTACCTCTTTCGCCAGGCGGCCGGGCTTCATCGGGCGGCCGACCTTCGTTAGATGGGCCACAAGAGCATCAATGGCTCGCGGTGTATTTGTGTATTCGCCGGCTTGCATCGCCGGGCTATTGGCGTCGAGCGCCGCGGCCGCCATATCGAGAGCTTCAAGTGCGTCAGCTTCAGACGGCATTTTTTCGCGAATGCGATTTATGACTTCTTCGCGTTTCCTTAAGACTTCGGAAAGATTACCTCTGGAATTCTTCATCCCGCCATTATAGCGAGATGAAGCCTTTCCGCAAGTGGCGAATCGTATATTTCACAAAGGGTTACGGCTCGAATTGCAACCTCAGTATAAGCCTTACCACTCGAAAGAGTGAGGGAAGCGCGCCGAAAAACGGCTTCATTGATCCAATCTGCAAAGATGAGCGTTCGGCGCTCCCGCATATAAGACAGCTCCCGCCGGCTCGCTCCTAAATCGCGCGCGAAGCGGATCAGCAGATGAGTATTAAAGAGAAGCTCGCCGGGGCCGGTGATACCCGGCTCGAAGGGATGCAAGTCGGTTAGAAGCTCGTCTATCGTGCGGGTGCGCGTTAGGACGCTGATTCCCGGTATCGGGAAAGTGGAAGCAAAAAGCACTACGTTAGCGTGCATCGCTGGCCTTGATGGGTACTCCGTGGGGAGGTTGATTGATTCGGTAACTGAACAATAACACTGACAAGTTATTGCTGTCGTGCAAAACTTTCATCCCTGATGCAACTTTTACGTTATTACTCTCTAGACCTTATCTCATGAATCGACAAGCAGGGTTTGCCAGCCCCCCGCGTAACTTCCGTATTGCCGGTGACACAGCTACTTGACGTACGGCTGAGCGCGACAGAACCGATTTCCATGCGGTCGCTGTGGCTGCAATTGAAGCTCCTCTAATATGCCGAAGGCTTTCTCATGGAATGCATTCGTCCGAGTCGCAACGGTCACAAAGGAGTCGTGGCTGACGTAGAGGAAAAATTCCTCATGTCCAAATGACCAGCGAGGCAGGTAGTAGGCGTCCCACCCGAAAACCATCGGTTGCATCAGCATTCCCACGGCGCTCGAGAGTTCATCAGCACGAAAGATATGGCCCGGTGCAACCTCGAATGAGTGGGACTGGCCAGCGGCCCGATTCATCCCTTCGATGATTTGGTAGCCAATGGCCTCAACTTGGGAGTTCCACACTCCCCAAGTTGTGAACCAGAGCGACGCACCCTCAAAGTCGGCATCATCGTATCCGAGGGTGGCCAAAAGGCGAGTGAAGGACGGCAGACGTTCCAGCTTTGGCGGGTACTCCAGATCGATGCAGTTCGCTTCGGGGTGAGTATAGAAGAGTCCCCGTTCATCGCATTGAACGTATTCCGAGCCTAGATTTCCGACAGCAGCAAGTGATTGCTTGATCTCGGCTTCACTGAGTACCAGCACCTCAAATCTCCTCAGCCCGAATCATACAGAAGCGTTATTGCCGGTTTGTCGGCTATCCGGAAGTTTCGCGGAGTCGCCCGTAATGTCCGTATGGTGGCAATACGGACATTTCGACCCGGCTCCTCGAAACTTCCGTATTGCCGGTAACTCGACCGGATCTGAGGCAGCCGTACCGATTCCGGTCACTACTTGACTTCAGATTTCGGCGAGTCATCAGACCAGACCATGCGCTCAATCGTCTCGACCGCAGGCAGGCCGAAAGGATCATCGCTGACATCCTCAAGCCGGTAAACTTCCAAAAGACTGAGCAGGCCGCCGCTCTGAAACAGCATCACGCCGACGAGCTTTCCATCTACTCGGCCTGTTGCATCGGCTAACGGCCGGTTTTGAGGCGGATCGGCAACTCGGAATTCTGCTGGAACAGTGAGGTCCACCGTGGGACACCCGCAGGAACATCTACCGGTCACGCGGGCGTGGTCAAGTTGTGTAAGGAACGCGAGAGCCTCTGACGGCGCTGCGTCGCGAAGAAGGCGTTCTGCAATTGCTTTCTCCTCGGCAGACAGAGGTCTATCCTCCAACAACGTGCTGGCCGGTCTGTTTCGACGAAAACGATCAAGTAGGCCCAAGCATGGCCTCCAACTCACATTCTGCGTGATAACCCGCAGTAGGGCCAGTGAATGAGGTTCCCCTGAGTAAATTGTCGGTTCCGAGTGTGTGGTCGGCAATACGGACATTTCGACCCGGCTCCTCGAAACTTCCGTATTGCCGGTAATACACCAGCATCGCTAGTCATTGTGGCTCAGGCATTGGAGGGACCTTGGTCGGACAGTCCAGAATCAGTTCGCCCTCGAGATAGACCGAAGCCGTTGAGCCAGACCATCCGTATGCAGTGATCCTATCTTTGCTCCATTCAATTCCGGGCCATTTGCCGCTGGGACCTTCGAACACGACAAGACACTCCTTTCCGCCCGCGAGGCGGGTTTCGCTTGCCCACGGCTCTATGCAAAGCAAAACAGGCTCATCTTCGCCATTCCGAATCCAAACAGCGTGCTGAATGATTGTCCTCTCTGGTTCACCCATTTTTAGATCGTATCGAATAGACTCGGCTGCGCTTTGGCCCGGTGCGTGCTAATGCGGGGAGACATTATTGCTGTATTGTCGGCAATACGGACATTTCGACCCGGCTCCTCGAAACTTCCGTATTGCCGGTAATACGGCCAAAACTCGACGA
>Ga0206870_1080_pt1 | contig 24503 bp, 19 predicted proteins | sample Alteio_BWOrgCont_36_FD_152620 | JGI IMG/M metagenome (GOLD analysis project Ga0206870, IMG submission 152620) | Enriched cells from forest soil in Barre Woods Harvard Forest LTER site, Petersham, Massachusetts, United States -... | ecosystem: Environmental > Terrestrial > Soil > Temperate forest >... | reverse complement strand
CGCGACCACGAAAACCCGCGTGTGCGAGCTGTGTCCGGCAGATTCGAGCACGCTGGTCACGCACCGGGAGATAAGAATCTCCTCGTTGTGTGCGGGAATCACGATCGCCAGCGGAAACTCCTCGCCGGACTTCTCTTCGCGCCGGTTGCGTGCGGGCAGCCAGGAGGCCGCGGTCACCAGAGCGAGCTCCAGGACAAGCGGAAGAGTGACTGCCACAAGCACGAGGCCAAGTGAGACATAGAGGAGGTGTGTCATTAGCAAAAGGCGCCTTTCTTTCGGCGACGAATCATTGCCGGTCCTAAAAGATTGACCGTGCAAATTGTGAGTCAGCGTCTGCGGGGAATCAATCCCGCTTTTGTGTCGCTGGTCTCGCTAAACGGAGACCTTGAAGCCGTATCGCGATGCACTGGTGAAGGCGGAGCCGAAGCCGACATGCATGCTCTGGCTGCCGACTGCTACCGTTTGGCAAATGCTCTGCATGACTTCCACGCGCATTTGCACCGGGGAGGCAGTTTGCCAGCGCAGGTTGGAGACTGCCGGGGTCTGGAACGAGCGTTCGGTCTTCGCGATCCTGTACAGCGCATCGTTCACGCTCGAGGTTGTCTTGAAGTAGCTGTCCAGCCTGGAGCTGCGCAGCAGCCGCGTAAGATGCGGACGCATCCCGGCCAGCCACAGCTGCAGGTTGAGCCTCTGCATCGATGTCATCAGCTGCACCAGCGAGCCCAGCGTGTTCGGCCCGAAGTAGCCGCTCTGCGCCATGTCCAGCACAACATGCATTCCTGACTGGCTGGCATTGCGGGCGTGTGTCTCAAATTCGGTCAGCATGCGCCCCGTCAAGTTCCCCTTGATCGAGATCACCACCGTGTTGCCGACAAGTGTCGGAATGACTCTCGACGGTCCTGAAGTTCTGGGCTGCGAAGCGGTCGCTGCCATCTGCTGCGGCAGGTAGCGGCCCAGGGTGAGAGCGTCGGTGATATAACGGCCCACCAGCCGCCGCGGCTCCTGCGCGGCGCGGTAGATCCACTCCATGCCGGTCTTCTGCATCCAGCGCGGTGCGCGGTTCAGCTTGCCGGCGATCATATCCAGCGAGCCGCCAATGCCGATCGACACCGGTACTTTGAGACGATCACGGTGCATGGAGAGCCATTTCTCCTGCTTGGGATTGCCGAAGGCGACCAGCAGAATGTCCGGACGGGCGCGCTCAATGCGCTCCAGAATTTCCTCGTGGTTCATCTTTTCCAGCGGACGCACCGGCGGAGAATAACGGCCGGCAATGCGCAGTCCGGGATAACGCTGCTCGAGGATTTCAGCCGCGCGTTGCGAGCTCTTTTCGCTCGCCCCCAGGAAATAAATGCTGTAGCCGCGCCGGGCCGACAGTTCTGCAAGGCGAGGAACCAGGTCGATGCCGCAGACGCGCTCCTTGAGAGGAGTTCCCATCAGCCGCGCCGACCAGAGGATGGGCATGCCGTCAGGAACCACCAGAGAACAAGAGCAGAGAATATTCCGCAGTTCCTCGTCGCGGATGGCATGCATCAGGAAATCGACGTTGGCCGTCGCCACCTGGTGGCAGCCGCCGTCTTCGATCTTCTGCTCGATGATCTTCACAGCCTCGTCCATGGTGACGTTGTTGAACGGCACACCAAGAACAGCGACAGAATCGGGGCTTAAGCAAGGCATAAATCTGAAACCTCAGTACTGCAAAATCGGTCAAGATCGTGGAACCTGGGGGAGCCTGCGGGTCTTCTGAAAACCAGAGCCTTTGGTGCTCACAACAAAACGGTGTTACACGTGAAACAACTTGTCCGAGGCCCCTGTAAGCGCCTCGATTTCCTGTTGGGTGGCATGCGCGGGCATTTCGATCAGCTCGCACGCGCCTGACTCCTGTTGCAAAAAGCGATCGCCGGCTGCGGCTTCCTTGGCATTGATCGGCGCGACATCTTCGCGGGCGACTTCGACGGCGATGGCCTGCCCCACCGATGCCACACACACCACCAGTCGCAGCGCATTAGCCGTCCGCACCAGCCGCCCTTCAAGACCCGAGAGAGGTCCGCGCTCGATGCGAAGCAGCGTCCCGTTTGCCAGGTATGGATGGCGGGTGCATGGCGCGCCGCTCTTGAGCGACCGCCGCAGCGATTCGATCTCGCCGTCCGGAACCGCTTCGACCTCGCCCTGGTGACCGAGCAGCCGGACCACCCCGGTTGTCTCGAGCACGCGCACGCGATTGCGCTGCGACGGCTCAAAGCGGGCGAAGAGGTAGCCTCCGAACGCCGGGACCTCGATGGCCTTCTTTCGGTCCTTCCAGTCGTGAACTTCGCTCAGCAGCGGCAAATAATTCTCGAGTCCCTTCGCAGTGAGATCACTCGCGACGCGTTGCTCGTGGCGGTACCGCGTTTGAATCGCGAACCACCGAGGCTGGGTTGTGATCGAACTTTCCATCGTGTCTCGTCGTTCGTAGGCTTCGCCCATATCAACCTCAAACGGCTGGTGTCGAAGCTCTATTAAGGGAGGAAAAAGGGTTATGCCCGGTGCAGGCAGAAACAAATCAGCAAGTCAAAAGTGTTCAGACTTTGGCCGTGCTCTTTAGCTCAGCCGACAGATTCTCGTCGTTGATCTGCATCCGGTAGAAGAGCCACTCGGGATCGCTCTGCAGAATGGTCGCGATCTGCTCACGGATGTCTCCGCTGGGTTGGCGAAATCCGTTAATGATCCGGCTCAGATGGGCTTCATCGATGCCCAGCATTCTCGCCAGGCGGTTCTGTCGAATCCCGCTCGTGTAGATTCGCAATTTAAGGTTCGGATAAATTTCTCGACTGAGACTCACTGTCTTCTTACCCTTCGCGTTTCTGAAGATCTGTGGTTACTCATGGGCCATGCCACAGCAACTACTTGACCTGCGAAGGTGCAATCGGCCTGCCAAAGTGACACGGGGCCGGTTTGACAATATTTTGTTGATCTGTAAAGGGGAGAGACCTGTTTCGTCGATCCGAATAACTTTCTAAAAAACCGAAACAGTTGGAACAGTAGAAAAGAGTGGGAAGGCAGAGTCGCAAATCGAAGCCATTTTCACGGGTCCAACGGTAACTTTTTGTGCGTTACTTCTACTACCTATGTACCGTCAGCAGGTAATTCAAATTGGTAATTCACACAAAAGTGGTTTTGCTCCGCCACTTTGCAGACGCTATGATCCGCTTACCAAGTTGAGTTGTCGTGTCACGACAGCCGTAACTAACGTCGATTGATTTTCTTGTTTCCTCGACCTTCCGAACTCTGCGTGGGGTACGTATGTCCGGCCTTGTTCTCCTGATTGGCGAAAATCCACAGGCTCATGACGCTCTGATCCAGAGCCTCAAAGCGGATGGGCTCAGTGTGCTTCCGGTCCGGACCTTGCCGGAAGCGCTCCTGCATCTTCGCAATCCCGCCCTGGTCGTCGCGGCGGTGGTCTCGAATGTAGGCATGCGCCGTCAGCAGGATCTGGACGCCGTCCTCGAGATTTGTTCCTCGCGGCCGCACCTGCCGCTGATTCTGGCGGTCAACGAGCTCTACGACCTGCACAGCGAATTCCGCACCTCGATCCGCGGCCTGCATATTCTCAAAACGCCGCTCGAACATCCGAATTCCTATTACACGATTCACGATCTCATCGAGTCCTCGCGCACAACCGTCACCCCAATCGATAGCAGCTCACCGGGAGAGCTTCCCACTCCCGTCGTGCCGCGATATTCGGAGACCTTCCTCTCCCGCGTCGGAATGGCCGATGTGCCGGTGCTCCTGCACGGAGAGACCGGCGTCGGAAAAGAGGTGATGGCGCGTCGTCTATGCGCCTACTCCTCGCGTGAGAACAAACCATTCCTCAAGCTGAATTGCGCGGCTCTCCCGTCGGAGCTGATCGAGAGCGAATTATTCGGCTATGAAAAGGGCGCATTCACCGGGGCCACCATCGACAAGCCGGGCAAGTTCGAACTCGCCCAGGGCGGCACCATCCTTCTCGATGAAATCGGCGACATGGATATTCGCCTTCAGGCCAAGCTTCTCCAGGTCTTGCAGGATGGCGAAGTGCAGCCCCTCGGCAGCCGCCGCATCGTCAAGGTAGACGTCCGGGTGATGGCCGCAACCCACCGCGATCTGCGCCGGGGCATCGAAGAGGGCACCTTCCGCGAAGATCTGTATTACCGGCTCAATGTCATCAATATTGTGATTCCGCCTTTGCGCGAACGCCCGCAGGAGATTATTCCGCTGGCGGAGACTTTGCTGCGCCGGCATCTTCCGCCAGGAATGACGGCTCCGATTATCACCGCGGAGCTGCAGGAGGCAATGCTGGGGTACGGTTGGCCGGGAAACGTGCGCGAAGTAGAAAACGTGATGCGTCGCTATTTGGTGTATCAGGATGCTGACGTCCTTGCTCGCGAGATCGTGCAGCTGAGTTCCACCTGCGCTCCTCAGTCCGAGAAGCCCCAGTCCGAAAGATCCCACGAAACCAACCGCGTGACCGGGAGTGGTAACGGCAACGGCAATAACGGTAATGTCGTAACCATGGACCACCTGGAGCAGAGTTCGCGCCAGGCGGAAACCAAGCTCCTTCTTGATGCTCTCGGCGCAACCCGCTGGAACCGGCGTCAGGCAGCGGCGCAGTTGAAGATTGACTATAAAGCCTTCCTATACAAGCTGCAGAAATACGGCATTGTCGAGAAGGCTAAGCGCGGTGAAGTCGGCGCCTGACATATTTCCTCAGATCGGCGTTGTATCCCGGGCCCCCAGAAGTGTCGATGCAGCGAATGCGCGTCCACCCATGCGTGCGATTCGCCTTCCGTTAGGAGCTGGTCGTGTTTGAGAATCTCCGCGAGGATTGGCGCACCTATGACCGCCAGTGGTCCCGTCAGGGACTGTGGATCATGGTTGCCTACCGCTTTGGACGCTGGCGCTACACCATCCGCCGGCGCTGGATGCGGCTGCCATTCTCCTTTCTCTACAAGCTGCTCAAGCCCGTATCGGAAATCCTCACCGGCATCGAACTGCCCTGCGAAGTCACCCTCGGCCGCCGCTTCCGTATCGATCATTTCGGCGGCATCGTGATCAGCGGCGACGCGGTCTTCGGCGACGACTGCGTGATTCGCAATGGCGTCACCGTCGGCCTGCGCCACACCGGAGTGCGTGGAGCACCGGTGCTGGGCAATCGCGTCGACGTAGGCGCGGGCGCCAAGATCCTCGGCCCCATCCACATCGGCGACGACGTGGCCATCGGAGCCAACGCCGTCGTCCTCACCGACGTCCCCGCGAACCATATTGCTGTAGGCATCCCCGCTCGCATCCTGCCCCGCAAAGACAAGCAGCCCGCTTCCGAATTTGCCTCGCACGACGAACTGCTCGAGGTACGCGCGTGAACATGACGCTCGCCCCTTCCATCTCCGTAGTCGTCATTGGACGGAACGAAGGCCAGCGCCTGGCGCGCTGTCTTGAATCCGTCCGCCGCACGCCCGGCCTGAAGAACACGGAACTCATCTACGTCGACTCCAACTCCAAAGACGGCAGCCCCGATCTCGCCGCTACCTATGGCGCGCGGGTGATCGTCCTCAACGCGCAGCGAACCACCGCCGCACTCGGGCGCAACGCCGGATGGCGCGCGGCAAATGGCGAGTTCATTCTCTTTCTCGATGGCGATACCATCCTGCATCCCCATTTCGCCAACGCCGCGCTTGCTCCCATGTTGCAGGACGCTTCCATCGTCGCCGCGTGGGGACATCGCCGCGAGATTCATCCTGAAGCATCCATCTACAACCGCATCCTCGATCTCGACTGGGTCTACGCGCCCGGTATCGCAGAGTTCTGCGGCGGAGATGTCCTCATGCGCCGCAGCGCCCTCGAAGAAGCGGGCGGCTACGACGCCGAGCTGATCGCCGGGGAAGAGCCCGAGCTATGCCGCCGCATGCGCGCCCGCGGATACCGCATCCTCCACATCGATCACCCGATGACCGGGCACGATCTGCAGATCACGCGCTTCAGCCAGTATTGGAAGCATGCCGCCCGTGCCGGACACGCCTTTGCCGAAATCTCCGCGCGTTTTCGCGCGAGCGACGACAAATTCTGGGACGCCGAGCGGAAGCGCAATCTCATCCGCGGCGGATTCTGGATGGGCAGCCTCGTCTTCGCGGCCGCCATCAGCGCACTGCGGCTCACAATTCTCCCCCTGCTGATCTGGCTCGCCCTGCTGCTGGTCATGTCAGCCCGCTCAGCATGGAAGTCGCGCTGGAAGTCGCAACATCTCCCCGCGCTGCTGCTGTATGGCATTCATTCTCATCTCCAGCAAATTCCTATCTGCGTCGGACAAATTACATACTCACTCGATCAGAGGCGTGGCAACCGGCGCACGCTGATCGAATACAAGGAACCCGCAAAGTAGTCGCCGGCCAAATTCACCAAGGAACCAAAACCCATGCATGTCCTCACGATGCCACCACCCGCCACCCGTCTCTCCGCTAAGGACACTCCGTCCCGCGCGCAGAATTCGCGGCTCCCCGCGATTCTCGCCCTCGCGTCTGTCCTCGTCGCGACCCTCCTCATCTTCTGGAGTTACGCGAAGCTGAGCCAGACCTGGGACGAATCGGCGCACATCGGCACCGGCATGGAGTGGCTGTCCCGCGGCGTCTACACCCTCGACCCCATCGATCCTCCGTTGCCGCGTGTTTCGACCGCTGTCGTGCCCTATCTGCTCGGCATCCGCTCCTTCGGCAACCGCAATCCCTGGGATGAAGGCAACTTGATCCTTGACGCGCAGGGCAACGCGCACCTGTACAGAGTCCTCACCGCTGCGCGCCTCGGCATCCTTCCGTATTTCCTCATCGCGGCATTTCTCACCTGGCGTATCACCCGCCGCTGGCTTGGACCATGGCCGGCAGCGATGGCAGTCTTCCTGTTCTCTACCTGCCCGCCGGTGCTCGCCCACGCTTCGCTGGCCACTACCGACATAGCCTTTGTCGCAACCTTTTTGTTTGCGATCGACATGATATGGCTCGCATTCCAGGACCCCAGGCCCCTACGCTGCGCCCTTGCCGGCCTCGGCTTTGGACTGGCCTGCATCGCTAAGCTCTCTGCCTTTCCTTATCTCGCGCTCTGCGGCTTCGCCTTCCTCGTTTACATGCTCTGGAAGAAGAAGCGCCTCCCGCGCATCCCCGCCTGGGCCGTCTTTGCTGTCGCCGCCATCCTTACTATCTGGGCGGGATACCACTTCTCGGTCGGCTCGCTCGCAACGGACAATATCAAATCGCAGCAAACAGTCGGGCACGCACTTGCAAAACTCGGCCCCGCTGGCGGCCCAGTGGCCGCAGTCGTCAATCACCTTCCCGCATATCAATATTTCCAGGGCCTTCGCATCGCCCAGCGCATGAAACAGTTCCCGCCCCCGGGCTACCTCTTCGGAGAGGTCTACTACGGCGGTCGCTGGTATTTCTTCCTGCTCATGGCCCTGCTGAAGACCCCGATCCCCTTCACGCTGCTCGTGATCCCCGGATTCGTTCTTGCTATCCGCCGCGTGGCGAAACTGCATGACGGCTTCGCTCTCGTGCCGCTCGCCGGCATCGTCTTCCCCATCCTTGTAGCGACCATGTCGCACATCAATCTCGGCGTGCGCCATGTACTGGTGGTCTATCCGTTCTTCGCGATGCTGGCCGCACTCACCGGCCTCTCCTTATATAGGAGCTTCCATCGCTCCCACAAAATCGCCACGACCGCCGTCGCGCTGCTGCTCGGCTGGCAGCTCGTCTCCTGCCTGCGCGTCGCTCCCGATTTCCTCACCTACTTCATCGAGCCCGTCGCCGCCTGCGGCGGTTACATCGCCATCGACAGCGACTACGACTGGGGTCAGGATCTCTTCCGCCTGCGCGATGAGCTGCACGCCCTCAACGCCTCGCAGGTGTGGGTGGCGTACAGCGGCAGCGCCGACCTCAACTCCTACGATCTCCCCGGATGGAAGAAGCTTGAGCCCGGCCAGCAAGTCACCGGCTGGGTCGCCATCAGCGAGACCATGGCGCGCGCGCATCCCGATCAGTACGGATGGCTGACGCAATACCAGCCCATCTCCGCTGCCGGCAAGACCTTCCGCATCTACCGCGTAGAGTAGGCGCCCGAAGTAATCGCGTGAAATATTCGCAATATCCTGAATGACGCCTGCCCATCCGGGCAGGCCGCTCACCTGAGCCTCTGACCTGCGAAGTTGGCTATACTTTTCGCATACAGGGGCTCTCCCATTTACGACATCTCACTGACATCTGTACTTGAGACCGCCGGACTCGACATCGGTCCGGTGCCCACGCACGCGCCCGGGCCATCGGGCTTTCTGCCCCTCACGCCAGAGATGCTGCTCACCCAGCCCTCAGGCAATCTTTTCGGATTGAGCCAGAACGCCGGCATGGGCTGGGACCCGGCGCGTCTCTCCGGGCCCGAAATCCTCATCCTCAGCACCCATGGCGGTCTGCGCGCTGAAGACGGCAGTCCCATAGCCCTCGGCTTTCACACCGGTCACTGGGAAGTCGGCCTGCTCGTCGCCGAAGCCGCGCGCGAGCTGAAAGATCTGAACGCAGTCCCCTTCGCCGGAGCCTGTACCGACCCGTGCGATGGCCGCACCCAGGGCACGCTGGGCATGATGGACTCGCTCCCCTTCCGCAACGACGCCGCCGTCGTCCTCCGCCGCCTCATGCGCTCGCTGCCCACGCGCTCCGGCGTGCTGGGGATCGCCACTTGCGACAAGGGACTGCCCGCGATGATGATGGCCCTCGCCTCCGCGGGCGATCTGCCCACCGTCCTGGTTCCGGGCGGAGTAACTTTGCTTCCTGAAGATGGAGAGGATGCTGGCAGAGTCCAAACCATCGGCGCACGATTCGCGCAGAAGCAGATCACCCTTGAATACGCCGCCGAAGTCGGCTGCCGGGCGTGCGCCTCACCCGGCGGAGGCTGCCAGTTCATGGGAACCGCCGCCTCCTCGCAGGTGATCGCCGAAGCTCTCGGCCTCGCCCTGCCGCACTCCGCGCTCGCTCCATCCGGGCAGCCCATCTGGCTTGACGCTGCCCGCCGTTCGGCACGCGCTATGCTGCGCCTTCGCCAACTCGGCCTCGGCACCTCGGCCATCCTGACCTCCGCCTCGGTCCAGAACGCCATGGTCGTCCACGCAGCCATCGGCGGATCGACAAATCTTCTGCTCCATCTTCCCGCCATTGCTCATGCCGCCGGTCTGCCGCGGCCTACCGTCGCCGACTGGACCCACGTGAACCGGCAGGTCCCGCGCCTCGTCGACGCCTTGCCCAACGGCCCGCAGAATTTCGCTACCGTCCAGGTCTTTCTTGCCGGCGGAACTCCAGAGGTCATGCTGCACCTGCGCCGCGCCGGCCTCCTCGACACCAGCGTCACCACCGTCACCGGCGAAACCCTCGACGCGTGCCTTGACTGGTGGGAGCAAAGCCCGCGCCGCCAGCAACTTCGGAACCAAATGCACGCTCAGGACGGGATCGACCCCGACGACATTATTATGTCGCCCGACCGCGCCCGCCAGCGGGGCCTCACTTCGACCGTCTGCTTTCCCGTCGGCAATCTCGCGCCGGAAGGCTCAGTCATCAAGAGCACGTCCATCGATCCCACCCTCGTCGATGAAGATGGCCAATACAGACACCTCGGCTCGGCCCGGGTTTTCATCACAGAAGAAGCAGCCATCCTCGCCATCAAGCAAGGCCGCATCTCCGCCGGAGACGTCATCGTCCTCATCTGCTGCGGGCCCGCCGGAGCCGGCATGGAAGAGATCTACCAGATCACCTCTGCGCTCAAGGCGCTTCCTTTCTGCAGACACGTCACCGTCCTCACCGACGCGCGCTTCAGCGGCGTCTCGACCGGAGCCTGCATCGGCCACATCTCTCCCGAAGCCCTTGCCGGAGGCGCAATCGGAAAGATCGAGGAAGGCGATCAGATCGAGATCGTAGTCGACCGCGTCAATCTCCATGGCTCCGTCAGCCTTGTCGGAAGTGATGGCCAGTCATTCAGCTCGGAAGAAGGTGCTCGCCGCCTCTCTCTGCGCTCGCCGCGTCCCGATCTCCGCCCCCATCCCTCTCTCCCTGCCGACACCCGATTATGGGCGGCCCTCGTGCAGGCCAGCGGAGGCGTGTGGGGCGGCTGCGTCTACGATGTCGACGCCATCACATCTCTGCTGGAAAAGGGCCGAGCCGCCCGCCATGAAAGCCCTGCGACAAACGCCCCACTCCTGGCATCGAAAGAGACGCAATGATTCTTTACCGAACCGAAGACGGCTTACTGGTCGAGGAGACCGAGAACTATTACTCCATCGAGGAAACTTCGCTCGATGCTCTCATTTTGCTCGACGACCTCTATCTGCACCTTTCCTCCATCGTCTCCAGCAGAAGGCCGGTCGAGCTTGCCCATCCTCCAGCGTTGGAAGCGCCCATTGAGAACCAGGAAGTCTGGGCCGCCGGGGTCACCTACTATCGCAGCCGTGCCGCGCGTATTGAGGAATCGAAGGACGCCGGCGGCGGCGACTTCTACGACCGCGTTTATTCGGCCGACCGGCCGGAGCTCTTCTTCAAAGCCGTCGCCCACAAAGTCGCTGGTCCGGACAGCGAAGTCAGGATTCGCCGCGATGCCAAGTGGTCCGTCCCCGAGCCCGAGTTGGCGCTGCTGGTGAATCCCCTCGGCCGCATCATCGGCTACACCATCGGAAACGACATGAGCTCGCGCGACATCGAGGGCGCCAATCCCCTCTACCTTCCGCAGGCAAAGGTCTACGACCGCAGTTGCGCGCTCGGTCCCGGCATCCTCATCCAGCCGCATCCCATGCCGGTTACCACCGAGATCCGCATGGAAATTCTGCGCGCCGGAGTCGTCGAATACTCGGCGTCAACGGCGCTCACTGAAATGAAGCGCGATCCCGCCGTGCTCGTCGAATATCTCTTCCGCGACCAGAGCTTTCCCCGCGGATGTTTTCTGCTGACCGGCACCGGCATCGTTCCGCCCGACTCGTTCGCGCTGCGCAGCGGCGACGAAATACATATCAGCATCGACGGCATCGGGACCCTAATGAATCAGGTTGCCTGAAGTCACAGTGGCGGCTGCGGCGGTTTTGCCCGAGCATCTACCGCATTGCCGGCCACCTTTGCCGGACGCCGATAGACTCCGCCTCCCTGTGTCACGTAGAGCACCGCCCGGTCCTTGCCTCCGAAGAGCACCGCGGACACAGCACCCGGCACCGGCGGATTCAGGATCTCTGCCAGCCGCCCGTTCGCCTCACAGACCTGCACGCCCAGCGGTGTCGCGAAATAGACCTGTCCGACTGAATCCTCAGTCACTCCGCGAACCCCACTTGTCCATCCCGTCTCCGGCATCTCCAGGCGGAAGAATGGCTCGCCGTTGATCAACGAACCATCCGTTGCAATTTGAAACGACCAGCTGAACCTGCCGAACTCATCGGTGACAATCAACATCGCCTGATCCGGTGAGAGCGCCAGCCCGGAAGGCATCGCAATCTCTCCGCCCTGGTAAACCGTGCGAACCCGGCCGACTGCGTCGACCATCCCAACCGTCCTGTGAACCGAATCCGTGAAATATACGGTCGACCTCACAGTGACCGCGATGTCGTCCACGTCTACGTCTTCCGCGATCGTCTTTTCATCGCCGCCCGGACCATAAGAAACAATGCGCCGCGTGAGATTCTGGACGGCGTACAACCGCCCGTCCGCCCCGAACCGGATCGCGGTCGCCCCATTGCTCTGTCCTTTGAAGACGATGACCGTCCCGTAGTCGTTCGACTTGTAGATGCGATTCTCTGCCGGAACCGAGAAAAACACATTGCCATCGGTGTCGACGGCCATCCCGCCTATTTGTTCGTAGCTGCCGCCCACTTTCTTCCAGGGTTCATCGGGCGAGATCGTCGAATAAATCTTGCCGCGCGGATCCCATCCCGGCTGATTCATCGCCGCGGGTAACCGTGCGAGTACCGGCTTGGGATAATCGCGCCACAGCCAGCGAAGCGCGTCCGGCAGGATCGACGCGCCCTGCTGCATGTTGTGGCCTTCGGTTCCCATCACCAGCTTGGCGTCGTACCCGGCATACTCCAGCGCCTCATACATGACCTGGTTGTTGATCGGCCAGCTTCCCGCGTAAAACGTGCCATACGGTTCATCCGGAACAATATGGTCCCCGGTTCCGTCCTGCAGGAACACCCGCAGTGGCTTCGGCTCCGTCTTGCGCACGATTGCCGGCAGCGAGTCCGCTCCCTTCATCGCGACATAGGTGCCGATGAAACTGAGCACGCGACGAAACTGATCGGGCCGGTTCCACGCCGCCATGAATGCGCCCACCGCGCCTGTGCTAATGCCCGCCAGCCCTCGGTCAGCGGGATTTTTCGAGAGGTTGTACTTCGCGGCTACGGCCGGAATCAGCTCTTCGATCAAAAAGCGGGCGTAGCGGTCGCTCAGCGAATCGTATTCAAAGACGCGCTCGTACCGGTTCTGCGCATTCGTTGAAATCGCAGGCAGCACTCCCGGATCGATGAAGATTCCGATCATTGCCGGCAGCTCGTGCGCCGCAATCAGGTTGTCGAACACAACTGGCGCATTGACATTGCTCTTCAGAAAGCCGCTGCCATCGAGAAAAATCATGAACGGCGTCGGCTTCGCGGCATCGTACTGCGCGGACACGTAGACCGAATAATCATGCGGAGTTCCCGGATAGAACTTCCCCGGCGGCAGGATGTACTTTGTTACCGTGCCATGAGGCACTCCGGCTTTTGGCTGTGAATCGGGACCCAATGTGTATGTCTGTGCGTGCAACGACAGTGCCGCAACCAGAGCGGCGAGGGGGAATAGTCTCATAAAGTGCGGCAGCGGCGCTTAACACCCGCCTGACTCACTCAGTGTACGGCTTTATCCCTTTGATGCGCGCCACGCCGCCGATGGCGAAAACGCAGAGCAGAGGATCGCACGGAAACCGGAAGCGCGGCTTGGCGATGGTCGCCGCCGAGCTCAGGATCACCAGACCCAGCGCAGCCAGTGTCAACCACGTGAGCGCGTGCCTGCGGTAAACCACCAGTCCGATCACTCCGAAAATCATTACCGGCAGCAGAGACCATGCGGCAATCTGCGCGAGCCTTCCCGAATGCAGGCCTTCAGTCTTCGGCTTGCCTGCCGAGTCGAAGACCGCGATCGCGCGCAGCATTACCAGTTCCGCATAACGTGCGCGATGCGCATGAATCCAAGCCTTCGCCTCCTGGGCTTCTTCGCGATCGAGATAGACTTCGCCCTTCGTCCAGTCGGGAGTCAACTCCACCCAGTTGCCTGAGCGCGGCGTGGCCTCGTCGTTGGCGCCGAGCTGCAAATTGTAGCCGCCATTGGTCGCTATCGCGAAATCGTGCAGCACAATCTCGTTGCGGATCATCCACGCCAGCGCGGGAGCCATGCCGACAACCAGCACCAGAACCGCAATCTTGAACCGCCGCTTCCACGCAATCACGATTGCCGCAAGCAACGCGAGCGGCGCGAAGGTGGTTGTCGCCGATCCCGCGATCCCCAACGCGATCCCCGCCCATATCGCCAGCCCCATGCGATTGCGCTGCATCGCCTGCCAGCAGAACCACACACCCACCGTCAGCGCGACGGTCGTCAGGACCGTCGGGTACAGTGTCGTGCTGGCATAGGTCAGCGCCGGATGAAACGTGGCCAGCGTCGCTCCCAGGTTCGCCAGCAGCGGGCCCAGTCCAAGTGCCCGACCTACGCGCGCGCAAACAAAGGGCAGCACGGCAAGCAGCAGCGCCTCGGCGATCTCCACGATCAACGGATGATGGCCGAAGACCGCATAGATGATCCCGACGAAGACCAGCTGGCCGGGCGCGCGATACGCCGTGTAATAGGTGAAGTTCTTGAAGCCCAGGCCTTGAGAGACAGCGAGGCCTATGTTGTCGTAATCCAGCTCGTCGTAAAAGCGGTCATGGTGGCGCGTTCCGAAAATCAGCGCCAGCCGCAACAGCGTTCCCGCAATCGCCAGCAGCCATAGCCAGCGATCGCTTCGCAGCCAGTTGAGGCCCTGGCTGTTGAGACCGTGGCTGCTGAGAGCAGACCGATTCGGTTCTCTCAAAGCACTCTCCCTCGCGCCTTCAGTCAACAAAGCGTCCTTGCTCATTTCGCGGCCGGCAACAGGTCACCGTAAATTTCGAGAATCCGGTCAATCTTCTTATCCCAGTCGAACTGCTGCTCCACGCGCTGCCGTCCGCTGGCGCCCAGCCGATCGCGCAATCCGGGCTCGCCAACCAGTCTATTCATTGCCGCCGCGAATCCCCGCAGAAGCGCCTCCCGGCTCGATGGTTCGATGAGAAAACCGCAGGAGCTGTCCAGATAGTCCGCCGGGCCGCCCCACTTGGTCGCAATCACCGGAACGCTGCTGGCCATCGCCTCAAGCACCACCGCGCCCCCGCATTCGTAGATGCTCGGCAGCACCAGCGCCTGCGATGCATGCAGATGCGGCGCGCATTCCGACTGCGGAAGAAACCCCGTAAACGTCACCCGCTCGGCGACGCCGAGCCTCTCCGCCGCCTCTCGCCACGGCGCGCGCATCGGTCCGTCTCCGATGATCACAAGCTCGGCGGCTGGCACGAGGCTTAGTGCTTCAATCACGATGTCGAGGGCCTTCCAGTCAACCAGCCGGCCCATAAAGACGAAGCGAGATCTCCCCGACTTCTCCTCAATCTCTTTCGTGGCCGAAGACCACGTCTTCAGATGAACTCCATTCTCGACCAGCTCGATCACCCGGCCTCGCGCACCCGCAGGAAGCGCCAGCCGCGTACGATCATTCGCTACGAGCAGCACATCTGCGCGTTTCTTGCCCGGTAAAAGTGAGTTGACGAAATCCGAGAGCCTGCGTCCAAATCCGATCGCCACTCTGCTGACCCCCGACTCGGCATGCCGGAACGCCGCGGGATACTCCATGCCGCCGTTCATCGGCCCGATCACCATCGGCACACCCAGCCCGGTCATGAGCGAGGGGAAACGCGGCGAAACCGGAATAGGCTGATGCACAAGATCGACATCCTCCTGCGCGATCAGCTCGAGCACAAGCTTGCGCGCAAGGTGCTGCGTTGCCAGCTGGCTCAGCAATCCAAGCGTCGCCTCGCCGATGCGCCGGGGAAGAAAGCCGCTCAGCCGAAACAGCAGTTTATGAAACCACGCATCGGGAATGAAGCGCAGGCGGTCCAGCTCACCAGGAAGCGCCGCTTCGAGTTCGCCGCGCGTGCGTGTGTGAACCACCAGCCAAGCTTCGATACCGCGCGCGCGCAACCCCGCGAAATAGTGGAGAGGCAGCACGGCCTCTCCGCCAAATTTGTAGGAGGCATGTTCAGCAACAATGCAAATGCGCATCTTCAAGCAGGCAGAACAAACGTTTGCCGCGTGGGGCGGTTAGCAATAAGGACGGCGTAGGAGCAGTTCCAGTATCTCAAGAGTCCCACAGGCAGTACCCCCGCAGCCATCCCTCGAAGGTCGTAACTGATTGATTGCGAATCGCTCTTCTGCATTAGGTGCGACTGGAAATGGTCGTTACGAGCCGCCGTCCAAAGCCAGTACCGTCAACCGAGACCTGTGAATGGCATGTAAAAAAATGGCGCAGAATTTTCGAAAATGCCTTAGCATCGGTGCGTACTTCACCGGCCGTCACGATGCCGGGCAAGAGTCGATCAAGTCTGAGCCGCAGTCGCTTCATCGAAATAGAAGTAGATACTGCACGCCTGTTTTTCTCACTACTATCTGTGGCCCATCCCCCGCGGCCCTGTCTTTAGGAGAGTTCCATGCTGCGGAACTATCTCATGCCGGGATTTGCGCTCGTCCTGCTCGCCGTCTTCGCCTCCCCGCGGTCGTCGTCCCCATCTGCGCCCGAAGCTGTCAGCGCAGCCGCCCCCGCGTCTGCCCAGCAACTCCCCGCCGCAAACCAGCCCGCGGCCGGCAACATGCCCAACCTCGGAGGCAGCAAACAGCTCTACAATCCCGACCAGGTCTGCGCTCTCGCAAAAATTGAAATGCACGAGAGGCTTGCCGAGTTCAGCGTTGACTACCCGGAAGCGGGCGTTCCCGCCACGCCCGGCGTCGCCTCCGGTTCGGCCGAAGCCATGATCGCGCTGGTTCCCGACCCGGTACACACACACCTTGCGCTGCTCTTTGACCGCTACATTGATGCTGTACAGCAGGCGCTACAGGACAGCACCTCCGAGAAAGCTCCCGGCTGGGTCTACGTGAGCCAGTGGCTGCCCTGGGACCCCACGCCGTACCAGGCCTCGCAGGACCCGGTCGACCGTACCAACACCCACACCTTCGATGCGAACCGGGAATGCGCCCCCGGCATTCTCCTCTTCCGCAGAAATCGCTTTGGCGAGAGCCGCATGGGAGGCAAATTTCTCGTCCTCTTCCTCGTGGGCGAATCCCCAACCAGCGGCATTCTCAGCCGCGATCAGTTCAGCAACGCGATGTATGGCCTCCATCAGGTTGAGCAGCGCGATCCCGACCTGCCTGCCGGCACTCAGCGCATCCTCGGCCCCACATTTTCTTCCACCATCCCCTCGCTCGACGCCTTGCTCCAGGCGTCTTGTCCCGGTACCGCACTCCCCGCCTGTTTCACCCGCACCCAGATCATCAGCGGCTTCGTTTCCGCAAACAGCGACAGCATCAATGCATCAGGAAACTACCCCGCGCTGGGGGCAAGCCATTTCCTCTCCATGAGCGAAGGTTCGGATGTCGTCCGCGACATGCTGCTTCAGTATTTCGGGAACACCGAGCACATCGGCTCCGATCAGATAGCCTTCGTCTCGGAAGATGAAACCGCCTTCGGCAATATCTCGTCGACGCCGCTCTGGGTCTGGAACAAGGATTCGTCCCGATCCCTGCTTTTCCACTATCCGCGGGAGATTTCCCAGCTGCGCAACGCCTACGAGAAGAACTCCATCTTCAGCCGCTCATCGTCGCAGCAGAGCGCCAGTAGCGCAAACCAGTCCGACCTCACTCTGAGTCTCGAAGACCGCCACAAGGAAGAAGACAGCGTCCCCTCATTTTCCGATACGCAGAATCCCATTTCCGAAGAATCGGTTCTGTTCACCATCACCCGCGCCATGAAAAGCCAGGGTGTCCGCGTAGCCGTCATCAACGGCACTGACACGCTCGACGTCATCTTCGTCGCACGTTTTCTCAGCCGCAACCTGCCCGATGTGCGCGTGGTCCTGCTGAACGCCGATATCCTCTTCCTGCGTCCGCCCGACGTCACCAATTTCCGGGGGATGCTGATGGCCAACACCTACTCCCTCATTCCCGACAACCTGATGTGGAGCGGTCGCTTCCTTCACGTTCCTGCCGAGAAGGCCGATCCCGACCAGCCCGAACATCGCAGCCCCTACGGAACTTATCTGCCCGTGCGTGTCTTCCCCTCGCACGAAGCTTCCGGTCTCTACAACGCTATCCGCCTGCTCGAAATGGCCCCCCTCGCAGAGAAGAATCACAATCTCATACCGCAGCGCTACGGCCATCGCGACTACCTTTGGCTGCCTGAATACACCGATCCCTTCCGCGGAGGAGATCATCCGCCTCTCTGGCTCAGCGCCATTGGCCGCGGCGATTTCTGGCCCGTCGCGTTGCTCGACCACTACCCCCGCGCCGGCCAGGACAACAAACAGCTGCGGTGGAAATCATCCCTGCCCCACATCTCGGCGGGCGACACGCATGAGGTCAAAGCCGAGGGCTCGATTCCGCCCGGCATGTTCAATCAGTGGACACTCGATGCGCTGTTCAGTTTCGGCAATTTCCGTCCCGTGGTGCGCGACCTCTCCGTCGGTCGGCTCTCCGTGGCCTGCCTGCTCGCGCTCTTTGTTGCTTTCGGCATGGTCCTGTGCCTCTTCGCCCGCCTCGACCGGTGGCCGGAATATGTCTTCGACATTCCAGGAAGCAACAACACACGCCGCGCCTGGATCGTTCTGGTGATAATCCTCAGTTACTCGTGGCTTGGCCGCCTGCTGATCCTCGATCTCCCTCCCTCAATGTTCTTTCGTGAGCCGGTCAACGGCGGGCTCCTGCTGCTCGAGATGGCGCTCGTGCTCTTTGCCGCATGGGTCATCCGAACAACGCTGTCATCCGGCAGGCGCAAGCGCTCGGCCTGGGCGATGGTGCTTCTCACCCTGCTGGCCGAGGTCCTCTTTCATTGGGCGCTGCCCCATGACTTCGCCACCCGCATCTTCTTCCTCTTTCGCAGCCAGCACCTCTACAGCGGAGTCTGCCCGGTGCTGCCCTTCATCTTTCTCTTTGTCGCCGTCATCTGCCTCGTCACCCGGCACATCCGCGCGCTCTTCATCTTTTCCCCGCGCCTCAAACCGCGCGTCCCGTATCATCGCAACAGCAAATCACCGGCCATCCTCGCATCCATAAGCAGCACTGCTGTTCGAGACATACTCAGGAGCTGCTATTCACCCTGGCGCATGCTCCACGAAAAGAAATCGCTGCGGCCGGTGGTGCTCTGCGTCCTCTCTGTTCTGCTTCTCCTCTACCTGCTCTTCCCGCACGGCTTCGGAACGTTCGAGACCCGCAGCCTCTCCATCTGGCTCACCGTCTTCACTTTTGCAATCGTCCTTTTCCTCATCCTCGAGATCGGCTGGGTGGTACTTATGTGGATCTGCCTCCAGAAGGGTCTGCTTATCCCTCTCGAGCGCACCGTACTTCGCGCCTGCTTCAGTCGCGTCTCCGGCTTCTCCTGGCAGCGCTTGTGGTTTGGCTTCGATCTCTCTCCGGCAGTGCGCTATAAGCCTCTGTTGCGCTCATACGACTCGATGCGACTCATGGAGTACGACCCCTACTGCCCGCCCCAGATTAAGAGCAGCATTGACTGCACGCGTGCAAGTTTCCAAACCATGATGGATGCCGTGGCGGCTAAGGATGCTGGCGGACGCGTCGAAGGTTTCCGCAGATTTCAGTGGGAGCTATGCAGCTGCGCAACCCTTGTTATCGACAAGATTCTCTCCGATATTCGCCGCCATAAGGATGGCCTGGCCACAAGCCTCGACGTGACCGCCGACAAATTGGCCGAGGTGATGAAGAGTTCCGCCGCCGCCGACTCACTAGAGGCAAATGCCGAGGAATTCGTCGGCCTCGTCTATATCTACGCGATCCAGCATGTTCTCATGGACATCCGCAGCCACATTCTCGCCTTCACCTTCGGATACTTCTTTCTGTTGTTGGCACTCAATGCCTATCCGGTTGTTCCGCACCATGCCATCATGATCATGCTGCTCACCATCTTCGCCGGCTTCGTGCTCACCGTCTTCATTGTCTTCTCGCAGATGCACCGCGACCCCATCCTCAGTCGAACCACATCGACGGAGCCCGGAAAACTCGACATCGGCTTCTATCAGAAACTCATCTCTGTGCTGGGGGTGCCCATCATCGGGCTGCTCGCATCGCAATTCCCGGAGATCAGCAGCTTCCTCTTCTCCTGGCTGGAGCCCAGCCTGCAGACCCTGAAGTAGCACGGCGACCGGCGTAAATAAAAAGGGCAGACCCGAAGGTCTGCCCTTTCCTGATGTTGTAGCTTTCTTCTGAGCCCTGAGCCCTGAGCCCTGAGCCCTGAGCCCTGAGCCCTGAGCCCTGAGCCCTGAGCCCTGAGCCCTGAAGCCCTTACTCTGCCTTCTCGTCGCCCTTGACCGTGACCGCGACATGCGCCGTCACTTCGCGATGCAACTTCACCGGGATGTGGAACTCGCCAAGCTGCTTGAGCGGCTCTTCGAGATGCACCTTGCGGCGATCGATGTTGAAACCCTTCGCTTCGAGCTCGTTCGCAATATCGGCTGATGTGACCGATCCGAACAGCTGATCGTGCTCGCCCACCTTGCGCTCGAAGACGAGCGATACATTGTTGAGCTGCCCCACCAGCGCCTCGGCTTCAGACTTCTCCTTCGCCGAGCGGCGCACCGCCGATGCCTTCATCTGGTCGATGACGGCCTTATTGGCGGCAGTGGCTTCCATGGCCAGCTTTTTCGGCAGCAGGAAATTGCGGCCATAGCCGTCGGCCACCTTCACCACATCGCCGCGATGGCCGAGGTTGTTGATGTCTTCTTTGAGAATGACTTCCATGCGAATCTCCATATTGTCCGGCACGGCTGCTCGTACTCGGCAGACACCGGTGCTAACTAATCCCTGTTTCCTAATCCCTGTACTTAGAACCTGGCCGCAAACGGCAGCAGAGCGATGTTGCGGGCCTGCTTAATGGCGCGGGTAAGGCGACGCTGGTGCGTGGTGCAGACACCGGTCAGGCGCCGTGGCACAATCTTGCCGCGCTCGGCCACAAAACCCTGCAGCAGGCGTACGTCGCGGTAAGGAATCGCATCGATCTTCTCCGTGCAGAACTTGCAGACCTTCTTGCGCCGGAAGAACTTGCGGCCGCCCGGGCCGCCACCAGGACCGCCGGGACGAGGACCACCGGTCCGAGGACCGGATGAGGATGGCGCTCCACCTTCGGGAGCGCGATGATGAGAGGTTGTTTCTTCAGCCATTGTGTTTCCTATCCTTCGAAAGATTATTGGAGCGTCCGTTCATCGCGGAGGCTCGGTCTTCTGAATTTGAAATCCTAAGCATTCACCGGCGCGGTCTCTGCAGGTTCAGCAGCCGCCACGGCAACCTCCACCGGAGCTTCGACAGGCGAGGCCTCCGCGACCGGGGCCGCAGCCACCGGCTGCGCGCTCAGCTTCTTGCGCGTCGCGCGGATCGCCTTGATCTTGTCGAGGCGCTTCTGCTCTTCATCCATGCGCACGGTGATGAACTTGATCACCGGCTCGGAGACGCGCATACGCCGCTCGAGCTCATGCACAAGCTTGCCGTCAGCGTCGATGGTAAGCAGCACGTAGTTGCCGTCGTTGAACTTGCGCACCGTGTAGGCAAGCTTGCGCCGGCCAAGCTTCTCGGTGGAGCGGAGCGTGCCGCCGCCGTTAACGATCGTCTGCTCAAAGCCGGCGATCAGCTTGTCCAGGTCTGCGTCCTCCACATCGGGACGGACGATAAACATCACTTCGTAGAAACGATCCATGTTCTGCTTCTCTTTTCTTTGGCCGCGGTGAATTTGTCACCGTGACCAGAACTTATTTCCTGCGGCAGTCTTCCTGCCGTTCATTACTCCGCCGGGCCGTTTGGGTCGCGACCATTTTCCCGGCGATTGAATTCGTTCATCGCGGCCGTGATTCCCTTTGCGGCAACCGCCTCTACTGCCTGCGCCACGCGATCCAGAACCTCGTCGAGTGTCGCCAGATCTTTCTTCCGGAGCGGTGTCAGCAGGTAATCCTTGCCGCGCCGGAATGCCTCTTCGGGTTCACCGTTGGAACCCACTCCGATCCGGATGCGCGCCCACTCGTCGGAGCGCAATGCTCCCGAAATGGACCGGGCTCCGTTGTGCCCTGCCGCGCTGCCGCGTTCTCTCACGCGCACAACGCCGAGGGGCAAATCCAATTCGTCGTACAAAACCAGCAGGTCGCGAGCCGTGTCGATCTCAAACTCGGCCGCGAGTGCCGCGACGGAAAGACCGCTGAGGTTCATGAAGGTCTCCGGCTTGGCCAGGATCACTTCACGTCCCGCGATCTGAATCTTTGCCGTCAGCGCTCGGCAGCGGCGGTTGGCCACGGCCGCGCGATTCTGATCGGCGATGCGGTCAACTGCGAGAAAACCCGCGTTGTGCGGCGTGAACTGGTATTCGATCCCGGGATTTCCAAGCCCGACCACCAGCAGCAGACCGCGCGACGGCGAATCATTTCCGGATTCTGTCGCAGTCGCCAAAACTTACTTCTTCGCGCCCTTCTCAGTCGGCGCCTCGGCTGCATCCGTCTTACCCTTCTTGACGACTTCCGGCTCTGCCGGTGCGGTAACCGCAGCCACCTCTTCAGCCGCAGGCGCAACCTCTTCCTTGATCGAGACCACGTGCGCAACCGTCGCGCCTTCGTCGGTCAGGAACTTCAGCTTGTCCGAGTGCGGCAGGTCTGACACGCGCCGCACATCTCCAATCGACATCTCTGTCACATCGAGATCGATGTGGCTGGGAATGTCTCCCGGCAGGCACTCAATCTCCACTTCGCGCAGCACCAGGTCGAGAATGCCGCCCTGGGTCTTCACGCCTACCGCCGTACCGACCAGCTGAATCGGAACCTCAACCTTCATCGCCTTATCCAGCGCAATGCGCTTCAGGTCGATGTGCATCAGCGTGCCCTTGATCGGCTCATACTGCCAGTCGACGATCATCGCCTTGGTCTTTGCGGTGGAACCACTGATCTCGAGATCGAAAATCGAGTTGTGGCCGGAGTCCGAATGCAGAATCTTCTGGATCTGCTTGGGATCGACCTCGATGGCCACCGCCGGCTCTGCCGCACCGTAAACCACGGCGGGAATCTTGCCCCTCACGCGCACCCGGCGGGCCGCATTCTTGTTGAACTTGCCCTCGCGGGGCGTTGCTGCAACTACTTCCTGACTGATCATTGTCCTCTTCCTTCGGGCACGGAGTGCAGAGATGAGGGACCAGCATCGGCCAATCCCCGATTTCCTCTCTGTTTTCCCGCTCCCTTTGCCGGACTATTCAGGTCCGACGGTTGTGGCGGCTCACGCCGCAGTTTCTAACTAATCCCTGAGCCCTGTTCCCTGAGCCCTGATCTCTAGTTAAAGAGCGAGCTCACGCTCGTCTCCATGTGAATGCTCTCGATGGTCGCGGCCAGCAGCCCCGCCACCGAACGCACTTTGATCTTCGCCAGCTTCTGCGCTGCTTCGGTCAGCGGAATCGAGTCGCTCACCACCAGCTCTTCGAGCCGGGAGTTGGCGATACGTTCGATCGCCGGGCCCGAAAGCACCGCGTGCGAAGCGCATGCATAAACCTTGGTCGCGCCCTTTTCAAGCAGCGCGTCGACCGTCTTCACCATCGTGCCCGCGGTGTCGACAATGTCATCGATGATCAGGCACGTCTGCCCCTGCACATCGCCGATCACGTGCATCACCTCGGTCACGTTGATATCGGTTCTCCGCTTGTCCACAATCGCCAGCGGAGCCCCCATCTTCGTCGCAAAGAAGCGGGCGCGTTCCACGCCTCCCGCATCCGGTGAAACCACGGTGAGGTTGGGTAGGTTCAAATCCCGGAAGTAACTCACCATCACCGGGCTCGCAAACATATGATCTACCGGAATGTTGAAAAATCCTTGAATCTGCGCCGCGTGCAGGTCCATAAACAACGCCCGGTTCGCTCCCGCCGTGGTCAGCAGATCGGCGATCAGCTTCGACGAAATCGCCACGCGCGGACGGTCCTTGCGGTCCTGGCGGGCATACCCGTAGTACGGAACGACAACTGTGATGCGGCCGGCAGATGCACGCTTGAGCGCATCGATCATGATCAGCAGTTCCACCAGGTGCTGGTCCACCGGATTGCAGGTGGGCTGGACGATGAAGACATCGGTCCCGCGGACATTTTCGAGCAGTTGAAAGTAAACTTCGCCGTCGGCGAAACGCTGCATCTTGGTCTCGCCCAGCCCGATGCCGATGTGCTTGCAGATCTCCGCCGCCAGCGGACGATTCGCCGATCCCGAAAATACCTTGAAGCGCTTGTCTTCGCTGTGCGACCGCGACCGCTTCTTTTCCACCGGAGCCTTCGCCTCCGGAGCCTTCGTCTCCGCCGGAGCATGAGACCGGGGCCCACTGCCGTTATGATCTGAACTCGCCGCGGGGCTTACCGCCTCCGTGACTGCCGATTCCATCACTGTTTCGTTTTTCACAAGATTCTCCCAAGCTGGTTGGCTCTGGTTGTCCTGCATTCGTGTCGTCTGGCGGGCCTGCTGCCAGGGCTTCGTTCCGCCGGAGAGGTTTACCTCCGGCGCTCAAACTCATTTCTGGCTGGGCGACTAGGATTCGAACCTAGACAAAGTGCTCCAAAGGCACTTGACCTACCGTTAGTCGATCGCCCAGTAGTAAAACTTCACACTGTTCAAGCAAAATCAAGGGCTGAGAATTGGTTCTTAACGCGAACTTCTGTTTTTCTGATCCCTGTGCCCTGATCCTGATTCTCACTTCACCACCAGCGACCGCCAATACCTCTCGCGTGGCATGGTCTCCGTCATCACCGACCGGATTCCCATCACGTCTAGCCTTCCCACCGCTGCTCGCGCTGCTTCCTGCGTCCCGTAAAGCCCGAACAGGGCCGATCCGGAACCGGAAAGCGACGCATAAAGAGCCGCACGCTCCGGCTCATTCGAGGCCGCAAGTACGCGCTTGATTTCACCGAGGAGGGGATTCTGAGGAAAGACAACTTCTTCGAAGTCGTTTTCAATCCCGGTTCGGACAAGCGCGAGAAGCGGATTCTTTGCCCCAGCTGTAAAGTTGGCTGAAGGCCCCGAAATCGCAGCCAGGTCTTCTAAGAAGACACCGGAGGAGTGCGGCTCACAAAATACAGCAGAGAGAGCCCGACTCAACTCATCAAGTCTATCGGAGCCA
>Ga0206870_1074_pt1 | contig 24595 bp, 21 predicted proteins | sample Alteio_BWOrgCont_36_FD_152620 | JGI IMG/M metagenome (GOLD analysis project Ga0206870, IMG submission 152620) | Enriched cells from forest soil in Barre Woods Harvard Forest LTER site, Petersham, Massachusetts, United States -... | ecosystem: Environmental > Terrestrial > Soil > Temperate forest >... | reverse complement strand
CGGCAGATCGACCACCGCGAGGGGCGATCGCGGCTTAGAGCCCAGCCTTCGCTGGCGATCCTGAACGGACACGTGGTTGAAATGGAAAAGCCGACGGCGATGCCGACGAATGAGTATCCGGGGGTCGTCGCCTGTTCTCTTCCCGCGACGAAACTGGGCTTTGCTGTTCCCACGCTATTCGTCGGATCGCGAACAGTACACGAAGGCAGCGGCGTGCGAGTGTACGTTCGCGAAGAGAATGCTGCAAACGCTCAGGGCGTGATGACGGCGGCGACCATGGTTCGGCCACTTGTCGAGCAATGGCTGGGCTCTAAGCCGCGATCGCCCCTCGCGGTGGTCGATCTGCCGGAGGTGGACGATGCGGCGTACGAGCAGGGCGGTGTGCTGTTCATCGGGCTGGCGTCCGATCCGCCGGAGAAACTGGCGGAGACGCTCGCACACGCTTTGGCGCACGCGTACTTCCAGTCTCCGCGCGAGTGGCTCAACGAGGGTGTGGCGAGTTTTATCGGCACGTTGTGGATTGAGCGCATGCACAACCGGGAGATGGCGCTGGAAAAACTGGAGGCTTCGCGCAGCGCGCTGGCGTTTGCTGAGCCGGGAAGTCCGGGTGCCGGTCCGGGGCAGGACCTGCTCCATGCGTCGGATGCGATCTATTACCGGACGAAGGCAACTTACGTTCTGTGGATGCTGCGCGACTTGGCCGGAGATAAGCCACTCGCGACGTCACTGCAGGCCTACAATCCTGCGGAGGATACGGGCGCCGATTATTTTGAGCATCTTGTCGCGCAGGCGAGCGGCAAGGACCTGAAGTGGTTCTTCGACGACTGGGTGTATCGCGATCGCGGCCTGCCTGATCTTTCAATCGCGAAAGTGAATTCGAGTACGGCGGCGCACGAGGGACAGTACCTGGTCGCGGTGGACATCCTGAATGATGGTTTTGCCGAGACTGAAGTCCCGGTCACTGTCCGCTCGCATGACAGCACGCTGACGGAGCGGGTACGACTGCCGGGAAAGACGAGGACGGCGCACCGGATGCTGATCCAGGGCGAGCCGGTTGAGGTAATCGTGAATGACGGCACGGTTCCCGAAGTGCAGGCAGGGATTCACAAGCGGACTCTGGTGGAGCAGTAGAGGAACTTCCCTTCTCCTTGTCGCGTAGCTGTCTGGAAGACGCGGGGGAGTTATGTTGCGACGACTGATTCCGGCGGTTCTTTCCCTGGCGTTGTCCCCTGCAGTCCAGGCAGTTGCCTTGCAGGCACAGACGGCGCCACTGCATATGGGTGATGCGCTTCCGCAGATTTCCGGTGAGACGCTTTCCGGCAAGCAACTCACGTTGCCTGCGGCGGCGGGCCAGCCGGCTGTCGTGTCCTTTTCGTTCAGCCGGACGGGAGGCAAGGACAGCAGCCAATGGAGCGATCACGTCGAGAAGGACTTCCCCGCCGTCGGGCATCCTTACACTTTGATGATGATCGAGGCGGCTCCGAAGTTTGTACGCGGGATGATTATCTCCGGTTCGAAGAAAGGGATGTCGCCGGCGGCGCAGGACCGCTGCATTGCGATGGAAAAGGACGAAGACATCTGGAAGCAGCGGATCGGTTTCACGACAGATGACCGGGCGTATGTGTTTCTGCTGGGGCGAGATGGGCGGATTCGCTGGAGGAGTTCGGGGGCGTTCACGGATTCGGAATACGCGAATCTCAAAAAAGAACTGGCACAAATGCAGCCGTGACGGTTACGTATCGACGCTCATTGCTCCGATGCCGATGAGGGGGACGCGAGCATGGGATGCGCGAACGTGCCGCCAATCCTGATCGTCGCGTCGTCCGCGGCAGGCCACGAGAGATCGAGGCTGCGATCGAAGGTGATGGCTCCGGTGACGGGGTTGATCTTGTCCACCGCATCAAATTTGAGAGCCTTATTGCCGATGGTGCCACTGGCCCGCCAGCGGCTGAAATGCACAGGCGAGAATTTCGCGGTCTGCAGACTGTTGAGGCTGGCCCTTTCGAGATTTGCGTAGCCTGCCTCGGCGGCCAGCGGTGCGCTTGAGCCGATGGGTCCAATAGCACCGATCGACCCGTGGGACCAATCCCACTGGAAGGCGCCGTGCGCCGAGGCTATGAGATCCGCGGCGGAATATCCCTCCAGGGTGAGGCTGGCCGAGCCATTCGCGCTGCCTGCGCCCCATTTCTCATGAAAGATCGCGGCGACCTGGGGAACGCTGACCGCGGCCCAGTTCACGTTGAGAAAGTAGACAGGATGGCTGCCGCCAGTTTGCACGCTTCCCGCAACATTGACGGAACCGCCCAGAGCGCCGGCATCCAGCGAGGTGATTTTTACGCTGGATCCGCGGATGCTGATTGAACCGCGGGCGTCGTGTAGGGCGAGATTCGCGAGATTGAGAGATCCGACATGAACGACGCCATCGAGCGGAGGCCAAGGCGCGGCTTTGCGCCCCACCTGGGCGAGGATGGCGCTGAGGAGCTCGTTGCGGCGCCAGGCGCCCATCAGGGCGGACTTAAGTGCGCTCGCATCGACGTTCGGGATATCGAGATTGAAGGTTGCCGGAGCCACCTCGGTGTCTCTGCAGGTCTCTCCCGCCGGACAGGGGAAGGGATAGGTGAATGATCCGTGGACGGCGATGCCGTTCACGGTGATGTTGGCGTTGCTCCAGGTGACTTTGCCGAGAGAGAAATTGGCGGTCGCTGAGGCGATCTCGACCGGCTCCGGCAGCCAGCCGAGCCTGGCCTGCGCGTGCTCGATGCGAAGCGAGCCCGCAACCGACGGGGGCGGCGGAGATGCGCTGTTAACGGGCGTCATCCCTTGTCCGGTGAGCCAGGGACCGGTGAGGGTGAGGTCAAGATCCCCTGTGGCCGGAGATTCTGCGTCTGCCGGGCTCACGCCGGCAAGCGACGAGCCGAAGACGCTGGAGGATTTGCTCAGAGATACCAGGCGAGCGAGGTCTGCCTGTCCGGCGAGACGGAGTGAGAAGCCGACGGCGGTGAATTGTCCAGAGAGCTCAGCGGGATTTGGCGCACCGAGGGTCAGCGGCACCGGATCGAGAAGAATAGCCAAGTGGGGCGCGAATTTGGGGGCGGCTCGGCCGTCGGGTTTGGCTGCTTTGTGTCCGGTGTGATGCGGCGCGACGACGGCCGGGGTAGCGAAGTGGAGCTCGGGAAAGGTGAGGGGCTTGTCGACTCCCGGGAAACTGAGGGACAAAGAGTCGACTGCGGCTTCTCCGGTGAGGGTGGGGAAGGCGCCGCGACCTGAGCGCTGGCCGGTTACATAAGTGAAATGCCCGTTGATCAGTCCGCTGGCGTCAAGCGAAGGCGTTACGCCGCGACGCAGCAGCCCCAGGGCGCTCACGGCAAAGGCCGCGGGCGTGTGGTTGATCTCCAGGGTGAGATTCGCTTCCGGATGTGCTGGGGCTTTGAGTCTCGGTGCTTTGAGTCCACCGGTGAGAAGAAGATGGCCGTCTCCGACGGGCCAGAGGCAAGTGAGGTTATCAACGGCGCCAAGGGAGCGATGGTAAACGGCGCGACACCTGACATCGACAGGGAGAGGGCTGAGCGGAGTGAACTCCTGACGGTGGGCGTCGTCGATGCGAAAGCGGGCGTCCGTATCGAGGTTGTTAATGTCTCCGGCGAAATCGGCCTCGGCGCGCAAGAGGCCGCGCCAGCCGCTGTCCTCGCCGAAGAGCATGCGGCTCACCTGGCCGAGGGGTGCCTTGTTCCACTCGGCATGAAGCTTGACGGGGATCTGATCGAGGGCGGCGGCACGGTTAACCGAGCCTTCGACGTGGACCAGGCCGGTGTCGGAGAGATCGAGATCCAAGTCGGTTCGCGCGGGCTGCGCCTCAAAGCGAAGCTGCCACTGATCAGGCTGGGCGAGCCAGATGGAGAGGTCGGCGTTGAAAAACGAGAAGGGTTCTTTTTCAGCGCCGCTTTTGAAGTTGATGCGGGCAGAACGGAATTCAATGTAGGGGAAGCGCAGGGCGGCGGTCGTGTGCCGCAGCCCGGTTGGAGCGTTGGGAGTACGCGCGGCCTGGATGAGTAGCGAGCTGAAATTCCACTGGCCCCGGTCGTCGCGGACAAGATTAACGCTGGCGTTGTCGAGGGAGATGCGGCTGACCTCAAAGCGGTCACGCCAGAGAGAACTGGGGCGCAGAGAGACGGTGACAGACGGCGCACGAAGGAGGGGTTCTGCGCCGAAGCCGGGGTCCTCCTCGACGACGAAGTCGGTGAGCGCCAGGCCGGGACGGGGCAGGAGTTGGAGCTGGACCGATCCGAGGTGAACAGGACGGCCAAGGCTGCGGCTGAGACTGTCGGCGATGGTGTGGTGGTAGCGATTGATATTGATCAGCGGAAGGACGATGGTTGCGATCACAACAAGCAATACCAACGCGACTGCGATCCAACGCATTGGACTGCGTTGAGCCGGCGCGATACCCGTAACGGGCTCGCTCATGTTACTTCACCAGGTGAAGGGTTCGACGCCAGCGCGTCAGATCGAAGAAATGCAGAATGATGTGCCCGATGAAGCCGATGCGGTCGGGGATTCCGGTGCGCTCGTACTGGTTCTCCGGCGTGATGAACGACCAGTAGACGAAGAGCGGGCGACCGACGATGTTCGGGCGCGGGACGAAGCCCCAGTAGCGGCTGTCGAGGCTATTGGGCCGATTGTCGCCCATGGCGAAATACATGCCCGGAGGCACGACGAGATCGCCATTCTGGATGTGATTGGGGAGATCGAGAGCCCATTCAGCGGTCACGTCACCGAGAGGCGGCGGCGGGACGGAAGGAAAGTCGTCGCGGTAGTCGTAGGGCTCGGTGGCTACCTGCACCTGCGGCTCATTCTGGGCGACGGCGTTGAGATAGACGGTTCCGTTGACGAGGTGGATGTGATCGCCGGGAATGCCGACAACGCGTTTTACCAGGTAGAGGTGCTCGCCGTTGGGCTCGATTGTGGGCTTGAAGAAGACGATGATGTCGCCGCGGCGCACATCCCGGTAATGAACGAAGGGCGCCCAATGCGTGGGCGGCGCGAGCGTGATGCGATCGACCAGAACGTGATCGCCGACGAGCAGCGTCTTCTCCATCGAGGAAGACGGGATGGCGAAATTCTGGAAAATGAAGGTGAGAGCGAAGAGCCCGAGCACGAGGACGCCGCAGATGGATGCGAAGGCTTCCAGTGGCGTTTCTTCACTGTGTTGATGGGTTTTACCCTCAGTTTTCTGGCCGGGTTTCTGGATTGATTGTTCCAGCGCTTGCTCCATTGTTCCTGCTTGAATCTCCTGCCCCCGGTCAGCGAACAATGCGGAGGATTCGGTCCCACCGCGCGAAGTCCACTACCTTGTTGATCGGATCGTTGTCGTGTCCGAGTTTACCACTTGAGGTATCGAGAGCGGAGACGTGGGGCAACTCGGGCAAATCGGTAGTCGAGGGCTGGCGCAACGAGAAATAGATGATGAAGGGGCGGCCAACGATGGCGGAACGGGGGACGAATCCCCAGTAACGGCTGTCGCGGCTGTGGTTGCGGTTGTCTCCCATGACGAAGTACTGGCCGGCGGGGACGATCAGGTCGCCATCGGTGACGCGGGCGCGCATCTGCACCCACCAGTGAGTGTCGACGCCGGGATCGGTATACGCGGCGGTCGGAAACTGGTCGCGAAAGCTGTCGTCGTTGGCGCTTTCGTAAACGACATAGGGCTCGGTGACAGCTTGGCCATTGCGGTAGAGAACGCCGTCACGCAGATGGATGCGGTCTCCGGGTATGCCGACCACGCGCTTGACGATGTGCTCGGGCGGATCGAGCGGGAAGTGAAACACAATGATGTCGCCGCGCTGGACGTGGCGATAGGGCAGCAGGAACGACCAGATACCCGGCGGGCCGTACACGCTCTTGTTGACCAGCAGAAAGTCACCGACGAGCAGGGTGCGCTCCATCGATTCCGAGGGAATGCGGAAGGGCTGCAGGATGAAGGTGAGTGCGAAAAGGGCGATCACCAGGATGGTCAGCAGGGAGCGAACGGTTTCGAGCGGTGAGGGATAAATGAGGTGCTTCGCGGCGTATCCCCGCCGTTCGTGCAGGTGCTCGACGGGAGTGACGGTTTCGACCGGAGCTTCCACAAAATGAGATGCGGGGAAATGAGATCCGGGGAAATGAGATTCAGCGCCCGGCTCGGGGATGGACGCTTCCGGATTGTGAAGGCTCTCGGTCATGCTTCCGTGAGGCTCTGCGCAGTCGCGGCCGGGCTGGTCTCGGTATCGATCGGCGGAGCGGGGCCCCGGCGGCGTTCTAATTTGATGATCGCTCGCCGGGCAGCCTCCTGCTCGGCTTTTTTCTTGGTGCCACCGACGCCACGCGCCAGGGGCTTGGATCCGGCGTCGTTTCCGGAGACGAAGACCTCAACCAGGAAACGTTTGTGGTGGTCGGGACCGCTTTCGGCTTTGACGGAATATTCGGGCTGGCCGCGCTTCTGGGCCTGCAGAATTTCCTGAAGGGCGGATTTGTGGTCTCCGATGCTGCTGCCGCCCAGCATCTTGTCGCGCAGGCCAGCAGCGATGGGGTCGACCACCTCGCGCACGACGAAGGAACGCGCCGCCTCGATGCCGGCGTCGAGATAGAGCGCGCCGATCACGGCCTCGATGCAGTTGGCGAGGAGGGCATTCTTGTGGCGTCCTCCGCTGCGCTCTTCTCCTCGCCCGAGGAGCATATACTGCCCGAGATTCAGGCGGGCGGCTACCGAGCCCAACTGGCGGCGGCTGACCAGTTCCGCGCGCAGCCGGGTCAGCGAGCCTTCATTCAGTTCGGGATAGCGCCTGCACAACGCTTCAGCAACCAGCAGACCCACGACGGCATCGCCGAGGAACTCAAGCTGTTCGTTGTCGGAGCTGGGATCAGAAGTGTCGATGACGTTTGCCGCCGGGGAACCACCCGCGGCTTCGGCTGCCTCTGCCCCGGCGAGGCGCTGCTCGTAGGCTAGCGAACGATGCGTGAGGGCGCGCCTCAGCAGCTCGGGCTGTGCGAAGCGATGCCCCAAGAGGATTTCGAGTTCAGCGACCCCTGATAGCGTTCTCAATTCGCGGTCTTCTCCTCTGCCGCCGCATCATCCTCATTCCATGTTATTGCGGATGTTGCGATTCCGGGGCCGGGGTTTGTGGTTTGGACGGCGGATCTCCTGCGTCGTCATCGCTGACAGGAGCCTGATGATGAGGCAGGGCAAAAGGCTGCTGAACGCCCTTTTCGGCAGCGGTCCGGGTGTCGGGCTGGGTGTCGCGCATGGTAAGCGCGGCTTTGTACTCAACAACCGCTTCATCGCGCTTGTCCTCAACGTCGAGAATGCGGCCGAGATAAATGTGCGCCCAGGCGAGCATGCGCGGATCGCTCGACAGCCGGAGGGTCTCGCGGAAGGCGGTTTCAGCCTGGTCAATATTTCCGGTCATGAGGCTTGCGCGTGCGAGGACGAAATTCGCCCGTCCGGCTTCTGCCGTATGCTCCTTGAGCGCGGTTTCCGAGAGACCGGCGGCGCCTTGCGCGTCGCCCTTCACCAGATCGAGTTCAGCCAGATCGAGGCCGTGCGGTCTGGAGGGCGCTCGACGAATGACATCGGATGATCCCTCCTCTACAAAGTGAATGCCTTTGAGGTGCCCCACCTCCTGATAAACGTCCATACCGTAGACCATCTCTCCGATGCTCTCCTTGAGACTGGCGGGCGAGCGCTCGAACTGAATCAGCTGGTTATAAAAATACTGGGTGAGGACGTAGCCCTCGACCATGTCGCGATTGACGAGATCCTCACGGATTGCCCCGTCTTTCTGGATCGCGGCCTGGTGCTGGTGGTAAACCGGATCGAGTTCACTGCGGGCGAGATCGGCGGGGATCTTCGGGATTTCGACACCGGTCGCCATGGTGCGGGCCTCGATGGCGCGAATCATGCACTCGATCACCAGCGAAACGATGTCGCTGCGATAGAGGAAGTCGATAGGCGCGTCGCGGACGGTCTTCAGGAAGGGCAGGAACCGGTCGATCGCGCCGGCGCGCGAGTAGAGCAGCGGCTCGATCTCGTAGTGGAGATAGGTGTGCCGCACCTCCTGCATGTGGATGGTGCCGTTGACAGGCGAGGCGACCACGACGTAATTCGCGCCGTATACGCGGGCGTTGGTTTCCGCGGGCGACAACATGGGCTCGAGCACGACGAGAAAGCGGCGGTCTTCGTAGTTGCTGATCGGCATCTTCAGGTAGATATTCGTGTCCTGAATCATTTTGGTCAGCGGATCGTGCAGCCGGGAGATCTGCTCGTCGTAAGCGGCGCGGTTCTCCACCCAGATGGTGTGGAGCTGAATGGCCTTGGCGAAGTCGCGCAGCAGCGGCAACACGTCGACCACCTGGGTTGAATCGGGCGGCAAGTCGGCCATTTCCACGCTGGGGGCAAGCTCGGGCGGAGGCGTGACATAGAGCGCGAGAGAGACATATTGGGCCAGGTCGCGGCCGGTTTCCGCGAGCCGGTGCCGGTCGATGTATTCGCAGAGATGGAAGCGTGAATCGCGCGCGTCGACGGACTGCTGGCTGGCCTGATCGACCTGCTGACGGATGTGCTCGCGGATGGGATCGGATTCGGCCAGGCCGTTGTTGTATCCGCAGGCGTTCAGGCCGACGGCTATGTCAAACAATGCTTCGCTGGTCTGGAGGCTGATGGATGGACCTCCCGGCTGAACCAGTGCGGGGGGCTTGGGCGGAGGCGGCATGGCGGGCGCCTGGGGCTGCGGGGACTTGGCCTTTGCCGTCTGTTGAGCAAACGCAGGACAGGCAATGGCGAAGGCGACGGCTGCCACCGAGACACAAAATCGAGTGAGGTAACGGGAAAACTGCATAGATCAGGCCGGAAAACTGCACCGGGGAAGATGCCAGCTTACCGATTTGAGTCTATGCGCCGGAAAGTGGAGGGGTCAAACTTCCGAGACGTTAAACCGGACACGCGTGCTCGCGAGCAATCGGGCAGCGGCAGATGCTAACCTCATCTGTTGACCCTTGGCATGTCTGAAAGATTGCAAATCCCTCCGATTTCCCCCTCGATCGCCTCTCCGATCGCCGAACTTAAGACCGGCTCAGATCCCGGTCACATGACTGGCGGCACGCGCTTTGTCCGCGCCTGCCTGCGTAAGCCAGTCGACCGCACGCCGGTCTGGTTTCTGCGCCAGGCCGGACGCTACATGCCGGAGTACCAGGCGGTTCGGCGTCACCACACGCTGCTTGAAATCTGCAAGCAGCCGAAGCTGGCCGCGGAGGTTACGATCACCGCTGCGGAAAAACTGGATGTCGACGCGGCGATCATCTTCGCCGATCTACTACTTCCCTTCGAGTGCATGGGGCTGGACTTCGAATTCCAGGCCGGTGAAGGACCGGTGATCCATAAGCCGGTTCGCACGGTGGATGATGTTGCCCGCCTACACACCGACCGAGCGTCTGAACTTGGCTATGTCGCTGAAGCCATCGCGCGCGTAGTCGCTCACTTCAAGGATCGGCTGGGAATCATCGGCTTCTGCGGCGCGCCGTTCACTCTGGCCAGCTACATGATCGAAGGCGGCGGCTCACGCAACTATGTCCACACCAAGACGCTGATGTATCGCGAGACAGACGCGTGGCCCAGACTTCTGGACAAGCTGGCTGCGGTCCTGCGCGAGTTTGCGCGCCAGCAGGTTGAGGCCGGCGCGGACGTGATCCAGGTCTTCGACAGCTGGGCCGGCGCCCTGAGCGTCGAAGATTACCGCGACTTCGTGCTTCCCACGACGAAAGCTCTCATTCGGGATATTCAGGCGATGGGGGTGCCGGTGATCTACTTTGGCGTCGATACCGCCAACCTGCTGCCGGCAATGCGTGAGACTGGCGCCGACGTTCTAGGGCTCGACTGGCGGACACCCCTTGGCGCGACCTGGCGGAGCCTCGACTATAGCTGCGCTGTGCAGGGGAACCTCGACCCCATCACGCTGTTCGCCGAGCCGGAGCTGATCCGACAGCGGGTGCGGCAGATTCTCGATCAGGCGGGCGGCCGGGCGGGCCACATCTTCAATCTTGGACACGGTATCGTACCCACGACTCCAGTTGAAAATGTTCAGGATGTGGTGAGATTCGTCCGCGAGTATGTACCGGAAACCCGTCATGTCTGAACACACCGCGGTATTGTTGCTGGCTCACGGGACTCCTGACGCTCTCGACGAGATTCCTGAATACCTCGGAAATATCACGGGCGGACGACCCCTGCCGGACAGCGTAGTCGAGGAGATTCGCCATCGCTATTCGCTCATTGGCCCCAGCCCGCTCACCGCGCTGACGCTGGAGCAGGGCCGCATGCTGTCGGAGGAGCTTTGCCTTCCGGTCTACGTCGGCATGCGCAACTGGAAGCCCTACATCGCCGATGTCCTGGCGAAGATGCGCGAAGACGGCATTCAGAGTGCGGTGGCAATCTGCCTGGCACCGCAGAACTCACGGACGAGTGTGGGCCTCTACCGCAAAGCGGTCTTCGCGGCCGCAGGCGGGATCGAGATCGAGTTCGTTGAGGCATGGGCCGATCATCCGCTGCTCGCGGACGCCTTCGCCGAGAGGCTGCGTGCAGTGTGGGAACCGTTCAGCGCGGAGGCGGGCAAGCCCGTGCCCGTGCTCTTCACGGCACACAGTGTCCCTCTGCGCACGGTACAGACACAATCCGCCAGCGATACGCCCGATCCGTACGAAGTGGAAGCAAAGCGAACGGCAGCCCTCGTTGCTGAGCGCGCTGGTCTCGCGCCGGATCATTGGCGCTTTGCCTTTCAGAGCCAGGGCATGTCGGGCGGTCCATGGATTGGCCCCACGGTCGAGGACACCCTGATGGCGCTGCGACGGGAGGGCGTGGAGAAGCTGGTTATTCAGCCCATCGGTTTTCTCTGTGACCACGTCGAGATTCTGTACGACATCGACATCGGCTTTCGGCAGTTTGCGATCAATCTCGACATAGAATTACGCCGTCCAGAATCGCTGAATGGGTCGCCACTGTTGATCGCCGCGCTGGCGGCTCTCTCTCGCGGGGCGCTAGACCGTCTGGCGCAGCCGCAGCGCGAAAGACAATGAGACGCGTCGCGATTGTCGGCGGCGGCCTGAGCGGACTGGCTGCGGCTTACCAGCTTGCGCAGGAGGGCGTAGAGGTCACCCTGTTCGAGGCTTCTACCCGGTTGGGTGGCATCGTTGAAACCGTCCATAGAGAAGGATTTGTCATTGAGTGCGGACCGGACTCCTGGGTGACGGAAAAACCCTGGGCGCGCGAATTGGCGGTCGAATTGGGGCTGGCGTCCGAGATCATCGGTTCGAATGACCGCTGGCGGCGCACTTATTTGCTCGACGACAAGCGCCTGGTCGCCATGCCCGATGGAATGCGGATGATGGTGCCGACACGATGGGCTCCGGTGCTCAACTCACCGCTCTTCACGTGGCAGGCGCGACTCGCGTATCTGCACGAACTTCGCCGCGCGGCAGAGTTGAAGGAGTCGCCGTTGGGCGAGGGGGAAGACGAGTCGGTCGCCAGCTTCGTCCGAAGGCATTTTGGAGACGAGGTGACGCAAACGATTGCCGGACCGCTGTTGGCGGGGGTCTTCGGCGGCAGTGTCGAGACTTTGAGCGTGAGGGCGGTGATGCCTGCCTTCGTGAAGCTCGAGAGGGAGCACGGCAGTCTGATCGCCGGACTGCAGCAGAAGCAGGCGGCGAGTTCAGGTACGGTGTTTACCTCGCTGAAGGGTGGACTGGAGGGGCTGGTTCACGGGATGGCAGAGAGGCTGCCAAGTAGCACGGTCCGGCTGGCGCACGAGGTTCGGTCAATCAGGAATAAAGGCGATCGGTGGATCGTTGACGAAAACGAGGGTGCTGGCGAGTACGATGCGCTGGTGGTTGCGACTCCCGCCCACGTTTCGCGGCAGTTGTTGGGTAGTATTCACGAAGAATTTGATTCTCTGCTAGCCATGGACGCGACCTCCGCCATTGTCGTCGCGCTGGCTTTTTTGCCCGAGCATGCAAAACGTCTCAGGATCCCTCGCGGCTTTGGCTATCTGGTGCCGCAACGAGCATGTGTGCGGGCGACGGATCAGGATCGGCAATTGCTGGCGTGCACCTTCGTCAACCAGAAGTTCGCTCACCGCACGCCGGAGGGAGCCGTTCTGCTGCGGGCGTTCTTCGGTGGCGACACGGCACCGGCTCTGATGGATGAAAGTGACGCCGCTCTGGTGGCGCTGGTACTTCGGCGCCTGTCAGAGGCGCTCGGGCGGGTGCCGGAGCCCGACGTTGCGCTGGTAAGACGATGGCCGTTGTCGTTGCCGCAATATGCTGTTGGGCATCTGGACCGCATGGCCAAGCTGTCGGAGCTAACCAGCAAATTCCCTGCTCTGCACTTGATTGGCAATGCCTATCACGGAGTTGGTCTGCCGGATCTGATACGGCAGGGACGCGAAGCTGCCCGCCGCATCGCGCGATCGTAGCCGGGGAACGGAAGGATTAATCGCGTGAAACGCGGCAAATTGCCGAAGCTCGCGAAAGAGCGATAGCATCTGACGGTTGTGGCAACCACTCATGTGAATGCAGCGGCAAGCGGTACGTTTGCCCTGGGCGGAGATCTCCACATCTACCGGCTCGGCTTCGGAGCTATGCGGATCACGGGTGAAGGCATCTGGGGCGAGCCCAGAGACCCGGAGCAGGCAAAACAGGTACTGCGCCGGGCGATCGAGCTCGGGGTGAACTTCATCGACACCGCCGATTCCTATGGCCCCGAGGTGAGCGAGCGGTTAATCGCGGAGGCTCTCCATCCTTATCCCGGGGATCTGGTCGTCGCTACCAAGGGCGGATTCACGCGGTCAGGGCCGAACCGCTGGGCGGCGGTGGGTCGTCCGGAATACCTGCGGCAGTGCGTTGAGATGAGCCTGCGGCGACTCAAGGTGGAGCGCATCGAGCTGTGGCAATTTCACCGGATCGATCCCAAGGTTCCGGTGGAGGAGTCGCTGGGGGCGATCAAGGAGTTGCAGAAGCAGGGGAAGATCCGTCACATCGGACTTTCCGAGGTAACGCCGGAGGAGATCGAGCGCGCCGGAAAGGTGCTGCCGATTGTCAGCGTGCAGAACCAGTACAACATCCGCGATCGCCGATATGAGTCAACTCTCGCTTATTGCGAGAAGCACAAGCTGGGATTCATTCCGTGGTTTCCGGTGGCCGCGGGCAAGCTGGCTAAACCGGGCGGCCCGCTGGATGCAGCAGCGAAACAGCATCACGCAACGGTTGCGCAGCTCTCGCTGGCGTGGCTGCTCCATCGCTCTCCCGTGATGCTTCCGATTCCGGGCACGTCTTCGGTTGAGCATCTGCAAGAGAACATCGCGATTGGAGCTGTGCAGTTAAGCGAAGACGAATGGAAGGCGATCGAGGAGCAGGCAAAGACGAACTAGCATCGATGGGGCAAAACAATGGGCAGGTCCTTGGACGTTTTGGCGAAGGATTTGCCCGTTTTGTTTTTGCCGGGAATCTCCTATGGGGCGACGATGAGGCCGCAGGCGATGCGATCGCCTGCATTGCCGGCCGGGTCGGTCTTCATGTCATCGGCCTTGGCATGGATGACAATCGATGTCCCTCCATTGGTGAAGACGGAGTTTGGAGCGGAGGGATCGAGGGTCACGTCCTTGTTCAAGATGGTGGCGGAGACCTTGCCGTCGGCTTTCACGGTGAGATTCTGGGGCATGTCGCCGTTGTGGTGGCCGTCAGGGTTTTCGTAGCCGTGCTTCTTGCCGGCGGGGTTGAAATGTCCGCCAGCGCTCTTGAAGTCGGGCGGATCGCACTTGGCGTTCTGGTGGATGTGGATGGCGTGTTCGCCCGGCGGCAGGTCCTTAAGGGCGACCTTGAGCTCGACACCAGATTTGGTCTGCTTGAGCACGACGTCTCCGGCATCTTTGCCGTCGGCGGTCTTGACCATGACCTTGACGGGCTTCGGGCCGGCTGCGAACGCGGACAGCGGCAGGGCTACTACTGCTGACAGTACTGCCATGAGAAGCAACTTCGGGTATGTCTTCATGGGGTTTCCTCGCACGCACAAGGATACTCGAAGAGGCAAAGTTGTGATGTTAATACGGGCAAATTTCCCCGAACGGCGGAGAGCGCCTTTTAGGATGGCAAGAAACTGATTTGGTGGAGCTAGTCGGGCTCGAACCGACGACCTCGTCGTTGCGAACGACGCGCTCTCCCAGCTGAGCTATAGCCCCACGAAGGCGGGAGACACTTCATCGAGTTTATCAGCGCTTCGCCCGTGCGTACAGGGCGGAGCGATGAGGTGTGGGCAGATAGCTTTCCGCAATCTGGCCGGTTCCACTTTCGGAATTACGCGTTTCTACCTCATTCATATTTTGAGACTTAATCGCCAGCTTGCCGCAGTCAACAATGGGTTGCAGCACGCATCGATAAATCGCTGGAATAAATCCGCTATTCGGCAGTTCTCCTCGGTGTGGGGAGGAACGGCAAGACCTGTTCTTCCTGAGGCGAGGGATCGTGGACGAGAGTTCGAAACATGAGGTAAGTAACGCTGGATCGACGGCGCACATCAGTCCGGACGGCAGCTCAGACGGGATCGACCGGCGCGGATTTCTGAAATGCATGGCGTGGGCGGGAACCGGTCTGGTCTGGAGCTTTGCCGGAGGAGTGCCGGTATCGCGCGTTTTCGGAGAATCGCGTCCGGCGTCGAAGCAGACGGACTTCAGCTTCGTACAAATCAGCGACAGCCATATCGGGTTTAACAAGGCGGCCAACACGGATGTGACGGCGACGCTCGGGGCTGCGCTGGACAAGATCAACGGCTATTCCGGTGTTACAGACTTTTTGATTCATACCGGCGACCTTACCCATTCGTCGAAGCCGGCGGAGTTCGACACACTGGAACAAGTCCTGGCCGGCGCGAAACGGCAGGTGTTTTATGTGCCGGGCGAACATGACACGTCAGTCGACGACGGCAAGCTGTATCTGGAGCGGTACGGTGAAGGATCGAAGGGCAACGGCTGGTACAGCTTCGACCACAAGGGTGTGCATTTTGTTGGACTGGTCAACGTGGTGCAGCTTGAGGGGATGGGCAGGCTGGGGCAGCCGCAGCTCGACTGGATCAAGCAGGACCTGAGCGGACTGAAGAGCAGCACTCCCATCGTGGTCTTTGCGCATATCCCGCTGTGGGCGGTGTATCCCACGTGGGGATGGAGCACGGCAGACAGCGAGCAGGCCTTTGCCATGCTGCGGAGGTTCGGCTCGGTGACGGTGCTGAACGGCCATATCCACCAGGTGATGCAAAAGGTTGAGGGCAACGTCTCGTTTCACACGGCGATGTCGACGGCGTTTCCTCAACCTGCTCCCGGCTCCGCGCCGTCACCAGGGCCGATGAAGGTTCCGGCGGAGAAGCTACGCGACGTGCTGGGCATTACTCACGTCCAATTCGTGCCGCGGAGCCGTTCGCTGGCGACGGTTGACGCGACGTTGTCCGGATCTCCGATTGCAACCGGCGACAGCAAGCAGGAGGCGGAATAGCTCATGACCATGAGGAGGGTCGCGGTTCCTCTGCTTCAAAGACATACGACGGTTACATTTTTCGTCTTTTTATCTATTGCGACCGCCGCTCCCGACTTGAGCCGTGCGGCGCAAACGGCCGACGCCAACAACCGGGATCTGACCGATGGCAAACGGCTATTTGAGAAGCGGTGCGGTGGATGCCACGGGCTCGATCATGACCAGACCGGCCCGCGGCTGCGCACGGTGTATGGACGCAAGGCGGCAAGCGTTCCGACCTTCAGATATTCGGTGGCGCTCAAGTCGGCGCGGTTTACGTGGGACGATGTTCTGCTGGATAAGTGGCTGACCGATCCGGACTCGCTGATTCCGGAGAACGAGATGGATTTTTCGGTTCCCAAGGCTGAGGAGCGTGCTGCCATCATCCGGTTCCTTCGACTATCCTCGGGGAAGCAGGGCCGCGAATAAGAAAGGCATGGGATGAATCCCGAGTTCTTCGAATCGGCGGCGATGCCGCTATTCGACCAACTTTACAACTTCGCCCACTGGTTGACCGGCGATCGAACAGACGCCGAAGACCTGGTGCAGGAGACCTATGCAAAGGCGTTGAAGGGATTCCGATCCTTTGAGGAAGGAACCAATCTCCGGGCGTGGATGTATCGCATTCTGCGGAATTCGTTCCTGACTTCGCGCGCCGGACTGCGAGCGCAGAACATGGCAGCGCTGGATGACGATGATGACGCGGACCTACAGGTAGCGACGTCGCATAGCGTGACGCCTGAACTCCTGTTGTTGCAGAGGGAGAGCGAGCAGAAGGTGATGAATGCAATGGCGTCGATGCCGGCACACTACCGAGAGATTGTCCTGCTGTGCGAGATCGAGGAGATGTCGTACAAGGAAATTGCGCAAGTGCTGGCAATACCCATAGGAACGGTAATGTCGCGGCTGGCGCGGGCGCGAAAGGTACTTCGCCAGGGAATGACGGCGAAATCCTCGGAAAAGGCAGCGAAATGGACTGTGATCAAAACCCCGTCACGCTAGGCTCCTATCTCGATGGCGAACTGCCACCGGAACAGGCGGACTCCGTTCGGGAGCATATCGGAGGCTGCGGGAAGTGTGCGGCGGAGTTGGCTGACCTGGTCATCGTGAAGCGGGCGCTACGACCGGCGCGGGGCCTGTTTACACCGAGCGCCGAGTTCCGGCGGAGGATCGAACGGCAAATCGAAGTACCCCGGCGCCGCCCATTGGTCTGGCGGCTGATACCGGCGACGATTCTGGCAGCCGCGGTGCTGCTGGTGGCGGTCGCATGGACGCTGTATCCGCGCCGTTCGAACGACTTTGCCGAGGTCGCCGATATGCACGTCAGCGCGCTGGCCAGCGCAAATCCGGTGGACGTTGTCTCGACGGACCGGCATACGGTGAAGCCGTGGTTTCAGGGGAAAATTCCCTTCTCCTTCAATCTGCCGGAGCTGTCCGGGACGGACTTCAATCTGGTAGGCGGGCGGCTAGTCTATTTCCACCAGAGCCCGGGCGCTCAGCTGATTGTGGCGATGCGCCAGCATAAGATTTCCGTGCTGATCTTTCAGGATTCGCCCGAGATGGACCGCGCGTTCGCCGTGCCTGCGGGAGTGCGCCATCGCGATGCCTTCAGCATCGAGACCTGGCAATCGCAGGGGCTGCAATTTTTCGTAATCGGCGACGCTGAACCCGCGGGTATCGACAAGCTCGCGCAGTTACTGAAGGCGGCAAATTAAGGCGTTTCGGGTTACTGCGCCCTTAGTAGTTCTTTCCGGGTCGACGCTTCCTGATGGTCGCGTCGACTTTGGGTTCACGGCTTCGGAATACATGATCCCTGGAAATGCCCTAGTCGTCTTCAATGTGAGGGCGGGAGAGAAGCTGGCGCAACTTTGCGGCCATGCCGGCGACAACTTCTTCGGCCAGGCTGCGGGGAAGATCACCCTGGGCAAGATCGCGCGAGCCGCCTCCGCGCAGACCGTGCGCGGCGAGAGATGAGCGAAGGAAGTCGCCACAGTTGAGGTCGATATCGTGACTGCAGGCGAGAAAGATGCGCGCCGGTTCAAAATCTGCAGCGACGAAGAGCGCTACGGTACGTGGAACCGTGGCGCAGACGCGGGAGGCGAGCAGACGGACATAGTCACGGTCGCGTTCGGCGAAGGTGCGACGGACGAGACGCAGATTGTCCCGGCTCATTTCTTCGACGGCGAGGCGGGTCGCGTGATAGGTGGCCAGGTCCTCGCGCAGCCGCTGGCGGTCTTTGGTTGCGGATTTGACCTCGGACTGAAGGCGCTCGAGGGCAGCGGGAATGTCGTCGCGGCCTATGGACAGCGCGGCAGCGGCACGGGCCAGCAGCGTGAAGTCGTGACGAGCAGCCGCGACGGCGCGAAGGCCGCAGACGAATTCAACCCTCAGGCCGCGGCTGACGCGCTCCGTGGAACGTAGGAGCAACGAGCCGATCTGCCCGGTGGACCGGACGTGGGTTCCTCCGCAGGCATTGAGGTCATAGTCGGCAATATCGATGAGGCGAATGGTTCCCTCGCGCTCGGGCAGCTTGCGCAGAGTTCCGTCGGCTAGCAGCTTCTCGGCTTCGCCACGGGGGACGGTGCGAACAGTGACCGGGCGGTCTTCGGCGATGATCTCGTTGGCGATTCGCTCGATGCGCTCGAGACTGTGGTGGGCGATTGGACCGGTGGTGAGATCGATGGTGGAGGTGGTCTCGCCGAGATGGAAGGAGACGGTCGGGGCTTCGAGTTCAAGGGCGAAGACGGCCGAAAGAAGATGCTGTCCGGAGTGCTGTTGGATGTGGTCGAGGCGGCGGGGCCAGTCGATCGAGCCGTGAACTTCTGTGCCGGCGGTCAGAGGTTTGCGAGTGAAGTGCCAGACGTGGCCCGCCTCATCTTCTTCGACGGATTCGATGGGCACCTCAAGGATCGCTCCGTTGCGTGAGGTCGCGGTGAGGATGCCGATATCGCTGGGCTGGCCTCCGCTGGCCGGATAGAAAGCTGTGCGGTCGAGGGCCATTTGCCACAAGGAGACGCCGCCGGTACGGGAAGCCTCACGGATGTCCACAACCCGAGCACTGAAGCTGCTCAGGAAGGAGTCGTCGTAATAGAGGCGGTCGTTCACGGGATCAATCTAACCACGAAGCCCGAACCGAATCATGTACAGTACCACGCCCCCTTCTGTTGCACAATGCGACTTAATTACTAACTCTAATAGCTGTGCCTTCAACTGTTCGGCGGAATACCGGGCCGGTTAATGGGATGAGGCTTGCGCGCAGGAGTTGCCTGACGGATTTTCGCGGGACGGGCTAACTTTTTCCTTTGGATCGCGTTTAGGTCTATAAGGATGGCAGGTCAATCTATGCCGCATTTTCGTGGATTTTCAATTTTCGCCCTGTCAGCGCTGCTGTCTGTAACGCCGTTCGTTGCAAAGGCTCAGCAGGCTGGAACGGCGCCGGTGGCCGCTTCGCAAGCTTATCCGGACGACACTTGGATTCCGCAGGGGATGGAGGCGCTGGCCAGGCGCGCGACTTTTCACACCGACTTTACCTTTGATAAGTCGATGCTGGATATGGCGAACAACTTTGTGGGCGACGAGGAAACGCGGCAGGCGATTGCAAAACTGCGGGGCATCTCGGTACACAGCTACAAGTTTTCGGCTCCCGGCCTCTACGATCCCTCGGCGCTGGATGCGGTGCGGGCGCAGTACCGCGACCGCGGATGGAAGCACCTGGTGACCTCGCAATCGTACGTCGCCACGCCCAGCCAGGCACGTACGGATGTCTGGGTTCGCTTTGAGCATGCCAATGTCGAAGGCATGGTGCTGCTGGTCGCCAATCAGACCAATCTGAACCTGGTGGCGATCAACGGCACTCTCAGCCCACTCGACCTGCTGCACCTGCGGGGACACTTCGGGATTCCCAGGTTTTCAGGCGATGACCTGGTCGAATCGAGGAACTGACGCGCCGGCAACTTACTTGAGCTGATTCAGGACGTCGAGTTCCCGGGTGACGATGCGGTGCGGGAGGGGTCCGTAGCCGAGTGCCTCGCATTCCTTCTGTCCTGAAGTGAGCATCCAGCGAAGAAACTGAAGGATGGCCTCGCGCTTGCGGGCGTCGGAGGACTGCGCCGGGATGAGGATCCAGGTGAAAGCGCTGAGGGGATAGGCGTTGCGGCCGGGCGCGTTCAGGATGGAGAGGCTGGAGTCGCGCGTCTGGCCCAGCGAGGTGTCGGGTACGGCGGCAATGATGCTGTCCAGGCTGGCCTTGACGAACTGGCCAGCGGGATTGCGTACGGCGGCGTAGTTAAGCTGGTTCTGAACGGCGTAGATGAGCTCGACGTAGCCGATGGCGTTCGGAGTCTGCTGGACGAGGCGAGCAACGCCCTCGTTGGTTTCGGCACCGGTTCCCACCGACCAATCGATGTGGGCAGCGGCTCCGTAGCGGGTCTTCCAGTCGGGGCTGACGTCGGAAAGAAAGCTCGTCCATATATAGGTGGTGCCGCTTCCGTCGGAGCGATGGACGACAGCGATTTCGGCCTCAGGCAGATGAAGGCCGCGGTTCGACTCACGGATGAGGGGGTCGTTCCACTTGCGGACGACGCCGGAGTAGATGCCGGCCAGCGCCTGTGGGGTGAGGTTCAGGGTTCGGCCGCCAAGGGTGGGCAGATTGTAGACGGGGACAACTCCCCCAAGTGCAGTGGGAAATGACAGGAACGCAGAGGAGTCGGAGGGCGGGATGTCCGACCCGGCAAAGTCGACGGAACCGGCCTTGAGCTTTTCAACACCAGCCTCCGAGCCGATGGGGTCGTAGAGGATTACGGTGCCTAACTGTGCCTGGGCATACGACTCAAACCATTTGAGATACAGGGGCGCAGGGAGTGTCGAACCGGCGGCCTGGAGAGTAACGGACACGACGCCGGGCGCGGCGCTGGTGGCAGTCGGATAGGGAATGCCGCTGCGAATTGCTTCCAGCAGGTGCGCGGCCAGCTGGTCGGCGAGGTCGTCGATGATGCTGGAACTGCGGAAGCTGTGGGGCGTGACCATATACGACCACAGCGTCTGCCGGTCGCGGTTGATGAGCTCGGCAGAGAGATGTCCCTGGTAGTTCACATCACGCATGCTGTTGGAGTGCAGGCTGGGAGAGACGGTGCCGATGGCCCAGATGCTGGCGGTTGCCTGCAGAACGGCGTCGGCCGCGGCTGGATCGGAGACGATACGCAGACTGCCGGAATGCTCCAGTTGAGCCTTGAGGCGGTTGGCGATCGCGGAGGCGTTGCTGCCGGCCTCGACTGGCGCAATGAAGATAGTGTGGACGGTGCCGAGCTTCTGCGCGCCGGCATCCCGGCCGGGGCATGCAGCGAGAAGGAAGATTGTGAATGTCCAGAGAGCAACTTGCCAGGCCGCGGACGCGATGGATCGGCTGCGCTTCATCACAGCATCTAGATTGCTATAGGCCGCCTGCTCTTTGCATGAATTCTGGAAAATCTTTGGGCCAGAGGGTTACGACCAGATCGATGCGGGATCGAGGGCGAGCGATAATTCATGGATGTCCCCAAGCAAGCCGCGTGTAGCTGATGTTCCCCGCAACCTGAAGCCGTATTTCCTCTGCCTACTTAAGAAAGGCCCTCGCTGGAATGTGACCGAGGGCCACGAGAGCCTAATGCCGGAATATCTGGCCTATCTGAGGCGGGAGACGGAGTCGCAGCGTATTCTATTCGCCGGACCGATCACCGATGACGGCGAGGTGATCGCTGTTGCGGTGCTGCAGGCACCGAGCGCACCGGAGGCAACGGCGATCGTCAATGAGAATCCGGGAGTGCAGTCGGGGCACTTTGTGGCCGAGCTGCGTCCGTGTTATTTGCCGGCACTGGATGCGGTGCAGGTGGAGTATCCGGAGCGAGCGTGAATCACTCGTAGCGCAGGGCCTCCATCGGGTCGATTGCCGCTGCCCGCCTGGCGGGAATATATGCTGCGAGCAGGGACACGCCGGTGAGGAACAAGGCTGCTCCCGCGTAGATGAACGGATCGCTCGCGCTCACACCGAGGAGCTTTCCGCCAAGGCCCATCGCGGAACTTGCGAACGAAATCGCCGAGACGCTTCGCGCGGCGGCAAGCGCCAGTGCGAGTCCGATGACCAGACCTGCAGCGGTGAGCTTCAGCCCCTGCCACACCATCAATTGCAGCACGTCGGCAGGACGCGCGCCCAACGCCATTCTGATGCCAATTTCGTGGGTGCGCTGCACGATAGAGTATGCCATCACGCTGTAGAGTCCAACTGCAGCCAGCAGGACGGCGAGCGAGCCGAGAACGCTGAGCAGGCTGGCTGCGACCTTCTGCGGATAGAGCGAAGCGCCGACATATTCAGTCAGAGGCACGGCGTCGAAGACCGAGACATTGGGGTCGATCTCAGCAACTTTCTCGCGAAGAATCGGAAGCGCGACCGAAGGATCCCCCTTGGTTCGCACGTAGAAGGCGAGTTGCATGTCGGCGCGGTAAATCTGCTCAAAGGGCACGTAGAAATAGGGCAGCGAAGATTCGCCCGGATAGTGATACTTGCTATCTTTCACCTCGCCAACGATCGTGAACCACCGGCCCCAGCCGCGAACCTTGTGGCCGATGGGATTAGCTCCGGCAAAGAAGCGGCGCGCGAAGGTCTGGTTTACGATCATGACGGAATTTGATTTCTCGTCATCGAGCCGGGTGAAGTCGCGGCCGTCGATCATCGGAATGCGCATCAGGTCGAAGTATCCGGGCGACACGACGTTGCGAAAGATCTTCATGTTTTCGCTGGGCCCCGGCGCGTAGCCCTGTATGTTGAGGTCTTCCCACCAACTCGGCTCGAAGCCCAGGGGCACGCCATCGGAATAGGCGACGTCCACGACTCCAGGAGACGACTCCATCTTCTCGCGCAGGCGCAGGCAGAACACCTTCCGCTGATCGAGACTGTAGCCGCTGGTGGAGAGATAGAACTGGGAGAGAAGCACGCGGTTGGGGTCGAATCCCGGATCGATGCGCCGCGCTGCTTCGAAGCCGCGCGCGAAGAGGCCCGCACCGATGATGGCAACGAGCGCGAGCGAGACCTCGGCGGCAACCAGGATGGAGCGCAACCGATGAGATCGCACGCTGCCCGTGCCGCTGCGTCCGCCCTCGTTCATGCGCTCGCTTATTCCGGACTGGCCCGAATGCAGGGCAGGCGCGATTCCGGCAAGGCAGGTGACCAGAGCGCAGATTGAGATCGTAAACAAGAGCACGTGACTGTTCACGGTGAAAGGGGCGGCGAGCGACAGCTGTCCCGGAGGCAGCAACAAGCTCAATGCCCTGCCCATCCAGTGGGCTGCGGCGAGACCGGCGCAACCGCCGGCCGCAGCCAATACCATGCTGTCTGTGAGCACTTGGCGGGCGAGACGGGCGCGGCTGGCTCCGAGGGCAAGCCGGGTGCTGAACTCCTTCTGGCGCGCAGCGGTGCGGGCGAGCAGAAGGTTGGCAACGTTCGCGCACACAATCAGGAGTAAGAGCACGCACACTCCCATCAACAGTTTCAGTGGCGCCATGAGCACGCTCTGCGGACCGAAGTGTGATCGCGACATGGGCAGGAGAACAGCGTTCAGTCCCTCGTTGGTATCAGCGTCGGCGACGGCCATGCGGATGGCCAGGGCGTGGAGCTCCTGCTGCGCCTGCGCGAGCGTTACGCCGGGCTGGAGGCGGGCGATGCCGAGCATGTTGCGGTCCTTGCGATCGCGCAGCATCCACTCGCCTACGCCGTTGAGCTGGGGCTGCATCATGTACGGAACCCAAAGATCGAGGGCTTCTCCGGCGAGCGATCCATGAAAGTCGGGCGCGGCGACGCCCACGACGGTCAGCTCGTGCTTATTGACACGGATTGTCTTGCCTACGACGGCCGGGTCAGCCTGAAGATGCGAGCGCCAGTAGCGGTCGCTGACGACGGAGATGGGATATCCACCGGGCTTGTCGCCGTATTCAGCGGGCAGGAAGACGCGGCCCAGCTGCGCCTTTACTCCCAGCACAGCGAAGAAGTTTCCCGAGACCAGCTCGCCCCACACGCGCTCGGCATGATCCTGCGGACCGACGCTGAAGGCGGCGGGGCGGCTCGTGGCAACCTCAACAAGCTTCAGGTTGTCGCGGAAGTCGATGTAGTCGGGGTAGGAATTGGTGACGAAGTCGCCGCCCGGGGTGGTCGTTTCGAGGGAGACCAGGCGGTCAGGGTCCTGCACGCCGGAAAGAGGGTGCAGCAGGATGGCGTCGACCCAGCGGAAGACGGTCGCGTTGGTCCCGATGCCGATCGCGAGCGTCAAAACGGCTACCAGGGTGAAGCCCGGATTGCGTCTCAACATGCGCAGGCTGTGCAGGATTTCCTGCCCAAAGGCGTTCATACATGCTCTCCCGAAACGTCCAGCTTAGTGCATGCGGAACTCCAAACGCCGGCCTGCAGGGCATTGAAAGCAAAGCGGTCACGCATGCGAGTGCGTGGGGGCGCGTTCGTTCCTGAACAATCCTGTCCGTAAATGGGCGGAGCTGAGGGGGTTGCGCCAAAGGAAAACGCCCGCACGCGGCGGGCGTTTCATTGGACAGCCAGCACTAGATCGAGCTCATGTTGAGCAGGAACTCGGCGTTGTTGCGGGTCTTGCCAAGCTTCTCGACGAGAACCTCCATCGCTTCGACCGGCGACAGCGGGTTGAGCACCTTGCGCAGGACCCAGATACGGCTGAGGTCTTCCTTGACGATGAGCAGCTCTTCCTTACGGGTTCCGGAGCGCTGGATATCGATGGCCGGGAAGACGCGCTTGTCGACGAGTTTCCGGTCGAGGATGATTTCCATGTTGCCCGTGCCCTTGAACTCCTCGAAGATGACTTCGTCCATGCGCGAGCCGGTATCGACGAGCGCAGTGGCGATGATGGTCAACGACCCACCCTCTTCGATGTTGCGGGCCGCGCCGAAGAAGCGCTTGGGGCGCTGCAGGGCGTTCGAATCGACACCGCCCGAGAGGACTTTTCCTGACGGCGGAACGATGGTGTTGTAG
>Ga0206870_1078_pt1 | contig 25509 bp, 23 predicted proteins | sample Alteio_BWOrgCont_36_FD_152620 | JGI IMG/M metagenome (GOLD analysis project Ga0206870, IMG submission 152620) | Enriched cells from forest soil in Barre Woods Harvard Forest LTER site, Petersham, Massachusetts, United States -... | ecosystem: Environmental > Terrestrial > Soil > Temperate forest >... | reverse complement strand
TCCGTTAGACCGCGCCTATGCGCCACGAGCCCCAGCAGTTGGCCGATTTGTGTGGTATACCTCAGCCGCAACACCCGAAGTTCAAACTCGCGGAGATTGAACAAGTTGCGTCCTGGCCCTGCCGATTCGAGCACGGTGGAAACCCGAACAATTCGCCAGATCTCCTGGCGAATCGTGCCCTTCCTGATGCTTTGCTATTTCGTTTCTTTCGTAGACCGGGTGAATGTGGGGTTCGCCGCGCTCCAGATGAATAAGGACCTGCACTTGTCGCCGGCGGTGTTCGGGTTTGGGGGTGGGCTTTTCTTCCTCTCGTATTTCTTGTGCGAAGTGCCGAGCAATCTGCTGCTGGAAAGGATCGGAGCGCGTATCTGGATCGCGCGGATCATGATCACGTGGGGGCTGCTCGCAGCGGGCATGGCCCTGGTTGCGGGCCCACGCTCGTTTTATCTGATGCGCTTGCTCTTGGGTGTGGCCGAAGCGGGATTCTTCCCGGGAGTCATTTTGTATCTCACCTACTGGTTCCCGAGCGAGTACCGCGCCCGAATCATCGGGATGTTCACCGTTGCGATTCCCGTATCGAGTTTCCTGGGCTCCCCGATTTCGGCCGCTTTGCTGCAAACGAACGGATGGCTCGGCCTGAGAGGCTGGCAGTGGATGTTCATTCTCGAAGGTGCGCCTGCTCTGCTGCTGGGAATCGCTTGCTTTTTCGTCCTTCGCGACAAACCGGCACACGCGCGGTGGCTCGATTCGGAACAGCGCGCCTGGCTCCAGGACTCACTCAGCCGCGAAACGCAGGTGAATCGGCGGGTGGGCGCGCTCAGCACCTGGCAAGTTCTCGGCAATAAGTACGTGCTCGTCCTGAGTGTCGTTCTTGCCGGAAGCACGGCCGTGAGCAGCGGCCTTCAGATTTGGCAACCCCAGATCATAAAATCCTATGGCCTAAGCAACTTGCAGACCGGGCTGCTGAACTCCATTCCGTTTGCATTGGCCTCTGTGCTCATGGTTCTTTGGGGGAAACGGTCGGATCAGACAGGCGAGCGCGTTTGGCACACGGCTCTGCCTTTGATCCTGACCGCGCTGAGCCTCACATCCGCCCTCCTATTCCACTCACTCTTTTCGCTGATTCTTATACTTTCGCTGGCCGTCATCGGAATCTACGCCGGCAAAGGCCCCGTGTGGGCGCTATCGTCCGACTGGCTTTCGACAAGCACCGCGGCCGCCGGCCTTGCGCAAATCAACGCGATCAGCAATCTGGCCGGATTTGGCACGACCTACGTCATCGGCTACATCAAGCAAGCCACCGGAAGCTACCCGCTCGCCATGCTTCCCCTGGCCGGCTTGTCGGCCGCGGGAGCCCTCGCAATCCTGTGGATAGCGAACCAAGGCCGGCGCTCCGCGGGTGTCGCCGCGGTCGCGAAAGCCGCAAACTGATTCGTCTGACCCAAGCTTCGTCCCGTGTGCCAGGGTTGCAGACGGATAATTGAGGCTGCACTTTTGTTGACGCAAATCGCGCTCGATGACATAATCACTCGCTCAGTGTGCCCCTGGATTTGACCGGCGAGGAACACTCCCGCCGGAATCAACAACATTACTTGGGAGCTCGGTAGAACCACCAATTTGTCGATGGCAATCGCCCACCAGCTTGGTGAGTTGTTTCTTGGAGCTGTACCTACCGTTATCATTTTTCTTTTCTTCTATGCGTTTTTGCGCTGGGCCTTCTTCACTCCCATTCTGAAAGCCATGCAGGAAAGAAAAGCGCTGATCGAAGGCGCGCGCGCCGACGCGGCGAAAGTGGAAGGCGAGGCCAAGAACGAGCTCGAGAAATACAATCAGGCCCTCAAAGCCGCGATGGCCAAGATCTACGAGGAACAGGAGCGCGCACGGCAAGCCGTGCTGGAGGAGCGAGCCCAGCTGCTGAAAGCCATGCGCTCCCGCTCGCAGGAGGAAGTAACCGCAGCGAAGAAGAAAATCGCCACGGATGTGGCCGCGTCGCGTGCGGAAATCGAGAAGCAGACGCCCGCTCTCGCCGGAGAAATAGCCCGCGCGATTCTCGAACGGCGCCCCGCTCCGCGAACAGGAGTACGCCCGTGACCGGAGTTGGCCTTGAGGCTCGCCAAAGGATTTCTTCCCGTGCCCAACGCGCTCTTTTCTTCCTCGCGTTTTCCTTTTTTTTGCTCGCCGCGCCGCTTCTCGCTGAAGAAGCTGCGCCCAGTGTCGAAAACAGTCCTATCGGCTGGACCTTCCGTTGGATCATCTTCGCGATCGTCTTTATCGGCCTTGTTTGGGCCTTCGCGAAAACAGGCGCTCCGCTGCGAAGCAGCGCGGAAGAGATCGCCCAGAAGATTGCCGAAGGCGCCCGCGCGCGGGAAGCGGCGGAAAAGCAGCGCCGCGAAGTGCAGGCCAAGCTGGCCGGAATAGAGAATGAAGTGGCCGCGTTGCGCGAGGAAGCCAAGCGGGGCATGGAAGCGGAAGCCGCGCGCCTGAAAGCATTGGCGAAGCGCGAGGCGGAGATCATCGAGAGCGCCGCGCAGTCCGAGATTGCGGCCGCGCACAGAGCCGCAGCCATCGAGCTCAAAGCCCTCGCAGCGCGGCTTGCCACGCAGCACGCCGAGGTGGTGCTCACCAAGGAAATCACGCCCGAAGCGCAGGCCTCGCTCTTCCACGCGTTCGTTGCCGATCTCGAGAGGAGCGCGAATTGAACGAGGCAGTCGCACGCCGCTACGCTTCAGCCCTAGCCGATGTGGCTCTCGAGCAGATCAAGGCCGACAAAGTGAAAGCGGACCTTTCCGCTTTCGTGGAAGGGTTCTACGAATCTGCCGATTTGCGGAATTTTCTGGAAACGCCCTCGGTTGGCCCCGAACTGAAGCACAAAGTCATCGCGAAAATCAGCGACGAGATGCAACTGGACCCCGCGGTGCGCAACTTCGTTTTTCTGATCGTCGATCACCGGCGCACGGAGTTGCTGCGAGAGATTCAGCAGGCTTTCGGCGAAGAAATGAACGCGCGTCTCGGCATCGCCGAGGCGCGCATCACCTCCGCCGGCGTGCTCAGCGAGAACGAGAAGAGCCAAATCACCGCAGTCCTCGAGCGCCGCACCGGCAAGAAGATCGAAGCGAAATTCGAAGAGGACAAGTCTTTGCTGGGCGGTGCCGTCGTCCGCGTTGGTTCCACGGTCTATGACGGCTCGGTGCGCGAGCAGTTGAACCGTTTGCGCGAGCGGCTCGAAGCGGAGTAGCACTGCGGGAACAACGCCGGGAAACGGCGAGGCAGGCGGAGAAGGAAACGGGAGCACGAATGGCGACGATTAAAGCAGACGAGATTACACAGATTCTGCGCGAGCAGATCGAGAACTACGAGCAGACGGTTGCCGTTGAGGAGGTCGGCTCGGTCATTTCCGTGGGCGACGGCATCGCGCGCATTCACGGGCTTGATCGTTGCATGGCCGGCGAAATGCTGCTCTTCCCGCACGATGTGTTTGGCATCGCGCTGAACCTCGAAGAAGACCAGGTTGGCGCGGTGCTCCTTGGCGACTACACCGAAATCAGCGAAGGCGACACGGTGAAGCGCTCGAAAAAAATCATGTCCGTGCCCGTGGGCGAAGCGCTGGTCGGCCGGGTGGTGAATCCGCTGGGCCAGCCGCTCGATGGCAAAGGTCCCATACAGACATCTGAGCGCAACCCTCTCGAGCGCATCGCTCCGGGCGTGATCGCCCGCCAGCCGGTGCGTGAGCCTTTGCAAACCGGAATCAAACCCATCGACGCCATGATTCCTATCGGCCGCGGCCAGCGCGAATTGATCATTGGCGACCGCCAGACCGGCAAAACCGCCATTATTCTCGACACGATTCTCAACCAGCGCGGCGGCGACATGATCTGCATCTACTGCGCCATCGGCCAGAAGCGATCCACGGTCGCGCAGGTGATTAAGACCCTTACCGACGAAGGGGCCATGGATTACACCGTGGTCGTTGTTGCGTCCGCTACCGAACCCGCGACCATGCAGTACATCGCGCCCTTCGCCGCGTGCGCCATTGGCGAGTATTTCCGCGATTCGAAGCGGCATGCCGTCTGCTTCTATGACGATCTTTCCAAGCACGCGCAGTCCTATCGCGAAATTTCGCTTCTGCTGCGCCGCCCGCCCGGTCGCGAAGCGTACCCCGGCGACGTTTTCTTTCTGCACTCGCGTCTTCTCGAGCGTGCCGCCAAATTGAACGACGATCTCGGAGCCGGATCTCTCACGGCGCTGCCTGTGATTGAAACTCAGGCGGGCGACGTCTCGGCTTACATTCCTACCAACGTGATTTCCATTACGGACGGCCAGATTTACCTGGAAGCGGACCTTTTCAATAGCGGCATCCGGCCAGCGGTAAACGTCGGATTGTCCGTGAGCCGCGTGGGCGGCAACGCCCAGATCAAGGCCATGCGCCAGGTGGCCGGCACGCTGCGTCTCGACCTTGCGCAGTTTCGCGAGCTCGCCGCTTTTGCGCAGTTCGGCTCCGAGCAACTCGACAAAGCCACACAGGCTCAGTTGGCCCGCGGCCAGCGCCTTGTGGAAATTCTGAAACAGGATCAATACCAGCCGCTGCCCGTAGAGAAACAAGTGCTGATTATTTTCGCCGGCGCCAATCGCTACCTCGACGATATCGAAGTTTCCGAGTGCCGCCGCTTCGAGCGCGAGCTGTACTCCTTCGTGGAAACGAACTATCCGCAAGTGTTCAAAACGCTCCGCGAGAAGAAGGCATTTGACGATGCCCTTCGCGCCGAAACCGCGAAGGCTCTCGACGCATTCAAGGAGCGTTTCAAGGCGACCCTCGGCACGCCGGAAGCTGCCGCCGCCAAGTAAAACGCGATGCCCACACTTCTCGATTATCGGCGACGCATCCGCTCGGTGAAGAGCACGCAGCAGATCACGCGGGCGATGAAGTTTGTCGCCGCGGCCAAGCTGCGCCGCGCCCAGGAGGGTGTGTTTGCGGCGCGTCCCTACGCGCGCGAAATTTTGCGTGTGTTGCGCTCCGCCGCAGCACGTATGGACACGACCGCGCACCCGCTGCTGGAACGCCGCCCCGAGGAAAAGGTCCTGGTGGTTGTTCTCACGGGCGACCGGAGCTTGGCCGGCGCGTTCAACACCAACGTTCTTCGCCGCGCGCAGAATTTCATCCGCGAATCGTCGGCAGCCAAGAAGGAAGTAATCGTTGTGGGCAAGAAGGGCCGCGATACGTTGCGCAAGCGTGGTTTCCATTTCGTGGGCGAATATCTCGGCGTATCGAGCCGCGTCGACTTCTCCATGGCCAAGGAGATCGCCGCGCGCATCGCGGAGCTTTACGCAAAGAAGGAAGTCGACGCCGTTTACGCCGTCTACAACGAGTTCAAGAACGTGATGGTGCAGAATCTCCGCTCGGAGAAGTTGCTGCCGATCGATCCGGCCATCCTCACCGAGCAGGGCGAGCCCGAGCGCGATTCTCACGGCGATCCGCTGCCGCACGATCTCTCCGCGTCCGGCAAGTCGATGCTCGTCGACTACATTTACGAAGAACCGGTCGAGCAGATTTTCAACGGCTTGGTGCCGCGCTATCTGGAATCGGAGATTTTCCGCGTGCTGCTCGAATCTGCCGCTGCCGAGCACGCTGCGCGTATGACGGCCATGGATTCGGCCACCCGCAATGCGTCCGAACTGATCGACAAGCTTACGCTCGAAATGAACAAGATTCGCCAGGCCGCCATCACCAAGGAGCTGATCGAAATCGTCAGCGGCGCGGCCTCCGCCGTATCGTGATCAGTGACTCGTGACTGGTGAATAGTGGCGGCTTGATTGAAGTGAGTTGTGAAGATCGACCGATTTACGGATCTCACGGCGTGGCAGAAGGCGCATGAATTGACGCTTTCGGTTTATGGTCTTACCGAGAAGTTCCCTCGCCGGGAACATTTTGGCATGGTTCCCAGATGCGGCGATCTTCTGCATCCGTTGCGGCAAACATCGCAGAGGGTTTTGGCCGGCGCTCGACGAAGGAATTGCTGCGTTGCTTGCAGATCGCGCAAGGCGAACTGGAAGAAACTCGATATTTTCTGATTTTGACTATGGATTTGAAGTATCTGTCGGCTGGAGATTTTGACCGAGCTGCGGCTCAGTGCGATTCGGTAGCGAAACTGATTAACGCACTGGCCACCTCGTTGAAGAACCGGCTTGCGGTAGCGGCCGGCACGGGTCACGAATCACTAGTCACGAATCACCAGTCACTATTCACGAGTCACTAGCTACGCGAAGGAGCCAGAATGGCTGATCAGCACAAAGTGGGCAAGGTGATCGAGGTCATCGGCCCAGTGGTCGATGTTCAATTCGAAGAGGGGCATCTTCCCCTGATCCATCACGCGGTGCGCATCACGAGCGAAGGTTTCGACGTTTCGGATCCGATCGACATCGTTGCCGAAGTCGAACAGCACCTCGGCGAGGGGCGCGTGCGTGGCGTTGCGATGAAGCCGACCGAAGGCCTCGTGCGCGGCATGAAAGCGATCGACCTGGGCGAGCCCATCTCGGTTCCCGTGGGCCGCGCGACGCTGGGCCGCGTGCTCAACGTTCTCGGCGAGCCCGTCGACCAACTCGGCGAAGTGAAAACCACCAAGCGCTATCCCATCCATCGCCCGGCTCCATCGCTCGAAGATCAGTCCACCACCCTCGAAATGTTCGAGACCGGCATCAAGGTCGTCGACCTGATCGAGCCTTACCTCAAAGGCGGAAAGATCGGCCTTTTCGGCGGCGCGGGCGTGGGCAAGACAGTGCTGATTCAGGAGTTGATTCACAACGTCGCCATGAAGCACGGCGGCGTTTCGGTTTTCGCCGGCGTGGGCGAGCGCACGCGCGAAGGTAACGACCTTTGGCTTGAAATGCAAGAATCGCACGTAGTCGTCCCCGGCGATTCGGAAAAATCGCGCTGCGCGCTGATCTACGGCCAGATGACGGAGCCGCCTGGCGCGCGCCTGCGCGTGGGTCTCACCGGCCTCACCGTCGCCGAGTATTTCCGCGACGAAGAGCACCTCGACGTGCTGCTCTTCATCGACAACATTTTTCGCTTCGTGCAGGCCGGTTCCGAGGTATCGGCGCTGCTTGGCCGCATGCCTTCCGCCGTGGGTTACCAGCCGAACCTGAATACCGAAATTGGCGAGCTCCAGGAGCGCATCACTTCCACCAAGACCGGATCGATCACCTCCGTGCAGGCGATTTACGTGCCTGCAGACGATTACACCGATCCCGCTCCGGCCGCCACGTTCACCCATCTCGACGCGACCACGAACCTCAGCCGCCAGATCGTCGAACGCGGCATCTATCCGGCCGTCGATCCGCTGGCCAGCTTCTCGCGTATTCTCGATCCGCGCATCCTGGGGCAGGATCACTACACCGTGGCACGCAGCGTGAAATCGGTGCTGCAGCGCTACAAGGAACTTCAAGACATCATCGCGATTCTCGGAATCGAAGAACTTTCCGACGACGACAAGCAGACCGTCGCGCGAGCGCGCAAAATCGAAAAGTTCCTCTCGCAGCCGTTCTTCGTTGCCGCGCAGTTTACCGGCATCGAAGGAAAATACGTGAAAATTGAAGACACGGTGCGCGGCTTCAAGGAGATCGTCGAAGGCAAGCACGACGAGCTTCCCGAGCAGGCCTTCTACATGGTCGGCACCATCGAAGAGGCCCAGGAAAAGGCCGAGAAGATGTCCGCAACCGCCTAAAAATGCTACCTGAAAGCATCGAGCTCGAAGTGGTTACCCCGCAGCGCCACGTGCTGCAAGAGACGGTGAAGTCCGTCGAAATCCCAGGCAAGGAAGGCTACCTGGGCATTTTGCCCGGCCACGCGCCGCTGATTACAGAATTGGGCATCGGCGTCCTCGAATATCGCAACAATACCGAGACTCGCTACCTCACCGTCATCGAAGGTTACGCCGAAGTGCTTCCCGATCGCGTGATCGTTCTCGCCGAAATTTCCGAGCGCGCCGAGGAAATTGACGTGCAACGCACGCGCCAGGCGCTCGACCGCGCCAAGGCGGAAGTGGCCAAGGCCGACGTGCGCGAACCAGAGTGGGAGCGCGCCACTTTGGCGCTTCAGCGCGCTTTGGTGCGCCTGCAAGCAGCGGCTAAAACCGGCGCACCGGGTGCGCACGAGTAAGCCTTACGGCACGGCAAATTGGCCGCTCGGAATCCTTGGCCCCCTATCTGCATCCGAATTAATGACGTGGTTATTTCTCTTCGGAGAACCTTCCCGATGTCTGAAATCGTAATTTATGGAACGCAGTGGTGTGGAGATTGCCGCCGCGCCAAGCAATTCCTGCGTGATCGCGGCGTATCTTTTCGCGAAGTGAATATTGACGAGGCGCCTGAAGCTGCGGAGCTTGTACTGCGTGTCAACGAAGGCCGCCGCAAAGTGCCAACCATTGAAACCGGCGGACGCTTTTTTGCCTGCAGCCCCTTTGATCCCTACCAGCTTTCCGAAGAGCTGAACATCCCGCTGAACCCTGCGCGCACGCCCTAGCTCAGCATCTCATCATCGCTCCATAAGCCAGCGCCTAAATCACGCGAGCCCCGCGCCGCGCGTCATCACACCGGCAACCCGCAGGTCGGGTGTGAGAACCACCAGGTCCGCATCGGCTCCCGGAGCAATCACGCCCTTCTTTCCGCCCAGGCCAAGCCGGCGCGCCGGAAGGATCGTCGCCATGCGCACCGCATCGATTAGGGGCACGCCGAGGGCAACAAGATTCCGCAGTGCCCGCTCCATCGTCAGGGTGCTTCCCGCAAGCTTCCCTTCGGAGTTTCGCGCGACGCCATCTCTCACCTGTACTTCAAAGTCGCCGAGCCGGTAGGCGCCGTCGCGCATCCCGGTAGCCGCAATTCCGTCGCTCACCAGCATCACGGTCTCGGTCCCCTTTGCTCCGATCAGCACCTGGATTGCGGGAACTGCCACATGAACTCCATCCACAATAATCTCGGCGGTTACCTCGGGATCAGTCATCACCGCGCCTAGAATGCCCGGGTCCCGGTGGCTGAAAGGTCGCATCGCGTTGTATGTGTGCACCGCATGGCGCGCTCCAGCTCGAATGGCCTCCCGCGCCTGTTCGTAGTCCGCGTCCGTATGCCCCATGGCAACCGTCAGTCCGGCCGCTGCGGCAGCTTCAACCAGCTTCATGCCCCCCGGCATCTCCGGCGCAAGGGTCAGAATTTTCACGCGGCCGTCGCCCGCCTTCAAAAGCTGTTCGAATACGCCGGTGGAGGGCGGAACAATCGCAGCCAATGGGTGCACGCCTCGGCGGGCGGGATTGATGAATGGGCCCTCCAAATGAATCCCGAGAATCTCGCTTGTCAGCCGCGGATTTTCCTGCGCCTTCTCGTGGGCATGTATGTAGCTGGCAATCCCTTCGAGGCTGCGGCAGGTGTCATCGATGGGCGCGGTCACTGTCGTAGCTACCATCGACGTGGTTCCATGCCGCGCCAGCGTGCAGGCGATCTTGTCGAGCGCCTCCTCCTCTGCTTCCATCACGTCGTGCCCGCCGGCTCCGTGGACATGTATATCCACAAATCCTGGCACCACCGTCAATCCCGTGGCTACATAATCGGTCGCCCCGGACGGGACGCGAATCTCGTCGCGATGGCCCATCCCGGTGATCTGGGTGCCTTCAACGATGATTACAGCGTCGCTGATTTCCTCGAAGGGCGTCAGAATGCGGCTGGCATAAATAGCGGTAGTGGTCATAAGGCTAGGTCAAATAAAATGCTACTCAATCCGCCCGTCGAATCCCAGCCAAGCCTTGCATCCTGTTGCGTCTTCGTTACAATCGTTGTTCTTCAATTTTCGGTCAATTTTCGCCAATGAGTCGGAGGAAGAATGGCATACGACAAGCGTTACGTGGCCCAAAAGCGGCAGCGCCGCCGCCGGAAGACCGCGAAAATGAAGGTAAAGCTCTACGAACAGGGCAAGCTGCCTCACGACAAGCTTCCCGCCCTCGCCAAGCGCTTTCTCGCCCGCAAGATGCGCGCTCTCAAGAAGTCCGAATAGCTCTCTGAATAGCGTCCCGCAAAAGAAAACGGGCGCCCCGAAGGGCGCCCGCCGTCGTTGAATCTACTGGATTTGACTCGAGCCGCTTAGTTGCCCGAAGCCTGCGCGTGCGTCGCCTGCGTCTTTGGAACGCTCAGGTAACCCGCGATCTTATCCTTGCCCACTGCGTTCACCGTGAACTCCATGGGAGCCCGCGTGCCGTGCGTGAAGAAGTAGATCGGCTCGTTTACCGACCGGTTCTTCTTGTCATAGCGCGCGTCGTCCACATAGAGAGACACGGTGTAGATGTTCTTCTTCTGGTTCACGCCCTTCAGCTCGACCATCAGATCGCCCACCTTCTCGCGGGTGTCCTTCCTGTCGATCGTGAACTCGTAGTAGTCGCGCTCACCCAGCCGGCGAAGTTCCTCGATTTCGTCGTGGTTCTTCGCGATCAGCGTGCCGAATTCGCCGCGAGCCATGGTCAGGTTGTTCTTGGTGGACTCGAGGTCGGTCTTCACGCCGGTCACGTCGGTGCCGAGCTTGCTCACGTCATCGACGCTGGCCTTGGTGGCCAGCTGGCCATTCACATTGGTCTGCAGATCGGCCAATTCCTTCGTTTCGTCATCGCGGATCTTCTTGGCCTGCACTCGCGCCCGGGTGAGTTCGGTTTGCGTGAGCTTCATCTTGTCGGTCACGACGCTGAGCTCGCCCTGAAGCTGTGCGTTGGCGTCTTCCGTCTTCGCCAACCTCTGGCCCAGCACGTCGTCACCCTGCTTGAATTGGTTCATCTGCTGGCTCTCGCTTGCCAGCGCCTGCTCGAGGGCTTTCGAACGGTTCGAAGCCGACCAGCCCACGCCCAGGCCCACCAGCGAAACTACGGCCAGCGCAACCACGGCGATACCCATCCAACGCGGCGCGGCCGCTTCTTGTACGATCACTTCATTTCTTTCGTCGTTCATACTCGTTTCCTCCGTGAGAACCCCCTGCGGAGAAGAGGAAATGCACGCGCTTCACCAAACCGTACCAACGGCCAGGCTCGACGCTAACCATTCTATATTCTGTTAGATAGAGAGTTCTGTGCGGATATGAAACGTCGTGTAACGAGATGAACGTCCTGTAAATTTTACGCGGGCGCTCATGGTTTCTGCGTACTAACAAATACGACACTTTTTGATACAGCGTTTTACCTGTTGATTACGATGGAGGGTTTTGAAATGCGCCTCAGCGCACCACGGTCATGTGGCGCAGTTGTTCGATCCGGTCTTCCAGCGGGGGATGCGTGCTGAAGAGACCCGAAAGCACCTGCCCGGCGGCCAGCGGCGCCACGATGCACAGCGCCGAAGTCGAGGGAGGAATATCCATGGGGATGCGCTTGTTGTACGCGCCCAGCTTTTCGAGCGCCCGAATCAGGCCATACGGATGCCCCACCATCTTGGCGCCAGAAGCGTCCGCCTGATACTCGCGCTGCCGCGAGATTCCAAGCTGCAGAAGTACTGCTGCCACAGGCGCAAGGAACAGCATCAGTATCGCCGCGAGTCCGCCGCCTTCGCGTTCCCCGTCGCGCTCGCCGCCCATCCCACCAAAGATCATTCCCCAGCGTCCCATTTCGGCCACCCAGGTGATCGCTCCGGCAATCGTCGCCGCAATTGAAGACGTCAGAATGTCGTAATTCCGCACGTGCGAGAGCTCATGCGCAATCACCCCCTCCAACTCTTCATCGTCCATCAGCTCCATCAAGCCCTGCGTTACCGCAACCGACGCGTGGCTTGGGTTTCGGCCCGTGGCAAATGCATTGGGCGCCTCCTGCGGGATCATGTACAGCTTCGGCACCGGCAAATTTGCCTTGGCGCTAAGCCTCTCCATCACCTGATATAGCCGCGGCGATTCTTCCCGGCTGATAGGCTGCGCTCCGCTCGAGGCCAGCGCGATCTTGTCCGAGAAGAAATAGGCTGTGCCGTTCATCAGCACCGCGAACACGAGCGCAATCGTGAGCCCGCGGTGGCCTCCGAAAGCCTGTCCCAGCGCCAGCAGAAGTAGCGTCAGCGCGGTCAGCAGAAATGTCGTCTTCAGCGTTTTCATGGCCTGATTCCCGATTCCGTCGCCCTGTTAATTCCTAACTAGGCGACACCCACTTTGGTGCCCGCGCCAGCCCGTTCCAAGCGCATAGCGTCCCCGCTCGGATCGGCGTCCGCGACCACTTCGTCTCCTGCGTGGATCTCGCCGTCCAGGATCTTCAGCGCCAGGGGATCCTGAATCAACCGTTGGATCGCCCGCTTCATAGGACGCGCTCCGTATGCCGGATCGTAGCCCTCGCGGAACAGCAGCGTCTTCGCCGCCGGCGTGAGCTTCAGCTTGATCTGCCGCCCTTCCAGGATTTGCACGAGATTCTGCAATTGCAGCTCGATGATCTTCTCGATCTGCGGCTGCCCCAGCGGCCGGAACAGCACGATGTCGTCCACGCGGTTCAGAAACTCGGGACGGAATAGCTCCCGCAGTGCTGCCAGAGCCAGTTCCCGCGCCTTTTTCGGGTCCTTCTCCGAAAGCTCGAAAATCGCGGTCGAGCCCACGTTCGAGGTCATGATGATCACCGCATTCCGGAAATCGACCGTACGGCCTTTTCCGTCCGTCAGGCGCCCGTCTTCCAGAATTTGCAGCAGCACGTTGAACACATCCGGATGCGCCTTCTCAATTTCATCCAGCAACACCACAGAGTAAGGCCGCCGCCGCACCTGTTCGGTGAGCTGCCCGCCCTCTTCGTATCCCACGTATCCCGGGGGCGCGCCAATCATCCGCGCCACCGAATGCTTCTCCATGTATTCCGACATATCCAGCCGAATCATCGCGTGCTCGTCGTCGAAGAGAAACTCCGCCAGCGCGCGCGCCAGTTCCGTTTTGCCCACGCCCGTCGGCCCAAGGAACAGGAACGAGCCGATCGGCCGCTTCGGATCGCTCAGCCCCGAGCGGCTGCGCCGGATCGCGTTGGCTACCGTAGCCAGCGCCGCGTCTTGCCCCACCACGCGCTGCCGCAGCCGCTCCTCCATGTGGACCAGCTTCTGCACCTCGCCCTCGAGCAGCCGGCCCACGGGTATCCCTGTCCATTTGGCTACAATCTTCGCGATCTCTTCCTCGCCTACTTCTTCCTTCAGCATCGGATGATCTTTTTGCAACTCCGCCAGCCTGTCCTGCGCGCCCTTCAGCTCTTTTTCCGCCGCGGAAAGTTTGCCGTAGCGAATCTCGGCCACGCGCGAGAGATCACCTTGGCGCTCGTAGCGCTGTTCTTCGGTCTTGAGCTGCTCGATCTGTTCTTTCTGATTGCGAATGCGCGCAATCGCATCCTTCTCCGTTTGCCAGCGCGCCTTCAGCGCGTTCGACTGCTCGCGCAGCGTCGAAAGCTCCTTCTCGATTTCTACCGTTCGCTCGCGTGAGTGGGTGTCGGTCTCTTTGCGCAGCGCCTGCCGCTCAATTTCCAGCTGCAGGATGCGCCGTTCGATCTCGTCGATTTCGGTTGGCAGCGAGTCGATCTCCATGCGCAGCCCGGCCGCCGCTTCGTCCACCAGGTCAATGGCCTTGTCCGGCAGAAAACGGTCGGTAATGTAACGCTGCGAAAGCATCGCAGCCGCCACGATCGCCGCGTCCTTGATGCGCACCCCGTGATGCACTTCGTACCGTTCCTTCAATCCGCGCAAAATCGCAATCGTATCTTCCACCGAAGGTTCGCCCACCATCACTGGCTGGAACCGCCGTTCCAGTGCCGGGTCCTTCTCGATGTATTTGCGGTATTCGTTCAGCGTGGTCGCGCCAATCGCGCGCAGTTCGCCGCGCGCCAGTGCCGGCTTCAGCATATTCGAGGCGTCCATCGAGCCTTCCGCCGCGCCCGCGCCCACCAAAGTGTGCAGCTCGTCGATGAACAGAATGATCTGCCCGTCCGACTCAGTTACTTCCTTCAGCACGGCCTTCAGCCGGTCTTCAAACTCTCCGCGGTATTTCGCGCCTGCCACCAACGCTGCCAGGTCCAAGGACACGATTCGCTTCGGCTTCAGAATCTCCGGCACATCGCCGGCGACAATGCGCTGCGCCAAGCCTTCCACAACCGCGGTTTTCCCCACTCCCGGCTCGCCGATCAGCACCGGATTGTTCTTGGTGCGCCGAGCGAGAATCTGCATTACGCGCCGGATCTCCTCGTCGCGCCCGATCACCGGGTCAAGCTTTCCTCGCCGCGCCAGGTCGGTCAGATCGCGCGCGTATTGTTCCAAGGCTCGGAACGTCGCTTCGGGATTTTGCGAAGTCACCCGGTGGCTGCCTCGGATCGAAGCCATCGCCTGCAGAATCGCGTCGTGGCTCGCGCCATGCTTCGTCAATAGCTGCGCTGCCGCGTCGCGGTCCGCGCTCGAAATCGCCAGCAGAATATGTTCGGTTGAGACGTACTCGTCCTTCAGCCGCTGTGCCTCATCGAAGGCCCGCTGCAGCACGTCATTCGACGCTTTGCTCAGGTATTGGTCCGAAACGCCGGAAATCTTCGGCAGCCGCTCGATCTGCTTCTCTGCCTCGCTTGCCAGCGAGGTAGGCGACACCCCTAGCTTTTCCAGTAGCGGCGGCACCACGCCATCGCCTTGCGCCACCAGCGACCACAGAATGTGCAGCGGTTCGATCTGCTGCTGCCCGGCGCGGCTCGCCAGTTCCTGCGCCGCTTGCAGCGCTTCCTGGGCCTTTACCGTTAACTTGTCCATTCGAAGTGCCATGAATCCGATTCTCCCACTTTCATCCCGCGCTCACGCCCAATTTCATGTCTTTTGATGCGAAAGGGGCTGGAAAAGTCCCAGCCCCCGTCGCGTCCGTCATTTTGAGTCTGGGTTAGTTGTTGTTGCCGGTTGTTACGTTGACCTTCACCTGCTTCGGCTTCGCTTCCGCCCTCTTCGGCAGATCGACGGTCAGGACGCCATTCTTGTATTCGGCCTTGATGCCTTCCGTGTTCACGGTGTTCGGCAGCGCGAAGCTCCGGCTGAAAGCGCCGTAAGTCCGCTCGATCCGGAGGTAGTTCTCCTCCTTCACCTTCTGCTCGAACTTCCTCTCGTCGCGAATGGTCAGCATGTTGTTTTCGACGCGAATGTCCAGGTCTTTTTCGTTCATATCGGGCACGTCGGCCTTGATGACCAGTTCATTCTCCGTCTCGTAGATGTCCACGGCGGGGGCCCAGCTCGTCAATGTGCCGCCCTCGGTTCGCCCAGCGTTGACCGAGCTCTCCAACAACCGGTTGACCTGTTCCTGCAGCGTGGAAATGTTCCTGAAAGGATCCCAACGGGTGATGCTCATTGTTCCGCTCCTCCTGTAGATCTTGGCGCTTCTATTAGCGCAACCCAACAATATAATGTGCGTGTATTATTGTCAAGTAGTTTAAGCGCACACTACGCAATTGTGTGATTCGTCGCACAAGCTATTCTATTACCTTTACTATCAAGCACTTGAGATAGTGCGTTTCCGGCATGGTCAACACGATGGGATGATCTTTGGCTTGCGTCCTTCTCTCTACCACCACCACATTTCGCTTGGCATCATTCGCTGCCTCCGCCAGGATTTGCAGGAAAAGCGGCTCAGTCACGTGGTAGGAGCACGAGCAGGTCATCAGGTATCCTCCCGGCTCAAGCAGCTTCAAGGCGCGCAGGTTGATCTCCTTATATCCGCGGTGCGCGGCGGGGATGCTGTCGCGGTTCTTGGCGAACGCTGGCGGGTCCAGAATCACCATCCGGAACCGGCGATCCGCTTCGTCGTACTCTTTCAGCAGGTCGAAGGTGTTCCCCTCCCGAAAGTGCGCGTTCGTCACCCCATTGAGTTGCTGGTTCCGGCGCGCCGCCTCAATCGCCGCGGGCGCCATCTCGATTCCTTCCACGTGCTCGCAGCGGTCCGCGACGGTGAGCGCGAACCCTCCCTGGTAACTGAAGCAGTCGAGCACGTCGCCCGAAGCGTACCGGCGTGCCGCAAAATGGTTCTCGCGCTGGTCGAGAAACGAGCCCGTTTTTTGCCCCTTCGGCAGGTCGTAGGAGAACGCCACTCCATTCTCCTTCACGTGTATCTCGCCAGGTACATCGCCATAGAGAACGCCCGCGCGCTGCTCGAGCCCTTCGAGCAGCCGCACCTTCGGGTCGTTGCGTTCGAAAATCCCTTTGGGTGCAGCAATTTCCACCAGCAACTCGGTCAATAGCTCCTTGTGCCGCTCCGTCCCTTGGCTGAGCGTCTGCATCACCAGGTATTCGCCATAGCGATCCACAATCAGCGACGGCAGCAGATCGCCCTCGCTATAGACCAGCCGGAATGCCTCGCTGTTTTCGACGATTCGCTCGCGATACGCAATCGCCTGCCGCAACCGCGCCGCAAAGAACTCGCGCCCTACCGGCCGGTCCTCGCGCGTCAGCAGGCGGATGGCGATCTGCGATTTGTCGCTATAGAACGCGCGTCCCTGGTAGCGTCCGCGTTCGTCGGTGAGCCGCACCACCGCACCCGGTTCCGCCTGCGCGCTGCGCACGTCGCTGCGATACACCCAGAGGTGCCCGAGCCGGATTCGCTCCACGCCTCTCCCGCTGATTACCACCGATCCTTCGGCCACGCTTCCTGCTTTCTGAAAGATGTATCGCCCTGCGATTCGCTACAATATCACCCAACCAAATCATCCAAACAATGAACGAAACCAATGAACAAAATTAATGAACCTTAGCGATTTCGACTACCATCTGCCGCCTGAGCGCATCGCCCAGCGCCCCCTCGCCGAGCGCGATGCCTCCCGGATGCTGCTTCTCAATCGTGCCACACGCGACTGGGAAGATCGCTACTTCCGCGAATTTCCTGCCTTGCTTCGCGGCGACGAACTGGTCGTTGTCAACAATGTCCGCGTCCTGCCCGCGCGTCTTTTCGGTCGTCGCGCCGGAATTCGCGCTCAGGACCCCGGCGCGAATAATCCGGCGCGCGGCGAATTTCTCACCGCACCAATCGAGGTTCTCCTCGTCCGCCAGCTTTCTCCGGACACTTGGGAAACGCTCGTCCGTCCGGGACGCAAAACTCCCGTCGGTGAGCGGATCGTTTTCGGGGAGGATAAAGAGCGCAAGGGCGAAGCTGAGCTTGAGGCGGTGGTCGAAGCACGCGGCGACTTCGGCCTGCGCATCGTTCGCTTCAGCTCAAAGAGCGGATTCCACGAAGCGCTCGATCGTCTCGGCCACATTCCTCTGCCGCCTTATATCAAGCGCGAAGATGAATCAACCGACCGCGAGCGCTACCAGACCATCTTCGCGAAAAGAGGAGTTGCAGTTGCCGCTCCAACCGCTGGACTGCATTTCACGCCCGCAATCTTGGAGCTGATTCACGAGAAGCGCATCGAAATCGCGGAGATCACTTTGGATGTCGGCCTCGGCACGTTCGAGCCGGTTCGCACCGAGCGCATCGAAGACCACAAAATTCACGCGGAGTCTTACGAAATTCCCGAAGCGGCAGTCGCAGCCATCGAGCGCGCCCGCGGCGAAAATCGCCCGATTCTCGCCGTCGGCACCACCGTGGTTCGCGCTTTGGAAGATGCGGCAGAGAAGGGCTCAGGCCGCGTTGCACCGGGAAAAGCCGAAGCTTCCATCTTTCTCTATCCGGGCAAGCCCTTTCGCGTCGTCACCCAGCTGCTCACGAATTTCCATCTGCCGCAGTCGACTCTGCTCGCCCTGGTCTCTGCGTTCGCCGGCCGCGAAAATGTTCTGCACGCCTATCGCCACGCCGTCGAAGCCCAATATCGCTTCTACTCCTACGGCGACTGCATGCTCCTCCGCTAGTGACCATGGATGAGAACTATTAGAACCCCGGTGTCATCCTGAACGAGTCCGCGGTACGCGGACGGCGTGAGGGATCAGCTTTTGTTTTGTCGTTGGCCCACGGCAAGGTCTGCGACGCTGCGCGGGGCCTACCCCTTGCTCCCCGCCGCGTGCGCTTCGCCAATCGACTCGCCCGGCTTCAGCGTGTGAATTTCGAGGCCCGGAATGTCCTTCGTTGCTTCCCGCAAACCCTCCGGATTTCCAGGCAGCGCCGGGAAAGTGCCGAAGTGCATCGGGATCACATGCTTCACGCCGAGAAGCTTGATCGCGTATGCCGCTTCCTTCGGCCCCATCGTGTAGAAGTCACCGATCGGCAGCAGTGCCACTTCCGGCGCGTACAAATCGCCGATGATCTTCATATCGCTGAACACGGCCGTGTCGCCGGCGTGATACACATTCAGCCCTCCGGGCAGCCGGATGATGTAGCCCGCCGCTTCTCCGCCATAAACGATCTTGTCGCCGTCGGTGATTCCGCAGGAGTGCGAGGCGGTGACCATCGTGATCTCGATCTCTCCCACTTTCATCGTGCCGCCTTTGTTCATCCCGATCGTGTTTGGCACGTCCTTCGACTGCAGCCATACGGCCGTTTCGTAGATCGCCACCGTCTGCGGCTTGTGTTGCTTTCCGAGATCCACGGCGTCCGCGATGTGGTCGAAGTGCCCGTGCGTCACCAGGAGCGTATCTACGTGATCCACTTTCTTCAGTGCCTCGGGACACGCGGGATTCCCTTGAATCCACGGATCTACAATGATTATTTTGCCGCTGGGAGTGGTGATGCGAAACGTAGCGTGGCCCAGCCAGGTAAGCTTGTTTCCTCGCGTCTGCAACATTTCGTTTCCTCCGGTGAAGGTGAGAGATAAATTCTGGGTCTGTGACGATCAAATAGCTTTCGCGGTCGAAGCCCAACTATCAGGGCCGTTGGGTGCCGCATGCATTGTTTCCGGGCATCGTGCGGGTCTTCTGACCAGCAGCTAGAAGTTCTCGCGACGTTTCTGCCGGTCGCAAGATGGTTTTCTAGCCACTTGTCACTCGCCAATCGCCGCCGCTTCTACTGCTTGGCCAGAATTCCGCGGATCGCCTGTTCGTAGGTTTCGCGCGTTTGTTCGGCGGTGAAGCTTTGCGCGATCTGCCCGTCCCGGCTGTAAAAAATCGTTTCCGGCATGGCCCCTTGCCAGCTCGGATTCACTCCTCGATAAAATTCGTCCACATCGATTTGCGGATTCTGCCGGTAACTCGGGAATCCAGGATGATATTCCGTCAGGAAATGCCGCACCAGATTCATATCTGCGTTGTCGTCAAGGCTCACCCCGAACACCGCCAGCCCCTTCGGCGCGTATTGCTTCGCGAGTTGCACCATCAGCGGAAACTCATCGCGGCACGGCTCGCACCACGTCGCCCAGAATGTCACCAGCAGCGGCTTGCCTTTGTACTTCGCTAGAATCTTGTTGTATCCCGCAAGGTCGATCAGCGGCAGTGTGCCTGGCTCCGCTGTTTCGGTCTTCGCTGCCGCCTTGTTTGAATCTTGCCCGCGTGATGTGCCCGCCACCGCCAGCCCGGCGATTGCTGCAACAACCAGCACCCATCCAAACTTCCTCGCAAATTCGCGCATGGTACTCATAAAAAGGACCTCCACGGTCCGAAATCTCCCCGTCATTCTAGCGAGTCCTCTCCATCCACGGCAACTCCGGTTCGCGAATCATCATTGGAATTCGCGGCAATGGAGAGGTGAGAGTGCTTCGCGCTAGAGAGCCAGCGCGTCCCGATTCGGTCCAGCGGAAGTACCCTTCCGTCGCCACGCAAGCGTTTCTCCCGCGCCAAATTTGTGGTATACAAATGAGTTTCACCGCAATACGATAGAGCCTCATACGGCCTGATTCGAGGAGATCATTCGATGGCATATGTGATTGCCGAGCCATGCATTGGAACCAAGGACACCGCCTGCGTCGATGTGTGCCCCGTGGACTGCATCCACCCCCGCAAGGACGAGCCCAACTACGAATCCGAAAAACAGCTCTACATTAATCCCGATGAGTGCATCGACTGCGGCGCCTGCGTTCCGGTCTGCCCGGTTACCGCCATCTTCGCTCTCGAAGATCTTCCGGAAAAGTGGGCGGGATTTACTCCCGTTAACGCCGACTGGTACAAGAAGAAGTAAGTGTTCGTCGTTGAGACCGCATTCGGCCTCAGTCCGCTCGTTAGCACTGAAGAATTAAAATAAAGAACGCGGCAGCGATTCGCTGCCGCGTTCTTATTTTCGAGTTTCGCGAAATTATGCGCCGGGCGTCTTACGCGGCCGCTTCGGAAGCCTTCGCGCCCTTCGATTCAGGCCTCACGGTTTCCAGTTTTGACCGGTTGCGCTCTTCCCGGCTCGCTTGAAACAGCGTCCATTCCACATCGTCCGGCTGGCAAGGAGCGGGGATCATGTCGAACGCTCCCAGCCGCATCGCCTCAAGATATTGGTCCCAATCCGCCGTCCGCGATATCACCACAACGCGCGTCCTGATTTTTCGCTCTCGCAGCCCTAGCAGAAAATCGCTGCAGCTTCCGTCGGTAAGCTCTCGATCACAGAATACCACCGCGAAGGGGCGCTTGCCCGCCAGCTCCAGCGCAACCTGAACCATCGGAGCGCAGATCACTTCGAATCCTCGCCGCTCGATCGTGTCCACGAGCCGTCCTCGGGCTTCCGTATTAGACACGACCATTGTTTCCCACATTGAATTCATCGCCATGCCCACCCTCAACGGACAGATGCCAGAAACCCGAGTTTGGTCTCGCCGCTGCGAAACACAATCAACGTGATGCCTGAGCTATTTTGGGGAAAAACTGTAGTCACGCTTTCAGAAGAGATGCGTGCAAATGTTTCGCGTTCGTCGTCTGAGCGAGTCGAGAAATCCCTTAGAGCAATCCCATCGGGATTTTGCGGCCTTTCGTGTATTTCTGCCGTCCCTGCGCTGTGGTCTTCTACAACCGAAGTGGCGAGGAGCCTTAAAGGAGACCATCAATGAACTGGGACCAAGTAGAAGGGAAATGGAAACAGTCGAAAGGCAAGTTCCGCGAGAAATGGGGCAAGCTCACAGACGACGATCTCACCGTCATCGCAGGCAAGCGCGATCAGTTGATCGGCCGCCTGCAGGAGCGCTATGGAATCGCCAAGGAAGATGCTGAAAGGCAGGCAGACGCGTTCATCGAAGCCATCCCGGTAGAAAGCGAAGAGACAACTACGCCCACTTCGCGTCACCAGGCTGCTCGTCACTAAAAAAGCCTCGCCGGGTTGTTTTGGTGTCATCGAAGGCCTGTGGCTTTTCAGCCTCTCGCGTCATTAACATGTCCGGTTGTCATCCTGAACGAGTCCGCCACAGGCGGGCGGGGTGAGGGATCTGCTTTGCCTTTGGTCTAGGTTGTCATCAGCGAGCGAAGCGGAGGGATCCCTCTTCGTTCGGGTTTCCCTTGGGCGAGTAGACACCACTGAAAATAAAAAACGGCACTGAGTTACGAACTCAGTGCCGTTTCTCTTTATCCAGGAAATCCCACCGGCGCGGGTGTCCTTGAATAAACTCGCACTACCGCAACCGGCGCGTTTTGTTAGCGCGCCCTAATCTTAATCCGCCGCCAGACCGCTAGAACGCCGCTCCGCGCACTTCACGCAAACGCGTGCCCACGGAAGCGCCTTCAGCCGCGCGTCCGGGATTGGCTCGCCGCACGAGGCGCACATTCCGTACTCGCCCTTCTTGATTCTCGCCAGCGCGGTTTCGATCTCCGTTAGCGTGCGTCGCTCGCGCTCCAGCGTGGCGACCGCCATTTCCTTACTCGAGCTGTCGCTCGCCAGCGCTGCCTCGTCGTCCGGCTCGCGGTCGATGTGTACTTCGTTCATGCGTTCGCTGAGCCGCACCCTCAACTCATCGCGCTGCTCGGTTAGCGCCTTCTCAATCGCGTCGTATTTCCGGTTGCGTGTCTTCGTTCCGTTGCTGGACATTTGCAGGAACCTCTTCTTTCTCGGTCTTTCTTCCTACTTCCCGTCCGCACATCCTTTGACGCGCGCCCGGTCAAAATTTTGTTAAATCCAGGTTAAATTTTTAGCTCGCCTTCCGGTGTAGCTTCCGATGGCCCGCGCTCGCCGCCCGTACCGGCTTCTTCTCACGCCTGCCTGTAGTTTCCAGGCTCTTCTTCAGCGCCGCCATCATGTCGATCACCGGCGCGCGCTTCGGTTCCGGCTCGGCCTCCGCAATCTGCTTTCCCTTCCTCTTTGCCTCGATCAACTGCTTCAGCCGCTCCTGAAATTCGTCGTGGTAATTCTCCAAATGAAACTCTTCTGTCAGCGATCCCACCAACTGCTCGGCCAGCTTTACTTCCTGCGGCCTCAGCTTCACGTTTTCTGTCTTCCCGTATCCCGGAGCTTCCCGAATCTCGTTCGCGAAAAACATCGTGTGCAGCGCGATGCCGCCGTTATACGGCCGCAGAAACGCCGTGTATTCCCGCTGGTGCATCGTCACTTGCGAAATGCCCACCAGCCCGGACTCTTCCAGCGTTTTCAGAAGCAATTGATAGGCCTTTCGGCCCTCTTCCTCCGCCACAATGAAGTACGACGAATCAAAAAACAACGGATCGATTTCCGATTGTTTCGCGAAGCTCAAAATATCCATCACCCGGCTCGACTCAGGAGTGATCTTCTTGATCTCCTCTGGGTCAATCAATACGTAGCTTCCGTCCTCCTGCTGGTACCCCTTCACCACTTCGTTTCGCTCCACGATTCGCTCGCAGTGCGGGCAATAGAGCGGCTGCCGAAGCCGCGTCTTGCACACGCTGTGCAGTTGGTGCAGGTTGATTCGAGACGGCCGCGCCGCCGGGTACATTCGCACGGGAATCGACACCAATCCGAAGGATATCGACCCTCTCCATGCCGACGACGCCATGCCTACAACCCCCTTAAAGGTTTCCAAGCCTATATGTTTCTGCGGCTAATCGGCCATAGGTACTTCGCTGTACGGTCCTAAGAATTAACAGGGTGCCCTGGTATCCCCCGCCCCTTAACCCAGGCGCTTCTAACCGTATAATGCCCTCAGGGTGACCCTGTGGCCCGCCTCAAAGAATACAAGCTCAAACGTAACTTCGATTTGACGCCGGAACCCCCCGGAAAGACTCACTCGCGGGTAGGGAATCGTTTCGTCGTGCAAGAGCACCACGCAAGGCGGCTGCATTATGACTTTCGCCTCGAAGTGAACGGGGTTCTGAAATCTTGGGCTGTGCCGAAAGGACCATCCCTCAATCCCTCCGATAAGCGCCTCGCCGTCCAGACCGAAGATCACCCGCTCGAATACCGCACCTTTGAAGGCGTCATCCCCGCCGGCAACTATGGCGCCGGGCAGGTTTCAATCTGGGACCAGGGCACCTTCGAAATGGAAGGTCCACTTTCCGCCCAACAGCAGATCGACCGTGGCGAATTGAAATTGAAGCTCGTCGGCCACAGGCTCCGGGGCAGCTTTGTTCTCGTCAAGCTCGGCAAGCGCTCCCCAAAGGACACCGGCAAAGACTGGCTCCTCATCAAGCACTCGGACGAATTTGCCCACAGCAACTGGACCATGGAATCTGCCGGTGTTGCCCCCGCCCCCGCTGCGGCACCCGCCTCCACTTCGAAGGGCGCTTCGGCTCCAGAGCCCGAGGCAAAACGCCGGTTTTTAGGGGGTCGGAGCTTCAGCTCCGACAAAAAAGCAGTCGTCTACAAGGCGGCTTTAGCCCCTGAGGAACCGCCTTCGACTCTTCCCGCAACCTCTCGCCACGCCGGCAAAGGCCCGGCGAACAAGCTCAAAATTCCCGTCGGCGCTCGCAAGGCTTCCATGCCGCAGATGATTCATCCCGCCCTCGCCACTCTGGGCGAACGCCCCTTTTCAGGCCCCGACTGGCTCTTCGAGATCAAATGGGACGGCGTTCGCACCCTTGCCCGCATTCAGAGCGGTAAAAGCCGCCTTTGGTCGCGCTCCCAGCGCGAGATCACCGCTGAATACCCGGAAATGTCCGATTTACCGGCGCATATCCGCGCCAAAGAAGCTTGGCTCGATGGCGAAATCGTCGTTTTGGATACCGACGGCCGCAGCGACTTTCAGCGCCTCCAGCTTCGCTTCGGCGTCCAGCGCCCCTCCGCCCAGCTACTCGAAAGCACGCCCGTGGTTTTCTACGTCTTCGACATCCTCTATCTCGACGCCTACGATCTCCGCCAAGTCCCGCTGCTTGAAAGAAAGGAGCTTCTGCGCCGGATTCTCGATCCGGATTCCCGCGTCCGCTATTCCGACCACGTGCTCGAAAAAGGCGAAGAACTCTACCAACTCGCCCAGGCGCGCCGTCTCGAAGGCCTCGTTGCCAAGAAAATTACCAGTCCCTACGCCGAGGGCCGCAGCTCGGCCTGGATAAAAATCAAGCTCGATATCGACTCGGACGCCGTGATCGGCGGCTGGACCGCCCCGCGCGGCTCCCGCGAATATTTCGGCGCGCTTCTGCTTGGCCTCTACGAAAACGGCGATCTCAGATTTATCGGCGGCGTCGGCACCGGCTTCTCGCGCGAGACGCAGCAGCTCCTCTGGCCCCAGCTCCAAAAGCTGAGAACTTCCGAGTCTCCCTTCGCCGTCAAGCCGCCCACACGCGAGCAGGCCTCGTGGGTCAAGCCGCACCTTGTCGCGCGCGTGAAGTTCTCCTCCTGGACTCAGGAGCGTCATCTCCGCGCTCCGCGCTACCTCGGTCTTCAGGAAGACCGTTCGCCGAAAGACTGTACCTTCGAGAAGGAAATGAAAGCGCCGGCCGCAGGTCCCGATGGCGTAACACACGAAACACCGAAGCAGGAAAATCAGGAGGCACAGGCGAAGGAACACGCCGTCGCACGAAAAACAAAGTCTAAGCCGCCCGCGCCAAAGCCCTCTACACCGAAGAAATCTGCCCACTCTCCCGCTTCGCGCGAGCCCGAGCTCACTTCCGACCAAAAAATCGCCGACGAATTGACTCGTGGCGCCGCCGACAACGTCTACGCCGAAATCGATGGCCGCCGTCTCCACCTCACCAATCTCAACAAAATCTATTTCCCCGAAGACGGCTACACCAAGCGCAATCTCCTTGCCTACTACTTCCGCGTGGCGCCATTAATCCTGCCCTTTTTAAAGGATCGCCCCATGGTCTTGCGCCGCTATCCCAACGGAATCCACGAGCAGGCGTTTTTCCAGAAGGACGCCGCCAAGGAAACTCCCGAATGGGTCGAAACCGCCACCATCCACTCCGACGACAAGAACAAGCCCATCCGCTACATCCTCGCCAACGATCGCGCCACGCTCATCTATCTCACCAATCTCGGCTGCATCGACCACAATCCCTGGTCCAGCCGCTACGACCATCAGGAGCATCCCGACTACATCTTCTTCGACCTAGACCCCACGCCGGAAACTCCGTTCTCGAGCGTGGTAACGGTAGGCAAATTCCTTCTCGAAGCGCTCGAAAAGCTCCGTATGACCGCCTTCACCAAGACTTCCGGCGCCACCGGCCTGCACATCTTTCTCCCTGTCGAGGCGCGCTACACCTTCGAGCAGGCGCGCATGTTTGTCGAGGCGGTCGCCGGCATGGTTGACAAATCGCATCCCGGCCTCATCACCTTCGAGCGCGCCGTTCGCAAGCGCCCCAACGGCA
>Ga0206870_1056_pt1 | contig 25812 bp, 19 predicted proteins | sample Alteio_BWOrgCont_36_FD_152620 | JGI IMG/M metagenome (GOLD analysis project Ga0206870, IMG submission 152620) | Enriched cells from forest soil in Barre Woods Harvard Forest LTER site, Petersham, Massachusetts, United States -... | ecosystem: Environmental > Terrestrial > Soil > Temperate forest >... | reverse complement strand
CAACTGGCGACGTCAAGTATAAGTGCAGAGGTAAATCCGACGACAGTGGTGGAATTGCCGTTAAATGGCCGGGATTGGGCTTCACTGGCGACACTCCAACCCGGAGTCACCAGTGTTCGCGATCAGTACCTAAGCACCGGAACTTCGAACCGAGGGCAACGCGGCTTTGGCAATGCTTTGTCCGATAGCGGTCATCGCCCGAATCAGAATAATTATCTCTATAACGGGATTAGTATCGTAGACTATGCAAACTCTCCGCCGGGCAACACGATAGGAGCTTCACTGGGTGTGGACGCTATTCAGGAATTCTCCGTGGTGACGACCAACTATTCAGCGGAGTATGGGCGAGCCTCGGGGGCAGTTATCAACGCCATCGCAAAGTCCGGCACCAACCAGTTTCACGGCGATGTTTATGAGTTCCTGCGGAATGCAGCATTGGATGCGCGAAACTACTTTGACGGCGCCGTGATCCCGCCCTTCCGTCGCAACCAGTTTGGGGCATCTGGCGGCGGTCCAATCAAGAAGAACAAAGCCTTCTTCTTCGCCGATTACGAGGGGATTCGCCAGTATCAAAGCCTTTCTCTACACGACATCGTGCCTACAGCATCCGCGCGCGTTGGTAATCTTTGCTCGGTTCCTACCACGGGGACTTGCAAGCCGAACACCATAGCCGTGAATCCGTTAGTTACGCCTTTCCTGGGTTTTTGGCCGTTGCCAAACGCTGGGCTTACGCCTACCGGGAACGGCGATACCGGGTTTTGGAACGCCGCGGGATTCGCACAGTTGTCGGAGAACTATTTCACAACCAGAGTTGATTATAAGATTTCAGATAAGGATAGCCTTGCCGGCAACTATCTGAGGGACAGGGCGCCGCTTGAGCAGACCGATTCACTAGTGGATGTAATCAATGCGGTTAACACGATCAGGGATGTAGGCAGCCTGGAAGAAAACCACATCTTCAGCCCGGCGTTGGTTAACAGTGCACGAATCGGCTTTAACCACTTTACAGGGATAGTGCAAAAGCCTGTCGCGGCCCTCAATCCTCTTGCTGATAACCCGGCACTAGGTTCTTTCCCCGGGGCAAATGCCCCGAACACCACTGTAACTGGCCTGACGGCACAAAATTCCGCCGTGAACGGGGCTGGTTTCTTCAATCATACCTTTAACTCCTTCCAGTTTTATGACGACCTGTTCCTAACCCGAGGGACGCACTCGTTAAAATTCGGGTTCGCTACGGAGCGTATGCAGAACAACGAGCTTGCCCATCCAACGCCAAATGGAACCTTTACCTTCTCCTCGCTGACGAATTTTCTCTTGGACGAACCCACGAGCGCCGCGTTTGTAAGTTCACAGTTACTACATTCGGAGGGAAACCGACAGACGCTGTTTGGAGGCTACGTGCAAGACGATTGGCGCGCCCGCCCCAGCCTAACCCTGAACCTAGGCTTACGCTACGAGATGACGACTCTCCCAACAGAGGCGCATGGTGGATATGGCATTCTGCAGAACCTTTACAGTGGTTTTGCGACCTTCCCGGTTACTCATCTCTGGGCCACGAACCAAACGCTTCGCAACTTCGAGCCGCGGATCGGTTTCGCGTGGGATCCGTTCCGTGACGGCAAGACGGCTATTCGCGGAGCCTTCGGGATTTACGACATGTTGCCTCTCCCCGCGACGTATGCTTTTAATACCGCGGACGGCTACCCGTTCGTTATTCGGGACAGCATCACACTCACCAAGCAACCCCCCGGTACATTTCCAACTGTCGCGTACGGGCTGGCGGGCTTCAGCCCCAGTGCCACTACCGTCTCGTGGGACGAACAGAACCCAAAGCGCGCTTACGTTATGAACTGGAACCTGAACGTCCAGCGGACACTTACTGGGAATACGACTCTAACGGTTGGCTACGTCGGCTCGCACGCAGTCCATCAGCCTAACGTGACCGACGATCAAAACTTCGTTCTGCCCACCACTTTAACGCCCGAAGGATATCTCTGGCCCTTGCCTGTGGGCAGTGGAGCGAAGCTCAACCCGTCGGTGGGCGCTATTCGCGGGCTCTATTGGGACAGTAGTGCCACTTACGAAGGCCTCCAGACGCAGGTGACAAAGAAGATGGGGCACGGTGTACAAGCACAAGCCAGCTATACCTGGGGCAAATGCATCGACGCAGGTTCGAGCGGCGGGCCGGTTTCTGATCTGTACTTGAATTCACTTTCGACTCCTCAATTCTTTGATCCAAGGGCTCGGCGGGGTCCGTGCGACTTCAATCTGAGCCAGGTGTTCACCGCGAACTACATTTGGCAGCTTCCCACGCCAAAGTTTGGGGGGACTGCTGTGTCGTACCTCCTGGGAGGTTGGGAACTAGGTGGCATCTTCAACGCAAGCACAGGACAGCCCTTTACATTGTTGATGTCAGGGGACCCCCTTGGTGAATTAAACGGAGATCCCAACGACTATCCGGACCGGGTATCAGGACCCGGTTGCGCGAACCCGGTGAACCCCGGAGATGTCAACGGATACATAAAACTCAACTGTTTCATTCCCCCGACAGCCCCTGCCTCGTTGCAGTCGCAGTGTGCGAACTTCACCGGAGCTGTTTCACCTCCGCCTAGCGGCCAGGTCTACTGTGCGAATCTATTTGGAAACAACGGGCGGAATTCCGTGTATGGCCCGGGGCTCGTCGATCTTGATTTCTCAGTCTACAAAAACATCCCAGTTCCGAAGATATCGGAGGCCTTCAATCTGCAATTCCGAGCAGAACTTTTTAACATCCTCAACCACACCAACTTTCAGTCTCCCATTAATAACGAGACTATCTTCAATCAAGATGGGTCGCCAGTGGCCGGAGCGGGCGCGCTTGATGCTACGACCACCACTTCCCGTCAGATTCAATTCGCCTTGAAGGTCATCTGGTAAGCCAGCCGAATCTAGAACCCGGTACAGGCTCAGACGGTTCCACCTGATCGTCGTCCGAGGAATCCTGCTATGGGGTGTCGAGTCTAATCCACGGTCGAAATACATCACGCGACCGCGCGCTGTCGGATTGTGCGTACACTCATGACTCTTTAGCCGCTGCCCCGGGTCCACACCGTCGACAAAAAAGCAGTGCCTCAAAGCAGAGCAGCTGTTCGGGCCTTGGTACAAAGCATCGCCCCGTGCCGTATTGTGAGGTAAGTAACGCACATTCGAGCCGTAAGGACAATCGCCAGAGGGTGAGGCTGAGGAGACAGTCGATGATTGTTCACATAAACGCGAAAAATATCAGCACCGCCCTTGGCACCTTCGTCGCTCTGGCAGTGAGTTTCCTTATGCCGATGCCGGTGCAGGCGCAACAAGCCGGAGCGACTCTCTCTGGTACGGTCACAGATGCATCTGGTGCAGCCATTCCAAAGGCCACAGTTTCCATAAAAAATACAGCGACGGGCGTGATCCGGAACATCACAAGTGACGCAGCCGGTTTCTACTCGGTGCCCAACATACTTCCAGGAAGCTACGATGTTACCTCTTCGGCTCAGGGGTTTTCGACCGAGGTGCAAACTGGTATCACGCTGGAGGTCGGAGCCTCACAAGTTCTGAATGTTTCACTCAAGGTAGGCGAAGTCACTCAAACCGTTAGCGTGACTGGCGAAGCTCCGACTGTGCAACTGGCGACGTCAAGTATAAGTGCAGAGGTAAATCCGACGACAGTGGTGGAATTGCCGTTAAATGGCCGGGATTGGGCTTCACTGGCGACACTCCAACCCGGAGTCACCAGTGTTCGCGATCAGTACCTAAGCACCGGAACTTCGAACCGAGGGCAACGCGGCTTTGGCAATGCTTTGTCCGATAGCGGTCATCGCCCGAATCAGAATAATTATCTCTATAACGGGATTAGTATCGTAGACTATGCAAACTCTCCGCCGGGCAACACGATAGGAGCTTCACTGGGTGTGGACGCTATTCAGGAATTCTCCGTGGTGACGACCAACTATTCAGCGGAGTATGGGCGAGCCTCGGGGGCAGTTATCAACGCCATCGCAAAGTCCGGCACCAACCAGTTTCACGGCGATGTTTATGAGTTCCTGCGGAATGCAGCATTGGATGCGCGAAACTACTTTGACGGCGCCGTGATCCCGCCCTTCCGTCGCAACCAGTTTGGGGCATCTGGCGGCGGTCCAATCAAGAAGAACAAAGCCTTCTTCTTCGCCGATTACGAGGGGATTCGCCAGTATCAAAGCCTTTCTCTACACGACATCGTGCCTACAGCATCCGCGCGCGTTGGTAATCTTTGCTCGGTTCCTACCACGGGGACTTGCAAGCCGAACACCATAGCCGTGAATCCGTTAGTTACGCCTTTCCTGGGTTTTTGGCCGTTGCCAAACGCTGGGCTTACGCCTACCGGGAACGGCGATACCGGGTTTTGGAACGCCGCGGGATTCGCACAGTTGTCGGAGAACTATTTCACAACCAGAGTTGATTATAAGATTTCAGATAAGGATAGCCTTGCCGGCAACTATCTGAGGGACAGGGCGCCGCTTGAGCAGACCGATTCACTAGTGGATGTAATCAATGCGGTTAACACGATCAGGGATGTAGGCAGCCTGGAAGAAAACCACATCTTCAGCCCGGCGTTGGTTAACAGTGCACGAATCGGCTTTAACCACTTTACAGGGATAGTGCAAAAGCCTGTCGCGGCCCTCAATCCTCTTGCTGATAACCCGGCACTAGGTTCTTTCCCCGGGGCAAATGCCCCGAACACCACTGTAACTGGCCTGACGGCACAAAATTCCGCCGTGAACGGGGCTGGTTTCTTCAATCATACCTTTAACTCCTTCCAGTTTTATGACGACCTGTTCCTAACCCGAGGGACGCACTCGTTAAAATTCGGGTTCGCTACGGAGCGTATGCAGAACAACGAGCTTGCCCATCCAACGCCAAATGGAACCTTTACCTTCTCCTCGCTGACGAATTTTCTCTTGGACGAACCCACGAGCGCCGCGTTTGTAAGTTCACAGTTACTACATTCGGAGGGAAACCGACAGACGCTGTTTGGAGGCTACGTGCAAGACGATTGGCGCGCCCGCCCCAGCCTAACCCTGAACCTAGGCTTACGCTACGAGATGACGACTCTCCCAACAGAGGCGCATGGTGGATATGGCATTCTGCAGAACCTTTACAGTGGTTTTGCGACCTTCCCGGTTACTCATCTCTGGGCCACGAACCAAACGCTTCGCAACTTCGAGCCGCGGATCGGTTTCGCGTGGGATCCGTTCCGTGACGGCAAGACGGCTATTCGCGGAGCCTTCGGGATTTACGACATGTTGCCTCTCCCCGCGACGTATGCTTTTAATACCGCGGACGGCTACCCGTTCGTTATTCGGGACAGCATCACACTCACCAAGCAACCCCCCGGTACATTTCCAACTGTCGCGTACGGGCTGGCGGGCTTCAGCCCCAGTGCCACTACCGTCTCGTGGGACGAACAGAACCCAAAGCGCGCTTACGTTATGAACTGGAACCTGAACGTCCAGCGGACACTTACTGGGAATACGACTCTAACGGTTGGCTACGTCGGCTCGCACGCAGTCCATCAGCCTAACGTGACCGACGATCAAAACTTCGTTCTGCCCACCACTTTAACGCCCGAAGGATATCTCTGGCCCTTGCCTGTGGGCAGTGGAGCGAAGCTCAACCCGTCGGTGGGCGCTATTCGCGGGCTCTATTGGGACAGTAGTGCCACTTACGAAGGCCTCCAGACGCAGGTGACAAAGAAGATGGGGCACGGTGTACAAGCACAAGCCAGCTATACCTGGGGCAAATGCATCGACGCAGGTTCGAGCGGCGGGCCGGTTTCTGATCTGTACTTGAATTCACTTTCGACTCCTCAATTCTTTGATCCAAGGGCTCGGCGGGGTCCGTGCGACTTCAATCTGAGCCAGGTGTTCACCGCGAACTACATTTGGCAGCTTCCCACGCCAAAGTTTGGGGGGACTGCTGTGTCGTACCTCCTGGGAGGTTGGGAACTAGGTGGCATCTTCAACGCAAGCACAGGACAGCCCTTTACATTGTTGATGTCAGGGGACCCCCTTGGTGAATTAAACGGAGATCCCAACGACTATCCGGACCGGGTATCAGGACCCGGTTGCGCGAACCCGGTGAACCCCGGAGATGTCAACGGATACATAAAACTCAACTGTTTCATTCCCCCGACAGCCCCTGCCTCGTTGCAGTCGCAGTGTGCGAACTTCACCGGAGCTGTTTCACCTCCGCCTAGCGGCCAGGTCTACTGTGCGAATCTATTTGGAAACAACGGGCGGAATTCCGTGTATGGCCCGGGGCTCGTCGATCTTGATTTCTCAGTCTACAAAAACATCCCAGTTCCGAAGATATCGGAGGCCTTCAATCTGCAATTCCGAGCAGAACTTTTTAACATCCTCAACCACACCAACTTTCAATCTCCCATCGATAACGAAACCATCTTGACTGCAACCGGGGCGCCGGTCGGTGGAGCGGGCGCGCTTGATGCTACGACCACCACTTCCCGTCAGATTCAATTCGCCTTGAAGGTCATCTGGTAAGCGGTCCCGGAGTGATTGAAGCTTGAGTCGGGCGGGTCGTGGAGCAACATATCATGAAAATGAAGAGGAGGTCTTGGGCGATGTTAACCGTACCTGTAATCCATAAGGCGCTCGCCTTCAACAACCGCCTGCGTTTGGCTCGGTGGTGCAAAGTCGTGGCGTTTGGCTCGCTGCTGTTGTGCTTGTTCCTGCACGGCAAAGCAAGCGCAGCAGTATCGCCAAACGGTGAGGTTGCCGGCCTCAAGGCTAAGTTTGTAGACGTCAAAGGCGTGAGGACACGGTACTACGAAATGGGACAGGGTGAACCGTTGTTACTGCTCAGCGGCGGTGCTTGGTCCGCTTACTCGAGCGCAAACTTCTGGTCAAAGAACATTCCCGGTCTCGCAAAACGGTTCCACGTTTTTGCGCCGGATGAACTGGGTTGTGGGATGACGGGCAACCCTGTAAACGATAAGGACTACAACATTGAGGGCATAGTCGAGCACGAGTACCAGTTCATCCAGACCCTGAAGCTCGGAAAGGTTCACGTCGCGGGTTCGACCCGCAGTGGCGGGACCGCGTTCTACCTTGCAGTGGAGCACCCGGATGTGATCAGAACACTCATTATCGCTGATAGCGTCACAGCGACGCCTGAGGGGTCCACGGGAAGTCGTGCGTCTCGAACGGCCAAATGTTTGACGATGCCGGAATTCGAGTCCGAAAAGTGCACATGTGACGCTCTCTCATACAATTGTTCGGCGACTTATGACGATGAGTACTGGGCGGCGGCGAAATATATGGGCAGCCTTCCGAAAGCCGAAGAGACTCGGGCGAAAATCAAAGCTGGCGTCGGCGGCCCGCTGGCATTCTTTGTTCCCATAGCAATCGTCGGTCAACCTCAGCTCGCAGGGTTTAATGACTTTAGAAGGAAATGGATCGAGCGCGTAAAAAACGAAGGTACTCTACAGATGCCCGTGCTGCTGTACTGGGGATTTAACGATCCGTCAGCCCTTGTGGCGCGGGGGCTCGACCTGTTCGACGTCATCGGGGCGAAAAACCCGAAGGTGCAGATGGTCATTATAAACAAGGCCGGCCACGAGCAAGCTCGGGAACAACCGGAGGAGTTCAACTACCACGTCATCAACTTCATCGATCACACGGAGCGCTAATTTATAGGTTCGTGGTCAATAGCTGAATCAGTTATATGCCTTGATGACTGTCAACTTTGTTTGAAAGGTAACGGTAATGCTCATCGAACCTGGAACGTACGAAGCCGTTTCTCTACGCAGCCGCACGCGCTTAAGCATTTGGTTAAAGGTTATGGGGCTCGGTGTGGTACTGATTGCCTCGTTAGGGAGCAGAGCCACCGCTGCGGTATCGCCGAACGGCGAGGTTGCCGGGCTCAGGGCTAAGTTTGTGGACGTCAAAGGCGTGAGGACACGGTACTACGAAATGGGTCAGGGCGAACCGTTGTTGCTCGTTAGCGACGGCACATGGTCTGGCTACGAGAGCGCCAACATCTGGTCCAAAAACATTCCGGGTCTTGCTAAACGATTTCACGTTTTTGCACCAGATCCTCTCAGCTGCGGCATGACGGGCAACCCTCTGGACGATAAGGACTACAACATGGAGGGCATAGTCGCGCACTTGTACGGTTTCATCCAGACCCTGAAGCTAGGCAAGGTCCATGTCGTGGGTCAGACTCGTGGTGGTGGAGATGCGTTCTTCTTTGCGGTTGAGCATCCAGACATGGTTAGAACACTCACCATCAGTGATAGCGTCACGGCGGCCCCCGAGGGATCGACAGGTAGCCGCGCGGACAGAACAGCCAAATGTTTGAAGATGCCCGAGTTTGAGTCGATGAAGTGCACTGCTCAGGCCCTCTCATTCAATGATGAGGCATACAAGGGGGCCTTTGATGATGAGTATTGGGCCGCGGCGAAGTATATGGGGAGCCTTCCGAAGGCTGAAGAAACCCGCGCGAAAATCAAAGCGGGTGTTGGCGGCCCGCTAGCATTCTTTGTTCCTATAGCAATTGTTGGACAACCTCAGCTTTCAGGATTTAATGAATGGAAAAAACACTGGATCGAGCGCGTGAGAAACGAAGGTACCTTGCAGATGCCCATTTTGCTCTACTGGGGATTTAATGATCCGTCCGCACTTGTGGGGCGTGGATTAGATCTGTTCGACTTCATTGGAGCGAAAAATCCTAAGGTGCAAATGGTCATTATCAACAAGGCTGGCCACCAAAATGCTCGGGAAAAACCCGAGGAGTTTAATTATCAGGTCATCAGCTTCATCGAGCATGCAGAGCATTAACCTCTGAATTCCTTGCTCAATCTGTTAACCCAGGCGCCTTGCGCTGAAGAGAGTCGAAAAGCAATTTTTCTAGGATAGAGCACATCAACACTCCATTAGGAAGGCTAGGACAATGGCGGACCTTGAGCACGTCGATGTCGTGATAGTTGGTGGTGGCTGGACTGGTTTGCTGATGGCCAAAGAGATCACCAGCCGCACATCGCTTTCGGTTCTGGTCTTAGAACGCGGTGGGCCAGTTCGCAATAAAGCAGAGTACGCGGCGGGAATGGACGAACTCGATTACGAAATTCGGCTTCGCATGATGCAAAATATCGCCGACGAAACAGTGACACACCGGCTCGCCGGCCGGGATCGGGCCGTTCCGGTGAGACAGTATGGATCATTTCACCCAGGCACAGGTGTTGGGGGGTCTGGCGAACATTGGAGCGCCGTCGCGACTCGCTTCCTCCCCGAAGAGTTCATTCTAGCCACCCACCTGCGAGAGAAATACGGCTCCGCGAAGCTGCCAGAGAATTTGGCAGTTCAGGATTGGGGTTTCACGTATGACGAGTTAGAACCGAACTATTGGCGCGCCGAACAAATGATGGGGGTTTCTGGTAAGGCCGGTAACCTTCGCGGAACACTGATAGAGGGCGGCAATATTCACGAAGGTCCGCGGTCGCACGAATTCCCGAATCCGCCTCACCCAATGACGTATATGCCAAGCTTATTCCGTAACGCCGCAGCCGACTTAGGTTATCATCCCTTTCCGATCCCTTCAGCTACTCTCAGTCAAGCCTATCGCAATCCCGACGGAGTGTTGCGGCCTGGTTGTCAGTATTGCGGCTACTGTTCGCATTATGGTTGCATGGTCGGAGCGAAGGCGCAGCCAAGCACCACCCTTCTGCCTCTACTGACAAAGAGAAAGAATTTTACTCTGCGAACCGGTTGCTCGGTCCGTCGGCTCATCCATAGCAACGGTAAGGCGGTCGGCGTGAGCTACATCGATGGTTCAGGCAAGGAGATAACCCAACCGGCAGACGCAATAGTGCTTGCCTCTTGGACAATAAATAACGTACGGCTTCTCTTATTGTCCAAGATCGGCGATCCGTATGATCCGGTGGCTGGCCAGGGAACACTTGGCAAAAATTTGACTCATCAGGTAGGGCAAACAGTACAGCTCTTCCTAGATAAGCCGCTGAACAATTTTATGGGTTCGGGTGGGTTGGGAATGGCGGTCGGCAATTTTGCTGGTGACCCTCCAGACTCGGCTGCTTCCTCTGGGGTTTTTCGTGGCGGCACAATTCAAGCCAATGCAGGCGGCCAGGGCCCGATCTCATCCTTCGGGCGCGTCCCGCAAGGAGAAGTAAGGTCAAATTGGGGCTCGGAATGGAAAAAGGCAGCCTTGAATTGGCATGACAAAGAGGCGGAGATCATTTCCAGGGATATGCACTTCGCGTACCGCCAGAACTACATGGACCTTGATCCAACTTATACAGACAGGTACGGTGATCCCTTGCTGCGTCTAACTCTGGACTGGACAGATCATGAGAGACGCCAGGCGGAGATGCTGGCCAAGGTCGAGCTTTCACTGGCGAAGGCGATGGGAGCCAAAGGTGTGAGGTCAATAGAGGTGATCGGCAGTCATTACTCAGCTGCCGCCTATCAAGGCACCCACATTCAAGGCGGCGTTATCATGGGAGATTCACCCGATCAAAGTGTCGTAAATCCTTGGCTTCAGCACTGGCACATGCCAAATCTTTGGATTGTTGGCGGATCCTGCTTTCCTCAAAACGAAGCGACACCAACGCTGACGATCCTCGCAGTGACCTATCGTGCTGCGGATGCATTTGTGGACCGTTACCTCAAGCGACCGGGAGCGCTCGCATGAAACGCAGGGAATTCATCACGCTGTCCACGACAAGCTTTGGCGGCTTGCTTGTATATACCCTTGCGCGTGAGCCGATTCGACTCAACGCACAAGAAGCTAAAATCCAAGTGCCGTTGAGGTTTTTCACCGCGAAGGAAGCACAGGTGATTGCAGCCGCTTGTGACCGTATCTTTCCGAGTGATGATAGTGGCCCTGGTGCAAAGGATGCAGGTGTGATCGTTTACATCGACCGTCAGTTGGCAGGCCCTTACGGACGAGATCGTTACCGCTATACGAAGGGTCCATTTGTAGAATCGAGTCCGGAGCACGGTTACCAAGGCAAGGCAAACCCACAGGAAATCTACCACGACGGAATTCAGCAGCTCGGCCCTGACTTCGCCGATTTAGATGCGGCAAAGCAAGATGAACGGCTGCGGTCCATTGAAACTACAATGTTTTTTCGCATGTTGCGCGTTCACACAATTGAAGGGATATTTAGTGATCCCATGCACGGGGGTAACGCAAATCTGATCGGATGGCAGCTCATTGGATATCCCGGCCCATTGATGAGTTATCGAGACGCAATCGGTAAATTCAATGGCCAACCGTGGCGCCGTAAACCGATGGGCTTAGAGCAAGTGCTCGGCCGACCAGTGAAGGGTTGGGAGGAGGAAGCCGGCTAGTTTCACCGCTGGATTAGCTGAAATCATGTGTTGCCAACAATTAATGAGAATCTGTGTTTGAAGGAGAAAACAAATGGAACAAACGAGCTTGCGGAGATACAGGGGATGGTTTGCCCGCCTTGCCATGCTCCTGCTAACGCTAGGGCTTGGGCTTGCGATCGGCTTGACGCGTAGAGACATGGGCACGCTTGCGGATGAGAAGGCAAACCGCGATAGCGGTGGCGCACTGGAAAGCGCCAGAATTAGAAATGCGGTAGATATCGTCGAGATTGACAATCTCGAGTCTCAGTACGCTAACGCACTTGACGCCGGGCGTCTAGACGAGGTTGCCGACATGAACACGCCAACGGGAGGCCGGGGAACGTACTACGAAGACCCCGTGACCACCCATTTGGTCGTGACAGGTCGTCCCGTCGACCTGAATGATCAGCCGCTCAAGAATTTCCCCGGCTGCCTGATGTTTGGTCGAGAGAATGTCATCCATTACCTGCATGAAGGCGGTGATAGTATTCGACCACACGTCGAGGGCTGGAAGGCAGGCAGCAAACAAGGAGCGCACGACTACTCCTGGGGAACCGAGATCTCTCGTCACGCCATTATAGATAAGTGGGTCGTAGTGACGGGTGATACTGCGACGTTGCACGATTATTATGGGGCTGAGCGGAACTCCGTTATCGCTGAGAGTGATCTTGTACGCACGCCTGCTGGGTGGAAGTTTCAGTTCAGGAAGGTGATCTTCCCGAAGCCTACTCCAGACCGTGCTTGCAGGATCGCGGACCCAAAGTTTCCTATACCCGCGGCTGGATCGCTCGGTGGAGTGCCGAATTTCATCACCCCAAACTAGGCACTGAGACGACGACCATCAGGGGAGAGGTCAACAGGCCAATAGCCACGGAGGCTTCGATGAAAAGTTGTGTATTAACTGTTTTTTTGCTGCTGGCTCCGCTCGCGTTCGCACAGCAAAGCGTGCCTGAAATCCAGTTCAAGTCTGTTCCCGACTTTTTCAAGCTTCCAGCTGGAATGAACTTCGGCGAAGTTCCAGGTGTTGCCGTAGACTCCAAGGGCAATATTTACGTGTTCTCGCGCTCCAACAGCGCGACTGGCCCTGCTTATGCTGCAGCAGCGGCGCAGTTATTTGAGTTCAATTCTAACGGCGAGTACATTCGCGAAATCGGCAAGGGTCTCTATGCTTGGTCCGAGGCACATTCCGTGCGCATCGACAGGGACGACAACATCTGGGCTATCGATAAAGGCTCGGACATGATTGTCAAGTTCAACCAGGCGGGCCGCGTGGTCTGGGTGTTCGGACGCAAGAAGGAGGCAGCCGACATCGCCCAACCGTGGGAGCATCCCATGCCTCCACTCCCTCCTATAGACGGTATGTTTCGCCAGCCCACAGACGTGACCTGGGATTCCGAGGGCAACATCTATATTAGCGACGGTTATGTTAATTCCCGGATCGCGAAATATGATAAGCACGGGGATTGGGTAAAGTCGTGGGGAGAATATGGGACTGGGCCCAGCCAATTCCGCCTACCGCATCAAATCGTGGCAGATCGCAACAACAATCTTTACGTCGGCGACCGCAGCAATCACCGCGTGCAGGTCTTTGACACCGATGGCAAGTTCCTCCGCATGTTTGAGATTGACGTGCCCCCAGCTCCTGGAACTAAAGCGGTCAATGGTAATACCCCAACTGGAGAGCGCTTGAAGGAAGTGATCGGGGCTCCCAATTCGATCTGCATTACTCCCGGCTCCAAGCAAGTATTATTCATTGGGGAGAGTACATTTCCGGGACGGATTTTCAAGGTGTCCCTGGACGGGACTGTGCTTGGAGTCATTGGACGCTCTGGACGTGAACTCGGCGAGTTCTCTGGGGCTCACGCATTGGCGTGCCCTTCGGAAAGCGAAGTGTTCACGGCTGAAACGTCAAATTGGCGGGCGCAGAAGTTGATAATTCACGAGCGAACGGAAACCTCTCGTGCAGGGCGCTGAGAAAGCAATGATACTCGGCCCGCAGACGCCCCAGAGGAAATATTTATCTGCAACGAGAGATTTTGCGTTGATTCAATGTGCAAGCACTCAGCGCACCAGGGGAACAAGCCATGAAACATCTGCGTTCGCCAGTTGTTGTCGTCGTTCTTATCTTGGGAAGCTGCGTCAGCGCTTGCGCTCAGAGCGAAATCACTCTGATTGCGCCGGGCTCCATCAGAGTAAGTATAGAGCAGCTAATCCCGGCCTTCGAAAGCAAAACCGGCATCAAGGTCAAGGCAAGCTTTGGGCAAGGGATTCGAATCCAGCAGCAGATCGCAAAGGGCGAAGTTTTCGACGTGCCTATCATGCAGGAACCTTATCCAGAGGTGCTAGCCTCAGGCAACGTCGTCGCGAGCAGCGCGACGGCATTGGCGAGCGTTTTGGTTGTGGCGGCCGTGCGGCGAGGCGCCCCAAAACCTGACATATCCACACCTCAAGCCGTCAAACGGATGCTGCTCGCTGCGAAGTCTATCTCTTATCCCGACCCACCAGGCGGGTCGGCCACCGGTGCGAACTTCAAGGAAACGCTCAAAAGGCTTGAAATCACCGATCAAATGCAACCGAAAACGAAGGCTGCCCAGGGTGGCGGCGACGCGATGGTCATGGTCGCCAAAGGCGAGGTCGACATCGGCTTTGCCTTCCTCAGCGAAGCCAAGGATCAGCCCGACATTGATGTCGTTGGCCCCCTACCGCGGGAGATTTCAACTCCGACCACCTTGGTAGGCTTTGTTTCTAGCCATGCGAAAGATCCTGCATCAGCCAGAGCACTCTTGGACTACCTTTCGTCACCGGACGCTGCGCCGGTCTACAAAGCGCAAGGAATGCGGCTGGGTCGTTGAGAAAAGATTCGCTGAAACTCTCGGTACGGCTGGCATCTCTAGAGAGATCTCCATCCCAACATCCGCTACAGCTGCCGGATGCGGCGGTCTTTCTCCATTTCGGTCGCGGGAGCGCTTTGCCCCTGCCTTAGTTCCAACTGTGTTGGGCGATAAAACGGGGTAGAAACTCCGCGTCCTGCTTTCCATAATTTTCCGAGCCCGCTCGCAAAACTTGGCGACATCACATCGGCCCAGGGTTCGTCCCGAGAAACAATCGGCCGCCACAGAAGCGCTGTTCACCCTGCGGCATAAAGCGACGCCACCATAGCTCGGATGTCGCGGTTCTCGAAAACCTGGCCTCGACTCTCGTCTGTCCCGCGGAGGGCGACATCCACCATGACACCGGCCAAGTCATCGGACCGAATCACTTGATTGGGGAAGAGCAACCGAAACACCGGATAGATCCCACGCAACAAGCGGTAGCTCAAATTCGGTTCCCTTCGTAGTTTCACAGGATAGATGTATGCGGGCCGGAAGAGGTAGACGTGAGGGAATCCCATCGCGAGTAGCGCCTTCTCGGCCTCTCCTTTGTAGCGTGCGAAAGGCACCCGACTTCGTCCGGTCTGATCCGCGCCAGCCCCGCTCAAGAATGAGAAGGCCGCGTCTGGGCTGCTGCCGCGGAGAACTCGCGCGAACCCAACCGTGTAGTCTACGGTTACGGTCCGAAGTTCTGCGTCGGACACGGTCCCGGTATAAGCGCCCAGGCAAAAGACAGCGGCGTCCTGACCCGATAGCACCTCCGCGAGTGCTGTGCAATCGCCGAAGTCCGAATGAAAAACTTCCTTCAGTTTGGAGTGCGAGATGCCGATCTTTCTACGTCCAATCAACGTCACGCCGCCGACGGTCGGGCTTTCCAGGGCGTAGCGAAGGGCATACTCACCAACCATTCCCGTTGCACCGACAATTACTAGGCTTCTATGGCCCGACGCCGGAACGTTCATCGGCGGCCCCAAGGACTGCCATGGCCCTCATTTGAAGCCGCAATCAGCGGCGTCCTCAATTAGCTTCTTTGCCCGATCAGCTTTGCACGGCAATCTGGTACAGATGGAGAGATGAGGTTGGCGGCCAACCGGTGCCCGGGTGGTGCACCTAACTCGTTTCCCGTTCACCCGTCAACAGCCAGTCGATACTGACACCAAAGCGCTTCTTCACAGCAAACAAAATCTCGGCCGGTGGAGAAGCAATTCCACGCTCGTATTTTGAAAGCTGACTTTGGCTTATCCCGAGCTGTTTTGCGAACTCCTCCTGACTCAGGTCGAATCCGCGTAGCTCGCGGAGTCGCCGCCCTAATGACTTCAAGTCAGGCCCTTTTGCTCTGCCCTTAGAAACTTCTGTCATTGACAATTATTCCATATAGACTAAAATAGTTATAATAAACTATAGCTCGTAGGAGCTTTGAGATGACCCATCGACAACTGTCAAAAGCCCAACTTGCTAGGCGCAATGTTGTACAGGCCAAAGCACTATGGCCGGATCACTGTTCGAGACAGATGCTTCAGCTTCTCCGGGAGCTTACCACAAGGTTTTGCTTTTCTGTCGGATTGGGCGACATCAGAATTGTCGACGGACATTGGTATGTGACGCACAGCGGCCTGCTGCGTTTGGCCAATCGACGCCTCTGTCGTAGCATCCGTGTCGAACCTGTTCGCGACTTTTCTGATCCAGGCATTAATCGTTGGGTTTTCAAGTCAACCATTGAAAAATCCCGGCGGTCATCTGGCTTTGTAGGCTTCGGAGACGCCGACCCCTCAAACGTCTCCCCTCTTATGCATGGCTCCGAGATGCGCATTGCCGAAACTCGCGCAGTCAACCGGGCACTTCGCAAAGCCTACGGCATCGGCCTTTGCTCCGTCGAAGAGCTCGGATCGTTCCCTAAATCCTCTGACCATGGGCAATCGAGTCCAGCAAAACCGCCAAAGTTTCACAGTAACGGCCACGCAAATGGTCAGCCCCGTCTTCGCGATCGGCTCTGCTTGCTAATCCGCCAGTACAACCTTGATCCGAACCTCGTGAAAGCATACGCCGCTCACTTCTGCGGTACCGAAACCATCAAGGAGGCCAGCCGCGAGCTGGTCGAGTCCTTCGTTTCTCACCTGGCTGCCTCCGCCAAGGAGGACCTCGATGGCCTGATCTGCAAGCTCAACTCGTTTGCGCCGGCTGTGGAGGTGCAACAATGAAGCGCCATATTCCGGGTCTACATTCAACCGAGCCCTCCGAGGTTCCGCTTGAAGGTTTGTTTCTTGTTCGGGTGGAATGGGCTTCCTACCGCTGGCATCTGCAGAAGCCCTATCTCAGCACTCGCTTTATAATTCTCGAACCGAAGACCCTCCAAAACCGGTCCTTCTCCGGGCGGTTCTACAGCACCGAACGCGCACTCTGGAAGCTCAATTGGTTCTTGCGTGATTTTGGGTATGACCAGGAGCTGCTAGCGCAGGATCAGGTCGATGAAAAGGCCCTCGTGGGCCTCCGCGGGATCGTCCGGACTTCCCACGTGACCCTAATGGGCCGAACCTATCAGAATCTTGAGGCCTTTGCTCCAGCAACTGATTGGGATGAAATCTCGTCGGAGACAACTGAAGGTCGGCCGGAACCTAGCGCCCATGGTCTATAGCCACACCCAGATCAGCCAGTACCTGCGTTGCCCGCGCAGCTATCGCTACCGCTATCTCGATGGCTGGCGAGAAAAGGACACGCGAGCGGCAATGGTGTTTGGTCGCTGCTTTGAGACAGCGCTCGCAGCGTACTTTCGAGGAGAGGATTGCACGGCGGTATTTTTCAAGGAGTGGGAGGTCTTTCGCGACAGTCCGTTCGAGTATCGCAAGGGCGATTCATGGGATCGGCTTCTGCATCAGGGCACGCACCTGCTGGAGAAGTTCGTTCGTGAAGATCGAGTCCGCATCACCCATCCCCAGCAGAATCTGCAGCTTAAGCTCACGCGTACGCTCCAGGGAGGCAATGAGTTCGTATCCTTTATAGACGCTATCGGGGAGCTGGACGGAAAGCGGTGCCTGATTGACTGGAAAACTACCACCAGCCGCTATGGCGAAGATCCAGCAGGCTTGCTCTCACTCGACCCACAGCTCATTTGCTATTTCTGGATCAGCGGAATCTCGGATGTGGCCTTTGTGGTCTTCGTGCGGAAGCAGGTCCCCGAAATCCAATACCTCAAAGCGACTATCTCGGAAGAGCAGCGGCAGGATTTCGGGCGGCTCATCGAAACCACGGTCGGGCAGATGGAATCGGGCCAATTCCCTTCCCACAGCGGGATTCGGTTCCCGCAGAACAGCTGTTTGAGCTGCCCGCATTTGGGGCTTTGTCTTAACAACCAGAAGCTAGTTGAAGCGAACCTGATCCGTCGACCGGGAGCGAGCGACCTTGATTGGCTTGACGAGCTTGTGGACTAACGGGCTGCCGATGGCAGGGCCGAAACTCAATCGCCGGCGGGCGCTGTTTGTGTTAGACAAAATCGATGAGATTTTGGCTTGGGAAAAGGCAAAGGAGCGGGAAAAAGACGTGCGGTTTGTGGATCTCGGGCGCTACCTTTGCGAGACGCGTGCGAGGCAATACTGGCGGATTGAAAACCTCAAGTCGTTCGATGAATTTCTTGAAAAGCGCTTCCCGGAATCGCGCCGGCAGGCCTACTACTTAATGGCCATCCATGAGAATCTGACGCGTATCCCGAAGCCACGGCTACGGGAAGTGGGCGTGAGTAAGGCGGTTGAAATGGTCAAAGTCGCGCGCAGGGACGGAAATATCTTCGATTGTGCAGACTGGCTGCACAAAGCGAACGAATTACCGCTGCGGGATTTCAAGCGAGAGGTAGAAAGACATCTCACAGGGCAAGAAACAGAACCGTGGGAACTGATCTACTTTAAGCTATTCAAGAGCCAATTAGGAGTAGTCGAGCAGGCGCTTGAAAAAGCTGCACTCATGCTCGGCAGCGACAAATCGCGGGGGTATATGCTCGAGATGATTTGCGCAGATTTCCTGGCTGGAGCACATCCGGAGGGAGAAACTCCCGACGCCATGATTTTGTCTCTCAAGCGGCTTTTCGAGTTTCTCCCTGATAAGAGACGGCAGGAGTTTCTCGAAACCGCGAGAGGCACGACGTGACTGGGCGCTTCGAACCAAAGCGACCTCGGCTACCCTCGATCTCGGTTCCTACAAGTGGCTGCACGGAAAAGTCTTGGAACGCGACGGATGGAGATGTCAAATGTGCGGGGCGCTGAAGAACCTCGAGGTCCTTCACATCCTGTCACGAAGCTTGCTAGGGGACGATTCAGAAGACAATCTCATCACGCCATGCACCGCTTGCCATCGTAAGGTGCACCGGCCCAAATTATTAGGGATACTTTTGTTCTCAGCGTACACGCTGTCTGAGTCCTGTTCTCATTCTGTCCATTGGAACAGTAGTTCCCTTTCCTCCGAAGACTACTCTGACTGTCGTAATAAGCCGGACGCATTCGGACCATAGAAATGATCGCTTTTCATAAAATGTACGCTGTCATAGGAACTATCGTACTTCTGCTGGGAGCATCTACTGTAGCTCGCGGTCAAACGCCACCATCATTCTTTGGTATGGATATTCACTCGGGCGTATTGGCGGGGCAACCCTGGCCCACCGTATCCTTATGTAGCATTCGCCTTCGGGACACCGGTACGACGTGGAACGATTCTAGAGCCTACGCGTAACGTATACAATTGAGCTACTCTCGACGGTTATCTTTCTCTCGCGCAAGCTCATGACGTCGATGTTCTCTATACTTTTGGAGGAACCGCCCTTTGAGCCGCTTCCAATTACGGGGTGCAATGCGCATATGATGCGGGCGGGTGCTACCCACCCGCAGACATTCGAGATTGGGATCAATTCGTCAGCGCTTTGGTTAGTCATGAGCAAACATTAAGTCCTTAAGTGATCCAAACACTGGAGCCAGACAACCCGCTGAGCCTCGCCGAGATTCACAACCGGAAAATCTAAGAGCTTTGAAAACTGACATTTAACGCGGTTAAGCCCCGAAGTCCGGCGTTATTCCGCCAACGCAGCACATTGTCAAGCAAGACAGGTTGCTGTAGGCGACGCAAAACCACATTAAAAGCGATCTGAGCCTCCAGTCTTGCGAGCGCAGCTCCAAAACAAAAGTGAGCCGCCCAGCCAAAGGCGAGATGTCTGTTATCTGGTCGAAGCAAGTTCAAGCGATCAGGCTCTAAGAATCGACTTGGATCCCGATTGGCGGCTGCCAATGCCGCCACAACTCGCGAGCCCTTTTTTATAAGCTTCCCGCCTAACTTTAGATCTTCGGGTGCAATACGCGCCGTGTGTTGAACAGGCGACTCAAACCGAAGAAGTTCCTCCACTGCCAGGTTAACAATGCTCTGGTTGTCCCGCAGCTGTTCAAACGATTCGGGATTGCGCAGGAGCGTAAGAAATCCACTGGCGATCAGATTCGTTGTCGTCTCGTGCCCACCGATCATCGTGATAATGATATTCGCAATCAGCTCCTCACGGGTAAGTCGTTGACCATCCACCGCCGCTGACATGAGCGAGCAAATCAGCCCGTAATCAGGCCGCTTAGACTTCTCCTCGATCTGAAGCGCAACGTAAGTCTTCAATTCCTCCAAGCTCTTCAGAATCTCAGAGACCCGGCTAGGATGGTGTTGAAAATTACCTAAAACTTCCGCGAGATCAATAACCCAAGAGCTCAGACGCAGGTGGTCTTCGACGGGCACGCCCAGCAATTTAGCAGTAATGATGGCCGGAAGGGGATTCGCAAAGTCAGCAATCAAATCTATCCGACCAGAAGAAACACTTTTGTAAATCAGCTCATTCGCGGTTGAGTCGATGAATTTCCGTAGCTCTTCAACTTTGCGAGGTGCGAATGCCGCTGCGCAAATGCTTCTCAGGCAGCCATGGGCAGGACTGTCCATAAATAGCATCTGCTTTCGCATCATGTCAGCAAAAGGCTTGAAAAAGGACAGGCCGCGGCGATCTAGATAATCCGCCGCGGGAGCGCGGTCCGCCGAATAAGCCGTAAGAACAGTAGTGACATCAGAATATCCGGTAATCACCCACGCATGCGTATATGGATCCCAGTGAACAGGTTCATATTCGCGCAAACTGCGGTAAAAAGCAGCCGGCTCGGCCAATACAGCCGGGTTCGAGAGCTGTAGGAGGCTCAGTTCCAGGCCATCTCGATCTACAACGCTGCCCGCTCGAGACATTCCTAATAACCCCGATGGGCGAAGACCCTTTGATCTACCATCGACGATAACACGGATATCAATTTGCTCACCAGCACTGGTTAAGGCTCTCTGTCGCACTTTTGGGTCAGGATCGACTGGTCAGGAATGCACGAGGTCGCGTTTCCAGATTTACTGTCCAGATGTGGAATAATGATCTCGGCAACAGTGCGAGCATGTTTTGGTTTTAGGAGACCATCATGGAAGGATTTTACGTAACGGACGCTCAAGTTCCCGGAAATAAGTGATTGCCACGCAGGCAGGTAATCGGTGTAAGAAGGACGCTCTGACGCGAATATCAAAAGTGCTTTCCCCTCGTACGGTAAGGGTGTATAAGCAAACAAAGCCTTTTCGCTAATCTCCTGAAATACACTAGTTTTTACTTTGTCGAATCCGTTCATTGCTTTCAAACCCAAATGGTCTCGCAGATGGTCACGAAAACGTCGTAGGCTTTCGGTGGGCCCGATGGTTACTGCCCTCGTAAGCGCGTATCGAAAATAGCTCGCCTTACGCTTCAGCGAATCGAGAGGCTCAACGTATGGTGGACTTGGAGGATCCAAAAGAATTACGAGCGATACCTCATGTCCTTGACCACGGAGTTGGAGAGCAATCTCATAAGCAAGAATGGCACCAAGACAAATTCCACCCACAATGTAAGGTCCTCTCGGCTGCGCAGCTAAGATCTTGCGCACAAGACAGGCTGCGATCTGTTGCAGTGACGGTTCTACACCCAGGAAATCGGCATCTTCTTTGCTCAAGGTGACAAAGAAGAATGGCTGGTCTTCGTCGAATTCTGCAGCCAAATTCAGATCTCTGTAGTGTACCCAAAAAATACTATTACGAGTTCCGTTTGGATGGAGCGCGAGCACCCCCGGTGGAAGGTCAGCCTCATTCTTTCTGCTCCGACGAGTCAGCCATGCGTGTTCGCGAATGGTCGGCGACTTCGTTAGTTCCGAAATCGATATCCACTGCCCAAATTCGGTTGCAATGCACTGCTGGAGTTCGGCAACCAAAGACAAATTGCCGCCCTTGTCAAAGAAATTATCGCTAAGCCCGAGGTGTTCTTGTCCTAACAAGCGATTCCAAATAATAGCGAGGCGACCCTCATCCAGCGCAATCTCGACCATGGCAGCCAGCGTTTCAGCCGTAGGACAGTCTAGAAGCTGCTGCAGCGCCAAATCGACACCAAATTCTTCGCGCATCCGTAGGATCAACTGCATACTGAAGAGAGAATCTCCTCCCGTCAGAAAGAAGCTGTCGCCCAACGCAACAGAATCATCTCCGAGAAGCTCGCGGATTATTAGCAGAACTTTTTGCTCGATGGATGAAACAACGGATTTTTGAGCTGCTTGTTTGGTTAGCGATTCGTCATCAACTGAAAGTGCGAGCTTTTCCAAGTCGATCTTACCGTTGTGGGCTATCGGAATCGACTTCAATCGTACAAACCTACGCGGTACCATATAGTTCGGTAGGCTGCCGACAAGAAATCTGCGGAGCTCTTCTTGCGTTGGACTGTCCGCACCAACTTTTGGAAGAAAACACGCAACGATCTCATTTTCATTGCGGCTTGAGGCGCGGGTAATCGCTTTTGCAAAATCGATACCCGGATGTTGCATCAGCGTCCTGTCGATCTCATCCAACTCTACTCGCTGCCCGCGGATCTTGATCTGGCGATCCAACCTGCCGTGAAATTCGATCTCGCCGTTTGATCTCCGCAGGCCTAGGTCTCCGGTTCGATACATACGTGCGCCACATTTCTCTGTAAAAGGATCGCGAATGAAGCTCTCCTGGGTCGCTCCAGCCAGATTCCGATACCCGGAAGCAACTCCTTCGCCACCGACATAAATCTCGCCAACAGTGCCGTCAGGAACTCGCTCACCGCGCTCGTTTATCAGATAAACATTGGCTCCGCTTATTGGAATACCTATGGATGGCGTCCCCTTTTGGGCTTCCACAATGCCGGATGTCGTGACTACTGTGCACTCAGTCGGCCCATAATTGTTCACCACAGCGAAGGGTAGACCAGTCGGAGGCGAAACTAGCAAACTATCACCGCCGGTCAATAGGAAACGCAATTTCGTTTTAGAAGGCCATGGCAGAGATAGTAAACGCGCGACGTGGTAGGTAGGGACAAAGCCAATCGTCACATGCTCATTGAGCATCCATTCCTGGATCGACTCAGCAGACACTCTTATGGAATCATCAGCGATACAAACGGTGGCCCCTGAGTAGAGATGTGGCCACACCTCCCAGACGGCCGCATCAAATCCGAGGCTGGCTAGGTGACTAGCCCGATCTTGGGACGTAATGTCGAACGCATTTTGGTGCCACCGAATAAGATGCATCAGATTAGCGTGCGTAACTTCCACACCTTTGGGAAGTCCTGTTGAGCCGGAAGTATAAATTATGTATGCGATGTCGCTCGCACTAGTACGTCCAGTATCAACCATTTCTCGATCGTCGATGGCAGTCGAATCCTGATACGGATCTACTCCTCTCGTCTCGACCCGGATCCTATCGATAAGCTCCTGCCGAGCTGCGAGAACGGTCGCCCCAGAATCTCGAATAGCAAGACGCAGACGTGAGTCGGGCCAATCTGAATCTAAGGGTGAGTATGTAGCCCCAACCCACATAGCCCCTAAAGCGCATAAAATCCATTCGAATGATCGGTCTGTGCAAATGGCAACGGTGTCGCCATGAGAGACGCCGAGGTGACGCAAATATGCACCAAATCTCAAGGATCGAGTGTTTACCTCGTTGTACGTAAGGCTTCGATTCCCTTGACTAAGGGCAACAGACTGAGGCCTGTCACGTGCTATTTCTGCGATCTTTTCGGGAAGAGAGGTTAGCTGACGAGTATGAATTAGCATACGAACTTTGCTTTGAAGCTACATTACGCTGGTTGAATAATCAAGATCGCGAAATCGAAGGCGACCATGAACTTGCAGGGAGCGAAAGGAAAGCACAATCCACATTGAACTTATGAACTGGAAAACTTAAAAGTAAGTCGGCAATTGACAGGTTGAGACGTTAATCGTCAGTCGAATGGTACGCGGTCCCAAAACGAAACCGCGGAGAAATTGATCATAGCCGGAATTGCTGGTCGATCACTCGACAAGGCAGGTAAAAATTGTACTTGGGTCTAGGCCAAGGCTTCGAACTATCCTTTGGGCCCGGCAATACTCTTTGCTGTTTCCAGCTATAACAAGGAGAAATTCTGCTCTGCGCTCTGTGCAGTCGTCTTCGCCCGCGGACTTCAACACAGCTTTTTCAGTTTCAGCGGTCAACGAAGAGTTTGCGTCGGCCTGGATATGAGTACCCAACCTCGTCGAACTGACGGACTCCCCAGTTAGGCCCACATTCGGTCCGCCTCTTGCTCGGTCGAACTGAGGCGTCCTCGCGAAAAATCTTTCATGAAGTCTCCAGAAGCGTCAAGCTTACTTAGGTGTGCCGCGAGCTACCGAGCGGCGTGTCGGCTCGATGATTTCGCACTCTCTCGGATGAAGCGGGATATGCAATTCAGAGGTTCCGGAACACCACCGATAAAGGTCCCCTTCACATTGCGTCAGTTGCTCAACTGTGTGCGGAAAGAGTCGAAACCAAGCTGCTTTAATTGTTCCTTCGCTCTGAGCGTGGAATCAGCATCGCTGAATGGTCCAACAAGTACTCGGTAGAAACGATCACTCTCACGCCGAGATACGAATGCCGTAAGATTTCTTTTAAGTAATGATTCTACCAACGATTGCGCGCTTTCCTCATGCGTCATGGCAGCCACTTGAAGCACGAAACGTGGCTCACTCGACGGTGTTTTGGGACTGATAGTCGCATGCAGTGTGTTTGTGGAGGGCGAGTAGTCACCTGCTTTCGCTGCAGCTCTGACTTTCGTCCCCTGATTGGTTTCGGCCCTTTGAAACCAAGAGCCTACTAGGAAAAGAGCTGAGAGCAGGAGCAGGACTGTGGTCGTGTGCCGCATTCGGCGGGCGTCAAAGCGCGCCGGTCTCTCCGGCTTCGAGAGGACACTGGTGCCCTCGGGTTGGCGTGTGGGCCGCACATTGTTCAACGACCCAATTGGGTCATCGAGCAGAGGTCCCTCTGCAGGTCCTCTCGGATGAAGCGTCAAAGGAGTCCATTGTCTTATTTTGTTGCGTGCTTCCCCGGGCAGGCCGACAAATTCTACGCCTGCCGTATGCTTGGAAGCGTTGACCCAGGCAATACGCCCTCGCGTTTCGACCCAGCTTTGAGATTCTGAGAGTTGAAACCGTATCGACAGCAGCTCAACATCAGCCAAACTCTTCACAGCCTGCATTGCTAATCCGTTTTCACTGATGTCCAGAATAATGCCGGCATTATCTTCTCCCAATTTTATCCAGGGGAACAAAAGCTGCTTCCGGCGATGGAGTCTTCGCTCACGCGCTTTGGCATTCTCAGCGGGCTCAACAGTTCGAGGCATCATATGTGTAGATCTCTCAAATTTAACGGGTTCCACATTCAATTGACTTTATTCGGAGTGCAGAGGCGGTCGGTTCTATCTTAACTTGTCGATCCTGAGCCGTCCCGCCAACTTTGCTATCAGATTCTATCACCGGCTTGCGAACCACTTCTTTGCGAACAAGTTTGGTCAGCGCGATCGATTCTAACCGGCATTTCGGTATCGGAAAGTCGGATTCGGATTCTGTGATCCGTAGTCAAAGCTTCCGGGCGAATAAACGTGTGGAAACGACAGGTGAAACGGCCTCCAAGCCGCACAGAGGCTGGCTGCAGAGCACCCGTGATGCGCAGATTCTGGATATCCGCGCTGCTGATGAGAATCGAGTATTTCGGCGACTGCGCAATCAACGAGACGCAACGCCTTTCGCCCGCGCGACGTTCCCGTTGATGGCGCTACTCGCCGCCATCAACATCCGCGAAATGCCTTGGCTCTATTAGGTTTAGCAACTGATTGATTTGATGCAAAGAAGTGCAGGGCGAAACCACTTGCCCTTATTCAGCCCGAAAGACCAGCAGCGCGCCCCGTCATGCAGTCTTATACTGCCCAGGTAATGACTTCTTCGCAGACCATAAATCGGCATGACTTCCAATTAGAAGTTCGCAAGACTGGCCTCGCCCTCCTGGTATTTCTGTTAGTGTGCGGCGCGCAATCAGGATGCATAGGACTTACCAGTTCGGCAAGTTCGGGTGCTCCCCAGGGTATGAAGAGTTCTCTTCTCGTGGCACCCTCGATCACCACACAGCTAGCCAACCAGGCCGTTGTGGCCGGTCAGGCGATAACTTTCAGC
>Ga0206870_1077_pt1 | contig 25823 bp, 18 predicted proteins | sample Alteio_BWOrgCont_36_FD_152620 | JGI IMG/M metagenome (GOLD analysis project Ga0206870, IMG submission 152620) | Enriched cells from forest soil in Barre Woods Harvard Forest LTER site, Petersham, Massachusetts, United States -... | ecosystem: Environmental > Terrestrial > Soil > Temperate forest >... | reverse complement strand
ACGAAACGCTGTCCGATGCTGCATAGGTGCTGAAAATAATCGGCTGTGGATTGCGAATGCCGCCGAGATCCGTAAACCCGCTGATCATCATTTGCGGAAATCCGCACTGAGGCGCGCCGGAAACAAATCCAAACGACGTCTGGAAATTAGGGGCGCCCAATTGGGAGGCTGTGCAATCCCCGGAAGTGAGTGGAGACTTTACGTGGTCCAGGCCAAAGCGCGCCTCGTTCACCCAGTTGGAATTTGGCAGCCAGTCCCACACGCCGCGAGCCACTTCCGTAATGTTCGTCGCGATCACCGACCAGTACGGCTGGATGGGAGCCGGCGCAGGTGCCACGCTCGGCGCTACGTAGCTGCCATCTCCGACGTAAAGCTCTCCGTTCACGGAGTGGTGTTCGTTGATGTGATAGTCGATTTTGCCAATCGCGTTGTCGGAGCGCCCCAGGCTATTGGGTGAGAACGTGTAGCTCGCGGAAGAGTTGGAATTGCCGAAAAGGCTATTCGCCGCGTTGCAAGCGCCTGCGGCGTTGCAGCCGGCCATCGCGAGGCTCATCGTATTTAGTTTCGCGCCCTGCCCCTTGGAGATAATGTCGGCAATGGCAGCGGGAAAGCTGTTGCTGGTTGCGCCCGTCCCACTCAGCAGTGCCGTTGTCGGTTCGGTGACAACCCGCGGAGACCCTATGGTGTACCGCTGCCCTTCATAAGAACCAAAATAGAAGAGCTTGTCCTTTTTGATTGGCCCTCCTACGCTCGCTCCGAATTGCTCCAGGATGGTTAGAGGTTTTGCTTGCGTTGGCAAAAGGAAGGGACTCTTCGCGTCCAAAGAACCGTCATTGCCGACGGCAATTGCCGTGCCGTGAATGCTGTTGGTGCCCGACTTGAGACCGACGTTCACCTGCGCGCCGGGCTTCCATCCGTATTCAGCCTTCGGATTCTCGATGATGTTTACTTCCTGCACGGAATCGATCGGCAGGAAGTTCGAGAGCTCCACGCTCGGGCCTCCCTGCCCGCCCATGTTGCCGGTGGCGCCGTGGTAGGCGTTCACGTCATAAAGACCGTCAAGTAACCAGACGGTATGCTGGGCGCGGCCGCCATTGGACTGATAAGCGTTCGCGGTAACTCCGGGCCTGGCAACCACGCCAGGTTTGTAGGTCAGCAAACCCATGAAAGTGCGCCCGCTTACCGGCAGATCCGCGACCTGCTGATTGTCGATCGTCCCGCCCAGCTGGGCGTTGGTGGTATCCACTTGCGGAGGCTCGCCCGTGACTGTAACGGTTTGAGTCTGCTCGCCGGGCTGCATGGAAAGATCGATGCGCACGTCCTGGCCGACGCCGACCACAACGTCCGCGCGCTCGATCACCTTGAATCCTTTGAACTCCGCGCGCACCGTATAGGAGCCGGGAATTAAGCTGGGCGCCGAATACTCCCCGGCCTGGTCGGTGACGAGCGGGCGCGAAACGCCACGAGTCACGTCAACCACCGTGACAGTGGCGCCGGAAATCAAGCCGCCGCTTTGATCGGTGACAGCCCCAAAGATGCGCCCGTAGTTCAGCTGGGCAAAAGCGGAGGAACAGAAAGACAGAGTTGCAAGAACCACACCCACAAGAATGCACTTCCGCAGAGCCTGAGCGCAGGAAATCATTTTTCTCCCCCTGACGGGTGATCCCCACGAAACACACCCTATTGTGTGGCAGCAATTAGCATAGCGCCGCGTGGAATGCAAGCGTTTTCGTTGCGCAAGAGAGAGGCGGGATGTATACTCCGCGCCAAGAATCTGCACCGAACGGTTACGTAAACGTGGAGGAAACATGGTCAAAAGACTTCTAAACGCGCTGGTTTTCGCGGGTTTGTTGGCGAGCGCATCGGCGGCCCAGGACGCAAAGACAGTTGTGCAAAACGCGCTGAAGGCGATGGCGCCAGCGAACCTGAGAACTCTCCAATTCACGGGGAGCGGAAGCCAGCCAGCTCAGTTGATGGACGGGAACACGCCGGGACCGCGCGGGCTGATCAAGTCCTACGTCTACTCCGTAGATTACACAATCCCAGCTTCACGGCTCGAGACCGGAACGATTGGCGGACTTCCTCCGCAAACGCAGCTTGGTGGGGAAGGTCACGGGCTCCAATTTGTAAACGGCGAATATGCGTGGGATGTGAACGGAATCACGGGCGTGGGGGATGGCGGTCAGCGGCCGAGTGATTGGCCAATTCTGCCGCTGCCGGCAACTTTCACGAAGCGCGGCGACCCGATGCGCACGCCGAATGGAGACGGACTCGCCTCGCATCCCGAAATCGACCGCACTGAACAAATTTGGCTTACTCCGCACGGATTCCTGCTGGGAGCGCTGAAGGGCAGCGCTACAGTGAAGGAACAAACCGTCGATGGAAAAAAGTACGAGGTGGTCACATGGACCGGCCCTAACGAGCAGAAAATCAACGGCTACATCGATGGCGAGAACGACGTGGCAAAGGTTGAGACGTGGATGGATCATCCCATGTACGGCGACGAGCACGTGGTGCGTACCTTCAGCTATTACAAGGATTTTGGCGGCATCGCGTTTCCGGCGCACATCGTCGAGACCGTTACGACGCCGGCGCTGACAGGAGAAAAGAGCCGGGCGCTCGAACTTTTCGTCACGGACGTGAAGGCGAATATTCCCGTGGATGTGACCGTTCCAGACGCAGTGCGGCAGACGCCGCCGGCGCCACCCGTTACGATCATCACGCAAAAGCTGGGCGACGGCCTCTATTACATTGCGGGGCAGAACGACTACAGCCTCGCAGTGGAGTTCAAAGACTTCGTCACCGTCGTGGAAGGCCCGATGAACGACGCGCGCGCGGTGGCCGTGATTGCCGAAGTGAAGAAGCAGATTCCGAACAAGCCGATCCGGTACATGGTGAACACGCATCCGCACGTCGACCATACGGGTGGAGTGCGTGGGTTCGCGGCCATCGGCGCGACGATCATCACCCAACAAGCGAACGTGACTTTCATCGAAGATCTTCTGAAAACGCCGCACACGATCATTCCGGATTCGCTCTCGAAAGCGCCGAATGCCAAATATCACGTGGAAGGAGTGGAGGAAAGCCGCACGATCACCGACGGCACTCGCAAGCTTGAGCTTTATCACATGCGAGGAAGCGCGCACAGCAGCGGCATGTTGATGACGTACCTGCCGAAGGAGAAAATCCTTACCGAAGGCGATCCGTGGACACCCGGTATGGTGAAAGTGAAGCCGACCGACCGTCCGTCTCAGCGCTGCTGCGATTCGCAAAACCTTTACGAGAACATCAAGCGGCTGAATCTTGATGTGAAAACGTTCGCACCGATCCACGGGCGCACCGCGACGTGGGATGAGTTCGTGCAATACGTCGACTACAAGCCCGAAGTCGCGGAAGAAGCGATGGCGAAGGAAGGGCTCGCTCCCGCGGTCGCGCAAGGCCAGCCGCCTGCAATGGACCTGAGCAAAGAGCCGTCGCTCTTTTTCCGTGAGGATTGGAAGAAGAAAGCCGGGCTTACCGCAAACGAAGACCATCAGCTCACCCAGCAGGACGTGGGAAATCCGAACCTTGATTTGAAGATGTACGGCGACAAAGACAACTTGCTGGAGATTTTCCAGGCGCCCATCGACACCGTGATGGTGTGGACCGGGCACTGCGCGCAAAACTGTGCCGTTGCGCTGCGCGACAAGAACAACTATGTCGATCTCACCGGCCTGGGGAAGATTCGGTGGCGCACACGGCAATCGGGATTCCACTATCTTCATCCCATCATCAAGCTCGCGGACGGCACCTGGCTCGTGGGAGATCACTCCGACGGCTACACGGTGGATTGGAACGTCACCGAGTTTTCCTTCTTCGACGTGCACTGGCGCAAGTTGGACATCGACAAGGTAATGGAAGCTCGCGATGGACAATGGGTGACCAATCCGGACCTGAGCCGCGTGGATGAAATCGGATTCACCGACCTGATGACCGGAACCGGCGCGGGGCAAGGCGGCTCGTCTCGTGTGGACTGGATCGAGGTGTATGGCAAGCCGGTGAGCCGGGAGGGAGCGGCGCCGCGTACATCGGCTCAATCACGGTAAGAATCTTGTAGAATCGTTTGCATGACGAAAACAGGGTTCTTCGCTTTGTGGTTGATGTGTTGTGTTCCGCTGAGCGCTCAGAAAGCGGAGCCGATTCCGCTCGAGAAGGAACCGCACCACGAACTTGTTTATAAGGACGACCGCTTTCTCGCGTTCCGCGTGAAGATGGCGCCCGGTGAGACTCTTCTGTTGCACCGGCATGCGTACGACGAGGCCGCGCTGACCGTGAGCAGCGGAACCACGGCTGCGATTTTTCCCGGCCAGCCGGAAACCCATCAAAAAGATGTGCCGGCCACCGTGCGGTTTCATCGCGCCGGCGTGGTGCACGAAATCCGCAACGTCAGCGACACACCCTACTACCTGCATTACTCGATCAGCCTGCTCAAGCCCCAGGGAGCCGTTCACAGTCTTTGCGCGGCGGCGGACGAGGGAGGACCACTGAATTGTCCCGCCGTGGCGGAGACGAATCCGCCGGCGGCATTTCGCGTCGAGCCTCAGTATGAAACGGAACAAATGCGCGCCAGCATCGTGCGCATACGCGCCGCGCAGGAAGCTTATTTCGTAGGAGAAACCGGGCGAGACCAGTTTATTGTCGCCATCGACGATGTAACATCGAAAAGCGGCGGCGCGGAAAAGCCACTCCATCCGGGAGACTTCTTGTGGGTCGCGCACGGAAGCGCGCCACAGCAGGTGCGAAACAGCAGCGACCACGAAGCGCGGCTCGCGGTATTTTCCTTCAAACCCTGACAGGAATTCGCAGTTTGAGAGGTTGCGGAAAAGGCCGGCTTTTTAGGGGGTCGGAGCGTCGGAGCTTTCGTGTGTGCCTAAGAATCGCAGAACCCGAAACCGAGTCCAAGCCGTGCGAAGCAGTCAAGCCGATGGGTGCCGCACGCTTCGTTTCCCAGATGCGTGCCGTTTTCCCAACCTCTAACTCCACCCCTCCAAATTCCGCCTCCAACTTCCGGGTTTGGTGTCATTTCGAGCGAGCGAAGTCGTCTTGCCTTTGGTGTTGGTTCACGTTGTCATCCGAGCCGAGCGTGTCTTTTGCGCGAGTGGAGGGATCTCTCTTCGTGTTCAGCGCCGTCCTGCACGAACGGAAGAGAATCTTTTTAGGGGGTCGGAGCTTCAGCTCCGACAATAAGGCCCGCATTTAGACAGGGCTCTAGCCCCTGAGGAACCTCCTTTCCCGCAATCTGTTAAGCTGCTGCGGCTAGGGCAGAGCGTACGCGTTGATGCCGGAGCTGACGATCACCACGTATTGCTTTCCGTTGTGCCCCATGTACGTCATCGGGTTGGTGTGACCTTCCGCATCCATTTTCGTTTCCCACAGAGTCTTACCGGTGCGCGAGTCAAAAGCGCGAAAGCGCTTGTCGATCGTGCCCGCGATGAACACCACGCCGCCCGCGGTGGAAATGGGGCCGCCCTGGCCGAAGGCCCCGGTATTGTGAATTCCTTTAGCTTCGAGCGTGTCGCTTGTGCCCAGCGGAACGCGCCAAGCAATGTCGCCTTTGCTTGCGTCGACCGCCAATAACTCCGCCCACGGCGGTTTCTGGCAGGGCAACTGCGTATCGGGATCCCAGAAACGCGCGTTGAAGGAACCTTCTCCCATAGGGCTGAAACGCCGGTAGCCGACGGGGTCGCCGGCCTTGGTTTTGTCCAGGCGGCCGAGCCCGGCAACGTTACGCGAATTCACGAAGATATAGCCGAGCCTGGGATCGACGGAAACTCCGCCATAGTTTGGCCCGCCTTGCTGGCCCGGAAAAATGATGCGGAATTCCTTGTCGCTGTAGGGAGTGTAGGCGCCGTAGCTATGGACTCCGCCGATTTGCGCGACTAGGTCGCGGCAGAATTTTTCGTGTTCCGGCTCGCCCGTGAAAATTTCATCGGGAGTCATTCCCATGCGCGCGAGCGGCGGAGGCTTCAGAGGGAAAGGCTGCGTGGGTGAGGAGTGTTCGCCGGGAACATCGCTTTGCGGAACAGGGCGCTCTTCCACGGGATAGACCGACTTGCCCGTGTCGCGATTGAGGAAAAACATCAGCCCGGGTTTGGAAATGGCCACGACAACCGGAATTTTCTTTCCGTCGTGCGTCAACTCCATCAGCGACGGCGCCGCTTCGGCATCGTAATCCCACATGTCGTGATGTGTGATCTGGAAATACCACTTCACCTTGCCGGTATTCGCATCGAGAGCGACGATCGAAGAGGAATAGAGATTCTGTCCTTCGCGCGCGCCGCCATAGTATTGCGACGCGGGCTGCCCAATCGGCAGAAAAATCAGGCCGCGCTGGGTGTCGACGGTTCCCGGTCCCCAAGGGGCGGGCGAGCCGGCAGTGATCCAGTTATCCTTCGGCCAGGTTTCGTAGCCAGGCTCTCCGGGATGCGGAATCGTGTGAAATGTCCACGCGAGTTTTCCGGTGCGGGTGTCCCAAGCGCGCACATCCATCGCGGGCCCGTCGGGATCTTCTTCCATGCCCTGCGCGCCCGTGATGATTAGATTGTGATAGATGGTCCCGGGCGAACTCATGTGATAGGGCATCTTGGGGAATTTTTCGGTGACTCCGTCGCGAAGGTTCACTTGTCCATCGGCGCCAAAACCCTGGACAGCTTTGCCCGTTTCCGCATTTAGGGCGAGCAAGTGGCCGTCGCTGGTGCCCACAAAAATGCGCGCAGGATCGTCCTTATCGCCTTGCCAATACGTGACGCCGCGCAGAGTGCCGCTCGCTTTGCCGAGGTCGTACTTCCAGATTTCTTCTCCCGTTTCAGGCCGCAGAGCCACGATGGTGTGGTGTACGGTCGGCGTATAAAGAATGCCCGCAACCATGATGGGCACCGCTTCCGTGGTCGTGAGCGTGCGATTTGCGGGATTCGGATCGTTGGTGCTGGCGTCGACGCCGTACTGCCACGCCAGCTTCAATGTTGAAGCATTCTTGGCGTTGATTTGCGCGAGCGGCGAATAGCGCTGCCCATTCTGATCGTATCCGTAGGCGGGCCATTCGCCGGGCGCGGCTTGCCCGTAGGCCGCAGAAACGCTGGCCGCCGCCAAAAGCACGATCGCGAAAATTCTCATCGCCATCTCCTGTCTGCGCTGGCGTCGAGGCTGGAAACGGGGCGTAACATACACCTCGCGGCTTGGTCGCGCAATACGCGCGAAACGGTTCGGCTTGAAATGCTCGACTCCATTTGTCGCGATCCATTCCTGGTGTTGCGATAGAGCTTGCATTCCAGTCAATTGCTGTGTTACTTGCTGCTCAGGTTTGGGGCTTCCGCAAGCACGAGAGAAAAATTGCCGGGGGGAATGTAAGGGAGGCGCTTCCATGCAAGCAGACAATTCTAGAGTCCAAGGGTCGGCGGCACGTCGCGCAGCGGCGGATCGCGATCCCGCATCCCGCCGGGAATTTCTGAAGACGCTCGCTGTTGCGGGAGCCGGCCTGGCTCTCTCCGGAAGCAAGCTGCTCGCACAAAGCGCGCTGATGCCGGGCCGCATCGACGTGCACCATCACATGATGCCGGAGTTCTACGTGAAGGCGATGGAGCGCGAACTCGGCCCGGGGGCCGCGCGCAACTGGACGCCGCAGGTGTCCCTGGACGTGATGGACAAGGCCGGCGTGCAGACGGCCATTCTGTCGCCCGCGCAAGGAATCGTGCGCGATTCTCTGAGCGATCGCACCGAGCGCGCGCGGAATCTCGCGCGGCAAAATAACGAATTTGGCGCGCAGGTGGTGAAAGACCGTCCCACCCGCTTCGGATTATTCGCCGCGCTGCCGCTGCCCGATACCGACGGCAGCCTGAAGGAAATTGAGTATTCCTTGAACACGCTCAAAGCGGATGGTTTCGGGCTGTTCAGCTCCTACCTCGATAAATTCCCCGGCGATCCCGAGTTTGCGCCGGTGTTTGACGAACTGAACAAGCGCAAAGCGGTGGTGTTCTTCCATCCGGCGCACTCGTCGTGCTGCCGTACGCTTACATCGCAATCCGGCATGATCGACTTCGACCTCGACACCGCGCGCGCGATCGATAGCCTGCTCTTCGAAGGAACCTTCTCGCGCTGCCCGGATATCCGCTTCATCTTCTCGCACGCGGGAGGGGCGTTCACCACCCTCGCGCCCCGCATGGTCGACGATTTTCCGAAGAAGCTGGCCGATCGCGTCCCGCATGGAGTCGACTACGAATTCAAGAAGCTCTACTTCGACACGGCGCATGCGGGCGCAGCCGGTCCGCTCGATGCGCTCAAGGACCTTGTGCCGATCTCGCAGATCCTCTACGGCAGCGACGTGCCCATCCGCGCCTACGACCTGACCGACGCAAAGCTCAAGGAATATCAGGGCTTTTCGCCTGAGGATTGGCTCGCCATCAACCGGGGAAATGCCGAGCGGCTCTTCCCCCGATTGAAGGCGTAGCGCGTAGCGAACTGCGAACCGGAACCTAGCCGTTACCGGCAAGCCCCAATTTAGTTGCCGCTTTTCCCCGCCGCCGGCGATCCCGTGCGCGGAGTCGTCTTACCGTAAATCTCGATCCAGTCCACACGGGAAGAACCTGCCCCGCCGTGTCCCGAACCCTTCATCAAGTCGGTAAATCCAAACTCCTCCACGCGGCTCAAATCGGGATTCTCGGTCCAAACGGCATCTGGTTTATCTTCGATCACCTGCTCGATATCCAGGTGGCGCCAGCGCAGGTCGTAGAAAGAAAATTCGCTGATGGCCCAGTCCGTGGTGTAGCCATCGCCGTGATCCCCGATCAGCCAGGTTCCATCGGCAAGCTTCACGATGGGATGCAGAATGTGAAAACCCGACTGTCGCGTGCGCCAGCGAACGCGCCCCAGCCCGCTCAGATCCATGTAGCCGTCTTTGTCGCGAAGAGTGATGGCGCAAGTCGTAAGGCACAGACCGGAAAACAGAAATTCACCGGTGCTGTCCGGAGAATTATCCACCGCCAGGTAGGTGCTCTTGTCGCCGTAGACTTTCAGTTCCAGATTCGCATTCACCAGATCCGCCGAAGTGACGAAATGCTCGTGATTGCCGCCGCCATTCTTGAACTCCTCGCGGAACAGCAGCGGCGCCTGCTTTTTCAAGTCCATCACGCGGCCCGCGGGCAACGGGCCATTCGGATTCGGCCCAACGTCGTGTGGCGCGTATCGATCCGATTCGGATCCTTGGGCGGCTTTCGGGGGAGATTGCTGCGCAAAAGCGGTAACGGCGAAAAACAGAATCGCAAAACAGGTAGTGCCCACCGCAAAAAGCATCTTTCGTCGCATTGTGCCTATCATTGAGGCCTCCAAAACACGGGGTTGTCCCCGAATTTTTGATCGCTGAGTCCCGGAGCCCTGTCGCGAGCACATCTTCACGCACTAACAAACCGCGCGAACACAGGCCGATGCTTGCGACGCATTTCCAGAAAATACAATTTCTCGGGTGAGTACGCTCCTTTCGATCCGGCGAATTTACCGTCCGCCGGACTGTTTGCTCTCGGACGCGCCTTCCGGCGGCATGCCGAGGTAAACAAGCAGGTGTTCCCACGTGTCGACGCGGCCGTGGATCGGAGCAATCGTCTTCACGTCCAAGTTCAGTCGCTTCACGTTGTCGTAAATGTTTTGCGCATCGCAGCAGCGCTGGTAGGGCTTGTCGGTTGCCTTTACGTTGACCATGCCCGGCGTCCAAGGATCGCCTTCGGTGAGAATCTTTTCCTTGGGTAGGTAGGTCATGAGCATCGCGCTGCTGTGGAGATTCCCTTTCATGTGGTAGATCTCGATCTTGCGCGTGCCGTCAGTAATTTCGCGGCTTTCCTGCACGCCTTCCACTTCGCCTTTTGCATTGGGAGTCTTCTGAAGCGTGTCGGGAATGATAGTGTGCGGCGTTTTCAGCAGCGCTTCAATGAACGGAACATTCGCCTGCTGCGTCACGATGGTTGCACCGATCGCGGCGAAAGTGCGAACGCCGCCGGTGTGGTCCACGTGCGGATGTGTGTTGACCACGTAACGGATGGGCTTGTTAGGGATGAGCTTCTTAACCTCGGCGATCAGCGCCAGCGAGCGCGCATCGTTGAGCGGACCTTCGACCAACACAACGTAATCTTTAAGTTCGACCGCGAGGCTGCAATCGTTTTGTCCGGCCAGGTAATAAAGGCCGTCGCCAAGTTTTTGCGTCATCACCGTGGCGGGCGGCGCGGCCGGCGTTTCCTTCACCCCTTGCGGAATTGAGAAATCCACGGTGGTGATGTTGGGCTTCACGCTCGTTACATAGAGCTCCAGGCCCAGCGCTTTTTCGCCCGTCAGTGCGGGAGTGGTGATGGTCTCGACCATGTGCGCGGGAAACTGGATGCCGTCGCGATACTCGTAATAATCGTAGGTGCGCACCACGTGCTCATCGCCATACATCCAGTGATCCACCATGGTTTCCACTTTCGCGACCATGTTGTCCGGGCCGATGTATCCGGTGATCTTCTGCTTGTTCGGGCCGGTCCAGCTCACCACCTGAAATTTCTCGCCCTTGATGGTTTGCTGTGAAACGGATGTATCACTTGCCTTCATCGCGCCGATGAGAAAACCATGCGGGGTGAGCCAGATTTGCTCGACGCGGTCCATTTCCGAATGCGATTGCAAGCCATCGCCATCCGGCTGGCGAATCGGATCGCCCGGCTTTTTCACCGATGGCGGAAATGCAATTTCCAGCCAGTCTTTCGGACGCGCGGGAACGCGCAGACCGGGAAGGCCGCCAACATCCCAGGCAAACCACTCACTGCCGCTTGCATTCACATATTGCAGCCCGTGCCCTTCTTCGCCGATCGTTTGCATCGGCGGGATCCCTTGAATCGCAACTGCTTCCACCCGCGAAGCGGGAAGCGAATAGTCGACATCGTAGACGTAGGATTTCACCAGCACGCGCGGGCCAGGAGTGTTGCCGTCCTTCAATTGATCGGCCCGGCTGCCGCTTCCGGAAAATTCGAGGGTTTTCAGATTTGTGCCGCCCATTGCCTTCATGGCGTTCTGCACCACGGTCTTGGCATCCTGCGCGTTTGCGGCGAATGCAGACAGAGAAAGGCATGCCAGGGCCCCTATGAGCTTCGTTTTCATGTGTCCTCCACGCCAGATCGACCGAATATGCGCGGAATGTACACCCGTCGTGCCTGCGGGCGCAACGTGGATATATTTGCCGTCCGTTTCGGCAGAAAACTGTTTTACGAAGGGCTTTAGAATCTTTGTGACAATCTCGCGTTTTGTCAGGGCGCCGACTTCAGTCGTGCCGTCGTCATTGCAGATTGACTGCGGCTTCAGCCGTTGAGGGCGCAAATTTTTTGGCGAGTTGGTATTTGAATTGGGTGCCATCCCGAGAGGTTATGACCTTTTTCAGCAATCGCGTTGCTAACGCCCTGCGTTGTCATCCTGAGCGAGCCCGCTGAGAGCGGGCGGTGCGAGGGATCTGCTTTTTTCTTTGGGTGTCGCTCCGAGAGCGAGCGCATTTTTTTGCGCGACGAGGAATCTCTCTTCGTGTTCTCGCATCGCCCGCGCGCTCGACGCGGCCATGGTTTACCAGGTGAAAGCTCCACCTCCGCCAAATCTTTGTGGGTCACGGCTTCAGCCGTGACAAAAGCGTCGGCGCGAAGCGGCTTCCGCTCGCGGTGGTTTTCCCGCGAGCTTTCACACATATTCTTTAGCCTCTAATGAGGAACTGCTTCAGCCTCTTTTCTTTAACCTGTTCAGATGCAAACAAGAAGGCTCCGTTGTCCGTCCTGCGCTGCCGCAGCCAGCTTGCGCGTAGCGCTCGAAATCGGGATTCCGTCGAGTTCGCCGAGGCCAAGAACACGCGTCCGAGGTCGCTTGGGAAGTTGAGTGAGGTGCGCGAGAAAAGGCAAAAGGGTGATGTTGCGGAAGGTAACGCCATGGCGCGCCGGCGCCAGAGCTTCGAGTGCGGAAAGCTTGATGCCGAGCACTTCGTGGACGTGCTCGGTCAATTCCCTTTCCGCGTGCGCTTGCACCTGCACCGCGGGGAACTGCCACATGCGTGAAAAAAGCACGTCATCGTGCGCGCCCGGATCCTTCATCAGAATGGTGCGGCCCTTCGGATCGCGAAGAATCGCCGCGGCGATTTGAATTTTTACCGGAGCACGCTTCTTGCGCGGGGCCGGAATCTCGCTGGTACGGTCGAGAGCAAGAGCGCGGCACCAGCGCGAAACCGGGCACTCCGCGCAACGTGGGTTCACCGGGGTGCAGACGATTTCTCCAAGCTCCATCAGCGCCTGATTCCAATCGGAGGCGGCTTCGCAAGCCAGCAACTTATCGGCGGTGGTTTGAAGCTGCTTCCATCGTCGCGGTTCACGCAGGTCGCCGCGCATCGCGCACACGCGCGCAATCACGCGCGCGACATTGCCGTCCAGCACCGCCAACGGCGAGTCGTACGCGATGCTCAACACAGCCGCCGCCGTGTATCGCCCGATGCCGGGCAGCGAAAGAGCTTCGTCGAGTGCCGCGGGAAATGCGCCAGCGTGCTGCGCCACGATTCGTTTTGCGGCGGCGTGCAGGTTGCGCGCCCGGCTGTAGTAGCCAAGCCCCGCCCAGTATCGCAGCACCTCCGGCTCAGCGGCGGTCGCGAGCGGCTCCACGCTGGGAAAGCGGGCGAGAAAGCGATCGTAATAAGGGATCACCGCCGCAATCCGCGTCTGTTGCAGCATCACTTCGGCAACCCAGACGCGGTAAGGATCGCGGCTTGCGCGCCAGGGCAGCTCGCGCCTGTGGACGCGAAACCAATCGAGCAATTTCTTGCGAAGCGAGCGGATAGCGCGAGGGCCGGGTGCGGAATTCATGCAGGCAACATTTATATCACCGATACCTGCAGTGCCCACTGAGGACAGGCGGTAGAACGGCTGCGAAGCCGTGTGACAAGTGCGAGCCACGAAAGGCGCGCTCCTAGCCGGGAAGCGTGCGAATGAGGTATCTTACCGGCCAGTGGGATCGGTGCAGGTGTGCCAAAACGCTCGAAAACAGCCGGGCGCAGGCGATGTGAGGTGTGCTCATGCCGAAAGCAGGGAAATCCGATGTTGATCGCAGGGATTTTCTGAAGAGCGCCGCCGCGGGCGCCACCGCGCTGGTCGCGAGTGGCAGCGCCGCAGCCAACACGCGGCAAGGCCCCACGACCGCGTCATCCGCCTCCGGCGACGCCGACATCACGAAGATGAAGGAGCGCATCGCGCTCGCAACCCGCATGTTGGCCAGCGAGGGGATCGTAGGCTCGTCAGGCCACGTGAGCATGCGCATCCCCGGCACGGACCGCTTGCTGGTAGGTCCATCCGACGTGAGCCGCGACGTGATCACCCGCGACGATGTCGTGATGGTCGACCTCAATTCGAATCAGCTCGAGGGCAATCGCAAGCGCCCGGACGAAACCGAAATTCACACCGGCATTTACCGCGCGCGCGCCGATGTAATGTCGATCGTGCACACGCATCCGGTCTATTCCGTGGTTTTCTCCATCACGAAAAGGCCGATTTTGCCCGTGCACATGCATGGCGCGATTTTTGCAGATGGCGTGCCGGTGTTCGATAGCGTCGGCCACATCAACACGCGCGAATTGGGGGATGGTCTCGCGAAAGCTCTTGGGAATCGCCGCGCGGTGCTCATCAAGATGCATGGAGCCGCGATTGTCGGCCATTCGCTCGAGGAAGCGTTTGTCGCGTCGTTTCAACTCGAGGAAAACGCCCAGCAGCAACTGCTGGCTGAGCAGGCAGGCGTGAAGGTCGAGCCGATGACGCCGGACGATGTGGCCCGCTGCGTCAAGCAATCCTGGAGCCCGTTCAGCATTCAGAAGCGCTGGCAATATTATTTGGATAAGCAGTCGCTGAAGTCCTGAGAATGGAGTAACCGTCGGCCTCGCGGAGTGCAACGCGCGAGCAGACGCGCAAAGGGATCCAAACGCAAATGGCGCAGGCAAGCCAAACCACAATTCAAACCATCGACGTTGGAAGCCTGATCGAAGACCGCAAGATCAGCTGGTTTCAATACGGCGTGATCGCCTGGGCGTGCGCCATCATGTTCATCGAAGGCTACGACATGCAGGTCGTGCCCTTTGCCGCTCCCGCGATGATCAAGGCCTGGCACGTGAACCGCGCCTATTTTGGTCCTGTTTTTGGCTTCGGGCTGTTCGGCTACATGCTCGGCGCGACCATCCTGAGCAATCTCGGCGATAAATTCGGTCGCAAGAAAATCATTGTCTGGGGTGGCCTGCTCTTCGGGGCGTTCACCCTGGCTTCGGCGTTCAGCGCGACGCTCCGCGAGTTGCTCGTCCTGCGATTCGTCGCGGGCATCGGTCTTGGTGCGTCCATTCCCAGCGCCATCGCTCTGGCCGCGGAATATGCGCCCTCGCGGACGCGCGCCACCACGATCAGCGTCCTTTTTATTGGATATAACCTTGGCTCCACGGCCGGCGGCCTCGTCGCCGCGAAGTTCATTCCGATTTTTGGCTGGCCGGTGGTCTTTTATGTGGGCGGCGTAACTCCCCTTTTGCTCAGCCTCGCGCTGATCTTCACTTTGCCCGAATCGATCCGTTTCCTGGCCCTGCAGAAGGGCAAAGCCAGCCAAGTTGCCTCCATCGCGGCCAAACTTGTACCGGAGCAAACGTTCGGCGGCGACACAAGGTTCGTGCTGCGCGAAGAAAATCGCGCGGGCGTTCCGGTGAAGAACCTTTTCACCGAAGGCCGCGCGTTCATCACCGTCATGCTCTGGCTCGCCTTCGTGGCGAGTCTTCTTGGGCACACGTTCCTCACAAGCTGGCTGCCCACGGTGCTCTCCGGCGAAGGCATGTCGCTCTCGCATGCGGTTATTTCCGGCGCGCTCTTGCAATTCGGCGGAGCCTTCGGAAGCATTTTGATCGGCCTGTTACTCGATCGCCGCGGAATCATTACGATCGCGGCAGCCTTTGCTCTGTCCGTGCCGCTGATCATCTTTATCGGCTCGGCGCACATCACCGACGCGGTGCTGATGAGCGCCGTATTTCTCACCGGTATCTGCATGCTCGGCGGCCAGGTGGGGTTGAACGCGATTTCCGGATCGATCTATCCAACCTACGTTCGCTCCACTGGTGCAGGATGGGCTTTCGGAGTGGGGCGCGTGGGATCGATTCTAGGCCCGGTAATTGGCGGCGTGCTGATCGGCTGGGGCCAGCCCGCGAGGCTTTTGTTCATCTACGCCGCAATTCCGTTTCTCTGCTGCGCCGCGGCTACCTATCTATTGGGACGCGCGCCCGAAGCGCATCGGTCCGAGGAAGCAGCACCCGTCCCCCAGGTCACCGCCTGAGCCGTCTGCAACTTGCTCTCTCAGAGTGCTTTACCTCTTGGCTGTGTGGTGCGCGAGCGGGACTTGCACGGTCTGGTATAATGCTACCTGTGTCGGAATTGCAGGCGATTGCAGCTGAGGACGATCTGAGAAACTGGGAATCCCCAAAACAAAGAAACTGGCTCTAGCTCCCCTGAAATCATAAATCATAGATACTAAACAGCTTAAGTGAATAGCGCTGTCGAATCTGTGGCGAATTTTGACCGTTTATCGCCGTTTAAGCGTCTGAACGCGACCAAACTTGCCAGAATTCAGGTCTTCTCAATTTTCGCCTGAATATCGCCCGCCAGTTCTTGGGCCTCGTTATACACGAAACCGCTTCTGCACCTGCGGCGCAAACAATTCTTCCGGTTGCAATCTTCGATGACACACTCCCTGTTCGTGCGCGTATTGCAGAAACGCATCGAGCGTCACCCGGTTCGCCTCGATCCCGTAGGGCCAGAAATCTTTCCCGAGCAATTCCTGCGCCTGCCTCGCATATTCATAGCTCCAAGGGATCGGGTAGCGTGAGCCAACAAAGAGCGCGCGATCGAGGCTTCGATTCTTCGCTTCCTCAAACGCGGTGAAAAGGCTCATCGCCACCCACGGATTGCGGTCGAGCACTTCTTCGCGAATTGCAATGATGTGCATGATCGGGAAAATGCCCGTCTCGCGCACGTAAGCTTTCTCCACTTCCACAAAATTCTCGAACAGCCGTCGCACATTTCGGTGTCCCTGCAGAAAACAGTTCGGAGGATGTGCAGTAAACGCCGCGTCGATTTCGCCGGAGACGAGCATGTCGCTCAGGTTTTTCTCCGGCATGGGCGTGAGCTTCACTCCGGACGGCAGATCGATCTTCACTTTCTCTGCGCGCCCCGCTTGATTTACGCCGGCCTGAATCCATTCGATTTTGCTGAGAGGAATTCCGTAGACATGCGTGACCAGCGCCCGCGAATAAACCGAAGCGGTTTGCGCCCACTCCGGAATGCCCACACGCTTGCCCGCCAGGTCCTGCGGTTTCTGCACGGGGCCGTCTCGCCGCACATAAATCGATGAATGCCGCGCCATGCGCAGAGGAAACACGGGAATCGCGCTGAACGACGGATCGCCTTGCGAAATCAGCGACGCATACTTGCCGAATGAAAGCTCCGAAATATCGAACTCGCGAAACGCCATCGCGCGAAAATGCGTTTCCTCGATCTGCAGGTGCAGGCAGTTCAGGTCGATGCCCTGCGGCACCACGCGCCCATTAACCAGATCGGCTACGTGGTCGTAATCGCTGATGGCCAGCGTGAGAGGCAAACGGCTCAAATGTCGCTCCTTGTTGATTTAGGCTCACTCACGCGCCACTTTCGCTCGCGAAAGTGTGCGCATTTATCGCACACTTTGCGGCCGCGACGCGCCATTGTACACGATCCGCTACCCAGAAAATCGAGCCGCGAGAGCAGCCGTCCGCGGGTGTATATTCTCGCGTAAGAATCTTGAACATCGAGGCCCGGACGGAGGCAGTATGAGCGAACACGACGCAAGCCGGCGGAAATTTCTGCGCGACGCCGCGGTAGGCGCAGGCACCCTGGCCGGCGCGGGACTCACTCCCAACGCGATCGCGCAAACGCACGACCAAACGAAATCGACGCCGGATTCGAGCGCACGCGCCATGCTTCACATGGGCGGTGAAGGTCGCGGCGCGTTCTTTAACTCCGACGATGCCGCCACGATCGCCGCAATCACAGAGAGAATCATGCCCAGCGCGCCCGGAAAGCCCGGTGCGCGCGATGCGCATGTGCTGAATTACATCGATCTCGCGCTGGCCGGCGCCTATTCCGACATGCAGGATTTCTATCGCCGCGGCCTCGCTTCGCTCGAAACGCATTGCCAGAAGGCGCACAGCCGGTCTTTCGCGAAGCTAACCGCCGCTCAACAGGACGGAGTGCTCGCGGCCCTCGAAGACGGCAAAGCGCCCGAGTTCACCTGGCCCACTTCGCAGGAATTCTTCAACACGCTTCGTATTCACACGATGGAAGGAATGTTTGCCGATCCGCTCTACGGCGGCAATCGCAACTTTGCAGGATGGCGCCTCGTAGGATTTCCCGGCGCCCAGGCGGTGTTCACGCCATCCGACTTGCAGAGCAAACAGGAATTTGCGCGCGAGCCAATCATTGGTCTGCAATCGGAAAGTAAAGCGTCGGCAGGGAAGGCATAGCCCATGGCCACCGAGAAGACCGATGTGGTGATTGTAGGAGTCGGCGCCGCAGGTGGGATTCTGGCCGCTGAGCTGAGCAAATCCGGCATGAAGGTGATCGGCCTCGAGCGCGGCCCGCGCCTGAAGACTGAAGATTTCGCTCCGCACGACGAGCTGCGCTACTTCCAGCGCCAAGATCTGCGCCCCAATCCAAAGCGCCAGCCGATCACGTGGCGACCGAATGCGAACACGCGCGCAGTTCCTTTGCCCATCCTGAACTATGGCAATCAGGCCGGAGGCGGCACCGTTCACTACGGCGCACTTTCGTGGCGCTTCCACGAAGACGATTTTCGCGTGCGCTCGCACACTTCCGAGCGCTACGGAACTTCTGCGATTCCGCACGATTCGTCCGTCATCGATTGGCCGCTCAGCTATGCCGAGCTCGAAACTTTTTACGATCGCGCCGAGTATGAACTGGGTGTCTCCGGCAAAGCGGGAAATTTGCAGGGAAGCAAAATCGATGGCGGTAACGTGTTCGAAGCGTCGCGCCGCCGGGAATATCCGCTACCCGCGCTTCTTCCCGATCAGTCCGGGGTTCTCTTCGAAGCGGGCGCGCGGAAGCTTGGCTATCACCCGTTTTCTTCGCCGCGCGCGATTCTCTCGCGCCCGTATCACCAGCGGCCCGGGTGCAGCTATTGCGGATTTTGCCAGTCGTTCGGGTGCCACATCGGCGCAAAATCGAGCATTCTCGTCACCAAATTGCCCGAAGCGGAAGCCACCGGCAACTTCAAACTGCTCACTAACGTGATGTGCTATCGCGTAAATAGCGACAGCACCGGCCGCGTCACCGGCGTTTCCTACTACGGCCCGGACGGTTCCGACAACGCCATCGAAGCGGAGCTCGTGATTCTCGCGCCGTTCATCTACGACAACACGCGCCTCCTTCTTCTTTCCAAAACCGCCAAGTTCCCGAATGGCTTGGCGAATTCCAGCGGCCATTTGGGGAAGCATCTAATCGCGCACATCACGCCGCGCGTATTTGCCACGTTCGACGATCGCTGCGTGAACGTTTATATGGGCCCGAGCGCGCAGAAGCACAGCCTCGACGATTTCAACGCGGACAATTTCGATCATGGCAAGCTCGGCTTCGTTCGCGGCGCGCAGATTTCCGTTGCGCCCGCCGACCTCGAAGGTGGGCCCATCGGCACTGCCATGGCCATGAATCCGCCGCCCGGAATGCGCCGCTGGGGCGCCGAATATCGCGATTTCCTGGCGAAATATTTCACGCGGTACGCCGCAATCGTAGCGCAGACCGAAAATCTGCCGTATGCGGACCAGACAATCGATCTCGATCCCAATGTGCGCGACGCATGGGGATTGCCGGCACCGCGGCTCACCTACGATTGGCGCCGCCCGAACGAAATGGCCCGCGTCCAGTTCCTGCACTCGAAGCTTGAGGAAATCGGCCACGCCATGGGCGCAACGAAAGTGTGGCGCGGCCCTCTCGGCAACGGCGCGCCCGGCGCTCATCATGAAGGCGGCACGCGCATGGGCAGCGACCCGAAGGATTCCGTGGTGAATCGCTACGGGCAAACGTGGGACATTCCGAATCTTTTTGTAGTGGGCAGCTCGACGCATCCGACGATGAGCGGTTTTAATCCCACGCTCACCATTCAAGCGCTGGCGTATATGAGCGCGGATACCATCGTGAATCGTTACAAGAAAAATCCTGGCCCGTTGGTTTAACGTCTCAGCCTGACTCGGTCTTCTAGACCAAGCGCACATTCCGCTCGACCGTCTTGATAACGTCGTCCATACGCCCGGACAGCACCTGCTTGGCGAGGCTGAGCGTGTAGCTTTTGGCCACGTGAAGCGGCACATGCGCCGGCAACGACAGGGCGTAAGGATCGACAACGGCATCGACGACAACCGGTCCGTCTGTGTACGCGAGAGCTTCTGCGATGGCCTCTTTCACGTCGCCCGGGTCTTCGAGACGGATGCCTTTCGCACCCATCGCCTCCGCCACGCGCGCGAAATTCGGATTCTTGAAATCCACTCCGAAGGGAACGAAGCCCGCTTCCTGCTGCTCAATCTTCACGAAACCGAGCGACTCGTTGTTCAGAATGACGTGCACGACGCGTGCCTTGCGTTCTACGAGGGTGGGCAAATCGCCGAGCTGGAGCATCGTAAAACCGCCGTCGCCGCAGAGCGCAATCGTCTGCCTTCCCGGGTAAGCCAATTGGGCGCCGAAGGCGTTCGGCGCGGCATGGGCCATGGACGCCCAGGAATAAGAGGCGAAGAACCGGCGGTTGGCGCTGCCCTTGATGTGCCGGGCCATCCAAATGCAGGCCGTTCCGGTGTCGGCGAAAAACATGGCGTCGTCAGAAGCCAGCGAGCTCAATGTGCCGGCGAGGAACTCCGGACGAATGGGCTTAATGCCCGGGCCTTTGTCCACGTAGTGATTCAGCAGCTCGTCGAAGTCGCGTGTTTCGGTAACGTGCTTTTCGACGAAGTTCGATTCCTTCTTCTCGACCACCTTTGGCAGCAGGGCTGCAAGCGTTGCCTGCACGTCTCCAATGAGGCTCAGGTCCAGCGCCGTCCTGCGGCCGAGGTGCTTCGGGTTCACGTCAATTTGCACTTTTTTCACGTTGCCGTTCGGCAGAAACTCGGAAAATGGGAAATCTGTGCCGAGCAACAAAAGAACATCGGCATTGTGAATCGCGTTGTACGTTCCGCCGTAGCCAAGCAGGCCGGTCATGCCCGTTGCGTAGGGATTATCGTGTTCGAGCCACTGCTTGCCACGAAACGAGTAACCGACGGGAGCTTTCACCTTGGCAGCGAGAGCCAGGACTTCGTTGCGCGCGTGCCGGCAGCCGTCGCCGCCGAAGAGGGCAACCGTTTTTGCGTCGTTGATCAAGCGTGCAAGCTTGTCTAATTCCGCGTCCGCAGGACGTAAAACGGGCTTGGCAGGAATCGCGACCGTATGCGTTCCGTCCGGCGCCTCGGATGCGGCCACGTCGCCGGGAAGCGAAATCACCGTAGGGCCGCGATCGCCGATGGCTGTTGTGATGGCGGTGTTAATTACTGCACGCGCCTGCTTCGGATTGACAAGGCGCCCGACATAGAGGGCCGCCGCGTCGAAAAACTTGTATGGATTCAGCTCCTCAAGGGCAGCCGTATCGATCAGTTCCGTTTCAACATCGCCCGCCACCGCGATGACCGCTGCTCCCTCCTTGCGCGCGTCCATCAGGCCGTTGAAAAGGTGGGTGACGCCCGGACCCGCCGTGCCGCACACGACAACAGGGTTTCCGGTGAAATAGGCCTCTGCAACCGCGGCAAAGACGCCGTACTCTTCATTGCGCACGTGAACAAACTCGACCTTTCCGTTCCGGCGGAGCGCGTCGATGACCGGATTCAGGGCGTCCCCCACAATTCCATAGCAGCGTTTCACGCCAGCCTTCTCCAGCATTTCCCACAACATATCGGCAACGTTTCGTCCCATGGCACCCCTCTCGTTTCGTCGGCCAAGTCTCTGTGCCGGAATTTCAATTTAGTTCTTGAGTTTGAAAATCAGTGCTGGCTTAGTTGCCCATTCCATTTTGTAGAATGCTGAAAGCGTGGTTGGAGGAATTATTGGTGGACATTTTGAAAAGCCTCCAGCTTTAGCCCGCCATGCGGGCGGAATCACAGGATGGCGTTGTACCGAATGCTTTCCTCCGATAGAAGCGAGAAACTCGGAATCTACTGCGCACATGCCCAGTCTGTCTGTTGGATGCCACGGCCGCGCCGGATGTTTCGTCTGTTCTGTGTGAAGAGAGCGTCGTGTTGTTGAAAACGCGGATCACGCGGTCTTGACGATCATTTCGGATATTTGGAAAGTTGTCTCCGTCCTTGGCAAACGAGTCGCTTTTGACGGAACGGAGCAGGTCGTTTTTTTCGGAGTGTTCCCAAGTGTAGAACGCTTTAAAATCTATTGAAGCTACGACTGTGGGCGTGTAGCTCAGCTGGGAGAGCACCTGCTTTGCAAGACGCAGGGCCAATCACACAAGTGCCGCATCTGGTGTCGCTTACGCGGAAAGCACACGGTGCAACCAATCCCTTAAACTGGACTGTAAGCGGACTGAACGCCAACGTAAATTCCAACTACTGGCCTTCTGGAGACTTCTGCGCGATGATCTTCCTTAACCTGTAGGAAGTACTTCTCCCCCCGGCCTCCTCCTGTTCAATGATTCCTGAGGCGATCAGGTCTTCGATGTCTCGAAGGGCCGTGCGAGACGAAGCTTTCGTCAGTTTCATCCATTTTTCTCTGGTCAGCTTTCCTTCGAACCCACCGAACAGCTTGTTCAGGACCTTTGTCTGCCGATCATTCAGTGAGGCCTTCTTCTGTTTTAAGTCCTTCCAGAAAAGTTCCTTCTCCAGAGCACTGCTTGTGATCTGATTCGATTGCTCAATGGCTCTATCCAGGCATTCGAGAAACCAGGTCAGCCATTCCGTGATATCCAGTGATCCAGCCTGAGTCTTCTCCAGAACCTCGTAATAGCCCTTCCGTTCTTCGAGAATCTGCGAGGACATGCTGTAGAAACGCTGAGCGCTCGCATCCGATCTGGCCAAACACATTTCAGCGATTGCTCTTCCGATTCTTCCGTTACCATCTTCAAAGGGATGAATCGTAACGAACCACAAATGCGCGATTGCGGCCTTCAAGAGCGGGTCTTCCTGCCCGTTGCCATCGAACCACGCGAGAAACCTTCTCATCTCGCTCTCGACACGATCAGCCGCAGGCGCTTCGTAATGAACCTTGTGGCGACCGACTGGCCCCGACACAACTTGCATTGGCCCCTGGCTGTCATCACGCCACGTCCCAACTCGGAATTTGTCGCGTGTCGTGCGAACGCCCGGAAACAGATGCGCGTGCCAGTCAAACAACCGTTCCTTTGTTAGCGGTTTGCTGAATTGTTGCGTCGCGTCCAACATCATTTCAACGACGCCATCGACGGTTCGATCCTTGTGCGCTGTGAGCCCACCGACCTCCAGCCCCAACCGACGAGCGAGGGAAGAGCGCACGTTTACTGGATCAAGCTTCACGCCTTCGATTGCGCTGGATTTGATGGTTTCTTCGGTGAGAACTTTTAAGGTCGCGGTCCATCGGGAAGCGAGGCCATAGCCACGCATCTTCCCGACCAACAATCCCTGACGCAACCGGACTTCGGAGAGCAAAGGGGCAAGCCCCTTTGAATCCCATGCAAATCCGGGCCAACCACGCAGTTCGTGGATATATTTCTTCGCCATATTCTCGCCTCTAATCTCGCCACAATTTTATCATATTCTCGCCATATTCTCGCCATGCAATGACCCTAGCTTCGAAAGATACTTGCGACAGTCAGCGGAGCTGTCACCCGCGGTCAGCAAGAGCGACATCGGCCACCTCGACGAGCAATAGCAAGAGATATTCGCGCGCCGAGCGATTAGAATGGACTTTCGCTTTTTCCAGGGAACGTTGTTATCTAAAAGTCTTGTTTTGGGATTTCCGAAGCTATGAGTGATGAAAGTCTAGCAATCTTTGCATCAGGTGTAACGGTTGAAGAGCAGGCCTTGGCCCTCGGGCGGTTGGTCGCCAATCGACAACTAAACCGCGTCGCAAAAGAACCTTCCTTCGAAGAAGGCATGTTGAGACTTGCCCGAACTGTGGGTAATCCTGAACTTCAGGCAGACCGTTTGATAGCCCTCGCAGCATTGTCACGTATCGGTAGCACCGTTAAGAGTTTGCGAAGTCGGGTGTCCGAACTTCTATCGACGGCTCTCTTAGAACCACTACCATCGCTTCAAACAGTATCTGATCCTGACAGCCGACTTTACATCGTTTCGGCCTGGCGCTATTCGCGGCAATCCTGGTGGAGATCATATCTATCGACCGCCGCTATCGAAGAAGACTCAGCGGAACGAGTCCGTCAGAAATGCCTCGAAGGATTGATCTCACTTTCCACCGATCTGGGTGCCGCAATCGGCGAATTGCGGCGACCGATACCTTCGCTACGATTTCGTACGGAAAAGCCGGGTGATAGTTTGGGTCGGCGTTTGCGTCGAATCCTCACAGCGTTGCGGACAAGTTTTGCGAAGTCCGACACCGAGCCCAGCTCAGAGGCTGGTGTCGAATTGGCGGAAATGCTGAAGAATTGCTTCCGCATTTCTGGAAACCCTACGGAACCGAGAAGTGCCTGACCTCACCTTGAGCGAGAAGTCTTTAATGGTCGCCGTCAAGAACATCGCACGGCGGCTTGGTGACGACATCTCCGAGCAGAAACCCATCCTCGACTCCCGGCTGCCTGACGGTAGCCGCGTCGCAGCCGTGATCCCGCCGTGCAGCATCCACGGCGTGACGCTCACAATTCGAAAGTTCAACGGTCGCCACTTCACGATTGAAGACCTGGTGAAATGCGGAAGCCTTGATGCAACTCTCGTTGAACGGCTGAAAAACTACGTTGAGAGACGGCAGAACATTCTCATTAGCGGCGGAACCGGCACCGGCAAAACGACGCTCTTGAATGCCTTGGGAAAGCTCATTTCAGACGACGACTGGATTCTCCTCATCGAAGACACGTCTGAGATTCAACTCGAAAAGCCAAACCTCGTCCGTTTTGAAGCTCGTCAGGCACAGGCAGGCCTTCCGGCTGTCGCGATCCGCGACTTATTGAAGGCATCACTTCGACATCGGCCCGACCGAATCATTCTCGGTGAGATTCGCGGAGGTGAGGCGTTCGATTTGCTTCAACTCCTCAATACGGGCCACTCAGGAACGCTATCAACCGTCCACGCCAGTTCCGCGCAGCAAGCGATATCGAGATTCACGAGCTGCGTTCTCCAAAGCGGCGTCGAATTGCCCTATCGCGCTATCAAGACCAACATCGGTGACTCGCTCAATGTCATCATTCAGCTCGAACGCCGCCCAGGCATTCGATTCGTGTCCGAAGTTCTTGAAATAAAGGGATACGACGCAGAGAGTGACCGCTACGATCTATCTTCCGTCTTTTCCCCGCAAGTCTAAAACCCGCTCGTTAAGCAAACATTCTCATTTGTATCCGCCGAGCAGAACAAATGGAAACCAAACCACAGTTGCCGTCTGTCGAAGTGGCTGTTACAGTCGCACAAGCGACGCCAGAAAAGCGGACAGGGAGAAAATCCATGTCACGTCGATCTGGTCAGAATGGTTGTATTCAGGAGGATGGTAATTGGTACGTCGTTCGATTCTGGAAGGATGTCGAAGGCCAGGAAAAGAGGCAGCGTGTACGCGAGAAAATCTGCCCCATCTCCGGTCCCGGCAAACTCTCGGCGTCTGGACGGAAACACAAGGCCAAGGAAATAATCGCGGCCAGCGGGGCCGATACCGTGGAGCATTTCGAAAGAGTCGTTCGTTCGAACCACGGCATTACGTTTCGCAAACAGGCCGAGATATGGTTGAAGCAGATGAAGAATCGCAAGCGAAAGCCGGTAGCCCCGTCTACGCTTAACAATTGGGAACGCTGCTTGAGGAACTGGCTCAATCCGAATATCGGTGATATGCCTCTCAGCTCTGTCGGTAATCTCGCATTGAGGAATCTCGGCGAGACGATGGTGAAGGGCGGCTTAGGTGCTTCCGCGATAAGGTCATACGCAACGCGGTCAAGATGGTTGTGGCTTCAGCAGTCAATGAAGAAGGGGACGCGCTCTATCCTCGAACTTGGAATCACGACTTCATCGATCTGCCCGAAGATAGAAATCCGAAGCAACCCATCCTGGCCAGTAGTGTAGTGACCGCCATTGTCGGTGCCCCCAAAGAGAAATATTACCGTGTGTTCTACGCGCTCTGCGCATCTGCGGGGTTGCGATTTGGTGAGGCTCTGGGGATAGACATAAGCAATATTTCCCCGGACTGCACCACAATCAAAATCTGTCAGAAGGCGTGGAGGGGTGAGATTCACGATTATCTGAAGTCCGAAAGCGGTAAGCGTGAGGTCGATCTGCACCCAACGGTAGCGGAGATGCTCAAGGATTTCGTTGGTGAGAGGAAGTCTGGCCTGCTTTTCTGCAATAAGAGGGGCCGACAGCTCGCCCAGTCGAACATCCTGCGCCGATCCCTTCATCCAATCTTAATCAGCCTCGGGCAGCCGAAAACTGGATGTCACGCATTTCGTCGTTTCCGTATCACCTGGCTTCGCAGGAACTTAGTTCCAGACGAACTCATCAGGTTCTGGCATGGCCATGCGGGAAGGACAATGACCGACAG
>Ga0206870_1076_pt1 | contig 26101 bp, 19 predicted proteins | sample Alteio_BWOrgCont_36_FD_152620 | JGI IMG/M metagenome (GOLD analysis project Ga0206870, IMG submission 152620) | Enriched cells from forest soil in Barre Woods Harvard Forest LTER site, Petersham, Massachusetts, United States -... | ecosystem: Environmental > Terrestrial > Soil > Temperate forest >... | reverse complement strand
AAGTACTTTATCTCGGTCATCAAGGTCAATGCTGATTTTGTAAGAAGGGAAAACAGTCTGCATCTCTTCTACCAGGAAAGCGGCATTACGCTTACCCTTTACGGTTGTTTTAAAGATTTCAACGGATTTCATGGCAGTTAAATTTTTATATTCCAAGGATTGATTTTAATTTCTGGTAACCGGTTTTGCTTATAGGTATTTTTACCCCTGATTTCAATATGGCTATATGGCTGTCCTTTTCGTATGGCTCAATACGGGTTATCTGCTGTATCTGTATTATGTACGAACGGTGAACCCTTATAAAATGGGCCTTATCCATCACCTCTTCAAAATAACCCATCGTTTTTTTCTTCAGGTACGAGCCTTCAGTAGTATGAATTTTTACGTAGTCGTCGTCAGCTTCCAGGTATAGCACTTCATGCATTGGCACAATGCGGATTTTAGTTCCCGTTTTAACAACTATGCGGTTATACTGGTCGGGCGGGTGAGCCGCAGTTTCAATCAGCGATTGCAAACCTATTTTCGATTCTTCCTTTTCATAATGGCTCTTCCATTTGGCAATGGCTTTATCAAAACGGTCTTTACTGAAGGGTTTTAGTAAGTAGTCAATGGCGTGTGCCTCGAATGCTTTCATGGCATAATCATCGAAGGCTGTGGTAAATATTACTGCCGGTGGTTTGTCTAGCAACTCCAGCATTTCAAAACCATTTATCTTGGGCATTTGCACATCCAGGAAAATTAAATCGGGCTGGTGTTGGGTAATGGCTTTCACGCCCTCAAAGCCATCTCCGCATTCCTGCATCAACTCAATGTCTTTATGGTGTTGCAGGTATTCCTTCAAAATAGACCTTGCCAGGGGTTCGTCGTCTATAATTACTACTTTAATCATGTTGAGGTATTTTTACGGTGGTGGTAAATAAATTTCCTTCTGCTTTGGTTTCCAGCAAATCTTTACGAGCGTAAAGCAGGTAAAGCCTTCGTTGTATCGATGAGAGTCCGAAGCCCGTACCCTGCCTTGACTGTGATGTTTGCGGGTCAAACGGGTTTTGTATAGAAACAAGTAACTGCCCGTTGTCAAGCTTTGCTGAAATTTTAATGGTTACCACATCGGTAGTGTCATACAATCCGAATTTTATTGCATTCTCTACTAATGGTTGTAACAGCATTTGTGGTACCTGGCTCTTAAGGCTGGCAGGATTGTTTTCTATAACTGTACTTAAACGGTGGCCGAAGCGCACCTTTTCAATGTCTAAATACAGGTTCAGGTAATGCAATTCTTCTTCCAGTGTAACTATTGTTTTTTCATCGTTTTTCAATGTGCCACGTAAAAAGTCAGCCAGTTGCTGAATCATGTGGCGCGCTTCTTCCGGTTTGGTTCCGGTTAATGAACTGATAGAGTTTAAACTATTAAATAAAAAGTGAGGATGCAGTTGCTGGCGCAGTTTATATAACTCTGCATCTTTCGATAATTTTTCGGTGTCTGCTTTTCTTTTTTCATTCTCGCTGCTCTCCTGAAAGGTGAAAATGAGCCAGTTGATTAAAGCCATCCAACCTGTCATTAAAAATGCAATGAAAAACCTTATGGGCAGTGATTTGGTAAGGAAAATCACATAGGTAGGGTCTTTAATTAGGTAAGCCAGCACCCATTTAATTACCCCCGTCCATATAGCAGCTATAAAGAAATTCCAGATAAATATGTAAAAGAACCTGCCACGACCCGGGCGGTAATACTTAAGGATATTCCTTACCGTTAAACCTATTCCCATTAATAAAACTGTACTTACCCCGCTATCTATTGTTGCTGTTTGTAACGAGAACCCGATTTGTGTCAGGGCCCAGGTCTGAAGCGCGGCCCAAACAATCCACATAAAGATTATGAAGATTACAGTTCTTCCGGGTATGATAGCAGGTGCCGTCATGATAGTTTTTAGTAATTAGAAATACTTACACCGGCAAATATAGATGTGCCATCGATTATCAATGTCTTTTCAGGATTTGGTGCGGTTGTGTTTAACCGTTTATCTTCCACGCCTCCAAAAACAGATACCATCTTTATCTGTATGCTCCAATCGGCAGGTATAATTAGCTTTAGCCCCCCGAATATCTGCACAATGTCTAATACAACAGGGCCTTTAATATCGGCTTGGGACAGGTTCAGTTCGCCACCGCCGAAAATGTTTACCATATCACCTCCTTTAAAATCCTTCGACATAATTATTTTATGCACACCACCGAATATGTTAGTAGAATCAACAAAGTCGTCTTGCGTATAGGTTCCGGTACCGGGAGAAGATGGCATAGGTCCGCCATATTTATAATGCATTTTCCATTGATGCTTATTGTTTTTCCAGTATTCTTTATCGCCCCAGCCTCCCCAGTGCCTTCTCCTGGGACGGACAACCATTAACAGGCCTACACCTATTATTATAACCGGCCATACATAATCTGAAATATTCATGTTAGGGAAGAAATTTTCAGATAAGAAAACTCCGCCAACAAGCATCATTATAAGCCAGCCACCCCAACCGCGGAAACCGTGACGCACTCCAATATAAAAGCCAAGCACTATTAAAAACATTGGCCATGTAAATAGCCAGTCTGGGAAGATTACCGTTCCCATACGGTTTAAAAGCCATACTACACCAACGGCCACTATTATTAATCCGCCAAATACCCTACCCGACCGGGGGTGATGTGTATCTTCAACAGCATATTGCGTGTAATCCTGTTTGCTTTCCTTGAATTTATTCTCGTTCGTTTCCATGATTTTGAATTTTATGATACAAATGTATGTGAAGAAACTACCCCTGCGTTAGGGCAATTAGGTACTTGGAAGGGGAAAGTCGGTAAGTGGAGGCAAAAAGTCGGTAAGCAGATGCCTTAGTGCGAGTCGGCTGGCAAGGCAACGTTCTTCTTAAACTTTTGCAGGTATAATAGGGGTATGCAGCAAAGCATAAAGATGCCACAGAATAGGTATACATCGTTATAAGAGAGTAACATTACCTGCTTTGACAAGGTATAGTCTAAGGCCTGGTATGCCATCTGCACAGCTTCTGCATGGGTGTATCCTTTACCCTGAAACTGGCTTACCATCATGGTAAAGCGGGAGTTCGACGCGTCGCTGTAATTGTTTATGTGGCCCACAAGATTGCTGCGGTGCATTGCCAGGCGCATATTTAAAATTACCGTGCTTATAGCTATGCCAAATGAGCCACCCAACTGACGCATCATATTATTCAAGCCTGTGCCTTGCCCCATTTCCTTGCCATGAAGGTCCTGCACAGCTAGTGTGGTAAGCGGAACAAATAGCAGCGACATGCCAAGGCCTCGCACTATGAGGGGCCAGAAAAAGTTTTCGGTACCCGATAGTAAGTTGGAGTTTGCCATTAAATAAGAGAAGAAGAAGAACAGTATCATACCAAAGGTTGACATAATCTGGGCCGGAACACCTCTTTTAAGCATGGTTCCTACAAATGGCATCATACATATAGTGGCTATACCACCGGGGAATAATATTTCACCCGTTTGCAATGCCGAAAAACCGAGCAGGTTCTGGCAGAAAATAGGAAATACGAATACGGAAACATACATGGCAAAGCCCAGCATAAATGAAGTGAACATACCTATGGTGAAACTCCGGTGCCGCATAATTTTAAAATTGACGACAGGAAAATCAATGCTTAGCTCGCGCCATACAAATGCCACAAGGAACAGTATTGACATTATGCATAAAACAGTGATAAAGGTGCTGTGGAACCAATCTTCACGGTCGCCCCGTTCAAGGAATATCTGCAAACTGCCAATTGCTATCAGGAGGAATAGAATCCCCCACCAGTCAATCCGTTCGCCTTTGGCGCTCTTGGGTGTAGGGTTTATAAATGTTATAACCAGGAATACGGCAATTGCACCTACGGGTACGTTTACGTAAAATATCCAGGGCCATGACAGGTGGCTTGTAATGTAGCCGCCAATGGTAGGGCCAACAGTAGGGCCGAATACGGCTCCTAATCCGAACAATGCTGTTGCCATACCCATTTCTTCACGTGGCCATGTTTCTAATAGAATTGCTTGAGCAGGAGATAAAAGCCCGCCACCGGCAAAACCTTGCAGTATGCGGAATATAACCAGCTCGGTAAGGGTATGGGCGTGACCGCAGAAGAATGAGGCGACTACAAATGCTATAATAGAAAATAGGAAGTAATTTTTTCGTCCGAATTTATTTCCCAGCCAGCCCGACATGGGTAATATTATAACGTTTGCAACGGTATAGGAGGTAACAACCCAGCCCACTTCATCAATAGTGGCACCCAGGTTACCCATAATATCGGGCAACGATACGTTTACAATGGTAACGTCAATAAGTTCAAGTAAAGCAGCAAGGATTACCGTAATAGTAATAATCCATTTTCTTGCTCCTTTTTCTGCCATAAATTTTTTGAATCAGTGCACAAAGATACGAATATCTGAACTTTTAGCCGTGCAGGTATCTTAACGTATACCTATTATTAAAAGGGGATGATTTAGTACCTGCTCACTTCAGTCAATTTTTCAATAGAAGCTTTATCAAGTTTTAATTCAACCGATTTAATAAGGTCTTCCATCTGGTTAAGGTTGGTGGCGCTGGCAATGGGTGCTCCTATAGCGGGTTGAGCCATTAACCATGCCAATGATACACGGGCAGGATTGGAATTATATTGTTTAGCTACTTCATCTAATGCAGCCAGTATGCGCATACCGCGTTCGTTCATGTAATTGCCAACTATTCTACTGCCATAGTTTCCGCTTTCAGCATCTTCTTTGGTGCGGTATTTGCCCGTAAGGAAACCTTTTGCCAATCCATAGTAACAAATTACGCTGATGTTTTTTTCAACGCAAAGGGGTTGTAATTCTTTTTCAAAATCTGCCCTATCGTACATATTGTACATAGGCTGCAAGGTTTGATAAGCAGGGAAACCATGTTTCTTGCTTACCTCAAGCGATTGTGCTAATCTCCCAGCCGTAAAGTTCGATGCACCGATGGCCTTTATCTTGCCCTGTTTCATTAACAAATCGTAAGTCTCAAGTGTTTCCTCCATTGGAGTATTAAGGTCATCCTCATGCGATTGGTACAGGTCAATATAATCTGTCTGCAGCCGCTTTAGCGATGCCTCGACTGCCTGCATTATATACTTCTTCGATAAGCCCTTCATGCCATCGCCCATGCCCATTGTATGTCCAACCTTAGTGGCAATAATTACTTTGTCACGTTTGCCTGTTTGTTTTAACCAGTTACCTATTACAGTTTCCGATTCTCCGCCTTTATTACCGGGTACCCAGCGTGAATAAACATCGGCTGTATCAATTAAATTGAGCCCTGCATCGGTAAATGCATCAAGCAGTTTAAATGTCATAGCATCGTCTATGGTCCACCGTATAACATTTGTGCCCAGCGCTAACGGCGCTACCATTATTCCTGATTTTCCCAATTCACGTTTTTCCATACTTTTTTCTTTTCTTGCTCAAATGTACTATTTAGCTATAAATAAAAAATGCAGCCCCTCGAGTAGTTGGGCTGCATTTTCGTGCTTCGGAGCGTGGAATTATCTCATGAATGTTGAATACTCGGGGATGTGATAGAAGTATTCATCATATTTTTTCGATGATTTAAGCTGGTCGAGGTAAAACATGCGTATGCTGCTGTTGTTTTTGCCAAAGGCTCTGCAGAAATAGTAACCTGCTTCTGTTTGTGTCATACGTTTTAAATAACCTTTAGCATTTAAGGTATTATATAAACAAACAATAGGAAGTACGCCGCTCCTTGTTTTTGGAGCAAATGCGAATTTGCCATTGTCGAGTTTTCGTATTAAGCCAAGCCTGCTCAGGTACGAGAATATTTTTTCTCCTGCAATCCTGTTTTTAAATATGTCGTAAAATGAGAGTGTGTATTTATCATTATCAGAAGCTAGTATGTCGCTGGTGTCTTTTAATGGTTTGGCTAAAAAAGACGGGTTCTTAATGTCTGAAGATACATAAGAGGTGTTGGGGGTTAATGCTTTCATAGTGTATTTTTATTCGTTAGTTGAAAAATTAGCGGACAAGAACCCTACAACCAGCATTTTTGCTGATTATCACCCTAACCTGATTACCCTGGCTTACCGGTAGCCGGGGTGAAACCGGCCTATTTTACATATTCCTTACCATCCCCTGGAACAGGAGGTAGCAAAGGAACAACAAAACTACCGCCGCATAGGGCGTGAATCTTGAAAAAATACGTGTTTTCATTTGGTGTGTGTTGAAGTTCATGGTACAAAGCTACCATACACCTAATCTTAACTGGTTAAGCAATTGTTACCAGTAGTTTAAAAAATGCCTATAGTGTTGGCTTAGAGCGGCCTTCCCTCAATGTTTTCAATAGCCTTGCGTATATGAGGGGATATGGTAACGGTTTCATTTTTAGCGAAGTCGTAAAGTACTATTACATCCTGTGCTTCAGCGGCTATTTCGCCTTTTTCATTCAGAATGCGGTGTTGTATACCCATGCTTGTGTTCTTTATGAATTCAACGCGGGCTTCAGTAATAATATTGCCGGGATAAAACAAGGGTTTACGAAACTGGCAGGATGAAGAAACAAGCAATGGACCTATTTTTTTTGTTACATAATCATTGTTAAAACCGGATTTTTCCCAGTAATTAACCCGTGATGCCTGTATAAACTTAAAGAACATAACATTGTTAATATGGCCGAACATATCCAACTCGCTCCAGTCGAGGCGGATGTTGAGTTTTACGGGAAAATGCATTGATGCATGAAGTTCGCTCATAGACTGCAAATATAGGCAAATCAAATTTCTCTTACTGTAATGCGCACATGCGCAGTACGGCCTTTATCATCGGTGCACGATACTTTCACACTGCCTGCATCAGGTGTAAAGAAAAGCGATTCATCGGGTTTCGATTTGCCATAATATTTGTCGTTAACATACCAGTAAATGGTTGTCACATCATTTCCTGCATTACACTTCAGCATAATCTTGTGGCTTTCGTCTTTCATTAAAATGTACTGCATTCCACTTACGGGCGATTGTATGGCAAGCGATTTCTCAGTGTAAACCCTGGTGCATTCAGGATTATGGGGCGGTATTTTTTTATAAGGTATTTTATACAACTCAAAATAAGCAATCATTTCCGGAGGATAGCTGGGGTATAATTTTTCCACGTATCCTGTCTTAGGCATACAATTTCGGCAATACGATATGGTTCCTTTTTCATCGGTATAAACCATTTTCATGTGGTCGCAGGCATCATTAGGTGACACACCGGGAATGTAATAATCGGGTACCTGGTTGGTGCAATAGCTGCTCGGTATCTTACCTGTTTCTGAGCAAACCCATCGAATGCCAAGGTGAGGGGGGAATCGTAGCCAGTTAAAATCGTTGTAAACACTAAGTGTGCTGAATATTTGTGTCATTAGTGGTACTGCACAGCTTGCCCCGCTCAATTCAGGCGATTCACTTGCATTGAAGTTGCCTGTCCATACACCTACGGTATATTTATCTGTATAACCCACACACCAGCCATCGTGGTGGCCGTATGATGTACCTGTTTTCCATGCAATCTTTGGGAAATGTTCGGCGTCATCTAAATTAGCTGGTACATCAGTACGCTCCATTTCAGTTAATATATGGGATATCATAAAAGCCGATTCCTGTGAGAAAAGCTGCACAGGTTTTGTTTCGGGCTGTTCTTTGGTATACCTTAATTGTGAAAATTGTCCTCCGTTGGCGAGAGATACATATAGACCCGTGAGTTCTTTTAATTTAATTCCGCAACCGCCTAATACAAGCGATAAGCCCAGTTTTTTCTGCTGACTCACCAATGAATGGCAACCACCATTTTCTAAAACATTTATGTAGGTGGCAATATCCATATTACTTAACATTTTTACTGCAGGCACATTTAATGAATTGAGCAGTGCATCTTCAACCGTTACCTTGCCCCGAAATATACGGTCGTAGTCTAAGGGCTCGTAACCGCTGAAATTATATGGCACATCATATAGGATTGTTTTGGGTGTGGCTAATCCCTGGTCGAATGCAAGGGCATACAAAAATGGCTTTAGCGCACTGCCGGGTGAACGCAGGGCATCGACACCGTCAACCTGTCCCTGGTGGGCGTCGTCATTAAAGTTTGCGGAGCCAACGTAGGCCATAACTGCATGATCTTTATTTCGCACAATAAGTACAGCAGCATTTGTAATATTATAGAGAGAAAGCTTCTGTACATATTCAGTCAGCACATTTTGCGCTTTCTTCTGCATGTCAAGGTCAATGTTTGTCTGTATATACGACTGCCCTTTATATTTTTCTGCAAGCTCTATGCAGAATTGCGGGGCTATCTTGGGTATCTCTACCCGTTTGGCAAATAAAGGCTCTGAAAGGGCCTGCTGTATTTCCGCATCTTTAAATAGACCTGCTTTACCAAAGCGTTTCAGCCATTTATCACGGCCCGAAATTATTGCTGTGCCATTATTTCCGAACTTATAGTGATTGGGGCTATTAGGAACAATCATTAGTGTGGCTATTTCAGCAGGGCTAAGATATATGGGTAGTTTATGCAGGTAAATCATTGAGGCTGCTTTAATACCCTCAACATTGCCACCATAGGGCAAAAGATTAAAATACATTTCAAGTATTTCCTGCTTAGAATAATGCATTTCCAACTGCAGCGCCCTGAATATTTCTTTGAATTTGTTGAAGAATGTACGTGGCTCGGGATTCAGCATACGCGCTACCTGCATGGTAATGGTCGATGCACCCGATACTACTTTCCTTGCCCTCAGGTCCTGGAAAAACGCACGCATAAGTGCAATTAAGTTTACACCGGGGTGATAATAGAAGTACTTATCTTCTTTATAGATAAATGCTTTTTTAAGGCTTTCGGGTATATCTTCTTTGCGTATTTGTATGCGCCACTTATCATCTCTGCTTAAGAAGGCAGACATAATGGAACCATCGGATGAAAGTACAACGGTAGAGTAGGTGAGGCGGCCTGTATGCAAGGGATAGAGCCAATCTAATACCTTAAGCAATAGCAGGCTACCAAGCAGAAAAATCCCTATTCCTATAAGGATTTTCTTCCGCTTCTCGCGAAGCCAAACCAAAATATTTCTCAAATACTTCATAATAGAAGCAGCACTATCACTCCTTCACATTCACAGTACCACTGCCGCTGTATGAATGATACGAACCATCGTACATGGCATCGGCGCCAACAGGGCCCATTACATATTTGCCTGTGGCAACAACCCTAACCAGGTAGTAAAAGTCCTGCCCTTTAGGTGTAACATTTACGAAGAATGTAATGCGGTCGTCGCGTATATCCATATAGTCAGGCGTTGCTTTGTCTTTTATCCACTGCAGCTCACGTTCAGGGTTAATGCGCGGGTTCTCAATTTCAAAGCAGGCAGGTATTATATCGGTAATAGCCACATTATCAATAGTGCGGTTATCAAGCGATTCAATATGAACCTTCACCACTACTAACTGGTCCTCTTTAAAGTTCAAATCATTCAACTGGTTGCCATTGTTATCATAGAAGCTCTTACGCACTTTCATATAGCTGTCTTCTTCTTTAAACTTATCGCCTGTTGGTATGCCCTGGGTTTCGTAGTAGTAATACACATAGCCCGAGCCATTAGTTTTTATCTCCACCTTTTTGTTCGATATATCCTGGTGAATAATAGTAGTAATCTGGTCAGAGGCAAGGTCTCCTACCTTAACACCGTTAATCAATATCGATGCCGAAGCAGTTGATTTTACAGCATTCTGCGAAAGTTTGCCCAGTGCGATAAGTGCAAAAGCATTTTCCTGTGTCGATAACCATTGGTCCTTCTTCAGTTCATCTGAAATATGTTTCGACAAAATAGGTATCTGCGGATTATCAGGTTGGGCATCTATAAGTGTTGCCAGTGAAATAGATTCATCTCGTATATAAGAAGAGAAACTTCCGCTTAGGGTGCGGACAGCTCGTTCGCCGGCGAATCCTTCAGGCAACATGGCCGAGAAGGCTTTCTTGTCGCCACTCAATGCATAAGCTGCTGCAAGCATATACTTACTATCGAGTGTAAGGAAACTTGGAGATGACTTGATGTAATTCATCAGTGGAATATCAGGATGGCCCGCTAGTGACAATACATATAAAGAGTAAGCCATCTCTTCAGGGTAAACCATTTTCTGATGCATAATGTTATTATCATCGTAGTAATAGTAAACCTCATTCTTCTTGCCGTTGGCCTGCACTTCAATAAACTGTATGAGATTATCTACAACGGTATTATCAACTTCATAGCCGGATTTCTTCGCCTCAATAAGGAAATGCAACCCATAAACAGAACACCACCAGTTTTCGTACGATTCATCCATTCCGGGCCAGTATGCAAGGCCGCCATTATAAAACTGAGCGGAGTAAATTTTCTTAATGGCTTCATTGATAATAAAGCTCGGGTTATAGTGCTGGTTAGTTTCTTTTTGTCCAAGTGCCTTCACCAAGGCAGAGTAATAAAGCACAGGGAAAGCAGTAGAAACGGTTTGCTCCATACATCCGTAAGGGTAGTTAAGCAGGTTGCCGAGGTTCTTACTGAACTGTGCCAAAGGTGACTTGCTTATCATTATATATCCTTTGGTGGGGTCGCTGGCTGCATAGTTGTTGGTCAGGTTTATCTCTTTCGTTTCTCCACCATTTGCCACACCACTTTCAGTTGTTTTTGTCATTGGCATAGGAGGACGAACAGGTATCTCCTCATGGTCGGTATATGACTCGTGATTTGCTTTCACCGTAATATCAACCCCGCCAACATTAATACCTGTAGCATTTAACTGGAAGGTGATATCTTTTTCAGCATGGGCCGGAATTTGTATATCCTGGCTGGCCGGGCCGGAAACTTGTAAGGGGCCTGTAACCACCACCGAAGCGGTAGCATTCATAGTCTTGTTAGTGGTATTATTCAAGCTTACGCTAAGTGTATTCTGGTCGTTAGGGCTCAGGAACCTTGGTAATGATGATGATATAACCACAGGGTCGGCCACAACCATCATTTTGTCCCTGCTGCCAAAGGCGCTTCCTTTGTAGGCCACAGCCATAATGCGCAACGAGCCTGAGAACTCAGGTATATCAATAGTGTAAGAACATTCACCGCTGCCATTGGCTTTCATTGTTCCGCTCCAGTATGATAATATGCGGACACGTTTGCCACCGGTAGGGTTTAAACGCCCTTCCAATCCTTCGTCACCCGCCATGCTCGATGCTGCAAAAAGCTCGGGCAATACACGCGGATAAATGTCATAAGTGCCTACTTCAAGCGCTCGTTTGCTGTAGAAGTAATCATACGGGTCAGGTGTCTGGAAATTGGTAATCTGCAATGTGCCCTCATCAACCGCAGCAATGGTAACCTCTGCACCCGGTTCTGTTTTAACCGATATGGTTTGTTTTCTTCGCGAAGGTGTATTATCAACCGCAGTTATCTGTACATTCAATTTGTTGGCAGGCTCTTCCACTTTAATAGGGACAAAGCCACGCGCTATTGTCAGCGGTAACGAGTTATCGCTCAGCGGACGAATAAGCGATGCGGTTACATAAATGCCGGGCAGGTATTCTTTCTTAATAGGAATATCGAGGCTTGCTGCATGGTCGGTAGTGTGAACAAAATATTTTTCCATCACTTCATTTTGTTCTACGGTAACTACCATATCACCATCAAACGGGCAGGTAAATACCAGGTTCGCATCTTCTCCTGGCTTGTAAGAATCTTTCTTTGATACAATTTTAATATTACCCTCTTTCTGCACCTGGAATGAATTGTATTGTGTATTGCCTGAACCATAAGCGTAGAAGAATTCGGTTACATAGCTTGTGCTGCCCGAGAATGGGGATATGCGTACTTCGTATTCTCCGGATTCTTGTGGTATATATTCGGCCGATGCTCTACCGCCTGCAAACGAAACATCTTTATAAAATACAGTACGGTCAACTTCCTGCGATTGGTAGCGGAAGGTATTATAGTTGTTAGTCAAAACGGTTTCCCATGTATGCCTTATTACCTGCACGTAGGCATGTGCCTGAGAAGAAGGGTTACCGTTCTTATCGGTAGCGGCAAAGCCAAAGTCTAATGGTTTATTGGTTCCTACCCATGAATCGAAATTCTTAATACCATAGAATGTCTTTTGGGTATAAACTTTAAATTCCTGTTCACGGTTCACCGGGCGACCTGTTTCGTCGAACACTGTGATAATGGCTTTACCCGTAAGTAAACCTACGTTAGGCTGGTCAGGTAGGGTATATTCTATTGTTGCCATACCCTTGTCATCGGTTTTGCCATCAGCGCTTTGTTGCTGGAATGATACATTCTGCGGACGCTGTATGTAGAAGTTATAGTCGGAGAAATTCTTCGAATAGAAGGGGGTAAAGTCAAGGTTAAGCGTGGACTGGTAATTTTTATTTGCAGCAGGTGGGCCGAAGAGCTCATTGGCCTGTACAAATATTTTCACGGTGCTGCCAATATCATATTGGATAGCGTCGCTCTGCACATTTACTTTTATGCGTTGCGGCATAAATTCTTCCACCATAAACTGGTACGATTTCAACATTACATCGTTACCGGAATACATAGTAAGACTGTAAGCTCCAGTCATAGCAGCTGTTGGGGTAGTGAACGAAATAGCGCAAGAGCCCTCATCATCAAGTTTGCCTTTTATTTCCTGCAACTGCTTACCATTCGGCATGGTGATTTTGAATTTCACCGGTACATCTTTCAATGTATGCCAGTCGAACGTGCGGACAATGGCATTGATGTTGATTGTATCGCCGGGACGATAGAGGTCACGGTTGCTATAAATAAATGCGTCGTAAGGTACATTGGAAGTAGTTTTGCCGCCCACATCAAATGGCGACATGTTTACAATGTTGTCGGCAAGGTTCATGAATGAGAAGTCGTTGCCATTGGTTGCAATAATAGCGGCTACATCTTTGCCCGGGTATTTCGACCTGTCGTAACTAAATGTAGCTACGCCATCTCCGTCAGTACTGGCGGTATAAATCTCCTGGTTATTATCGCTAACAAAAGTTATTTTAACACCCGACATTTTTGTGGCGTTCAATAATGAATGACAAAACACATTAATATTCTTTTCACCTTTCTTCACAATCATACCAATGTCTGATACTACTAGCAACTTGCTGTCACGTATCCACGGCTTCTTCTCATCCTGAACTTGTATAAGGTAAATGCCTTTACGGCTATTATCGTATTGAATATCGCTGGGAGTGATGTTCAATAAAGAGGTCATGCCCATCATTGGCAGGCTCGACGAGTTCAAAGTCCTGCGGGTAATTACATCACCGAAGGTTGAATCGGGAGAAAAGTCGTATGAATAATGATAGCCACCGTCTTCATCGTCCCCTTCTCCGCCTCCTTCGCCATCGTTGCCATAATATTGATATTGCTGGCCCCTGCGCAGGTAGTGCAGAATGTTATTCTCATAAACTTTGAAAACGGTAAGTTTTACTTTAGGCACACTTATAAGTTGCACGCCAATGTTTTTTCCACCTTGCGATGACAGGTAAATACTGTTTTTATCGGAGAAAGCAATATAAGGCGGAGGGGTTCCGAAATGAATAGCGGTATTATAATCATCTTTCAGTTCAATGCCGAAAATGTTTTTCAGCTTGCCTGAAATGGTCAGGTTATAATCTACCTTATTAGAGAAATCACCCGTAATGGTGAAGCCGTTAGCGGTAGTCGTTATTTTGTATTTCACTTCGGGCTTTATAGTAACAAACTGTTCAATATTCTCACTTATTACCGGCTGGGTAGTTGTAACATTTACATACGACTGGCCATTTTCAAAAACGGGCAGTGCGCTTTCTACCTGGAACTGGTCCTTAGGCGGGATTTGTGAAGTATAATCGATTTCCTTTTCAGTTTCTTTATTGCTTCCTACGCAATGCACTCCCTTGTCTACATGCACAATTAAAGGGCAAGGGTAGCTTTCACCATCAGCAGGTTTAAATAATAATTTCACTTGTTTGCCATCATCAGCCGATACAAGTTCAGCTTGTACGGTTGTTTTATCCTGTGTAAGTTTTAGTTTCTGAAGAATAGCGGAAGGTGATACGGCATAATTGAAATCGAGATTCACGCCCACATACACACCCATGGCGGCATTACCATTCTTAAGCGTCCAGAAGGTTTCAACGTTGTCGAGTTTAAGATAAGGGGTATGAAAAGTGATGGGAGTTTCATCAATGGCTATATTACTTTTAGAATGGATAAGTAGTTTCTTTGTCAGCACTACTTTATATTCTGTGCTGGGTTCAAAAGATTGAAAGGGAGAGAATGTCAACTGATTTTTTCCACTCCACTCAAATATTCCTGCTACAGCAGGACGAATATCTAAATAGCGGGTGCTGTCTGCTTTATATAATAATGAATCCGCCACCAGGTCAGATGATAATGTAAATACCAGCGATTGCTGAGTCTGTACTTCGCCTGAAGGGAAGTTAGTTTCTGTTACATGCAATTTCCCATTGCGGTTGCAATTAGAAAATAGAATAATGCAGCACGCTGCTGAAAGTAGAGCGAGAGATAGGCGTTTCATTTTATAAAGTGTAAGATAAAATTGGAAACCTAAAGATAATATAATTCGCCAATTGGCGGGTATAAAACCTTAGGTTAGTTCCCGGCAGGATTTATAACCGGGGGGCAGGAATCGGATCTACCCCCGAAGAAGTACTTTAGCCCTAACCTGAGCTCCCATGCATGATAGTTAATATCGGTTATGGGTTCGGATGGGCTTGCTACCGTTTGAAGGGAAGGCAGCAAGTCGTGGTTGTAGAAGCCTTCAATGAAGGGCCTCAATGAGCTTCTCCAGGCTATTTCCATACCGGCACCGGCCGAGACTGTAACCTGGAACAGATGGAACTGTCCTATAATATCAGGGTACACTCTGGCACTTCGCATAAACAGGTATTCTATCCTTGGGCCAAGAAGGAGGTAGGGTATAAACTTAGTCTCTTTATATATTATTTTAAGGTAATTGTTGAACTGGAAATAGTTGGTTTTGTTAACTGTATACTGTCCGGCGGGTATGTATAATAACTCCCTGGTACCCATTTGGTTGTATTCCAGCTCAGTTCTCCACCTATAATGCGGATGGTGGAAAAATTCAGCCAATACCGCAGCGTTAAAACTCAGGCGGTAACGCTCTTGTGCCAATGGGCCTTCCGGGTTCCAGATTTGCTCGCCATAGGTTATACCGCCTGCAATACCAATGGCACTGACGAGGGTTTGTTTCTCCCTTGCTTCTGTCCGTCCCGGCGCTTTTTTACCTTTCAGGAATTGGGCACTTGCCGGAATAGCGAGGGTAAATATGACGCCATATATGATAATGAACCTTTTCATTAAATGCTCATTGCTTCTGCTGTGGCAACTATCTTCTTCACTAATCCTTGTAATACTTTGCCCGGTCCTACTTCATAAAACATAGTTGCTCCATCAGCGCTCATGCGTTGTATGGTTTGGGTCCAACGTACAGGTGCTGTTAACTGGGCAATAAGGTTTTTTTTTATAGTGCTTGGGTCCGTTTCGGGCGACGCATTTACATTCTGGTAAATGGGGCAAACAGGCTTATTGAATAGGGTTGATTCTATGGCGGCAGAAAGTTCTACACGTGCCGGCTCCATTAAAGGGGAATGGAATGCACCACCCACGGGTAATATAAGTGCGCGTTTTGCTCCGGCAGCTTTCAGCAACTCACATGCTTTGGTTACTCCCGGAACACTGCCCGATATTACAAGTTGGCCGGGACAGTTATAGTTAGCCGGCACTACTACATCATCTTTTATAGATGCACATATTTCCTCCACTTTATTATCATCTAACCCCAATACAGCTGCCATGGTTGAGGGAGTCGCTTCACAAGCTTTCTGCATAGCCATAGCTCGTTTGTACACTAATGTCAGGCCATCTTCAAAACTTATTGACTTAGCCGCAGTGAGCGCTGAGAATTCACCTAATGAATGCCCTGCAACCATATCGGGGGTAAACTTATCGCCCATTACAGTCGCCATTACAACGGAGTGAAGGAATATAGCAGGCTGGGTGACTTTGGTTTGTTTAAGTTCTTCTTCAGTGCCTTCAAACATTATGTCTGTTATACGGAAGCCTAACACGGAATTTCCTTTTTCAAAAAGTTCTTTAGCTGCAACTGAGCTTTCATACAAATCTTTGCCCATGCCTTTAAACTGTGAGCCTTGTCCCGGAAATATATATGCCTTTTTCATAAACTATAGTTAAGGTTTTGTTGTTGCCAAAGGTATAAAAACAAAGCATTTTATAAAACCTTTTGAGAAAGGAGTAACGAACATTCAGCAGGGCCATCTTGTTAATAAATGTTAAGCCAAAAATTCTTGCCCGTTTTCGCACATAGGGTACGCACCAGCCTGCAATAGTTTTGCTGTAACAAATGGAAAGAGTTATTCGTCATACGACAAAATAACTCCGCAAACTAAATAAAATATGCGCCTTACTTTACTTTCAATATTCTTTCTCTTCCTCTTCAACGCTGCTTTTTCGCAGATTGCAGGGAAGGTTGATGTGAAAGTACTTGACCAGCAACAAAAGCCCCAGGATGGTGTATTTGTGCAATTGGTTAAGGCAAAAGATTCTGTTATGGTGCAATATACAATCACCGAAACTACAGGTGCTGCTGAGTTTACTAATGTGCCAAAGGGAGAGTATATGATATATATATCGCAAACAGGTTTTGAAAATTATTTTTCAAAGGCTTTTGAAATTGATAGCGCGCATTTACCAATTACAATGCCTGATGTTGTATTGCAATCGAAAACATTGAATGCAGTTACAGTAGTAGGAAAAACACCACCTATACAGCACTTTGCCGACAAAACAGTAGTGAATGTTAGCGAAAGTGTGCTTGCAGCCCAGGGAACCGCTTTCGATGTTATTGAACGGTCACCGGGCATTCGCGTCGACCAGAATGATAACATAAGTATGCAGGGCAAACAGAATGTAATGGTAATGATTGATGGACGGATTACCCCTATGTCGGGCAGCGACTTAGCTAACCTGCTTAGGGGTATGCCTGCTGAAGCAATTGAAAAGATAGAGTTTATTACTAATCCATCTGCTAAATACGATGCTAACGGAACGGCAGGAATTATAAATATAATCCTTAAGAAGGATAAACGAATAGGAATGAATGGAACGGTAAACGCAGGCTACAGCCAGGGAATATATGGAAAGACTAACGATGGTTTCGGTTTTAATGACCGTACAAAGAAGTTTAACCTCTTTGGTAGTTACAATTATTCATTCAGGGGCTTCTCAGACCAGATTATACTTAAGAGCAATTTTTATAATGGTTCTGAATTAACAGGAGGTACACAGCAATATGAATTTCTTACAACCCCATCTACTACTAATATGGCCCGGTTGGGCGCTGATTTCTTTGCTTCTGATAAAACCACAATCGGTATTATTCTTGACGGTTCAACCACACAATTCAATCCTACAACCAATACAACGAGCTATTTATATGATAGCGCAAATAATGCACAGTCATATAACATTACAAAGAGTATAAGCCCCAGTACTACCAATAATTATGCTGTTAATCTAAATATGAAACATAAGTTCGATTCTGCCGGCCGTGAATTACTGATTAATGTGGATTATGCTGATTATTCTACAAACGCTTATCAGAATATAACTACAAACTATTACAGCCTGAATAATACTGAAATGTCAAGCCCTTCGTATTTCTACGGAAGTTTACCGGGGATGCTCAATATATATTCCTTTAAAGCAGATTATGACGGGCAATTCGGGAAGAAAGGCTCGCTTGAAGCAGGGGTGAAAAGCAGTTATGTGAAAACAGATAATACCGTAAGCATATATGATGGGCCTACTGATGCTTCGCCATTGGATACAACCCAAAGCAATCATTTCATATATTCTGAAAACATAAATGCAGGGTATATAAGTTATGGCCGTGATATGGGAAAGGCTAGCCTGCAGGCAGGATTGAGGGCGGAACAGACAATTACAAATGGGGACCAGGTTACCACAGGGCAAACCTTCTCTCGGAATTTTACCCAGCTATTCCCCAATATTTCATTAAACGATTCAATTTCAAAGAACAGTCAGTTGGGTTTATCAATAACCCGAAGGATAGACAGGCCCACATACGAACAATTAAACCCATTCAGGATATACGTTAACCCGACATTCTACCTGCAGGGCAATCCTTACTTATTGCCGCAGAACGCTTATTCCTTCCAATTATCAGAAACGTATAAGCAGAACTATTCTATAACATTTACATATACGCATACGGCCAACGCCATTACCACTGTCATTGAGCCACTGGCGGGAATGCCTGATATGGTGCAACAGACAAATGAGAACCTTAGTTCGCTCGACTATTATGGGGTTAATTTATATGCGGTATTCCCCATTACAAAATGGTGGAACACAACCCTAAGCGGCGACGGGTACTACAATCATTATGCGGCAGACCTTGCCAATACTCCCTTATCAACCATGCGTTTCCTGTGGGATATAAGCTCGGTTAATAGTTTCACATTTAATAAGAAATTCTCAGGCGATGCAATATTCTTCTATAATTCCGGATTTGATTTAGGATACCTGTACCTGCAATCGCAATGGTCGCTTTCCGCAGGTATTCAAATGAAGATAATGAATGGCAAAGGTTCGTTAAAACTGAATGTTTCTGATATATTCTGGACAGAGCTTACTAATGCTGTTACAACCTTTTCAGATTTTAACCAGGCGATTTTTGTGAGAAGAGATACCCGTGCTGTAGGATTAGCATTTACATATCACTTCGGGGGCAATTCACAATCATCACTGCGCAGTAAGGGTGGGGCAGAGGATGAGAAGAAGCGCGCTTCAAATGACAAAGGATAGGATTTAGAAAACATAAATAAAACCAATACCATGAGCACAACAGAGATTAAAAACAGGTTCCCGGGGAATATTGACGCCATTCTTTATTTTGAACGCCTGCGTTGGGGAGATAAAATAAAATGCGCCTATTGCGATTCTGATAAAATAAGTAAAAGGCAGGTTGACCATCGTTTTCACTGCAGTGCATGTCATCGTACCTTTTCAGTTACTGCAGGTACATTTTTACATGGCTCAAAAGTATTGCTGAGAGATTGGCTCTATGCCTTTGCAGTAGTAAGCAATCCTGAAGTAAAATTTACCATAAGGCAATTGCAACGCGATATAAGAGTATCGTATACAACTGCATGGTTTATGTACCAGGATATTAAAAAGCTTATGCCTACAGAAGAAGAGAAAAGACACATGCAGGTAAACTTGTTTGAATTCTTATGCCGTAAGGCTATAACTCCCTTGATTAAAGAAGCTGAAGAGGTGCAGCTATCAGAGGCTGTTTAAAGGAAGTGTGCGGGGAGTGTAACCGTAATGTTCGCGGAAAAGGCGGATGAAGGAGCTGGTATTCTCAAAGCCTACTTTCCTGCAAACATCTTCTACTTTGTTCGATTCATTTTGTAATAAAACGCGTGAATGTTCAAGTCTCCTGATTACATGGTATTGGTGAGGTGTAGTATCGAACAATTCTTTAAAGGCCCGTTTAAAATGGTGTGTTGAAAGAAAGGAAATCTTTGCCACTTCTTCAATACTAATGCGTTTTTCAGGGTGAGCATCCATATAATCCTTAGCAATGCTTAACCGGCGATAAAGCTCGGTACGGGTAGAAAGCTTGGCACTGTTAATCTTATCAATTTCAGGTTTAAGGTTTTTATGTACAGCAAGTAACCTTATAAGTAAAGAAGAGTAAACACTTTGCAGGTCATATTCCTTTTTCCAGCTTAAATCCTCGTCCATCAGCTTTCGCAACAATAAAAATGAATTCAGTATTTCTTCATCCATTTCATAGGCCTTTTCAAAAAATGCTATAGGCTGCTCCGCCGCTTTAAAAGGATCGTCCAGTAACTTGTCGTCCTGAGTTACAATGGAGTGGAGAACCTCTGAAACGAAATCTGGCTTAAAAGCCACTAAAAGCATTTCCTGGTTATCGGTTCCTTCGAAAGAAGTTGTATAACGCTGGCCCTGGTTCACTACCAGGTATTTTTTTGCATTTATAACGTGGTCGTGGTTACCTACTTTGTAGAATTGGTCGCCATTCAGTGTGAGGCGTATGGTAAGCCTTGAAACGTGCTCGGCCGTTTCTTCCAGCTTATTCATGCGTATCATCATCGAGCCATTTTCAAGTTTGTGCATGTTGTCGCCCGAGTGCGAACAATAGACATTGCCCATAAGTATTGATTGGGCACTGTTACAATATGGGCAAAGTTTGGTAGTCATTTTCCTATGGCAGGCAATTTCAACCAAAGGTATTTAGATAGAGGTGGGTAGGTATTTAGGGGGTGTTAATTTATGTTAACCTTTTTTGCACTTTAACAATTATTAACAGGATATAAATAAGACGGTAATGGTTATTTAAGCCGGAAACCACTCCTGAGAAGTGCGGTAAACTGTACCTTTAAAGAAAGCTACTTTTTCATTCTTTTGATTAATGATGGTTATATGATAGATACCAATTTTGTTTGATAATTTGGTCTCTTCAGCCGTAGCGGTAATAACATCGCCTTCGTACAATTGTTCAGTATGTGAAATAGATGTTTCAACAGAAACTGCTTTCCTGCCGTGTGAATTCGATGCGAAAGCAAGCGCGCTGTCGGCAAGGGAATATGTGATTCCTCCATGGGCAATTGCAAAACCATTGAGCATTTCTTTACGCACTTTCATCCGTAATACGCAATGGCCTGCCTCTATTGCTAAACGCTCAATACCCAACCACTGACTGAAATAGTCATTGTTGTACATGGTATCAACCACCTTCTTTGCTAATTCTTTTTTATCCATAATATGCTATTCTTAATTTTTCATTCTCATTCTCCATTCTCAACTTTCAATATACGCTCCATCTTTGCCCACATCGTAATATTTTATATTCAGTTCCGCGCATTCTCTTTTCCATTTCTTAACTCTTGCGGGAGTAATGGATGAATCAAATATAAGTGTATCAAAGTTAAACTCATTTTGTAAAGCCTCCATGCCTTTGTTATAAGCCCCTGAAACAATTACACAATGTACATTCAGTTTTGCCGCCATACTATCTGGCATATCATCATTAGTTCGAATGAAGGCATACCTCTTTCCGTTAAACTGCATGAAATTATTATGTACTGCTAAATGGCCGGAGAGCATGGTTGCATTGGTGTCTTTATTTATTGTTAATGTGTCTTTAATTCCATGCTCCCAAAGATTATATTGTACATGGTAGGTAAAGGCAGATGAATCAATTTCACTAAATGGTATAATACATTGTTTACCTGAAATAAAAGCGCAAGCAGGATGTTTTGATACATGATAGACTATAAACATCTGCTGGTTTGAATGGATAATGTCTTTATAAATTCGTATACCCATTAAAATAGTCAGGCAAGAAAAGGAGATGAATATTGCCCTGTACTTCTTGCTGAAGAAGAATATCATCATCCAAATGATGAATAAATAAATGATAAAAGACTCTATTGGCGAAATACTTACACCTCTTGTGACATATAAAGGCAGACTATGTGAACGGATAATTATAAGGTTCATCAACCAGAGGCTTTTCTGAAATATGAACGTGGTGATTGTAGCAATAAAAGGAATGTGTGAGGTTATTAGAAACAAAACTCCTGAATAAATTACGATAGAAAGCAGTGGTACCACGAGTAAATTGGTAATGATAAAGTAATTGGGAAATTGATGGAAGTAAAGCAATGATAATGGAGCTATAGCCACTTGTGCTGAGGCTGAAAGGCAGGTTAATTCCCATGTTTTCTCTATTATGAAATAGCGGGAGGATAGTAAGTTTTTAAGAAAAGGATAGATGATTAGTATTCCTGCTACTGATAAATAGGAAAGCTGGAATCCGGTGTCTGCTAAAGCAAATGGATTTAGAAGAAGTACGAAAAGGGCAGAGGCTGCAAGCGTATTTAATGAATTGGTATATCTGCCAAATTGTTTGCCAACCAGTAAAAAGCTGAACATAATTGTGGCTCTCATTACCGGTGTCGCCATGCCGGTGAATAGAGCATAGAGCCATAACAACAAAAGTAAAAGAATGGTGCGTATTATTTTTCCATGTTTAACCCTATCGAAAAAGGAGAGCAGGAAATTGAGCATGACAAATAAAATTCCTACATGCAGACCTGCCACGCAAATTACATGCACCGCTCCGCTATCGGCAAAATTGTGTACAACATCGGGGGATAGGTCTTCACGGTAACCAAGTAATATGGCTGAGCCAACGGCGGCCTCGTCTCCTTTTACATATTGGTTAATTACACTAATAAGTTTATGTCTGCATTTGTCTGTAAACCTTAACAGCCAGGGAATATCACTACTACCTGTATAAGAGTAGGAATGTTTTGGAACAAAGCCTTCATAAGTAATTCCATGTAGTGCCAGATAGCTTTTGTAGTCGAACTCATCGGGGTTCATAGGTGATTTGACTTCTGAAAGCTGGGTGCGGACAGTCAGCATATCTCCATAACGAACAGTATCTCCAAGGCTATCTTTCATAAAATAGAGCATAATCTTGCCGGTAGTTCTTTCAACTTTACCATGATGTACAATGCCTAATACTTCGGCAACCGTTTTTATGGTTTTATCTTTTTCCTCTGGTTCCGATATTATTGAAACCAGGAATGAGTGCGGTGTATCTTCAAGATGATTGCTTATGTCTGAAACTTTTTGTTCGGGAACATGAAGAAAAGTAAATGAGTAGCCTGTGCAGAATAATAAAGCAGCTAATAATGCCCCGAAAATCCAGCGCTTACTATAATTAATAGTGTATTTACTGTCGTACCATGTATAAAGAAACAGAGCGAGAAAGAGTGTGGAAGTGGCGTATATAAAAGCAAAGTGTCCTGTAAAACATAAAGCAAAACCAATGCCTGTTGCAAAAGGCAGGAGTATACGTACCAGTGGTATTTGCCCGCGTTTAAAATCCATTAGTTAAAACCGGAGAATGGGAGTAAGGTATAATCTATTAGTTGTACATCAAGATAATAGAAATGTAGTATTTGCTGGTAATTATACCCGAGCTGCGACATGTGTATAGCTCCCTCCTGGCAAAGCCCAATACGGTGCCCGTAACCTCTTCCGCTAAGTGTAAATGAATCTCCGTTATCTGTAATGGTGAAATAAGTTGAGTGCAGGTTCCAATCGGTACGTATATCTTTTAAAGGAATAAGGTAACCTTTGTCATATAGAAATACTCTCTTACTATCGGGGATAGAATCCCAATAACCTTGTGAATGGAGATTATCAGTATGCAAGTATTTTTCCTTTTTATCCAAATAGTTTTTCCAATCCGTTGCAGGTATTTTCTTTTCCCATGTAGCAGCAGGTTGATGAGTACAGAATGTGTCTTGCTTGCCACGCAAATAATAAAGGGCAGAGTTCCACACATCTTCTGAATTGAGCGTTTGCCCGCCGCAGTTGGCATGAAACGCCGCAGTAATAAGTTGGTTGTTGTCATCTACCAATACCATGCCTTTGGTAGATTCAACAGCCTGCAAAATATCTGTATTGTGCGTTACTCCCTGGTAAACCTGGCAATGAACCATATCGCAAAGTTCAAAACCATCGCTTATATGGCGAGCAATATCATTCAACGCATAGGTGCGGCATATAATGGCTTGCACTTTATAAAACTCCGCAGGTTTCTTTGGGCCTGCTTCGCAATATACTACACCGGCTACGTAATGCTCAAGGTCCACTATATTTATTAGCTTAAGATTACCATGCTCAGCGGTAAGAGTAAGGTCATCGTCATACAATCTCTTCACACTTTCCGTAGAGGGCTTAGAGAAAAATTGGTTTTTTGTACCGTAGCCTCTGAAACGTAAATGATTGTATTTACCTATTATATGGTCAAGGCTTTTTACCTGCAAAAGAGAATCGTCAACTACCGTAATTTCATAAATACTGGTAGTGCTGCACGAATCCATTCGCTTGCCATCGCATTCGAGTGTGTAGGTGCCTGTCAGCGGAGCAATAATAATATCGGAAAATGTTTTATCGCTGTAAATATGAATGCTGAGGGTAGCAGAATATGCAAAACTTGAGAATGTTAATAGCGATACAAGTAGCCCAAGTTTTTTCATCAGGCAGTTTTCTTTAACGGGGCAATAAGCTGTGCAATAATGTGCGCCGCTTTAGCTGATGCGCCGGGGCCTCCAAGTTTCTCGCGCAATTTTTTATAATCTTCTTTAATGCGGGTAGTATAAGCAGAATCGTTTAGCAGTTTATTTAACTCGGCTGAAAGGTTTTCTACGGTCAAGTCATGCTGAATAAATTCTTTTATCACTTCTCTTTCCATTATAAGGTTTACCAATCCTATAAACTTTAATTTTTTCCCTACCAGGCGTTTGGCAATCTGGTAAGAGATGTTACCTGTAATTCCTTTGGCGCGATAACATAAAGCTTCCGGTACACCCCATAAAGCAGTTTCAAGCGTGGCAGTACCCGAAGTAACCAAAGCAGCTACCGAGTGTTGCAGCAGTTTATATGTCTTATCGTAAACAATGCTTATATTACTCTGAGTCAGGTAATCTACGTACCATTCTCCGTGGGCGGATGGAGCTGCAGCAATAACAAACTGATAGTGTGAATAGCTTTTTGCTACCTCAGCCATAATAGGCAGCATGTTTTGTATTTCCTGCTTGCGGCTGCCGGGTAAAAGGGCCACAATGGGTTTGTCGGGTATATTGTGGGTGCTTATAAAAGCCTCCCTGTCAGGCTTGGCCTCACCTATAACGTCTAATAAAGGGTGCCCGACAAAATCTACGTGATAATCGTACTTATCGTAAAACGCTTTTTCAAATGGCAATATGACGAGCATTTTATCTACTACCTTCTTTATAAGGTTAACCCGCGAAGATTTCCAAGCCCATACCTGGGGCGATACATAATACACAACTTTAAATCCAGCTTCCTTTGCAAATTTTGCAATGCGCAGGTTGAATCCCGGGTAATCAACAAGTATAAGTACATCGGGTTTAAAAGAAACAATGTCTTTTTTGCAAAAATCGATATTACGAAGGATGGTAGGTAAGTGTTTTATCACTTCAGCAAAGCCCATAAAAGCAAGGTCCCGGTAGTGCTTTACCAGTTCAACCCCTTCTTTTTGCATAAGATCGCCACCCCAGCCACGCAGTATGGCTTCGGGGTCTTCTATTTTCAAATGCTTTACAAGATTCGACGCATGCAAGTCACCAGAGGCCTCACCTGATATAATGTAATACCTCATTACGACGAGAATTTCCAGACCATATAAATTACGAATGGGAATATGGCAAGCAGTATGCCGCGCGAAGTACGTTCCCTATGCAGCCATAAAAATATGAAGAAGAGGCAAAGATCGGGTAGCAAACAGATAGTAGATAGAGGAAATCCATAATCACCGCTTTTAATGAGCTTAAAGTACCTCCACATATGCATGCCGTTGTAGCGGAATAGGTAAATTACAAAGTACATAACAACAGGCATTAGGGCACCTATTGCCACACCTATCCACATATTATCGAATTTCAGCTTTTTAAATGCCTCTGACATAGACTACAAAGTTACAATGAAAAATTAATACAATAGAATAACGGGCTGTAGCGTATGGATAGTATTGAAAAATACGCTTTGAGGACTGAATAAATTGAATAGTTATTTAACAATGGTAACCCTTCCCCAGAAAGTGCGTGTTTTTTTCAGCCCATCGTAAGTGGTTATCATATAAACATAGGTGTCTTCCTGCGCTATCTCGCTATTTACTTTACCATTCCAGGGCTGGCTATTATTAGTATAGTAAAGCTTGTTACCCCATCTGTCAAAAATGTACATTGTATAGGAAACCATGCAAGCGCCTTTAGGAGCAAATACATCATTACGGCCATCGCCATTAGGCGAGAATGCGTTAGGTATCCAAATATTACCACATCCTTCTAC
>Ga0206870_1075_pt1 | contig 26266 bp, 11 predicted proteins | sample Alteio_BWOrgCont_36_FD_152620 | JGI IMG/M metagenome (GOLD analysis project Ga0206870, IMG submission 152620) | Enriched cells from forest soil in Barre Woods Harvard Forest LTER site, Petersham, Massachusetts, United States -... | ecosystem: Environmental > Terrestrial > Soil > Temperate forest >... | reverse complement strand
TGATCGGACGAAGTCGCAGGAGCGAAGCTTCCCGTGTGGCCGTGCGGATACCCATACCCTCCTGCCGCAACTTGTTGATGTAGGAGACGAGGATGACGGCAGTCTCCACTGATACCCCGAGCAACGCGAGAAGACCCAGGACGGAGGAAACGCTGAAGGGTGTGTGAGTGAGCTTGAGCGCAATCAGCGCACCCACCGGTTCGGTCATGATTACACCCAGGGCAATGGTGACGGGGAATTTGAAATTTCCATAGAGGGCAAACAGGATCATGAAAATGAGTACTAAGGCAAGCGGGCCAATAAAGAACATCTGCGATCTGGCCTCGAGAAATTGGCTGTATTCACCCCCCCACGCCATCCAATAGCCCTGAGGCAATGTCACGGCCTTCTTGACTGCTGCTTGGCCGTCTCGCACCGCCCGCTCTAAATCACGTCCCTCGATACTGTACTGCACGCCGATATAGCGGGAGTTGTTTTCCCGATAAATAAAGGAAGCACCGTTTCCCTGAGTGATATTGGCAAGCTGGCTAAGTGGGATCTGCTGCCCGTCCGGCGTGCCAACCAATAGATTCCCGATGTCATGCGCGCTGCTTCGGAATTGCGGTTGCATGCGGACGACAAGATCGAATAGCTTCTCTCCTTGAATGACCTGGGTTACAGCCTGACCGCCTACTGCGGCCGAAATCACGGCTTCCACATCTGCAACATTGATCCCGTACCGTGCAATCTTGTCGCGGTCGACATCGATCAGGAGGCTGGGCTGGCCGAGTTCCCGCACAACCGTAAGCTCGGTGAACCCAGGCACATGAGAGAGAGTGTTCTTGATTTGTATCGCTTTGTCCTGCAGGACGTTGAGGTCGTCGCCGTATACTTTGACCGCCAGAGAGCTTTTGAGACCGGTCAGCGCTTCATCCACGGCATCTTCGGCTGGCTGGGTATAGTTGAAAATAATCCCGGGGAAGGCAGTGAGTTTGTTATTGATGGATTCGATAAGCTGCTTTTTCCCGATGATCCCGCCGGTCCACGCTTTGTCTTTGTAGGGTTTCAGACCAACATAGAACTCGCAGTTAAAAAAACCGGTGGGATCGGTGCCATCGTCAGGTCGTCCCAGTTCCGAACCCACCACAGTGACCTGCGGATAAGACATCAGAATGTTGCGTATCTGAGGAGCGATACTGCTGGCCTCCTCGAAGGAAATGGTGTAGGGCATGGTAGCCCGCACCCAAAGCGCTCCTTCATCGAGGTGAGGCATGAACTCGCCTCCGATGAAGGGCACCAGCAGCAGGGTCGCCCCGAATATCAGGCTCGCGACAACGATGGTGACCTTGGGCCGATTGAGCGCCCAGTCCAGGTGAACTGCATATTTCCGCTTCATCCACTCGAAAACGCGATTCTGTTTCTCGCGCACGCCGCCCTTGAACCAGTAGGAGGCGAGCACGGGGATCAGCGTGAGCGTCAGGATAAGCGCGCCAACCAGCGCAAAGGACATTGTTTCGGCCATGGGGTGGAACAGCTTCCCCGAAGGTCCTCTGAGCGCGTAAATGGGCAGATAACCCGCGAGGATGACAGCCACTGAATAGAAGATGGGGCGATCCACATCTTTAGCAGCTGCAAGAATAACTTCGTGCAGATTGTAGTTCTGCCCTTCCCGTAGTGCCAGTTCGCGGTAGATGTTTTCAATCATTACCACGGTGCCATCGATGACAATTCCGAAATCGATTGCTCCGATGGAGAGCAGATTTGCGGCGACATCATGTGCGTGGAGCACGATGAAGGCAAACAAAAGCGAGAGCGGGATGGTGAGGGCAACGATGACCGCCGCGCGGAAGCTGACCAGGAAGAAAACCAGCACGACCAGAACCAGCACCATGCCGCGAAGCAGGTTGGTCCGGACTGTGTTCGTAGTCAGGTCTACCAATTCGCTGCGGTCGTAATAAGGATGAATCTTAACGTCAGGCGGGAGGATCTGGCGGTTCAGTTCCTCAGTTTTTGCTTCGACTCCTTTGAGGACGCTCTGCGTCTGCTCTCCGCGCAGCATGAGGATGACGCCCTCAACCGAATCGTCATTTTTCTGAAAGCCGAATTCGCCCAGGCGCGGTGCATGCCCGATCGTTACATCTCCGATATCGTGCACTCGGATTGGCACGCCTTTGTTGGCGCCAACTACGACGTTGCCAATGTCATCTGTATTTCGAACCAGCCCTATCCCGCGAACATAGTAGAACTGTCCGCCCTGTGAGTAGAATCCGCCGCCGGCATTCGAGTTGTTGGCAGCCAGGGCGATCATGACTTGCGGAACCGTCAGGTGATACCCGTAGATGCGGGCAGGGTCAAGCAGCACCTGATATTGCATCACCGTTCCACCGAACCCGGAGTCGTCAGCTACGCCGTGTACCGAACGATAGACCCGCTCGACCACCCAATCTTCGATGGTTTTCAACTCCTGAGGGGTGCGGTCCGGGCTTTCCAGTACATAGCGATATACAAGGCCGCTGGGGCTGAACAAGGGCGCGATGCTCGGGGTTACGCCTGTTGGCAGCGTGGCTTGGGCGAGGCGTTCAAAAACAATCTGTCGCGCAAAGTAGTCGTTTGTGCTGTCCTCGAAAGTCAGGATGAGATCGGACAGCCCATAGAGCGAGATGGAACGCATCACCACCATATGCGGCACGCCGTTCATCTCGAGTTCAAGGGGGAGCGTGACCAAACGTTCGACTTCTTCAGCGGCATGGTCTGGCCACTGGGTAATGATTTCGACCTGGGGGGGCGCGAGGTCGGGATAGGCGTCCACGGGCATCCGCTGGAACGACAGGATCCCCCCGACCGTAATGAAAGCGGTCAGCATCAGTACCAGGAACTTTTGTCGCAGCGCCGCTTGGACTATTCGGTGGATCATTCAGTTGTGGTGGACCCTATCCTTGCCAGAGTTCTTGAGACGATGTTCAAAGTTTTGCGCAATCCGGTTAACGTTGTAGCGAGTTTGCAAACTGCAAGAACAAGCTGCCATTTCCGATGACCCGGTCGCCTGCTTTCAGTCCACTGGTAATCTCCGTTTGTCCATTTAAGCTTTCCCCGAGAGTCACGGAGCGTCTGCCGAACTGGTGAGGAGAAGCCGCGGCATATACAAAGGGCTGGTTCTCGCTATCACGCAGGACAGCAGCATCCGGAAGCGCAATGGCATTGCTAATATTGCCCGCATTTACGGTAGCCACCACATACATATCTTTCTTCAGCTTCTCGCCTGGATTGTTCGTTTCGATGCGTGCCTGCAGCGTCCGTGTGTTTGGATCCAGCGAAGCCGCGACGTAAGAGATACGCCCGTGGAAGACTTCAGGATAGGTGTCCGTCTGAATTGTGACCGTATCTCCGACACGCACGTAGGGCAAGTCCTTCTGATAGACATTGACCAGCACCCAGACATTGCTGATATCGGAAATCATGAAACATTGGGTAGTGCCCGGCTGAATCAGCTGTCCGGCAGACACATCCTGCTCAACGACCATGCCGCTGATCGGCGCCCTCACGGGAACTTCAAACGAAGGCGGCGCTTTTACAAGTGCGTCCGGATCGGTAATCCCCATGACCTTCAATGCGGCTTGCGCCGATGCCAGATCGCCGCCCGCCTGCACCTCAGCTGATTCCGCTTGCTCCACATTCTGCTCAGCGATAGCGCGATGTTGATACAAGTCCTGTGCTCGGGCATAGGCCTTCTGGGCGAGGGCATACGCATCCTTGGCCTTTAAGTAATTGGTGCGGAGCTGCGAGTAATCCGGACTCGCCACGTACAACATGGGCTCGCTCTCGCGGACCTTTTGGCCTGGAACTACCACAACCCGGCTGACCGGTCCGCTTACCTGTGTAATGACCGGGGTTGTGCGGAAACTGTTGTAAGCCACGGCACCCGTCAGCCGGAGTGACCGAGCCAGCGTTGTGGGTTCAACTGTCAGCACCTGCACATGCGACATCTGGTCCTGCGGAATTGCAAACAGTTCCGGATTGTTTGAGCTTTCTGCTCTGTTCGAGCTAGCGGTATTCGATCCTGGTCCTTGACAGCCCGCTAAAGTCAGCATGAGCGCGGCTACTGCGGCTAATTGCCAAAGACCCCTGTACGTGCTCATGGCAGGCTTCTCGTCCCTACTGCTTCCTTCAACTGTTCCAACGCGGTCATGTAAGAGCCCAGCGCCTGCCGATAGGCCAACTGAATGGACCGGTAGCTGCGCTCGGCGTCGAGAAAATCCAGGAGACTTGCAGCTCCCCGTTTGTAAGCATACTCGCTGATGTCGCGCGAATCCTGCGCCTGCTTGAGGTACCCGGAAGTGTAGAGTTGCAGTACTTCGTCGTTACTTCTCAGCGCCTCATAGGCATCGGCGACATCGGAAAGAACCGTATCGCTAGCCGATTGCTGCTGCTCCTGCGCCTGTGTGAGCGCATAACCGGTACGGGCGATCTCTCCCTGATTGCGGTTGAAGATCGGCAATGGAAAATTCACGAAGAACGAGGCCGTGTTCTCACCAGAGACATGCGTAAAATCGCCTGTGCCAGTTACGTCCACCTTAGCGTTCGCTTTGGCAAGGAGGATTTGGCTCTGCGCGGCTGTTATCCCCAGTTGCGCCGCCCGGAGGTCGGGGCGCTCGCCCAGGGCCTTCATCTGCAGGTCTTCTAGGTTCGCCTTGAGAGGCTGGTATGCCAGATCGCCAATGACATCGTAATTGGCCGGTACCGTGTTGTAGCCAAGGAGCTCACGCAGGCCTACAAGCGCCTGCACTTTCGCAAGACGCGAAGCGGATACGTCGGTCTGAAATTGCAGAAGCTGCAGCTTGATCTTAAGATAATCGCCTTCACCTATGTACCCAGCCTTGAATTCTGCCTCGCCAATATCTACAGTCTGCTGAAAGCTCTGTAGGTCCTGAAGCGCGAACTGAAGAGTTGATTCCGCCAGTAAAGCGCTGACGAACTGTTGGCCTACGTTGAAGGCCAGGATTCGCTCGGCATCGGTGACCTGGGCACGCGTGACGTCTGTTTGATCGCGGGCCGCTTGCAGGCGCCTCTGTCGCTTGTGACCACGTTCGAAGAGATACCCGATTCCAACATCGAACTGCTGAATCTCGTTCAGATTTTCCCCAGAAAAATCCTGAGGATTGAAAACTGGGACGAACTGGGTATCAGCTCCCAAAGTCGGATTGGGGCGCAGATTGGCGGTGATCTCCTGGGCCTGATTCTGAAAAATTAGAGTTCGCGTCGCTTTGATGGAATGGTTGTGCGCCAGCGCCAGATCAATGGCCTGGTCAAGACTGATAAGTGTCGTATTTTGTCCTTCCCCTGTCCCTACTAGCAGCGGGAAAAAAAACGCAGCCGGGGCGAATATCCGAAAGTACCTGGAACGCATAAGGTTGAGATATCCTTCAGCAGAAGGTAAAGGGTTACTCATCAACATGTCCACTGTACAGCGACGGGGCAGATCCGCCATGGGAAACGGTGTTTTCACCTAGTTCGCGAAAGAACTCGTCATCACGCCAATGTGAATCAGACAGTCGGAGATTAGCGTACCGTTTGCGGGCGACATCGGAGTGGTTTAGGCGGAGCGAGCGTTCACCTGAATAGCCGAAGGCGTCGATCATGAAGCGGCGGTTCAGGAGGCCGCTCTCATGCCTGACAAACGCAAATCGAAGCGTGGCACGCCCAACAAAGTGTTGCGTCTGCCCGACCTTGATCGTTCGAAGGCTTCTGCTTTGCAAAGCCTCGGTTCAGGTGCCTTCAAGCGAACCTACGCGTTCGCGATCAACGACTTCATTGCCTGGTACTGCTCCGAACCGCGTTTGGCATTTGGCCGAACCGTCGTTCTTCGATATCGCTATGAACTGGAGGCTCGACGTCTGGCTCCGGCAACCATAAACCTGAGGCTGGCGGCGGTGCGCCGACTCGCTTATGAGGCCTGCGACAACGGTCTGCTGAGTCCCCGATCTCGCGGCCAGCATCCGTCGAGTGAAGGGAGCAAAGAAGCTCGGCGTGCGGTTGGGAAACTGGCTGACATGTGGTCAGGGGCGCAGACTTCTCGATGCACCTGATACCGGAATACAAACGGCAAGAGGGACCATGCAATCCTGGCGCTGCTCTTGGGATGCGGTCTGAGAGCCGAACTAATCGCCCTGAAGCTGAGCCATCGTGCAACGGGACGATCATTGGGCCATTATCGATCTGTATGGCAAGAGTGGTCACATGCGCACAGTCCCACTGCCGAACTGGGTCAAGGCCACTGTGGATGCGTGGCTGGCCGCTGGAGGTAGAGAAGACGGTTTCATCTTTCGCCGCGTAACACATGCTGGTACCGCTTGGGGTTCAGGTATTAGCGAGAAGGCCGTGTGGTGGGTGGTGCGTCAATAGGCCAAGATCGCCTTAATCGAAAAGCTCTCGCCTCATGACCTCCGTCGCACCTGTGCACGGCTTTGTCACTCGACCGGGGGTGAGCTGGAACAGATTCAATTTCTCCTCGGTCATCGATCTGTAGAAACCACGGAATGATACCTGGGGTCGAGGCAGAGAATCCTACATGCAGTCAACGACAAGCTCGGTATCGAACCGGTATCAGCGTAGGCTAAGCGATTTACCGACTTCGGGAGAGTGCTTCCGGTTTGTCCAGTAATTCAAGATCAATGGCAAACGGCAAGAGAGTCGCATGGAATCGTGGCTAACGGCCTGTCGGACGATCTTAATTCTTCGACTTGGTCTGATTCTGTGCGGTTTCGGCGACCTCGTGGAGTGCCCGTGATGACGAGATCGGGACCCTCGATCATAATGAAGTGACCGCTGTGCTCCGCAACCATCTGCTTACCTATTCGACGAATAGTGAAAAGAGTTCTCTCTGTGCTTCGTATACCCTTGTCCGGGCGAAAGAGATTGACTAAGGACAATGAGCGATTTGTCACCAAAGGAGTTCTAGGCAAATTTCTTAGATCGCTGGAGAGGAGTGAAAGTTGAGTATAGGAAACAGGAATAGACGGGAATTCCTTTTGGGGGCGAGCGTCGTTATCGCCAATGCGGCTGCGAGGCCACTCCTGATAAGAGATGCTTCCAAGATTAATCCGGATTTGATAACGGCCGTAGGGGACCGAACCTCAGCGAGAAAGTCTATGGCACAAACCACTCAATCAGATTCGCGGAAAGCCACGGCCCGGGGAAAAATGCGCGGTCTCATGGTAGACGCCGGTCGCGTCCCGGAAACCATCGCCTACTACAGGCGGGTGATTGAGTTCTGCGCGGACTGGGAGCTCAATACACTTCAGTTCCGGCTGGCGGACGACCAGGGGAGTGTGATGCGCTTTGCTTCGGTTCCCGATCTTGTCACACATAGAAATGCATTTACGCCTGAACAATTGAAGAGCCTGGCAGAGTACGGCCAAAGCCACGGTGTCGATCTGATCCCCGAACTGGAATCGTTCGGACACACGGGATACATTACGCGCTCTTCCGCGTACGCTCATTTACTGGACCGGGAAGCGACCGGCTCTTCTGAATTTACGGGCATCATTCCGGTTAATCCGGAGTCGCTGCAATTGTTCGAGAAGTTATATAGAGAAGTTGCCGCGACTTTTCCTTCGATCTATCTTCACGGGGGCTGCGATGAAGTGAACTGGGGCGGATCGATGCTCTCCCGCAAAGCCCTTCAGACGAAGACTCGGGCCCAAATATGGGCAGAATTTCTGAATTCACTCAATCAAATCTCTGCAGGACTAGGAAAGCAATTTATCGTGTGGGGTGACATTGTTCTTCACAAAGAGCCCGAGATTCTCGGCCAATTAAGCAAAAACATCATCGTCATGGATTGGAACTACTCGGACAACAGCTCAGCCAGATTTCGTGAGACCTTTCAGAAAGTCAGTGCCAATGGCTCTCGTGGAATCGGAGCACCCGCCTTGAGTTGTTATAAGTGGGGCGCGCGGGTTGGCACTGAACAGTTGCGGAACATCGACGCCTATGCCGATGCCTACCTCGAAACGAAGGACCCGAACTCGCTGGGAGTTATCCTGACAAACTGGGTACCCAGCCGCTACGTTCAGAATTCGATCTGGGATGGATTCGCGTACGCCGCCGTCGCCTTCAATGATGGAACGGGGACAGCGCAAACCTCGGGATTCCGCAGGTTTGTGGAAAAGCACTATCGAGCGAAGTGGAACGAGGTTTGGGATGAAGTATTCCACATGATTTATGACGCAGCGCCCTATATGAAAGATCGGGAAACAGCGTCCTGGATGGGTCTCCTTTTGCCGGTTCCCTGGAGTAATGATGAGGAGCTTACAGCCTTACTGAAAGATGCATCGCCTTGTCCAAATCCCTTTACACGGATCCGCAGCCTGCTGGTTCAGTTAGAACCGCTTGTGGCGAAGAATCTCTCCGATTTTCAAGCCTTTGGGCTCTGCATAGAGTATCTGGACAGAATGTTTTGGCGTGAGGGGGTTGTCATTGAGCAAGCCGCCAGAAAGCCGCTGGAACGGGAGACCACTGACTTACTGATTCAGAGCATCGCCGAGCGCGATCGGGAGCTTGCAGAGGCGTTGACCAAGGATTGGGACACGGGTCGTTTCCCGGATTCTGCCGCAAAGCTGGAACCTGTCTTTGACCTGCAGCCAAAGGATCAGTTGCTCTTCCAATGGGAGCGGGCGACGGCCTATTCCGCTTCCCTGGCTAGCCATCCGGATCGTTTCTATCAACTTGTCCGGAGGGCGAAACCTATATGAAATACATCGGTGAGAGGTAACAATCAAGGCCGATGCGACACTCGCTCGATAACCCTGCCATTCTCCACCGACCTGACTGGTCACGCAGCCGGTCGCATGACAAGATGTATGAGTTCAAATGGCATAGGAATGAACTTTTTGGACTGGGCAGTTCTCTGCGCATATTTCGCCCTCATGATCGGCATGGGCATGTGGGCGCGGACCAAAATCAAGAATGCCAACGACTACTTTGCCGCCGGTGGCGTCATGCCCTGGTGGCTCTCCGGCATCTCGCATCACATGTCGGGATACAGTTCGGCCGCCTTTGTTGCCTATGCCGCCATTGCCTACACCGCGGGCTTTAGCGTCTACATATGGTGGGCCTGCACTATTGGGCTGGCGATGTTGATTGGCTACCGTATCTTTCCGCCGCGCTGGGCGCGCCTCCGCCAGCGCACCGGCATGATATCTCCACTCGAGTACCTCGTGGTCCGCTACAACCTGCCTACGCAGCAGGTGCTGGCCTGGAGCGGAGCCCTGCTTAAGATCTTCGATATCGGCGCCAAGTGGGCTGCCACCGCTATCCTGCTCAATGTTCTTGCCAAGGTGCCGCCTGTCTACGGTGTGTTGCTCACAGGCAGCGTCACTCTGATATACGCCGTCACCGGTGGCCTGTGGGCAAACGCGCTCACGGACTTCACTCAATTCGGCATTCAGCTTATCGCCGGCTTCGCGATGCTCATCGAGGTGCTATCGCATATTGGCGGCGTCTCTGCTCTGTGGACAGTCTGGCGCCGTCTGCCGCCCTCGCACTCGCACCTCTTTGTCGCTCCGTATACACCACTTTTCGCTGCCGTCTTCCTGCTCATCAACACCCTCTCCTACAACGGCGGCACGTGGAACCTCGCACAGCGCTTCATCGCCACACCTACGGGCAAGGAAGCGCAGAAGGCCGCACTGCTCTCCGCTTCCCTCTTTCTCGTTTGGCCGCTGGTACTGTTTTTTCCGGTGTGGGCCGCGCCACTGCTGCTTCCACATATCGCTGACCCAGCCGAAAGTTATGCACTGATGGCCCGGATTATGCTGCCACGCGGTCTCCTTGGCCTGGTGCTGGGCGGGCTCTTCGCATCCACCATGGCGATGACTTCCTCTGACGCGAACGCCATCTCCGCCGTGGTTGTGCGCGACATTCTCCCCGCGCTGCGCCGCGGCCACCTCCGCATGAGCGGCATCGCGCAACTGCTCGCAGGCCGCATCTGCACCTTCGCCTTCCTTGCGCTCAGTATGGTTATCGCCATCTATGCGAATCGTTTTGGCGGCGTGCTCGGTCTGCTTATTCTCTGGTTCGCTGCGCTTCTCGGCCCGATTGCGATTCCTATGCTACTCGGCATGCTGCTACCGTTTCGCCGCTGCGGTCCTGCCGCCGCGCTCGCCGCATGGAGCGGCGGCGTGCTCACCTTCATGCTCGTCAAGTTTGTCTTCCCTGCGAAGATCGCCCATTGCGCAGGCGACATGGCCCCAGCCATCAGTGTGGGCGGTCCCGTCATCATTGCGCTGATTCTCTACCTCGTGGTCGGACTCTTCACATACGAGTCGAAGCCGGCAGCCAACGCTCTGCTGCAGAGTATCAATCGGGATTTCCCCGCAAACGAGTATCTTGCCGAAGATATTGAGGATCGTCGTGAAATCTCGTAGGAGTTAATCTACTTAGGATCGGCATGTCGACTCTGAAAGAATCCCCACCCAATGCGCTTACCATTCACGTAGCAAAATCCCGCATCGCGATGGGTAAGCATGCCGCCGCGGATATAGCGTGTGAAATCCGCGCCTGTCTGGACAAAAAGCCTGGCGTGCGCATGATCTTTGCCGCCGCACCCAGCCAAAGAGAAATGCTTGCCGCGCTGTCCGAGGAGAAGGATATTGACTGGTCGCTGGTCACCGCATTCCACATGGACGAGTACCTTGGCCTGCCGAGAGACGCACCGCAACGCTTCGCCCTCTGGCTGCGCCACGCGATCTTCGATCATCTCCCCTTCGCGGCGGTGAATCTTCTCGAGCCTGGCGATAATCCGGAGCAGACCGCCGCTGACTACGCCGCGAAGCTCCAGGCCGCACCCATCGATATCGCCTGTTGCGGCATCGGATCCAACGGACATCTCGCCTTTAACGACCCACCCGCTGACTTTGAAGACCCGCTCACCGTCAAGATCGTCGATCTCGACACGCAGTGCCGCCAACAGCAGGTAGATGAAGGATGTTTCGTTACACTCAGCGACGTACCCACCCGCGCGCTCACCATCACCGTGCCTGGGCTTCTCGCTGGCCACGCACTCTTCTGCACGGTGCCAGGCGCCCTCAAGAAAGAGGCGGTGCGCAGCGCACTCCTGGATCCCATCCATCCCATGTGCCCGGCCACGGTGCTTCGCCGGCATCCACACTGCACCTTGTATCTTGATCCCGAATCCGCCAGTGAACTCCCATTCCATAATGTATAGATCGTTGACAGGCCGCGACCCGCGGACCGGAGAGTCGCTTATTGTGCATTGTGCCGATGCGCGCATCGCCGCCATCGAGCAGGGCGCTCCCGACGAAACTATCTGGCTCGCACCCGGCCTGATCGATCTACAGGTGAACGGCTATCGGGGCGACGATCTCAATGCTGACGATCTAACGATCGAAACCGTCCAAAGTCTCGCGCGTCGGATGCTTGCCACCGGTGTCACCACGTTTCTTCCCACGCTCATCACCGCCTCCGAGGAAAAGATTGTCCGCAACCTAAGCATCATCGCAGCCGCGCGCCAGGCAGATTCGCTGCTCATGCACATGATCCCCTGTGTGCATATGGAAGGCCCGCACATCGCTTCCGAGGACGGCCCACGCGGCGCGCATCCCAGCGAGCATGTGCGTCCGCCAGATATCGCTGAGTTCAAGCGCTGGCAGGCTGCTTCCGGCAATCTCGTCGGTATGGTCACGCTCTCGCCGCAATACCCCGGTGCGCCCGAGTACATTCAGGCGCTGTCTGCGCGCGGCATCTATATCTCGCTCGGTCACACGAGCGCGAGTGCGGATCAGATTCACGCAGCCGCCGCTGCCGGTGCACGTCTCTCCACCCATCTAGGCAACGGGGTGGCAAACCTGCTGCCACGCCATCCTAATCTGATCTGGGCGCAGTTGGCAGAGGATCGTCTCACCGCCACCTTTATCGCCGACGGTCATCATCTGCCGGCAGACACGCTCACCGTCATGATCCGCGCCAAGACGGTGCAGCGTGCCATTCTGGTCTCGGATCTCGTGATGCTCGCAGGGCTTTCGCCCGGTGAGTATGTGACGCCGGTCGGCCGCAAGGTTGATCTTCATCCGGATGGCCGCCTCACTGTCGTTGACAGCGGCTATCTTGCTGGTTCAACCGCCACGCTTAAAGACGCAATCGCATACGTCGCCGCCAACACCGGCTTCAGCCTCGGCGAAGCAGTGCACATGGCAACCGCCAACCCCGGTCGCTTCGTAGGCGCACCCGGTGTGATCCGAGTTGGCGCACCCGCAGACCTTATACGGTTTCGCTGGGAGCAAGGCTTCTCCACTCTCGCAATCGAAGACTCGATAGTGCAAGGGCAGAGTTGGCAATGAGAGGGTTCTTGATCGAGAGATATGGCGGGAGGGCGACCAGTTGTTTGGGCACCGCAGAAGATAAGTAGTCCGCCGTAGACGACGAGGAATCGGTGCCATCTCCCGCACAGTTGTCTGAAGCCGAACTTTTAGACACCACGCATGATCACCTCCGGTCTGCCCGTAATCCGGGAGTAAAGCTCTGCATAGTTATCTGTCCGACAAGGCGACTTGTATTTCCACCCTTCGGTCTAATCGATCCGATATGGTCTGCTCCCACGCTCTTTCCGATGACCACGACCTGTGAAACTGGTGAGAAGTCAAGAGTCCCGTCCCCTTTAATCTAATCACTTCGATTGGACGTCGATATGATAACGAGGTGCCTGCAAAACGGGTTATCGGTAATTACGTCTTGCCCTTACGCGGGGAGATTCGCGCCAGTGACCAGAAAATTGCGGCATTCACGCCTTCGTTGAGGTAGCTTTACAAAAACGGGCGTCCGCGGGACCCTCGGCCTTCAGGGCTTGTAGCAAAGAGTGAAGAGGAGCCAGGAACTCCAGTCGTGAGCCGCATGAGGGTGGATGAGCATACAGATTGCTCTGAATCACCGAACACAGTACCGGTACGACAAGGCGGTCTCGCTCGGTCCACAAGTTATACGGTTGCGACCTGCCCCGCATTGTCGAACGCCGATTCTCAGCTATTCGCTAAATGTCACTCCCGCCGAACATCTCCTCAATTGGCAACTCGACGTCCACCACAATCATCTGGCACGTGTCTTTTTTCGGGACAAAACGAATGAGTTCGTAGTTAATGTCGACCTCGTCGTGGAACTGTCTCCTTTCAATCCGTTCGATTTCTTCTTGGAGCCAGGAGTCGAAGCCTACCCCTTCAAATACCCGCAGGAGTTGGCAAAGGATCTCGAGCCCTATCTCTCGGTCGAGCCAGCCGGACATTTCCTTCAAGCGTTTCTTGAGAGCCTTTCGACCGAGGAGCGCGGGACGATCGGTTTTCTGGTTGATTTGAATCGAAAGGTTCGAGATCACGTGGGATACATCACGCGGCTGGATCCGGGTGTTCAAACGTGCGAGCAGACTCTAGAGCAGCGCATGGGGTCCTGCCGCGACTCCGCATGGTTGTTGGTGCAGATCCTCCGGCATCTGGGCATTGCGGCACGCTTCGTCTCGGGATACCTGATTCAGATGGCGGCGGACGAGAACGCGCCGGAAGACCGGAACGGCCTGCAAACCGACTCCGCGGATTTTCATGCCTGGGCAGAGGCGTTTTTACCGGGAGCTGGCTGGATCGGGATGGATCCGACCTCTGGCCTGTTCGCTGGCGAGGGCCACATTCCGCTGGTCTGCACCCCAAGCGTTTCAAAGGCGGCGCCCATCGAGGGTACAACCGAGCCGGCCAATGTGGACTTCGACTACTCCATGTCCATCCGCCGCCTGGACGACGCACCGCGGCCGTCCAGGCCATTCAGCGAGGAAGACTGGGTCAAGGTTCAACAGGTTGCGTACTGCGTGGACGCAGACCTGGAGGTGCAGGACGTACGTCTGACCATGGGCGGCGAACCCACTTTCGTCGGAATCGACGAGCCCGAGAGTCCGCAATGGAACATCGATGCTCACGGACCGATAAAGCGAACCCGCGGTCTGGCTCTCATCCAATGCCTCCGCGAAAAGATGGCATCCGGCGCGATGCTACATTACGGGCAGGGGAAATGGTATCCGGGCGAGGCGCTGCCCCGTTGGGCTCTGAGCTGCTTCTGGCGCGCTGACGGCATCCCGATCTGGGAGAATATCGATCTCATCGGCCAAGAAGATCAGGACTACGGCTTTGGCACGGCCGATGCGCTCGAGTTCATGGAAGCGCTCACGCGCCGCCTTCAGGTAAGCGTCGAAAATGTGCTGCCTGCCTACAACCTTGAAGCCGAATCGTCGGAGCCGGCTGGATATATTTTGCCCATTCGCCGTCGGCAGCCGGGGGGCCGGTTATGTTGGTCGAGCCAGTTGTGGTTCCCTCGGCCGGAGCCTCTGCAGCTCACGCCGGGTGATTCGCCCATAGGCTTTCGCATCGCGACTGAATCGATGCCCTGGGTGGCGCCAGATCAGATTGAGTACGAGCACGAGCCCGCACCGTTTGCTGATCGGGTCAAGCTTCCGTCAGGCCCGGCGCGGCGTCTGGATCTCTTCGAGAAGAAGCCCGCGGCAGATCCGTTGCCCGCGCTCTCAAGCACCGCTGAAACGGCGACAGAGCTGATCCGGCCATCGCTGGGCGTGCAGGCGCGCGATGGCCGCCTGCACGTATTTCTGCCATATGCATCAGAGCTCGCGGACTACCTCGACTTGCTCGCCGCCGTTGAGGACACGTGCCAGCATCTACAGAAGTCTGTGTGGCTGGAGGGTTACGCTCCGCCGTCTGATCCGCGGCTGCGATCATTCAGCGTCACTCCCGATCCGGGCGTTCTCGAAGTGAACCTTCCCCCTGCGAACAATTGGGACGAACTCGAACAGATCAACACAGTCCTCTTCAAGGAAGCGCGCCGTAACCGCTTGGCCGCTGAAAAGTTCGCCTACGACGGCAGTCATATCGCTACCGGCGGCGGTAGCCACATAGTCCTCGGCGGAGCGACAGTGCTGGACAGCCCCTTCCTGCGCCGCCCGGACCTGCTGCGCAGCATGGTGACGTTTTGGCAGAACCATCCGTCGCTGTCTTATCTGTTTTCCGGTATGTATGTGGGGCCGACGAGCCAGTATCCGCGCGTGGACGAGGCGCGCATGGACGCCTTGTACGAGTTGGAGATCGCATTCCGTCAGCTGCCTGCAACCGATTGTCCGCCGTTCATTGTGGATGGATTGTTCCGCAATCTACTCGTCGATATGACGGGAAACTCACATCGCGCCGAGTTCTGCATCGACAAGCTTTATCCGCCGGAGGGTTTGGGGCTGCGCCTTGGCTTGCTCGAATTGCGCGCCTTCGAAATGGCTCCGCATGTCAGAATGGGACTGGTTGAGATGTTGCTCATTCGAGCTCTGCTCTGCATGTTCTGGAGACGGCCATACGAAGGCGGCCTGGTCCGTTGGGGCACGGCGCTCCATGACCGATTCATGCTGCCGCATTTTGTCCGCCGTGACTTTTCGGATGTGCTCGACCAGCTGCGCCAGTTCGGCTACAACTTCGAGGACAAATGGTTTGCTTCGCACCAGGAGTTTCGCTTTCCGAAGATCGGGTCGATCGGAGCAGAGGGAGTCGAAGTCGAGCTGCGACAGGCCCTCGAGCCCTGGAATGTGCTTGCGGAGGACACGACATCCGGCCGAACGGTTCGCACCGTTGACTCGTCGCTGGAGCGGATGCAGGTGAAGGTGTCCGGGTTCACTACCGAATCCCGCTACGTGGTTGCGTGCAATGGGCGCATGGTGCCGCTACATCCCACGGGTGAGCCCGCCAAACCCGGAGAGGCCGTAGCGGGCATACGGTATCGCGCCCGAAGGCTGTCGGCGGGGTTACACCCTACAATTCCCGTGCACACGCCCCTTGTCTTCGACATTATCGACCGCTGGAAAGAGGGTTCCATTGCCCGATGTACCTACCATGCGCGGCCACCAGACGGTCACGCATACACAACGCGGCCCGTCAGCGCCACGGACGCCGAAGACCGCCGTCAGAAACGCTTTGAGAAGTCGAACCATCATCCCGCCAAGATGACGGTGCCGGAGGAAGAGTCCAACCCGATCTTTCCTATGACGCTGGACCTGCGGGTGCCTGCGCCCGGGCAAAAGGCCCCAGTCGAGAAGCCGGGGCTTTTCCCATGACGGTGGATCTTTATCAAAATCCGCTCCGCTTTGGAGCCGCCTTTGACGAATTGTCGGCCGATGGCGTGACTCCCCGGCCGCACTGGAAACACCTGATGGATTCGCTTCGGACAATCGGTCCGGAAGAACTGGGACAGCGCTGGGAACGGGCCGAGCGCCGCATTCGCGAAAACGGGATCACGTACAACATCTACAGCGATCCGCTCGGCGCCAATCGGCCCTGGAGAATCGATATCGTTCCGCTGCTGATTCCAGCGGACGAGTGGCGCTACATCGAAGCCGGCATCATCCAACGCGCCCAGTTGCTGAGCCTGGTTCTAGAGGATCTCTACGGGTCGCAGCAGTTGCTGACGCAAGGCCGCTTTCCCGCTGCGCTTCTCTACGCCAACCCCGCATTCCTTCGGCCGCTGGTGGGCGTGCCTGTTCCCGCGCACAGTTATCTGCACATGCTGGCTGTCGATCTTGCGCGTTCCCGGGACGGTCAGTGGTGGGTGCTGGCGGATCGCACGCAGGCGCCTTCAGGCAGCGGCTATGCACTGGAGAACCGCACAATCGTCTCCGATGTCCTTCCGGATCTTTTCCGTGCCTCAAACGTGCCGCGCCTCGCGCCATTCTTTCGCGCGCAACGCGAAGCGCTCACCGGCCTGGCAGAGCGTGTCCATCCGCGAATCGTGCTGTTGACCCCGGGCCCGTACAACGAAACCTACTTCGAACACTCATATCTTGCGAAATACCTCGGGTTCACCCTGGTTGAAGGAGCGGACCTGACGGTGCGTGATCGCTGCGTGTATCTGAAGACCGTCGACGGGCTGGAACAGGTCGATGTCATTATGCGCCGCGTGGACGATAGCTTTTGCGATCCTCTCGAACTGCGGGGTGAATCGCTTCTGGGCGTGCCCGGCCTTGTCGACGCTATCGTTGCCGGAAACGTGAAGATTGCAAACGCTTTGGGAAGCGGCTTGATTGAGACCGCTGCGATCATGCCCTTTCTTCCGGGCCTCTCCACGCATCTTCTTGGCGAGAAGCTCAAACTTCCTTCCGTTGCGACTTGGTGGTGCGGGCAGACGTACGCACTCGATTGGGTGCTCGACCATCTTGACTCCGTAGTGGTGAAACCGGCGTTTCCCTCCCGCGGCATGGAGCCGGTGTTCGGGGCCGAACTGCCGCAAACAGAAAAGAGCAAGTTTGCCGAGCAATTGCGAGCCCGGCCCCATGAGTATGTGGCGCAGGAGCAGATCGCATTGTCCACAGCGCCGGTGTGGGACAACGGATGCCTGAACTCGCGCAGCGTCGTGCTCCGCACCTACGTACTGAATACTGGCAGCGGGTGGATCGCGATTCCAGGCGGTTTGGTGCGTGTCGCCGAAGCTGAAGGATCGGTCGTCTCGATGCAGCGAGGCGGCCACAGTAAGGACGCATGGGTACTCTGGGATGGCCCCGTGGATACGTTCAGTATGCTGCATCCGCGCAATGAACCGGTGGAGTTGCGCCGTGTCCCGCGGGTTGTGCCTAGCAGCGTGGCCGACAATGTTTTCTGGTTGGGCCGATATGCCGAGCGAGCGGAGAATATCGCCCGGATACTGCGCACAATGATTCCTCGCGTAAGGCGCGCGGAAAGTGCAGAACTGGCGTGCCTGCTTCGCCTGCACGGTTGCCTTGAGTCGCGGCACAGCAAGTTGCCAAAGTCTAAGGACAGGCATCCGACTTCCCTTGAACTCGAGCAGGAAATGATCTCGATGTTGACCGATACCAAGCGGCCGGACAGTCTGGTCTGCACGTTGGCCGAGGTATCTCGTGTTGGTGGCCATGTCCGAGAGCGATTGTCGGCCGATATGATGTACCTCATCAGTCGGCTTCGAGACTCGATTCTGATCGAGCATGGCACACAGTTTCTTGAATATCCGACGATGCTTACCGCTTGCCTGGAATTGCTTTCCGCATTTTCAGGGATGGAGCGCGAAAACATAAATCGCGGATTGGGATGGCTATTCCTGAGCATCGGGCGGCGTTTGGAGCGCGCGATCTATCTGACCCGGCAATTGCGCGAGATCACTACGCCGCTCTTAGAGGAGGACTGGTCGCTTTTGGAATGCCTGCTCGAGGTCGCGGACAGTTCTATGACCTACCGCACACGGTACTACACGACTCTGCAGCCTTTAGCCGTGCTGGATGTGCTCATGGCGGATGAAACAAATCCCCGGTCCCTTGACTTCCAACTGAGCCACCTTGCGGAACTCTATCAAAAGCTTCCCCGGCACCTGCCGGGTGACTTGCAAGCGATGGGGGACGTCCTGACGGTGTTACGTAGTTTCGATCTGCGGGAGTTGAAATATCCGTTACCAGGCGCAGAGAGTTTGGCGAATGGATCCGCAGGGCTGTCCCGCCTTGAGCGGTTCCTCAGAGACCTGGAGCGATTGTTACCTTCGTGGTCGAATAACTTATCGAGCAGGTACTTCAGCCACGCTCGCACTTTGCCGATCACCATAGGCCAATGATTTACAGAATCGTTCACCGAACTACGTATAAATACAAATTTCCTGTCTCGGTCGGAAACCACGTGGCATGTCTGACGCCACGGTCTCTGCCGACCCATCAGTTGGCGTGGAGTGAACTGCGCATCCAACCGCAGCCGGCAACGCGCACCGAGCGGATGGATTACTTTGGGAATCTTCTCTGCTTTTTTACCGTGCAGGAGCCCCACAAGGAATTGGTGGTGGAGGCGCATAGCGAAGTGACAATGAATGGGAATGCGACACCCTGGCCGCAACAGTCGCTCGCTTGGGAAGAGGCTGCCCGATCGCTGCCCAACGATCAAAGCCCCGCGGGGCTAGAGGCCTACCAGTTTGGATTTGAGTCACCACGCATCCGGGTACGGCCGGAGTTTGCGTCTTATGCACTGCAGTCATTTACACCCGGCCGGCCGATGCCAGAAGCGCTACTGGATCTGACCGCACGCATACACAAGGACTTTCGATTCGATTCAAAAGTGACCAACGTGCGGACGCCGACCGAAGAGGTTTTTCGGAAGCGGCGGGGCGTTTGCCAAGATTTCGCGCACCTGCAAATCGCCTGTCTCCGCTCAGTGAATATCGCGGCTCGTTACGTAAGCGGCTACCTTCGTACCTATCCGCCTCCTGGGCAATCAAGGCTGGTGGGAGCGGATGCATCCCACGCCTGGGTATCCGCTTATTGTCCGGGATTCGGCTGGCTGGATATGGATCCCACCAACAACATTGTCCCCTCGAACGGCCACGTGGTGCTCGCCTGGGGTCGGGATTACGGCGACGTAAGCCCTCTGCGCGGTTTAATTCTGGGCGGCGGAGACCACACGCTGAAGGTCGCCGTTGACATGGAGCCGCTCGATTCCTAGTTTTTCACAGGCCCATTCTCGGACCGCAGCTCAGTGGATTTCTCAAAGCAGCCAAAATGCCGACTGTTGAAGGCTGTTAGCGACGGCTTGTATTTGTTTTCGGGCCACGGCTCCGCAACCCGCTCTTGCCCCTTTCGCATCTAAAACTTATAAATGAAAGCCCTGAAATTTGCAGTATGCCTTCTCGCCATATCTTTTTTGTCGTCAGCTCTTCGGGGTGATGACAAAGCACGCTTCGATCTGGCGGGGCCTACGATCGACATCCGTGTGACGCGAGGACTTTCGACGCTCCCCATCGCCCAGGTTCCTAACCTTCAGCCAGGCGACAAGATATGGATCAAGGCTGACCTTCCGTCGAGCCAGTCGAATCATCTGATACTGATCGTTGCCTTTCTTCGCGGCACGACAAATGAGCCTCCCGACAACTGGTTCACCGAGATCGATACCTGGAACAAGAAAACGGCCGAGGGGACAACCGTCACTGTTCCGAACGAAGCTGAGGAGGCCCTGCTTTTTGTCGCGCCTGAGACCGGCGGCGATTTCAAGACGCTTCGATCCGCCGTCAAGGGTAAACCGGGCCTGTTCATTCGCGCCGATGCCGATCTTATTGAAGCATCTTTCGAGCAGCAGCGCATCGAACGCTACCTCGCGGCTATGAAAACGGTTCCGCAAGACGACCCGAAGGCCATTCAGGAACACTCTGCGAAGCTGGCTGCCACGCTCGCCCTAAAGCCGAACACCGACTGCTTCAAGCAGCCCGTAGATCAACAGGTTATCTGCCTGACACAGTCCAGCGCCCCCTTTCTCCTTGATGACGGACATGGACAAAGCATTGCCGAAGCCATATCTACCGGTCCATCGTCTGACTTTATCAATGCTGCTTCCTACACACAGCCTGTCGGGGCGGGCCTTTACTCAGCGTATGTCGGCGCGGTTGTTGATCTCGTTCACCTCGTCGGCATGCTGCGCACAGCGGAGTACCAATACATTCCCGGGCTCAGCTTCCCGCAGGGCTCTTCGCTCAGTCTGAGGCTCAACGCGCCGCCCTCCTTCCACAAACCCGAATCGGTCATTGTCATCGGTCTGCCGGCCATTCAGAAGGCCAAGCTGCCGCCGCTTCATCCACACAATCCCAACCAGGTCGTGTGTCTGTTGCAACCGAAGATGACTATTCCTCTGGAAGGCGCGCCACTTGTTTTTTCGAGTAGCTTCGCGCACGGTCTGGTTCTGCACCTCAACCGAACCGGTGCGCCTACGGATATACCGCTGGCGCCTGACGCGTTCGAAGGCGGACTCGTCGTGGCAAAGGAAGAAGGGAAGCGTGATCCGTTGCCCGATCCGAAGCCTCAAGGCAACAACCCGCCACCGGAGACGCCTGACGTCAAGATCGGCGCGACGACCGATTTGACGATTACCGGGACTGTCCGTGGCTATTGGGGCTTCGATTCCTTCGAAGGACCCACCATCGCGGTCCAGCAGGTCAAAGGCAAGGATTGGAAGATCGTGGACAGCGCCCAGCTGCTCGTCGGGCAGGATAATCACCTCACACTCAAGGGTGACGGCAGCGCATGCGTCGAGCACATTTCCCTGGCAAGCGAAAACGCGAAAGATGTAGACGTCGCCTTCAAGCCTGCCGCGGGCAAGGATGGGAAAGACACACTGGCTTTGGACGTTTCGCTCAAAACCGTTCAACCCGGCGGTTATTCGCTTGCTATCCAACAGTATGGGGAGCCGGATAGAGACCGGGTCCCGCTCACGGCGTACACAGCCGGCATTCACCTCGATGCCATCACGATCCACGGCGGCGACAAGATAGCCGTGCTCACTGGCGAGGGCCTCAAGGATGTGGTCTCTGTCGAGATCGATAAACAGACCTTCACTCCCAGCGGCGAAGGCGACGACGACAAGGCGATGCACTTTCAGGCTGACACTGGTGTCTCACCCGACGACGGCTCCAGCGCGACGGCGAAGCTCAAAGACGGCCGCACGATGCCTGTTAAGATCTCCGCCAAAGCTGCACGCCCGGAACTGAAGTTACTTTCGTCAAAGGCCACGTCCGCTCAGAAGGATGGCACGTTGCCCGTCAGCTTTGGCACCAAGGACGACATCCTGCTCGAGGGTAAGCTCACCTTCGTTGTGCAGACGAAGGACGCCTTTTCCCGCACACAGACGATCGAGGTCGCTACCGTCGATGGCTCAGTCCACACCACGCTTTCACTTGCAACGAATGACCTCGTGCTCCAGGATGACCGTACGGCCGTTGCCACTTTGGATCCCTTGAAAGCGTTCGGTCCATCGGCATTTGGCAAATTGCAGATGCGTCCGGTCGCAGCAGACGGCACGTCGGGGAACTGGACGCCACTTGGCACTCTCGTTCGCGCGCCGCAGATCACAGCGATCCACTGCACTGCCGCGGACACTCCTAACTGCACTGTCGAAGGCAGTAGCTTGTTCCTCGTGCAGTCCTTCGCCGCGACCAAAAATTTTGACAATCCGACCGATGTACCTACTGGCTTCAACGAAAGTAACTTTACCGTGCCGACGCCGGCCGATGGAGCGACGCTGTACCTCAAGTTGCGCGATGATCCCAGCGCGGTCGCCGCTGTAACGCTGCCCGCACCCCTTCAAAAACCGACATCGCCTGGCGCATCAACTTCTCCGACTGACACACCAGCATCTGTGGCAGCACCCTCGATCCAGGACACAACAACGGCACCCACACCTAAGACTGCCCCAGCGCCAAAGGCTGATCCATCGTCGACACCTTCACCAACATCTGGGCCGCCTCAAGGTCAGAATTAGCGCAGGGGCTAGGCGAAACATTGACCCAATGCAAAGGGCAACGGACTGGCACTCCGTGCCTGGCGATTCGTCGACGAGATTCCGCCGGATGGCGGCTTCGGTAACGAGAAATATGTTTCGTCACGAAACTCGTGGCTTGTCGGCGAACAGGAAGTAAAGCTATTGCCCGCTCAATTTCCGTATTGTCCGTGATCCTTCTCGATTCCGGAGAATTAGAAATTCGATCGTCCCGGGGTGTTCGATGAGGAACTCGTTTTTAGCGGCAACTTACTCGTCTGATGAATTAAGCTGAAATACCGTTGTCCGCGAAGTACAGGAACCAGTTGTCCGAGAAGCGGACTACACGTCCACGTGGAGCAAGCGAGGTCGTTGGCGAGTCAAGTTGGCGATTCTTCGCCAACCAGCTCGCCGCTGAGGAATTTACCGGCAACCGCCGTTTTGCCGGCAGGTCGGTTCACCGTTAACCGGAAGGCTGGGTTGGCACGAAATTTGCGGCCGATGCCGACGCCCTACGGCTTCAAGGGTGTAGGCCACGTCGACGTCGCGCGTCTTCAGATAAACGTAGCCTGTTCCAGGATTTGCGGCTCTAAAGACAATTGTCTCAATAGCATGATTAGCAGGAAGCCTTCTGATGGGGTGGACTGTCATGTCATCTTTCTTGGGCAACGCCGGTGCAAGTCTCAGCGATGGACTCGGCATCGCGATCGCCTAAGAGCAGCACCGTGACGCGTGCAAATCAGCACAATTCACCTTCTGAATTCGTTGCTTCGAAAGCACTATCGGATAGGGGATAGGCGGTCTTCGTCATTGAGGAGAAGCTCTCTATCCGGGTAATCTGTGCATCGGAAACAGTGCCGAGCGGCAAAGAGGCTCCCGGTCATCTCGCGGAACTTGGAAATACCAGCCTCCACCGCCGAGGATGGCGGCGCAGAGATAGTGATTGAACGGCAGACGCCCGCAGCGACCTCAAACGGCGACTGAATGGTGCCTGCGAACGAAGGGCAGCTATGGCAGATATTCCAGTCCACATCACGGCTCAACGCTATGTAGCCACCAGGTAAAGCATCAGTTCGCGCCGGAGTAATTCTGACATCCCTTCGAGGTCGGCGGAGGGAGCGGTTCGTTCTTGCGAAGACTTCGACAGCCAAGGCTGCAGCGGACTATCGTTGACGCGCGTTCAGCTTGTCGAGTGCGCGCTTCAACGCTTCGAGTTTTTGCCCCGCTTCGCCGAGCTGGCCTTGCGCAGTCAGACGCTGGTAATCGGCAAGGTCTTTGGCGGCTTCCGCAATGAGTGCGTTGCGATCCCCTTCGGCGCCGGGCGCGACAGCGGATACCGGGGCGGGTCGAGCCGGCTCGGTGGCGCTCAGCGACGATGCCGCTCCGCCAAAAAGGGACGCCAGCGCCGCCTCGAAGGTTGGTCCATATGCGAGCCGGTCTTGAAGCGCGAGCACGACCAGCCGCAGCTCCGGCATCGGGCTCCGCTCAGCCTGAAGGTAAATGGGCTCAGCATACAGCAACGCGCGCCCGCACGGAATCACCAGCAGTGTCCCGCGCCGCACGTGCGAGCCTTGCTGGTTCCACAACGTCAATTGCCCTGAAAGCTGTGCGTTTTGATCAATTCTCGCCTCGATCTGCAGGGGTCCGTCAACCAACCTGGTTTTGGGAAAGTCATAGACCACGGATGTGCCATAGTGCGCGCCGTCGCTGCGGCCGGCTATCCAGCCAATCAGGTTGTTCCGGTTCGCTGGCGTAAACGGCAGAATCTCTACGAACTCCATACCGCCTTCGCCCGGCAGTCTCATCAGCACGAAGTTCGGCTCCATCGCCTGCGCGGTTTGCTCGCCTCCTTCGGTCATGCCCACTTCGCTCGCGACCGTCCACAGATCCTCGCGGTTGTAGAACACTTCCGGATCTGTCATGTGATATAGGCCGTATACTTCCGCCTGCAGTTTGAGCAATAACTCGGGGTAGCGCACGTGTTTCCGGAGACCGGCCGGCATCGCAGACGCATTCCTGAACAGGCCGGGAAAAATACGGCGGTAGGCGCCGAGAATCGGATCATCGGTGTCAAACACGTAAAAGGTTGTCGTTCCATCGTAGGCGTCGATCACCACCTTGACGCTGTTCCGCATGTAGTTGATCGGATTCTCGCCGAGACGGTAATGGCGCGAATACGGATAGCTGTCTGAAACTGTGAAGGCATCCATAACCCACGACAGCCGGCCATCTTCACCGACCACGATGTACGGATCCGGATCGCAAGTGAGGAACGGCGCCAAGGCCGACACGCGATCACGCACGTTGCGCCGCATCAGCAACCGGCTCTCCGCGTTTATGTCGTCGCTAAAAGGCAATTTTCCGATATCGCCGCGGTCGAACGCGAGGAGGATGCGGCGGAGGAAGCCGCCAAGGACGATACCGCCGTTACCCTCGTAGGACGTGAAACTGTTGGTCTGGCCTTGCGGGTAGTTGAACTCTTTTTGCCGGGTCTTGACGTACACGTCGGTATTAGTCAGCTCGCCGAAATAGATTTCCGGGCGAGTCACCGTGAGACCGGGCACCGTGCTCTGGACAGGCATGTTGCTCAGCATTAGCTTCGGCAGCCCTTCTGAAGTGAAGCTGTTTACGGAGTTCATCGTAATACCGTAGCCGTGGGTGTAAATCAGTTTCTCGTTGATCCAGTTCCTGCTGCTCTCCGGCAGCTTGTCGACGTTTAGTTCGCGCGTGGCAAGCATCACCTCGCGCATACTGCCGTTGATTTCATAGCGATCGATGTCGATGTCCGGAAAGTCATAATAGGTGCGGATCTCCTGAATCTGACGCAAGGTATCCTGCAGTGCATGCACGTCCCATAGCCGGATGTTTTGGATCGTCGGCTGATTATTTGTCGGATCAATCGCCTCGACGGTCGTCTCGGCGGCGAACTCGCGTCGCGAGAACCGGTCCAATCCATAGGCTCGCCTGGTCATATCGATGTTGTGAGTAATATACGGTTGTTCGCGAACAAGTTCGTTCGGTTTGACGATAAAGCTGTTGACGTACCAGCCAACTACACCAATCGCGACATAACAGACTGCGGCCGGAAGGATCGCCGCAGAAAGCCACCGCCCTCGCCGCGCCGATATGGCGTTGATGCCTGAAATCAACGCACCGAGGACCAGCGCCGCACAGACGACCAGCAAGCCGCCGATCATCACGTGCGCGTCCGTGTAGGTGACGCCCGCAAAGATCGTATGGTCATCGAGCAATCGCTCGAAACGTCCGACATAGACACGCATCGCGAGCGTCAACAACAGGAACGTAATCGTAATGGAGAGTCCGCGCCATGATGATCGGCCATAGCTGCCGCGGCTCCTGGTGAGCGCACGGGTTCCGCCGGTGATGAGCAGGAAGAAGACGGCCAGCGCGCACGTAATTACGGCCAACAAGAGCAGCCAGTTGGTCATGAGCTGCCATGCGGGCAGCGTGAACAGAAAGAAGTTCAGTGGCTTGCCAAAGATCGGGTCCACGACGTCACCGGTGGCGCGCGGCGCGAACCACAGCAGCGCCAGCGTCGGCCACTCCGCCATCATCTCGGCGCCGGTCGCGCCGCCAACGGCGAGCGAAACACCGAGCGCCGCAAAGCGCACGACAGGCTCAACCGTCAGCCTCACCGGCCTTCCGTTAATGAAAATCGTGTGCCCGCTGGGCAAATCGCCGTGGTGAACTCGTTTCAGAACGGAAAACGCTCCATACAGAATGAAAAATGTAGCCGCTGCAAAGGCCGTAAAGATACCCCATTGCAGGCTTAGCGTCTTCCAGTACACCTCCGCGTATCCGAGCGACCTGAACCAGAACAGGTCGACCCAATACGAGAATGCCGTGCGACTGCCAAAGACGATGCAGGCAACGATAGCGACAACAATAAGAAAGAGACGGCGGCGGCGACGTGGCGGATCCGTTTGCGGCCAGTCAATGAAATC
>Ga0206870_1072_pt1 | contig 26774 bp, 24 predicted proteins | sample Alteio_BWOrgCont_36_FD_152620 | JGI IMG/M metagenome (GOLD analysis project Ga0206870, IMG submission 152620) | Enriched cells from forest soil in Barre Woods Harvard Forest LTER site, Petersham, Massachusetts, United States -... | ecosystem: Environmental > Terrestrial > Soil > Temperate forest >... | reverse complement strand
AACACCATCCGAAGATCATGCCCCCCCGATGAGAGCAAGGAAGCCGAGGACTGGGATTACGTAAAAGATGGGAAAGAGCCCATGCCATTTCGACATCCAGCTAGACTGGGTTAAGGAGAGGGCGGTGCCAGACACAATAAGAGCAATGAAAGTCTCCGGCAATCGATAGGGCAAAGTAAAGAAATGCTGTGCGAAGATGTATGCAACCAAGGCCTCCACTGCATAGGCTATTGTCGTTGCCCAAGCCGCTCCGTACATTCCCCATTTAGGGATCATCGCGAAATTAAGTGCCATGTTTGCGGAAAAAGCGAGCAGACTGATCAGGAATACGGCTCCCGTGCGTTTTGCCTGCATGATCGAGATATTGAAGAGGGTGAATAGCGCATGAAACAAATAACCCATGATGACCAAAGGGACGATGCTCGCTGCGGCATGATAGCGGTAGTCGAGAACAACGTGCACAAACGGCGGCGAGAGAAGTATTCCAAGGCAAGCGATCGCGACAAGGAAGATCACTAATCCTGAGCAGATGCGGCCAAGCAGTTGGCGATTCTCTTTTTGGCCGCCAGCCAGATCGAAGAACATCGGGAGCCAGGCCTGCGAGAGCGATTGAGTCACGAGAAACATGATCATGCCGAAGGTATAAGCAAGGGAGTAGATTCCTACTTCACTCAAATCCCGGTAATGATCGAGAATAAATCGGTCTGCCACAACCAGGCCACTTGCCATTACGAGATGAGGAAGGAGGGGGAGACTAAACGACAGCGATTCGCGGACGAAGCTCCATTCAAACCGTGCCGTCAGGAAGTTGCGCATACTCCACGCAGCGACAATCAATGCCAGCGTTGCCGCAATCAACTTCCCTTCCAACATACCAAGCGCGCCACGATGTAGAACTACGACCCCATAAATACAGCAGCCGGCGGTGAGCAGAAAGACAAACAATGCAAGGACCGCGTAGGAACGCGGCCGCCGCTCAGATTGGTATATAGCGAGGCGATATTGCACCCCTTGAGTCGCCGCCCCTGTAACGATCGCCATCGCAACGTAAGGGTAGAATGGCACCCCCATAGTCATTGTTAGATGAGATTGAACGCTACCGCCTAAGAGAAAGGTCATGATCACAAGTATTGCCATCGAGGAGAGTCCAAAGCGCATGGAGGTCCCTAGGTAGCTTCGAAGTTCCTCTTGGTCGTGGTCATGCTGAAAATATAATCGCTGGAATGCGCTGTCTATCGATAAGTTGCCGAAAATCATCAGGAATGTAGCGACGATTTCCGCCATGTAAATGATTCCATAGTCAGATGGAAGCAAATAATGCGTATAGACCAGCACGAGAAGAAGGCTGAGTCCGCGGATTCCAAAGTTTGCGATTCCATAGATAGCGAACGACCGCGCCAGACGCATCGCTGTCTCACGAGGAGATGGAATTGAAGCTTCTGCTACAACTGCAGTTGCGTTTTCAGGCGACAGATCGCCCATTCACGCCTCCTAGTCAAGTCTTCCCTGCGACGTGCGGGCTATTCAAGACGAATCCTTTAAGTTTCGACTCTTGTCACGCCAACATATCAAGGCTCAGTATTGCGCCGGCCTCGATGTCATGCAGCGCACAGCGGCCCAACACCTGTGAGCGCATAGATGGTGGAAGACCCGTGCCCGGCCGAAGAATGTCGAGCATCTCAACCGTAAGCACAGTTCCGGCGGGGATGAACTTAGCAGCCACCAACGACCTACGAGCCACGTCAGCAGTATTTAACTCCTCTGCTACAGGGCGCTTAACGCCGTCCCCAAGGGCTGCTTCGATGTTCCGAATACCCTTGACCAGTGTGAACAGACCCTGAGGTTCTAAGGAGGCACGATGGTCAGGTCCCGGGAGTTCATGGCTCAGAGTGAAATGTTTTTCAATGATGCACGCGCCGAGCGCGACCGCAGCAAACGCTACCTCCGTGCCGACGGTATGATCTGATAGACCGACAGCAACTCCAAAAGCATCCTCCAGCGTGTGCATAGCTCGCAGATTCATACTTGAGGGATTTGCTGGATAATTGCTCACGCATTGCAGGAGGACAATTTGCTCATTTCCTGTGGTACGGATCACTTCAACAGCAATGGCTACTTCATCCATAGTTGCCATTCCTGTTGAAACAATTAAAGGGCATCCGTTTCGAGCGATGTGTTCCAAGAAAAATAGATTTGTGATCTCGCCTGACGGGATCTTGAACGCAGGCACCGGTAATCCAGCAAGAAAGTCGGCGCTTTCGTCATCAAACGGGGTAGACAGGAAGGTAATGCCTCGATCCCGGCAATATCGATAAAGATCGCGGAAAGCATCGAATGGCAATTCCAGTTTTCTTCCCATTTCCAACTGCGACTCTTCGGTCGCAGTCGTTTGCATTTGGTAGGTAGCCTTAGGTGCCAGTGGTGAACACACCTTTTCAGGTTTGAATGTCTGAAATTTGACCGCATCACAACCTGCTTCGACTGCCACATCTATCAGTTCGCGAGCTAACTCCACGCTTCCATTGTGGTTGACTCCTGCCTCGCCAATGATGAAGCATGGTTCTCCTCTCCCGACCCTGCGATCCCCAATGGAAATCGCGTTGTTCTCCACATCAAGAGCCACCGATGCTCCTCCTTAAGACTCGAAAGACTCAAGCCGGCACAGCCCTGCTCCACAGTTCGGCGCCCTTGCATTCGTCCAAATGGCGACGTCACATAGTACACAATTTAATGCTAAGCGGTTAAACTGCGCTGGTGCTCACCTGGCCGTTTCGAATGTGTCCAAAACCTCACCGCGGTAATCTTGATGGGCATTGCGAGAGGAGTGAATGAGCAATTCTGTTGAGGCCGGCACATGGGACCCGATATGGGATGATATCTTCCGCAGCAAGGGTTGGGGCAGATATCCGCCAGAACATATAATTCGCTTTATAGCGCGAACATTCTCCAGCGCGAGGGATCGAAGCACACTTCGATTGCTTGAGATCGGCTGCGGGCCCGGAGCCAATATCTGGTTCATGGCTCGGGAAGGTTTCTCCGTTTGCGGAATCGACGGATCAGCCACTGCCATTCATCACGCGAGGCAACGGCTGACAGAGGAGGGGTTGACTGCGGATCTCCACATTGGAGATTATGCACAGCTTCCCTGGCCGGATTCGACCTTCGATGGAACCATCGAGAATGTCAGCTTGTATTGCAACCCGTCGCCAGCGATTGACCGGGCTCTCACTGAGGTGCATCGTGTCCTTCGGCCAGGCGCGCCCTTTCTTTCTTCCTTCTTCAGCGACCGAACCTGGGGATATGGCCAAGGGAATATGATCGAATCCGATGGGTTCGTGGATCTGCGTGAAGGACCGCTGGCAGGGGCCGGATTCTGTCTTTTTTTGAGGCGAGAAAGAGTGGCTGAAGTGTTTCATGCTTTCACAGATCTGGCCGTTGAGCGGGTGTCTTGGACTCTGGACGAAGAGCGGCATCTGGTTGAACAACTGGTTATCACATGCCGTAAAGAGGCATCCTAGCCTTGAGGAGCAATCTGGGGATGCGGGAAACGGTTCCGGAGACGCTCGTCGCTGATGATGGCCAGGACGAGAAGCACTGGACCACGCTGGTTGAAAACTCGCCAACGCCTGACGTGTACTACCTTCCTGAATATGCCCGGGCAAGCGCGGAAATTGAGCAGACGAAGCCACTCGCGTTGATTGCTGGCGCGCCCTCTTGCAAAATATTGGCTCCGCTCCTCGTTCGACGCGCATCTGCGGCAATCAATGGTTCCATCACGGAATGGCTTGATGCAAGCACTCCTTATGGCTACGGAGGTTTGCTGAACCTGTCGGATCGTATCCAACCAGAGACTTTTCGCTACTTCTTTCATCAACTGAAAACCTGGTGCACGACACGCCGCATTGTTTGCTGTGTGATCCGCCTTCATCCCCTCATTGCGCAGCAGGATTGGTTTGATCCGGCGGAAGGCTGGCAGGATCAGTTGCAGACGCACTCCAGAGGCTCCACAAGCGCCATCGAATTGTCTGCATGGAACGAAAGACTGGATCAGCCAACGGGCTTGCGGAGGGACAGGCGCGCAGACATGCGTCTTGCCAACCGTACGTTACGCGTAACTTGGGGAACTGGAGCGGATGACGACGCAGAAGCGAAGCTTGGCATCTTCGCGGCACTCTACCACAAATTGATTGATCGCAACGGGGCGGAAAGCTTTTACAGGTTCCCCCAGAAGTACTTTCAAAAGCTGACAAAGCTCGGAAAAAGATTGGGCATAGCGCTCGCCTGGTATGAAGATGAGGCGGTGGGAGGAAACCTGTTTCTTGCCGGGCCACGCTTCGCACATGGCCATCTGGCGGCTACGAACGACATTGGGCGTAAGTATGGAGCTTCAACGTTTCTCATTGTGGAAGGAGCTAGATGGGCTCGCCAGCGCGGATGTGAATTGCTGCATCTCGGAGGAGGGATGAAGCCGGGGGATTCACTGGAAGATTACAAACGCAGCTTTGGCGGCTCATTGCATGTCTACCACTACGTAACATTTATTGCAGACCGCAAACAATTCAATGAAATATGCAGGCTGCCAACTGCATCTTGGCCATATAACCTTCTCGACTCCACTACAGGCGTGGATGGAAGGCAAAAGGCGTGAGTATTCACCCAGTGCTCGCTGTGATTCCTGCTCGCGGTGGTTCACGTGGGCTGCCAGACAAAAATATTGCCGTTCTGGCAGGATTGCCCCTAATCGCACATTCCATTCGCCTGTCGAAACTTTGTGCAGAAATTGCGAAGTGTGTCATATCTACCGATAGCGCGCAAATTGCCGCAGTTGCGCGCGATTGCGGCGGCGACGTGCCGTTTATGCGACCTGCGGCGCTTGCCAGAGACGATACACCGATGTGGCCCGTACTCCGGCACGCCCTGGTTGAGATGGAATTGTGCGACCGTGTTCGCTACGGAAGTGTCCTGTTGCTGTCTCCAACCAGTCCTGGGCGTCTGCCTGAAGATGTCACAAATGCAATACGCTTGCTCAACGAGGACGGCCATGCGGTCGGCGTCGTCGCTGCATCGAAACCACCCTTCAATCCCCGATGGGTCTGCATCGAAATGCCAGCCGATGGCTACATGCGTCAGAGTTTTCCAGACGGTCACAACTACGTCAGACGTCAGGATGTCCCGCCTGTCTACCGCGTCAATGGCGCCTTGTATCTCTGGCGCCGGGATCATGTAGCGACTTCGGAGACGCCGCAATATTTCGAAGCTCCGCATCGGATGCTGGAGATCCCGGAAAGCCGAGCTATCGATATCGATAGCGTAAATGATTTGCGGCTCGCAGAACTCATTCTTCGCGAGGGGCTCGTCCGCCTCCCCTGGCTTTGACGCGGCGCTTAAATCATTTCAAACTTCGCCATGATTCGAAGCACCTCCACCAGAGCAACTTCTCCCATTCATAGATGCAGGTCTTTGCCCATTCGCGATGGCGCCACCATTGTTTTCCGAATATAGCTGTATCATTCACGGCAGCGGCAGACCAGCGATACTGCGAGACGCGCAAACTTAGAATCGAAAGCGCACGGCGGGTATGGAACTCGTTCGTGACAAGTAAAACTGACCGAGGTTTGGGATGTATTTGGGCTAAGCAGTCACTGATGTTTGACGCCTCCTGAACTGTTGAATCGTTCGTGATTGAACAGATGCTGATTTGCGATCTTTCGCCACCAGCTGTTTGAGCCACGAATTTCGCTGCATGTTCAGCATATGTCTGACCATAGATTCGATCAGCCGGGGCATCTACCACCATTCGTTGGCCATAGCCTTCCCGCAGGAACTCGAGTCCGCGCCAATATCTCAGATCATTGTGGTCTCCGGCCAACACGACGATCACGTCCGATGGCTCTGGACGATTCACGACGAGGTAATCGCCGGAATGGAGCATTCCGAACCCGACGATAGGAATGGCAATGGCGACGGCAATTAGAAATTTGACGGTCCGACGCTTCAACATATTGCTTCGTTCGCCCTTTTGTCGCAGCCTGCGTAGTGGTCTTTGAAGTTTAGCCGACTTGATTCCAAATGGGATAGCATCAGTAGGCGCAGGTTAACAGCACCATCGCTGCAACCAGAATCGTATGCAAATACTTCGCATTCTTGGGCCGCTCAAATATCGCAAAGGCGAACGGCACATTCTTAATTCGGGATTAATCAATTGAGATCCATTGGCGTAGTTAGCACATCGCGCGCAGACTATGGGATTTATCTTCCGCTGTTAAAATCCCTCCAAGCCGACCCGGAGTTTGCGCTGAAATTGTACGTGTCGGGTACGCACTTATCCCCGGAATTTGGCTTGTCGGTGCGCTCCATAGAGGCCGACGGATTCGAGATTGCGGAGCGAGTCGAGGTGGTCCTTTCTTCAGATACTCCCCAATCAATCGCGATATCGATGGGACTGGGGTTGATTGGGTTTGGCCAGTCGTTCAGCAAATACAGACCTGACATCCTCGTTGTCCTGGGTGACCGGTACGAGATGTTGGTTGCTGCCCTCGCTGCGCTACCGTTCAAGATCCCGGTTGCTCACCTCGCAGGAGGAGAGTTGACTGAGGGCGCAATCGACGATTCCCTGCGTCACAGCCTCAGCAAATTAAGCCATCTGCACTTCACCGCCACACGAGAATACGCCAATCGCGTCATTCAACTCGGCGAAGATCCGAGCCGCGTTTTTGTCTGTGGGGCATTGGCGCTCGACACCATTCTTACCGCTCCACGCCTTAGTCCAGAAGAACTGCAGCGGCGCTTCGGCATCGACGTGAAAAAACCTTTCCTGCTGGTAACATTCCATCCGGTAACGCTGGAATTCGAGCAGGCGGAGTGGCAGATCCGTGAATTACTGGCAGCATTGGATTTAGCCACCTTACCCGTCGTATTTACGATGCCAAATGCCGATACGGCGGGACGAATTATCGCAACGAGCATACGACAATGGGTCCAATCCCACCCAGCGGTCGCCATCGACAATTTAGGCTCCGAGGCCTATCACAGTGTTATGTGCCAAGCAGCCGCGGTTGTCGGAAATTCCTCCAGTGGAATCATCGAAGCTCCTTCAATCAAAGTTCCAGTTGTCAATATCGGGACGCGCCAGGCGGGCCGCATACGCGCCCGCAATGTGATCGACGTGGGTTATGAGCGGAGCGAGGTTCTAAACGCAATTCGTATCGCGACCAGCGGCGAATTCCGCAATTCCCTCGGGACACTGGCAAACCCCTACGCAAATAAAACGAAGTCGGCAGTTTCAACCATTCTGCAAGTCCTAAAGACTACTTCCCTGGACAATTCGCTGGTAACAAAGAGGTTCCACGATGTAGGCATCATGAAATGATGTGCGAATCCCAAATCCTATTCCCACTACCGATATTCCGTTACAATTGGCGCGCGAATGAAGGCGAACTCTAAATGTCAGGTGCTCGGTCTTGGTGCAGGTGGACACGCGCGTGTCGTCCTGGACGCGATTCGGGAAGCAGGCGAATATGAGGTCATCGGTCTCATCGACTTATCGGAAGCCACGAGCGGCAAATTCGTCGACGGCGTGGAAATCGTGGGCAGCGAAGCGCACCTCGAAGAACTCTATCGGCATGGCATCCGTTATGTGTTCAATGGCATCGGTGGCATCTCGGATAACACCCTGCATGCTGATGTGTACCACCGTGTCGGCCACCAGGGATTCGAATTCGTAACCGTTGTCCATCCAAAAGCAACCATCTCCAAAACCGTCAGCATTGACGCAGGCTCAGTGCTTCTTGCGGGAGCAGTCGTCAATGCAGGCTGCATTATCGGAACGAACGTAATTGTGAATACGAACGCCACAATCGAACACGAGTGTCAGATTGGGCACCATGTGCACATCGCTCCCGGTGCTATACTCGCCGGCAAAGTGAGAATCGGTGACCATGCCCACATTGGCGCCGGAGCCGTTATTCGACAAGGGCTCACGGTTGGAGATCAGGCAATTGTGGGAGCCGGAGCAGTTGTGATTAAGAACGTCCCAGCCGGGATGTGCGTGATCGGAGTTCCGGCGCGTCCCTATTGCAAATACGCTGTGCTTTCATAAAGGGGAGACAGCTCTATGCCGGCCAATCCTTCGCGTGGATCGCCATTCATAAAGATGTCTAACACTATCCGTGAGTTGATGACTCTCATGGATCGTTGTGCTCTGGGCATTGTGTTGGTCGTCGATGAACAGAGACGACTCGAGGCGACAATCACTGATGGTGACGTGAGGCGCGCGATCCTCCTGGGACTTGAATTGGATCAAGGAGTGAGCGAACTCCTCGCAACGCGCAAGGGCAAAGCACGCAACCCGGTGACAGCTCCCATCGGCACCACACCTGAAGAATTGCGCCGGCTAATGACGGAGTATGGTATCCGGCAGATTCCGCTGCTAGACGTTGAAGGACGAGTGGTGGACATTGCGCTGGAGTCTGACTATTTGGCCGATTCCACCCTCGGCTTGGACGGATTCATTATGGCGGGTGGGTTTGGCAAGCGCTTGATGCCGCTCACCGAGAAATGTCCCAAGCCGATGTTGCCGGTAAACGGTAAGCCTATCCTCGAACATCTCGTGGGCAAACTTCGTGCCGCTGGCATTCAGCATGTCAGCATTTCAACCCATTATTTGGCGGAAAATATTATCGATCACTTCCACGACGGTAAGGATTTCGGAGTAAACATCGAATATGTTGGCGAGGACCAACCTATGGGCACTGCCGGAGCGCTCGCGAAGGTCGCCGTTGGAGATCTCCCGCTGCTCGTCGTCAACGGCGATATTTTGACATCAATCGATTTCCGAGCGATGCTGGATTTCCATCGCGAGCATTCAGCCGATATGACAGTCGCTGTCCAACAGTACGAAGTGCGAATCCCGTATGGCGTAATCACGACCGATGGAGTCGATGCTGTCCGTATTGTCGAAAAACCGACATTGCGTAATTTTGTCAATGCGGGCATCTATCTCGTTCAGCCAAGTGTGTGCAAGATGGTTCCTCCAGACCGCACATTTGACATGCCCGACCTCATTATGAGCCTCATAAGCGCGCAAAAGCGCGTGATTTGTTTTCCAGTACACGAGTACTGGCTCGATATTGGGCACATGGAACAATACGAACGCGCATCCACAGATGTTGCGCGCGGCGTGGTTTAAAACCCGGGAGATCAAACTACGTTGAGTAATCCATCCGCTTGGAAGAACCGCCGAGTCCTCGTTACGGGGGCAGGTGGCTTTATTGGGAGCCATCTCGCGGAGCGAATTGCCCAGCTAGGCGCTAAAACCCGCTGTTTTCTCCGCTATACTTCTCAAGGCTCGCTTGGCTGGTTGAAAGCCTCGCCTTTACGCTCAGAGTTAGAAATCGTTCATGGTGACATCCGCGACTCTGAAAGCGTCCTTCACGCTGTTGAAGGTGTCGATGTCATCTTTCACTTGGCTGCTCTGATAGGAATTCCCTATTCCTACCACTCGCCCCGATCATATGTTCATACGAATATCGACGGCGCCTTAAATGTTCTGGAAGCCGCGAGACGACACGGCACCGAACGTCTTGTGTGCACGTCCACCAGCGAGGTCTATGGCTCAGCAGTCTATGTACCGATTGACGAAAATCACCCTTTACAAGGCCAGTCACCCTATTCGGCAACCAAGATAGGCGCCGATAAGATTGCCGAGTCTTACCACTTATCGTTCGGCTTGCCCCTCTCGATTGCCCGCCCTTTCAATACCTATGGTCCGCGCCAATCATCCCGTGCGGTAATTCCAACCATCCTTACGCAGGCCCTGACTCAAACTTCAGTAAAACTGGGAAGTTTGAGCACGACGCGGGATTTCAATTTCGTGTCGGATACAGTGGAGGGATTTATTGCAATCGCTGAGACAGATGCCACAATTGGGAAAACATTAAACATCGGCAGCGGTACGGAGACATCCATTCTGAACCTGACTGAGATGATTTTCGACTTGATGGGTCAGGACCGCTCCGTGGAAGTTGAAAAGCTGAGATTACGGCCGGAAGCTAGCGAAGTAGATCGCCTGTGTGCAAACAGTGATCGTTTACAACAGATAACGACATGGAAACCACAGGTTCAATTGCGGAAAGGATTACTTCAAACAATCGAGTGGATCGAGCAGAATCTCGATCAATATGCAATTGGGAATTATTCCGTCTAGTCTATAGTCCGGAGGCGCTGCTAGATGAAAAGAACCCACTCGCTGCTTTCGTTTAAGTGCAAGTCAGAGGCTTATGCTTTTCCATCTTCAGTATGCCAGTGACAGGCTGCTGCGAGATTTCGTTCCGCTGACGCATTATGATGGTTGCTAACGCGAGTACAGTCCTGGATGGAGGTTGTTCAACAACGCTGTGCTTGTGGAGATGATTAAGTCTCTGGCGAAGAGTCTACCCCACCCGGTTTTATGCCGGTTGTACCATCGTGCTCATTTTCGTGAGCGATCCGCCGGCGCAGCCGCGGCCGCATCTCGCGCAGGTCTGCCGCTCCTGGATTCTGTTGATCTTTCGCTCTGGAAGACAAGTGATACGCTGTTCATACTCGGCAGCGCATGGTCCATCAACGAGATTTCCGACGAACGATGGCAGGTCATTGGAAAGCATGATAGCGTCGGCATCAACTTTTGGCCTGCACATCCATTCGTTCCGCGGTTTTTTCAATTTGAAGACATCACATACGACTACCATCCTGTCATGTATGACGCCTTTCGCGCGCTTCTTGAGCGTCGATCGGAAGCCTATGCAAACACTCTGAAAATCATCACCGAAGTGAACCCGATCGGACTGCGGCAAACGGTATTCGAGCTTCCGGAAGGCATGAAGAAGAACCTGTACGTGGGCTTCTCGATGCCAGTCGTTGCGCGTAACGAGGAAGAGCTGCGCGCCGGCATCCAGTACATGCACGCAATTGGGGCGTTTTCACCACGCGCCAATGTGGCATGGCTCTTTAAATACGGCGGCTCGGTTATCGCGATGATGACTCTAGCGGTCCTCATGGGCTATAAGCGCATCGTGCTTTGTGGGGTTGACCTGAATAAGCAGGATTACTTCTACCAACACCGGGAGCGCTATCCCGAATGCACTGACTGGGAATTCGTATCCAGAAAAGAGGCCCACCTAACAACGCGCCGCCTTCCGTGGCTTGTTCCCGCCCAATCAGCAATATATATATTTAAGGAATTAATCCTTGACCCAGAGGATATCGAACTATTCGTAGAAAGCCGCGTTTCTACGCTGTACCCCAGGGTGCCCCTCGCCTATCAGTCGCTCTTCGAAGAACTGGCGCATCAAGGTGTTCCATCGCGCCATTCAGTGCCCAGTCGATAACTGCAACCACGGATGCACAGACTCATTCGTTAACCTTCGCCGAAATTTTCATCCACAAGAAAACGAGCAGCGTGATGAAGACCACCTGAATTGCTATGTACATCACGACTTTCAATGCCCTAGCGTACTTGCGCCGGCTGGATCGCCGTCTGGATCGTCTCCGTCGCCTTCCTGAAGCGACATCCGGTACTGGCGCCACATACGTCGGGCTCGCCTGCGTTCTCGTGTATTCTGCATTGGGAGGGATGAATTTTCGCCGCCTTCTTTTGCGACGCACCGTGCTAACTTGCCGGGACTCCATCTCGGCAGAATCGGGCTTCATCTCTGAGGTGCTGTTAGGAATCTCCGTTGGATTCTCGTTAGAAACGTCGGGACGTTCAGGATCAAACCCAGTTGTCATGTCCGCCTTGTTACGTTCATCTTGTGCGCTAATGTCACGATGCGAACCCGTAGCACCGCCTCAAGATAATGCATATATGCTATACTCTGTCGGCTGTTGGGAGTGAGCATAAATTTGAGCTCTGTCTTCAAGCCCAGTCGTCATGCGAATCCTGCGTCGCCTAAGACTCTGCAACTCGGCTTGCAGATTGCCTTCGCTGTCGCCTACATATTTGTTTTCTCTATACAGGTTTCCTCGCAGACGACAATCAACCCGCAGCAGCGTCCAGCAAACGACACATCGACCTTTCCTTCTCCGACATTTCCTGAAGCATCTGCAAATCCGGCAGCAACGGCTTCCACGACCATCGCAGTACCGGCTGCCGATCAATCGCATTACATCATTTCCCCAGGCGACGTGCTCGATGTCTCCGTCTTCGGCGCCCCAGACCTGTCTCAGAAGGCCGTAGTGAACAGCGGCGGTAATATTTATATGCCTCTGATCAATTATGTGCATGTCGCTGGCCTTCATGTAGAAGACGCACAAGTCGTCGTTGAAAAGGCCTACTTTGCGAATGGCATCCTGAAGTCTCCGCATGTGAGCATCGTAATTACCAGCTATGCCAGTGGGGTTGTTTTGATGGGTGAAGTCGTAAGACCCGGGATTTATCCGATTGTGGGGGCGGGAAAGCTGTTTGACATCTTGGCGGAAGCGGGTGGTACGGCTGCGAGTGCTGGACAGGTTGTAACAATCACTCACAAGGGCGGTGCCGAACCGCAAATAGTGACGCTTACAAGTGATCCGATGAAATCGAATTCAGCTGACGTTCCCGTGCAACAGGGGGACACAATTGTTGTTTCAAAGGCAGGTGTGGTCTATATCGTGGGAGAGGTGTACAGCCCAAGTGGGTTCCTAATGGATGAAAAAGGCCAGTACACGGTAATGAAAGTCGTTGCCATGGCCCACGGAACCACCAAGCTCGCGAAGACCTCCAAGGCACGGATTGTGCGCAGGACGAGCGATGGCAACAAGGTAATTCCGGTACCCCTTGATAAGATTCTCATCTCGAAGGCGCCGGACATACCGATGCAGTCGAATGACATCTTGTTTATTCCTACAAACAAAGGAAAACAGGCCGCTGCCCGAGGTGTCGAAGCAGCGATATCCGTGGCCACGAGTCTAGCCATTGTTGCTACATACCGGTGATGTGCTTGACCTCACCGGTAGGCAAGGGAGAGATCAGCCAAATTGTAGAATTTCTTTCGAATCAGCAGGTCCCCCAACTGAACTGTCTTAAGACCGACACAATATCTGATGCCGCAGATTCTGTAGGGCTGACATGGGGATTGAGGAGCGACGCGAGTGATGCTCGAAAATCCTCACTGATTGCCCTCTCAATCCCTGCCAGGATTTCTTCGCGCCGATAGCCTACATCGATCACGTTCCGTGCCCGAACACGGCTTTTCTGGCGAGTGCCAATGTTCACGGTCGACACTTGAAAGCTGGGTGCCTCGATAATCCCGCTTGAGGAATTCCCTACCATCGCTGCCGTAGGAGATCAGGCTGCGATATGCCTGAATGCCGAAGTCTTCCACGAAAATCCCACGATTCACCCGAACCCATTCACGCATTTTGGCAGGATGATTCTGTTGGCGGTGTCCGCGTTCGGCATTGTAAACACAACGGACAAGTTTGCCGCTTGCAATGCTGCGAGAAGCTCGTCTACTTGCCACTCTGCCTGCTCGTACTCCAGGGTGCCTAGATGAAAGGTTACCATCCGTTAATCCAAACTCTGGTGAAAGATGAGCGCCCGAAACATAGAGCTTAACGCACAGGTCCCGATCTACCTGGATGGCCTTGAGGATCGGGAGGATTGCACCATAGTCGGCCCGTGATGTCGTAGCAATGCCGATCGATCTCAATCAAGAATCTCCGTAAAGTAGAAGGCTAAAGGCAGGTCCTTGGCAGGTCAGAAGATCTGAATGTTCTAAGCTTCCGAATCACCCAGCCATCTCTATCGTGGCGACCGTCATGACCTTTTCCACCGCGTCAGCCGTGTCTCGCATGTCCGCTTCGGTGAGAGTTGGATGGACCAGAAACATCAAAGACGTCTCACCCAGATCCTTTGCAACCGTCAAGCGATGCGCAGGCCGCATTGGCTCTAGAAAAGCCTTCTCTAGATAGATTTCGCTGCAGCTGCCGACAAAACATGGCACGCCTTCTGCGTTGATGGCATCGACGACTCGCTGGCGGTTCCAGTCGTCTCGCAATTGTTCGCTCCGCAGGAAGACATAGTATTTGTAATACGAATGAATCACATTTTCAGGCGGGGTGGCTACTCGCAACGCCGGGATTTGAGAGAAGCGTTCGGTTAAGATGCTGGCCAGATTTCGCCGTTTCTCAGTCGACTGAGAAAGTTTCTTGAGGATCACGCGGCCCATGGCGCTCTGCATCTCGGTCATTCGCCAATTTGTACCAAAGCTCTCATGCAGCCATCGATATCCTGGCGGATGATGTCGTCGATAAACGGCATCATAGCTTTTCCCATGATCTTTAAATGCCCATGCCCGCGCCCAAAGGGCTGTATCATTCGTCGTCAGCATCCCCCCCTCGCCGCCGGTGGTCATGATCTTGTCCTGACAAAACGAGAAAGCATTCACGTCGCCCATGGATCCTACTGGACGCCCTTTGTAAACCGCTCCAAGTGCTTGCGCACAGTCTTCTATGATCTTCAATCCACGTTCGCGAGCAAGTTCGAGAATCGGATCCATATCGCAAGGCCAACCAGCCAAGTGTACTGCGATAATTGCGCGAGTGCGCGGAGAGAGAACGGCCCGAATCGCTTCTGCAGTGATGTTCTGTGATTCACGGTCAACGTCAGCCATTACCGGCGTTGCACCCCGCATGACAACGCAACTCGCAGATGCAATGAACGTCCGGCTCGTGACAACAACCTCATCTCCGGGACCAATGCCAATCGCCTCAAGCGCAAGTTCCAATGCAACGGTCCCATTAGCGAGCGCAATCGCGTGTTTACAGCCGGTTAAGGCAGCAAACTCTGATTCAAACTGTCTACCCTCGTCTCCAGTCCAGTAATTGACTTTTCCCGATTCGAGAACACGGGTGACCGCAGCTATCTCTTCATTTGAGAACGAAGGCCACGACGCAAACGGATGTGTGCGAAGAGAGGGTCCACCCATGATAGCTAGCTGAGGCAGCGCTTGAGCAGAGGAAGAATATGCCATGAAAACAAGCTCCTTCGAAACTCGAGCAGGCTTCATACGCCTCGAATTTAAATAGTCGTGCAAGTGCCATTCTCTGGCCGTTCAATTTGTACCTACACAGACAACTATCTTACAGCGGCCTGTTAGTTGGCGCTGGCGGGCCGGAACCCATGAATTCTGTGGTTGTGGCGTGTCCCGCCAGTGAAATACCCTGTCGCTTGGCCACAGACGTGATTGTCCGAAACAGGATTTTAATATCCAGCAAGAAGCTCCAGTGATCCACATACCAGGTGTCGAGCTCAAACTTACGCTCCCAGGTCAGTTCGTTACGTCCGTTCACCTGCGCCCAGCCAGTGATACCCGGCAGGACGTCATGGCGCCGCGCCTGCTCAGGGGTATATCGATCCAGGTATTGAACCAGCAGAGGACGCGGTCCCACCAGGCTTAACTCGCCGCGAAGCACATTCCATAACTCCGGAATTTCATCTAAGCTAATGGAGCGCAGGAAGCGTCCGAAGGACGTAAGCCTGTCTGCATCGCTCATAAGCTCTTCTCGTGGATCCGGAGCTTGTCTCATTGTCCGGAATTTCACAATTACAAATGGTTTCGCATTGCGGCCCGGTCGCACCTGGCGATAGAAAATAGGGCGACCCAGCTGGACCCATATGAGAACAGCAACTGTGAGCAACACCGGGCTCAACATCACGAACAAAAGGGCAGCAACCAGCTTATCAAATGCTAATTTAATGGCTAGCTGCCATCCAGTCTGCGGGTTGGTTATCCCGGCTCGCATTTCTCTATATCTTTCGCAACACAAAAGCTTGAATGGGGCTATAGTTTCCCATGGGTGGCAGGAAGGAAAAAAATTTGGCTACCTCCGAGTTGCGAACCACTTCTGTACCATGCAACAAAGACGGATACAGAACGCGAGCAGTAAAGTAGTAAGAACTTAGGAAATTGGAACACAATGCGACGTCATCGCCGAACTCCCGCACGTCCACCATGTCGAAAATATTGCGAACTGCACTGAATACCCTATCTTTCTCAAAATACCTATTATGGTGCGCCTCAGGGATTGGAGGTAAACCGCAATCAGCACGCGCTTTATTGTTATTTTCCAACCCATCGGTGAAACACTCAATCATCAGGTAATCACCACCGGTTCTGAGTACGCGGGCTATCTCTCGTATTGCCGCAACTTGCTCATGAGGATCCAGGATGTTTATGAGGCATCTCTCTGTATATACGTAATTGAATGTCTCATCTTCAAATTGAAGTTGTCGCACATCTCCTCTGACCAATGTGCAGTTGGGCAAATTTCGCCCGCGAGTTATATTGAGCAACTCTTCGCTGAAATCTAAACCTGTGACCCGATCGGAGGCAGCATTGGCGCAAAGTTTGTCGAGTGCATAACCATTGCCGCAGCCAACGTCCAAAATGTGCAGCGAGCGCTGGCTTTGGCGGCTCAATAGATCGCGATAGGTGAGGATCCACTCTAGTTCTTTCTCGCGAACAAAATCGTCTTCCATGGTCGAGCGCGGTGAAGCGCCAAACGTTTGCGCAATCTGGCGATAGTGGGCCAGTATCACTTCATCATTCGACGTTGTCATCTTTTTCCTCGAGAGTGTTTTCTAATCCACGGTACGTCTTCCCGGAGCGTACCGGGACGCCAAGCCTTTCAAGCGAAGACAGATGAGCCCTTCTTGCCAAAGATATGTACTCGTCCACCAGCGCGCTCCACACTCGCTCCTGAGTAAACTCCCGTAATACACGGCTACGACCCGCTCGACCGAATTGTACTGCCAGGGAATGATCCGCAAGCAATCGTTTGAGCGCTTCTGCGAGCCCGACACTGTCCCCCACGGGCACAATCAAGCCTGTGACGCCATCTTCGATCGAATCAATCGCTCCAGTGGCACAGGTTGTCACCACCGGGCGTTCCGCGGCCTGCGCCTCCAGCACCGTATTGGGAAAACCTTCGCGATGTGTTGGAAGCACAAATATATCCATCGCAAGGTAATAGAGATCAATGTTCTGCGTAAATTCAACCGTCACTACATTTGGCTCAGATTCAATGGCTGTGCGGGTTTCGGGAGGCACCGGATCGCCCGGCTCGTAGCTGCCAACCAAGAGCAGCACAACATCAGGCACTTTTTCGCGTACACGCTGAAAGGCGGTGAGTAGCTCCGGAACTCCCTTGTCCCGAGTGAATCGACCCGCAAAGCCGATTACGGGTTGGCCGGGCTTTATGCCTAATGTCCGGCGGATGTCAGATGCCTGCTCGGTTTTCTGGAGTGTCGGCGCAAAGCGCGATGGATCAATCCCATTACTGCTGCCCGAAGCAAGAACGACTGCTTTGTCCGCAGAAACCAAGCCCAATCTGACTGCAAGTTGTCGTAGGCTGGGGCTAACGCAAATTACACGTTGCGCGCACCCACATGCAATGCGCTCGGTAACCAGCAGAACTCTACGCTTCAGACCCGTTGCCGTCTCAAGACGCAGACCTCGCAAGGTATACACGCGACAAGGAACTTGGTTCAGCCATGCCGCCAATCCGACTAGCAAACCTGCCTTGGGCGTCCCGGCGTTACAGATCGCGGGATGCAATCGTCGCAACAGGCGCCATAGTCGTACCAATGCTATAAGATCGCGAAACAGAGAAATCTCTCTCTCCATGTTCGTCGTGAGGATCGGGATCGACTCTTCCGCGCTTGCCGCGGCAACCTCCGAACCCGGACTGCAAAGGGCCGCCGGATGGAACCCTGCTGTACGCAAGTAACTCAATTGGCCTTTGAGAAGAACCAGGCTCATAGAAGCGGTAACAGCATGCACGACATCAATGTGGTCCTGATTCACGGAGACCCCTCCATGCAGTCTGCGCCTGAATAAATTCATTTACCCCACTGCCAGCGAAGCCACGTGGATGCGGGCGTCTCCCCGTAAACGCTGCGTTGAGTTGAACAGCATCTCGCAGTATCCACGGGCCAAATAAGTTGCTGATGTCCACTCATGGCTAGCTCCTTGAAGTCCATGCCTCCGAAGAAATTGGGTTCGGCCGTAGCACTGAAGGCCGGCGCCAACGATTCCGCAGAATTCTTCGACGATCCGGCCCGATCGCGACCTTTTGCTTGGCACATATCAGCATTAGAGCAAGCGGGACCATCATAATGCGTTGTCGCATCAGGATTCCAAAGTTACTGATCGCTGCAGCAAATGCAACACAGAAAATGGCCAGATACATCAGGATGAAGCCCACGTAGGGGTCTCGCCAATCCCGCAACGCGGACCAGATTTCCCGACGCCGAATCCAACAGAGAAGCAGCCAGCCAGTTGATTCAACCGCCGCTATGAGAGCCATCGTGTTGTGCACCTCCCACGGAAAAGGCCGAAACATCAGGAAAGGAGATTCAGCAATGCGAACTGGTAAAGAGCTTTCTGAATTGAAGACAGATCCGCCAATCTGGGTATTCTCGGTAACAGTCTCAGCCTCCTGAATGCCGCTGCTGGTATTTTCTTCCTTCAGACCCAAAAAGCTTCCTGCCTGACCTACGACGAAATAAGTGCCACCCAACAGCAGCAGAATGAGCAAAATTCGTAAGCCAAGATTTGTTGCCCCCCTACCTCCGGACCTACCGACAGCATAGGGAAATGTCATGCCAATGGCGAGCATCGCCGCAACATGCGCACGTACAAGCAGAACTCCGGCAAGTCCAACTGCGCAAAGGAGAACACCTTTTGCTCCGGCTCTATGAGTCAACCTCGCAAATCCATAACAGGTCACAGCAATAAAAAATTGGATTAAAGCATCTTTTCCTGAGGAACTGGACCAGAACAAGATCGATGGGGCCAAGATAACTAGAACGCCAAAAAGCCATCGGTTGCCATCCGGAAAGGCAATTGTAAAAGCCCGCAAAAAGAAATACCCTCCCCACAGAGCCACAAAAGCGAAGGCAACAAAAAGCGTCGGTAGCGCATCACCGATCAACAACGCCATGACTCCGCATATGTTGTTGATCAGATTTGTGCTCCAGTAAGGCGCGTGAAATGCGCTCCACCCGATTATTTTGAAATCCTCTGATATTTGTAAACCCACCGTCCAGTAGTGAAACGCGTCCACAGCTCCCCCATACATAAACCACCCTACCCACAGGAATAGGCTGGCAGCGGCCACACGCATCACCAGACCGGTCATGAGAAGTTGTCGAAGATAGGGATCATTTTGAGTGACATGGGCTACCGCTACAGCACAGGCGATGGCCAATAACGGAACGCAGACTAGAGAAGAGGTGTAGTCATAGTCTCGAGGGCTTGTAAAAAAAAGTGACCCCAACCAAAACGGACAGGAGAGGATCGAACCGACAGAGATGAGTTTTAGAATTAGGGAATAGCGACCAATAGCACGCAATTGGGCTAGCTTAATCGAGTCGTGGAAGGTTCTCGCTGTGGGAATGCCCATTCGCCCTCGATCAAGTCCATGGCGCTAACGCCGAACCGCCATCAAGTCTAGCATCTGTATGCCGGATGATGTATTTTGGACGAGCTTGATAGCGCGATCTTTGTTGTAGCTCTCAAAACGGAGATTCATGCGCGTCCTCCAAATCATTGACTCTCTGAATCGTGGCGGGGCTGAGGTTATGTTGACCGCGATGGCGCCACGCTTTCGGGCGCGGGGTGTCACATGCGATATCGTTGCACTTTGGCGAACACCTAGCCCGCTTGAGCATATACTCCATGAGCAAGAAGTCAATTTGCGTTATACGGGGGTGCGTCGGTTATATTCGCCACGGCAGATTCCTTTTCTGACGAAACTCCTTCGAGGTTACGACATTGTCCATGTGCACCTCTTTCCGGCACAGTTGTGGGCAGTGCTCGCTGCAGCCCGATTAAGACCTTGCATCCCATTGGTGACTACCGAGCACGGCACTTGGAATGCACGCCGTCGCTGGTGGTTGCGGCCATTGGACATATGGATGTATAAGCATTACAAACGCATTGCCTGCATCAGTGAGGCAACTGCAGAAGAACTAATCCGATGGTGCCCTGCCGTCGCAGAGAAGATCAGTATCGTCCCGAACGGAATTGCTCTCGACACATTTGAAACCGCCCGGCCTGCTACATTGCCGCATCTGCCATCTGACGTTGCCCGGCTGGTTTTTGTTGGACGGTTCTATATCCCGAAAGATCACGCGACACTCCTGCGAGCTCTAACTGCCGTGCCGAATGCTCATCTTTTACTCGTTGGCGATGGCCCGTTGCGCCCTCAGATCGAGCAAATGGCGCAATCTCTTGGAATCAGTGACAGGGTCACCTTTCTGGGCTGGCGCCCCGATGTCGCTTCACTCTTGAAGGCGTCAAATATCTATGTTCATTCCACGACGTCCGACGGATTTGGTATCGCGGCGTGTGAAGCGATGGCAGCAGGATTGCCAGTGGTGGCGAGCGATGTCCCCGGTCTTGCGCAGGTCGTTGCTGGTGCGGGGATTCTCTTTCCTGTTGGAGACGACAGGGCGTTGGCTCAATCTCTAACTGCATTGATCAGCTCGCCCGAGAAACAATGGGAGATGAGTCGTGCCAGTGTTCAGCGGGCGCGCCAGTTCAGCATTGAAAAGACCGTTGATGGATATATCCGGATGTATGAGTCAGAGCTGCAAGCACACAACTCGATCGAGCGGAGGCAAGAATGAGCAACATTGATCCGAGCGTGGTAGAAGCATTTGGCGAGCAGTGGAGCAAATTCGACCACGCCAACTTGGACAATCCTGACCTGCAGATGCTCTTTCAGTCTTATTTCACCATTTTTCCATGGCATGCACTGCCGCCGGACGCAGAAGGCTTCGACCTTGGATGCGGTACAGGCCGCTGGGCGCATTTTGTGGCCCCGCGGGTTGGACATCTCCACTGCATTGACCCAAGCGCGGCCGCCTTAGACGTAGCTCGCCAAAACCTTCAGGGGCGCTCTAACTGCAGCTTCCATTGCGCATCTGTGGAAGAGATCCCTCTTGCAGACCGTTCCGCCGACTTTGGCTATTGCCTCGGCGTTCTGCATTACATACCAAATGCGCGGCAAGGGATTGTGGAATGCGCGCGTAAGTTAAAGCCAGGCGCACCATTGCTGATCTATGTGTACTACGCGTTCGACAATCGTCCCACATGGTTCCGAATGATCTGGCGAGTCTCCGATCTTGTGCGCCGATTCATCAGTAACCTTCCATTCATAATCAGGTCTCCGCTTTGCGACCTGATTGCGGCACTCGTTTATTGGCCGCTGGCGCGCACATCAAAAGGTCTTGAAAAGCTGGGCGTCGACGTCTTTCCGTTTCCTCTGTCGTCTTACCGAAACAGGAGTTTCTATTCGATGCGTACCGACGCTCTGGATCGTTTTGGCAGCCGGCTGGAGCAGCGCTTCACGCGCAAGCAAATACTTGAAATGATGCAAGATGCAGGGTTCGAGCGAATCATCTTCAACGATTCACCTTGTTGGTGTGCGATGGGGTATCGCAAGCTGGAGACACGATGACAGCTTGTTCCTTACCAAATTGCTCAATGCGGACCCGTGATGCGCATCTTCGCATCAACAATCCCTGGTCGCTGGACACGGTATATGGCCAAACAACATTCGTGCTGAAGTCCCGCAAATCGTAGTTTTTGGCCAAGATTGCAGACCAGAAATGACAACCGCTTAGTTGTGGCGTTAAACTCATTTCCCGCAGAGCGATCTATGTTCTCTTGAGGAGTATATTCTGGCCCTGTTACAAGCCAAATATAGACTCGCTGACGCACGCCCTCTTGCTGAGTCTGAACCGCTCAGTCGAGCTGGCCAGATACTGGATGTAATTCTGGTCGCAGGCATTTGTGCCATTCTCGGATTCGGACCTTTGGCATTTGGCGCAGTACAGCCGTGGGCTCTTTGTGTTCTGGAACTGGGAACTTCGTTCCTGGTTGCCGTCTGGGCAATGCGGGAAGTCGTGAATGGAAAGGCTCATGTCGCTCGCAATCCTCTTTATATACCGATCGTTCTCTTTGCGATCGCTGTGTTAGTTCAGCTTTCATTTCATTTGACTGCCTACTGGAACGCAACTTGGTCAAAGGGATTGCTGTGGGCCAGCTACGCAGGTCTTTTTTTTCTCGTATCCCAGACATTTCAGAACAAAGTATGGATGACGGCTTTTTGCTTCTTCTGCGCGGGATATGGATTCCTACTCTCGCTTTTCGCGATTATTCAGCAATTCACGTGGAATGGAAAGATTTATTGGGTCCTACCGATACGGCATGGCGGATGGGTTTATGGGCCGTACGTCAACCACGCACACTATGCAGGTCTGATGGAAATGCTCGTTCCCATGCCACTCATGTTCGCGCTCACAAATCGGTTGGGACGGCCCGGTCGGGCTTTTTTTCTGTTCGCAGCCATAGTTATGAGCAGCACGATTTTCCTGTCCCTATCACTCGGTGGCATGATAGCTTTCGCAGCCGAGCTGATTGTGCTTTCGCTTTTTTTGTTGCGGAACAGACGGTCCTCCTATCGGGAGATTCTGGTGCTAGGTTTTCTTTGCGTCGGGCTAATCGTTTGGTTGACATGGCTGCGCCCGGCGGGACTCGTGGAAAGGCTGGCGCGCTTGCTCAACCCGGTCACGGACGCGGGAGCAACGGGACGCTTCGCTATCGTCAAGGATAGCCTGAAGATGGTACGCGAGCGCCCCATTCTCGGCTGGGGGCTGGGAACGTTTCCTATTGTGTATCCTTCATTCCGGAGTTTTTTTACGAATCTATGGGTGAATGAAGCTCATAACGATTTTGTCCAGGTACTCGTGGAAACCGGCATAGCTGGGTTCGCTTGTGCCATTGCATTCGTCGTCCTGTTATGCCGCACTGGCATCCGCAACTCCAGGTATTGGCGAACCGAACCTCAATCAACCATGGCACTGGCCGCATTCATAGGTTGTGCCGCTCTCGTGGCCCACAGCCTTATCGACTTCAACCTGCAAATACCAGCGAATGCCGCTTTCTTCTTCGCATTGTCAGCACTCGTAACGGCTGATGGCAACAGGTCCAAGTCCCATCGAGAACTTGGCAGGATGCGAGGGTAGCCGGAATGGAATCTAGAAGATTTCTGGAAGGACCATCCGAACTGGCGCGTCCCGATACGCACCGGCTCGCCGAGCTTCAAGAAATGTACGGGACTCCTGCGCGTGAACAGTCTCTGAGCGACTATTGGCGAATTCTGCAAAAGCGCAAATGGACTGTGATTGTTTCAATTGTCGTCGTCTTCGTTGCTGCTGGCCTTATCAGCGTTCGTATGACGCCTATTTATGACGCAGCGGCGCGAATCATCATCTCACAGCGGGCACCTAACCCACTCAACTTTAAAGATAGCGATCAGACCTCAATAACTGCTGGGAGTCAACAAGATGACATCGCCACCCAGTTGAAGGTCATGCAGTCGGAAACCATGGCTGAATTGGTAATCAACCGCCTAAATCTCGACCGACGTCCGGATTTCGCCGGCAAGCTACAGACAATAAGCAGCGGCGGAATTACCGTCTCTCAATCACCGGATCAAGAGCGTTCGCGCCAGGAGCAGCTGATTCGCAAATTCTTGAGTGGTTTGAAAGTGCAGCAGGTTCCCAGCACGTCTATTGTCGAAATCAAGTACTCCAACCCCGATCCTTCGCTCGCAGCAGAAATCGCGAATACAATAACGTCGACATATATCGAGCAGAATATCAAAGCGCGATATGACAGCACTATGCAGGCAGCTGACTGGCTTTCCAAGCAACTGGCTGATCTGCAGATTAAGATGGAAACCTCGCAAGCCAAGCTGGTTCAATACCAGAAAGAACACAGTATAGTCGGCACAGACGATAAACAGAATTTGACCGTCGACAAGCTTGACGAATTGAACAAGGAGCTGACCCAGGCCCAGGCAGACCGCATCCAAAAGGAGTCTCTTTACCAAGTTGCAATCACCAGTAATCCCGGGGGTTTGGGTCCTGTTCTCCAAGACCCACTTCTCATGAGTCTCCGCCAACAGCAGACTCAGTTGCAGGCGCAATACGCCCTGCTTTCTACTGGGTTCGGTCCCGCCTACCCGAAGGTGCTTGAGATCAAAAACCAACTCGATCAAGTCGACAAGAGCTATAGAGAAGAAGTCCAGAACAGCGTGAATCGAATCCAGAATGACTACCAGACATCAGTGAAGCGTGAGCAGATGTTACAGGCCGCTCTCGCTCAGCAAACAGATGTCGCAGATCAACTCAACGAAAATGCCATCGAGTACAAGTTCCTGAAGCAGGAGGCCGATTCAAATCGTCTCCTTTATGATGGCTTGCTGCAAAGACTCAAAGAGGCCAGCCTCGCTGCAGGCCTGGATTCCAGCAACATTCGTATTGTCGACGAAGCGCGCGTACCACTACATCCCGCCAGGCCAAACATACCAATGAATCTGGAGTTTGCTTTACTTATCGGGCTTGTGGGCGGAGTAGCCATAGCCTTTGCAATGGAGGCACTTGATACAACGATTCGGACCCCAGAGCAGGCAGAAACCGTCTCGGGATTGCCCATCCTGGGAGTGATCCCGTTACAATCTTCATTCGATAAAGCGGTTACGAGCATTGCGAAAGCACGTCTGCTCAAGACATTCCCTCGGAACGGCGAGCGTCCGCGACCGTTGATAAGCTACCTTGAACCTCAGTCAGAGACTGCCGAAGCCTATCGCGCTTTACGCACATCCATTCTCTTGTCGAGCGTCTCCCACCCGCCTCGATCCATTCTGGTGACGAGTTCCGTCCCTCAAGATGGAAAAACAATCACCTGCGTTAACGTCGGCATTGTTTTAGCGCAACAGGGAAAACGAATTCTGCTGGTAGACGCTGATATGCGTCGGCCTACTATTCACAAGATCTTTGGTATGTCTGGTCAGACGGGGCTGTCAAATATCCTGACTGGTAACGCGAAAGTCAGCGACGCCATTCAGGCCACGGTACAGCCAAACCTGTTCGCTCTTCCCGCCGGTCCTATCCCCCCGCACCCGTCCGAGCTATTGAGTTCGGCATTGATGCAAGATCTGTTAAAAAGATGGCGCGAGGAATATGACCATATCATCATTGATTCACCTCCTGTGATCTCTGTGACGGATGCTGTTTTGTTATCCGTCCAAGCTGATGCGGTGCTTTTGATCATCCGCTCTGGTCAAACTACAACCGCCCACGTACGCCGGACGAGAAACCTGCTGCAAAGTGTGAAGGCAAGTCTTCTCGGCGTCGTAGTGAATGCCGCCGATCTCGCCTCGCCGGACTACTACTACTATTACTACGGATCGAAGTACCGCGGATACTACACGGAAAAGAAGAACCGCAAGACGAAACCCGCTGAGGACCAAGACGCGAACGAGAGTATAAGCCAGCCCGGGCAGGAAGACTCAACATCCAAGACTTCATAGCCACTAGCGTGGAGGGTTGCCTCTTTGGCACTATCATGGAAACAAGGATTGCCGCAGCGCCTGCTGTTGTCGGCGATCTGCATTGGAGGCTTGGCCACCTATGACTGGTTCGTGATCAGGCTATATTGGGCACAACGGCTCGCCGATCGTTCGGACCGAATCTCGATTGAGAAGGCTACTATTCTGGAACCGCGGAACGCAACATATCACGACCTGTTATGCCGTAGCATGATCTTCGTCTCGCGAGAGCCCGAACGAGCCATTAATGAATGCAGAACAGCTTCTGAATTGAACCCGTATAGTTCCTCTATCTGGCTAGATCTCGCGCAAGCTTATTTTTCCGTCGGCAACAATCGGCTGAGTGACTACGCTATTCATAAGGCGCTTTTGGTAGATCCGACTACACCGGACATAGCGTGGAGCGCAGCCAACTTCTTCCTGATTCAAGGCGATAGTTCGGAAGCGCTGAAGCAGTTTGCAATCGTCCTGCGAGAAGAACCCACACTAAGCACTCCAGTGCTGAATATCTGCTGGCAGTCATTTCACGACATCAATCGCATCCAGAGTATTCTGCCGCCAAATCCGGAAGTACACCTGGGTTTCATCAAACTTCTGCTATCGACCGGTGACGTGGAGCCTGCGCGTCAGATATGGTCTGCGCTCATCCAATTGAAAACACCATTCGATTACCATCAAGCATTGTTTTACATAGACAATCTGCTAAAGACACGCTCCGTGGATAGCGCCAACGATGCTTGGAAGCAACTTTCTTCTAAGTCCAAGGTGTTGCAGGCCTACTCCCGGTCAGGCAACCTGGTGATGGACGGATCATTTTCAGAAGAGATACTCGACGCCGGATTCGATTGGCGTTATATTCCCCGACCACAGATTGTCGTTACGCTGGATAGTACTGCATTTCACAGTGGAAACCGCTCTCTGATGCTTACGTATGAGCAGAGTGGTAGCGATGCCGGTATTTTTCAGTATATTGCCGTAGAGCCCAGCACGCGCTACAGGCTATCGACCTGGGTAAAAAGTGAAGACCTCGACACAGCAAATGGCCCTAGCCTCACCCTTTCAGATGCCTATGACAATACTATCTATGGATCTACCGAAGAAACTATCGGCACCACACCTTGGCATCGTGTAGAAACGACGTTAGAGACCGGGCCTGAGACAAAACTCCTGATACTAGCCGTATTACGTCGTCCCGGAGAGACACGCATTCAAGGCAAACTGTGGTTAGACGACATTAAACTAGAGCCCTTGTAACGGGTGGCTTTCTTAGTCGTTGGCCGGGCTCTTCGCTGGACCGCCCAACGTCTTCGGCGTCGACGGCCGCGCTCTGGTGCAAATTCTCACTGCGT
>Ga0206870_1071_pt1 | contig 27167 bp, 18 predicted proteins | sample Alteio_BWOrgCont_36_FD_152620 | JGI IMG/M metagenome (GOLD analysis project Ga0206870, IMG submission 152620) | Enriched cells from forest soil in Barre Woods Harvard Forest LTER site, Petersham, Massachusetts, United States -... | ecosystem: Environmental > Terrestrial > Soil > Temperate forest >... | reverse complement strand
CACCGGCGTAGAGCAACTCAACCGTGGCGAGAAAATCCCGGCTGCTCATCGAGGGCAGAAAGTCGAGCATGGCCGTCGCAACGAACACGTGCAGCGCCAGCAGCGCAGCGGGGACGCTGTACACGCTCACGAGCTTCAACCACAGGCTGCTGCGCCGTTCGGGGAATACCAGCGCGAAATGCACCAGCAGCGCCGGCTGCAGCACAAGCGCGACAACGTTGGCCCAGTAAACGATCCAATCGAACGAATTCAGCTTGCCGCTGTAGTGAAAGCTGTACAGGACGAAAGAAGCCAGGCAGAAAATGTAGAAATGCACCGCGCGGGGGGCGTTCCACCGGCGCACGAAAATGAACCCGCCGATGAAAAGATACAGGAGGGCCGTGACGCGAAGATAATTTTCAATCGATGAGGGATTCGCCTGCGGCTCGGCAATCACCGGCATTTCCAGCGACGCCCCACTGCGCCGAATCTGGTAGCGAACCTGGGACCACGGGCCGATGCGCCACAGAATGCGGGTCACGTCTGTGGGGCGCTCGATCCGAATGCCGCGAACCGATTCGACGGTATCGCCCTGGCGGATTCCGGCGCGGTCCGCCGGAGAGCCGGGAACAACATGGAGGGCCGTCACGCCCTGGCCCTCGGCGCCGTCCACCCAAGTGACCCCGTCGTCCGGCTGAACGAAGCGGGAACGCTGCTGGAAATTCAACACTGCGAAAATGACTGCCGCCAGTGTAAGCAGAGCCAGAACCACGGCCCCCAGCCGCATTCGCAGGCTTTTATTCAAGGGGATTCCAGACCTCGCAGGTTGGTGAAGTGCTTGCACGTTCACTTCCAGCTAATCACAAATTGTATTTAATCTAAAACGTTTCTTTTGTTCCGACTAGACGGCGCACGAGGGCGCACCTTCAGCCTATATTCCGTTTGTGGTAGGTCACTTTCCGATTCCAGTAGGGGTGGTATGTGGAAATCTAAAACTGGAAACTCAAGCCGCCCTTGAAATAGCGGTAGGCTGGAACTAGAACCACCTGACCCCGATTGGTAGAAACCGGGACGTAGCCCTGTGCCAGAAGGTTACCAGCGTCGGCTTCAATCTCCATGCGCCGGGAAAGGATTGGAAGCGGCTGCTTGATCTGGACGCTGAGGTAAGGGTCGGTGTGGTAGAGGGACTCCCCATAGGCATCAAGGCGCGAGACGGCCGAGCCGCTCAGCCACTTGTAAGACGCCGTCACGTTGGTTCGCAGGTAGGGGATTTTGGTGGATGTTCGAGCGGCTACGCTATGCCGCGACTCAGTGGTGAGCTGCGAGCGCAGGGTCTTGCCGTCCGATTCGGCCAGCGGGCTCAGAACTCCGCCGTAGGCATAGACAAGGCTGCCTTCGGTTGTTTGCGAAAGCTTTTGCGTGTAAGCCATCCGGACCCCGGAGGAGCTCGACGATCCTCCGTCATAGGCGAAAGCCTGCGAGAAGTAGTCTTGGAGGAAGTCGGGCGCATTCACCACACCACCTCGCCCGATCACGGCTGTGTGGTTGGACGAGTCGTGGAAGAAGGCCGCACTGATATGGGCATTGTGGCCGAGCGCGCGCTCGAGAGCCAACTCTTCGTGCAGGTCATCTTCGGTAACTGGCCGATCGCGGCGGATGAGCACCGTCGGGAACACATCGAGCGCGTTGAGGGTGGACTCCACGCCCGCCGGCGTTCCCGAATCGCCATTTCCCCAGGGCCGCGTAGCCACAGTGGTGGAAGCGACCCAGCCGTGGCCGATCTTTACATCCATCTGAGCCCGAGGCCGCAGAGCCGTGGTGGTGCGATTGTTCAGCGCGGCCACCAGGATTTCCCCGCCATAGCGGATGCTGACCGTGTCGCTGAGCGCGAATTGATCGTCGTGCGACATGCGCAGCCCCCGAAACATCGGCCCCACCGGGCCTAGCTGAGACTGCCGGACGACGAGAGTGGTCACGGGCCCAATCCCGGCCTTGCCCGAGGGCAACCACTCGCCGGCGAATCCCGCCGCACTGGCGCCGCGTTCTTCGCTGAATTGGCCGGCCATGACGAATTGCGAGGAATTGCCAACTCCCAGGTCATAGGCAAATTCAGTATTGGGCGAATCCGCCGGCGCCCCGACAGAGCCGGGGTGATCGCCCCCGGAAGACAGCAGCACGCGGCCCTTGGCAGCCGTTTGTGCCGCGGGCTCGGCCGTGTTCATCTGGCCGAGCACTAACACCTGTCCATCCTGATCTTGATACTGCAGAACGGAGCGAGTCGCCGCGGACGACCGCAGCACCCAGGCCCAATCGTCCTTCGCCACTTTCTGATTGGGCTGCTGCCGCAGTTTTTCAAACGAGGAGAACACCGAACCCAGCATCACTTGCAACAGGGTGGTGTGCTGGTCTGTCACCTGGATGTGCTGTTCGATGGCCGGCAGGAATCCCGACAGAGTAACCTTGATGGAATACGCGCCCGCCGGAATCGAGGTAGTGGCGAAACGCCCGCGGTCATTGGTGAAAAGTTCAAATTGGGAATTGCTGAAAACCTGCTCGGAGGTAACCAGCACGGTCGCGCCCATCTGCGCGGTGCCGGCGGGGTCGAGTACAACCCCGGAGATTTTTCCGGTGTTGGAGTCTGCGTACAGGGCTGGAGCGGAAGTTCCCGCAAGGCATGCAATGCCGAGCGCAAAGCCGATCCTAACGATCGTCCGGAGATTCAAACTTCCTGCCTCCGCTACTTCGCCTTCGCCGGTGAAGGGTTAACCGTGAACTCCTCCGTAGGAGTGATCGTTTGCTTCGAAAGATTGTCGGTAACTGCCACTTCCAACTTGTACTTGCCCGGCGTAAGCGATCCAAGCGTGATCATATTCTCCAGGGTCAGCTCTTCGCCATGCTCGGGGAGTTTATCAGATGAAATGTCGAATTTCAGCATCGGGGTAGAGTTGGACTTCTCCTCCACTTTGCTCACCCGGTACTCGACGGAAGCATCGGCCTTGTGCGTTTTGTCGTCCACTTTCAGGTTGTAGACCTGCAGGAAAACGCCCATCGCATCCGTCGGTACGAATGTCTTGTCCAATTTAGGGCGGACCTTCACGTCTCCTAGAACGAATTGCCCCAGGCCAATGTCCTTCATCGAGACGCGCTGAATCTGGTCCGCCAGGATGAGCGTACTCGAGCTCAACTGGTCTTCTTCGAATCGCGGCACGGGCAACCGGGTGTTGACCACCCCGACGTTATTGTTATTCACATCCTTGAGCACGATATCCAGCCGGTAAAGGCCCGGGCGGAGCGGCACCGCTTTCTGATAGATCGAGGCGCCGGACAACGACTGTTGCAGTAGCGCTGCCGGCACATCGGTGCGCATTGTGTCTTCGAATGTCTGCACTACGCGGCCGCTCAAGCTCGTTACGCGCGCGAACAGATTCATGGTGGACGTGTCCACGCCGTCCTTTTCCTGGAAGCTCATCTGTTTGCGCGGCACCTGCACGGTGATCGGCACCAGCACCGTATCGGACGTAATGCGCATGAAATCGAACCGGTAGTCGAACTTCACCTGGTCGCGCACTAGGCGCGAAGTCACCACAGCTTCGAGGTCCTTGAACTTCACCGGGGGCGGTTTGAAGATATCGGCGTAGCGCTGCAGGCGGGTGAACTCTTCCATGCTCTCGGGCGTCATGCCGCCGATCGGCTGGGCGTCGTGCGTTCCGTCTGTGTTCTGGAAGCGCTGCGTTTTATCCGCCAAACCCATCGACTCGGCCAGCGTCAGCCCAGCGCCAGGCACATAGAGCAGGGCGTCCTTTTCGGACGGGTCCATGGTCAGGTGATACTCGCCGGTCGAAGTCGGATCGACGAACTCCAGCTCGACGTTCTCGCCCATGCCCTCGAGATACCGATAGCGCCAATCCTCGAACGGATACGTCGAGGTCTCTCCGCCGCCTTCCGAAGAAGGGCGCTCGTAGGTACCGCCCGTCGGGTGCGAATCGATTTCGTCCGGCGGTCCCCACATGATGTAAATCCGGCCGCGATCGCTCTTCCAGCCGGGTATGCCCGATGCATAGTGCTCGTTCGCGTAGGCGATGCGGCGGTAGTGTTCCTCTTTATATGTGTTTTCGGGCGAATCGGGGTCCGGGTTGCGCCGCTGCCAGAACTGCTCGATAAACTGCTCTCGCTCTTCGTTCGTGGAAAGATGCAGGAAGGCGTTCTTCTCTTCGGGGGTGATGATGTAAACCACGTCTTCGTTCAGCCACTTCTTATATTGGGAATCGAGCTCGCGCTCGAGACTCCTCTGGCTTTGCTTCTGCTGTTTGGCAGCTTTCTTGGCGTCCTGCTGTTGATCTTTGTCGCTGGGCGTTTCTTGCTGTGGCGTGCGAGTGAAAGCAATCCCGGAGAGAGTGAGCCCAGCCAGCAGGAGCCCGATTTGACACGCTTTGGAGAAAGAACGTCCCATAATCATGGCTCGATTCCGTTTGGCCTAGAATCTTAACCTGCCCTAATGTGCAGGTCAACGGCCACTTTGCCGCGCGTGTGATGTCACCCCGTGCTGCTGCTTGGACTCTCCAGCGCAGCTTCAGGTTGCCCAGGACTTCATGGCATGCACGGTATGAGCCGATGTATTGCCGGACACATCTTGACACCCCGTTTTCTGCCGTTCACATTCGCGGATACAATGAAATGCTAAGGGGGAAGGCGCCGGTGGATTGGCATCCGTCGATTGCGCGGGAGCAGTCTCCCCGCATCTAAACAGCGAAGAAATATTCTGACCATTTATAGCGTATCAATAGCTGAGGAAGTGTCCGCCAAAGTGGCAAACGAGGAGTTTCATCGTCCGACACCTGAAGTGAGGAACCGGGGCGCCAGACGCATCCGTCGCGGAACGATATGAAGGCTTGGGGAAAAATCGGCCTCAGTTTTGCGCTGGTGGCTCTTATTGGCGGCGGAGCGGCGCTCAGCTTCTATGAACTGAACAAAGGTGTCCTCACCGTCCAGACCGGCACGACAGTTCGTCAGGACTTGACTTCGGTTGTCACCGCTTCCGGCGAGATTCGCCCCAAGAACTACACAAACGTGCTGGGCGAAGGCATCGGTAAAATTACCGACATCACGGTCAAAGAAGGCGACCGCGTGAAAAAGGGCGATGTTCTCCTGCATCTCGAGAATATTCAGCCTGGCGCAGACGTCCAGGCCCAGGCCGCCACCGTGCAAGCCTCTGAGTCCGGCATGAAAGCAGCCGCGGCGAGCTTCGATTCGGCTGTGGCTACGGTGGCTCAGCGTCAAGCCGATCTCGATAAAGCCAAATTCGATTGGCAGCGCTCCCAGGAACTCTATAAGAGCCAGCTCATCTCCCGGCAGGATTACGACGCATCGAAGGCTGTCTACGACGCCGCTGTGGCGGCGCTCAATGCCGCGCAGGCCCAGATGGCCCAATCGCGTGCCGCTCGCGAGCAGGCTCGCGCAAATCAGGATCAGGCCACCGCAACCCTCACGCACATGAAGGACGTGTTGCGCAAAACCACCTACACCGCTCCCATTTCGGGAATCGTGAGCTATATCGACGTGCGCGTTGGCGAAAACGTCGTGCCCGGAATCCAGAACGCGCAGGGCAGTTTCCTCATGACCATTTCCGATATGAGCGTGGTCACCGCGGAAGTAAAGGTCGATGAAACCGACATCACCAATCTGCACATCGGCCAGCCGGCGGAAGTAACCATCGACGCTATTCCCGGAAGAACTTTCATGGGACACGTGAGCGAAGTGGGAGAGCTTGCGATCTTGCGAACCTCGGGCCAGGCCGCCATGACCGCAACCACTGCAAATACCCAGGAGGCCCGCGACTTCAAAGTGATCGTCACGCTCGATGATCCGCCTCCATCCTTGCGTCCCGGCCTTTCCACCACAGCCAAGATTCAGACGGCTCACAAGGCGAATGTGCTCACCGTCCCCATTCAGTCTCTGGCCGTTCGCTCGGAGAAGGCCCTCAAGGAAGCTCAGCAGGGCGACGCTGAGAACATCACGCTCGCCGCTTCCAGCAGCGATGCGGGCGTCGATAGCGCCAAAGACGATATCCAGGGAGTATTTGTGGTGCGCAACGGTCATGCGGTCTTCGTTCCGGTGCAGACTGGCATCACGGGCGTCACCGATATCGAGGTCACCAGCGGTTTGCAGGAAGGCGATCAGATCATTACCGGCAGTTACAAAGCGCTTCGCACCCTGCGCCCGGGCGGCAAAGTCAAAGTCGATAATTCGCCACCCAAACGCGACGAACCCGCGAGCTGAGCTGAAAGGAGAAACAGACCTCGATGGCCGTGGACGCATCGCAGCGCACATTTCGGCAAGACCTCGTAGATGCTGGCATCGTCATTCAGACGCACGAGCTTTGGAAGACCTACGAAATGGGCGAGGAAGAGCTCCACGCGCTGCGCGGCGTGAGCATCGAGATTCATAAGGGTGAATACGTCGCCATCATGGGGCCGTCCGGCTCCGGCAAATCCACGCTAATGAACTTGATTGGCTGCCTGGATACGCCAACCAAGGGCAGCTACTGGTTGGCCGGCCGCCTCGTGAGCCAGTTGAACGACGACGAACTTGCTTACATTCGAAACAAGGAAATCGGGTTTGTTTTCCAAACCTTCAATCTCTTGCCGCGCGCGACGGCTTTGCACAATGTCGAGCTTCCGCTCATCTACAATGGCACTCCCGCCCAGGAACGGCTCGCCCGAGCCAAGCAGGTTCTTGCCCAGGTGGATCTTTCCACCCGCATGATGCACAAGCCCAATGAGCTTTCAGGAGGCCAGCGCCAGCGCGTCGCCATCGCCCGAGCCTTGGTGAATCATCCTTCCATTCTGCTGGCCGACGAACCCACCGGAAATCTCGATTCGGCCACCGGCGACGAAATCATGGCGCTTTTTGCGCGTCTGCACGAGGGCGGCAACACCATCATCCTCGTAACCCATGAACCCGAGATCGCCCTACACGCCCACCGCGTGATTCGCCTGCGCGACGGCAAAATCGAGAAGGATGAAGTGACCCGCCAGCCCGCCGCCGTCGCCCGCACCTGAACTGGATCCATCTCTAGGCTTTTGCGAATGGATAGTTCGACCGACCCAGGTAGCTCCACATCCGGCGTGGTAGAATAGTGGTATAATCATGGTCGCTTTGTGGAATGGAGAATCCTTCCCTTGGTTAGTTCAACTCTGTTCAATACCGTGCCGAAAGAAGATCGCCTGTCATTATTTGCGGGCGGACACACGGATTTTCAGAAAGTCGTTAGGCTTTTGGAGTTCAGTAAGAGCGACGTAGCGAAGGCGTCGAGCATTCCGTCAGCGTCGGTCCGATACGATCGGAAGATTCCAAAGGAGCTTGCCGACCGCCTTCAAGAATGGGCTATCGCGCTGAATATGGTGGCGCAGTACTTCCAGGACGAGTACAAGACCGTTCTGTGGTTCAAAACGCCCAATCCCCTCTTGGGTGATATCACCCCTCGCGACATGATACGCGTCGGTCGGTTTAGGAAACTTCAACGGTTTATCCAAACCGCTCTGGAAGAAAACGAACGCCCTGGTAAGAGATGATTTCATACGATGATCCGCTTGATAGTGGTTTCGTTGCGGATATCCCCAGGTCGAGGGCATTGTACGAACAGCTTCGACAGTTTCACTGGGAGTTCTATTCAGAACTCGCATACCAAAGAAACAAAATCTACGATTCGCTGAAGACTTCACTTCGTCAGCGAGCCGAACCGTTTGAGGTTCTGCAGTGGCAGCGTGCATTAAAGTACAAGTACGCTCTTCATCCGCTGGGCACAAAAGGTAGCGTCGTAGATCCGGGTGGCCGTTTCAATATCGGAGAAATAGACCCGACACGATACCCTACTTTCGCTGCGCTCTACATTGCCGAAGACAAAGGCACCGCCCTTGCCGAACTGCTGGGACGAAATACCAGCATTGCTTCGCTTACACCGGAAGAGCTAGCCCTCACGAAGCCAGATTCAATCGCAGTGGTATCAGTGAGTGGCCATCTTGATACGGTCTTGGATATTCGTGACGACAGCAATTTGGCTGGGTTCGTAGCTTTGATTAAAGGCTTTCGGGTTAAGCCTGCAGTAGCCTCAGAAGCACGGAAACTCGGTCGTCCATTGAACATCATTAGAACCGTTCAAGAACTAACTCGCGTGCTTCACCTAACAGAATGGCGCAATTGGCCTGCGCTTTATGACGTGCCGGCAGCCTGTCAGATCTTTGGCCGAATAGTGTTCGACGCCCAGATTGACGGGATTTTATACAAGTCAGTGCTGACCCAGAAGCGTTGTCTCGCGATCTATCCTCAGAATTTTCGGCAGTCATCTTCATATATCGAATTGGATGACCCTGTTCCGCCCGAATTGGTAGTGCGAAGGATTGATTCGTCGAACTGCGAGTCTACGGACTAACGCTCGATATCTATATCGGGCAATCCGGTCGCGCGGTCGCCACTGCCTTTTACCACGACAACAACCACTTGAACTGGCCCCCACACGTACTATTCTGTTTTGTCGGCTGTGTCTGGGCCGGTGCAGAAAGTGAGGGAAGCGAATGCCGGGCTTCGAAGGACCGGCTGCTATTGGCCGTTCGTTGGCAGGGCGCTGCCGCACTAGGCCTCTGTGCCGCCCAGTTTGTTCGTGGCACTTTCGCTTTCGCCTCCCCCACACGCTTATTTTTCTCGACACTTTGTGCCGAGAAAACCGTCACGTAAGTCATAGAAAATCCACAACGGCGCCCCGCGTTTCTCGACACACGAAAACGGAGTGGCTTCCCCGAATCGCGGTGCTCACTTTCGCCCTGCTGGCGGTCTTAACAACTTCGGCGCGAGCCCAGGTCGATGACCCCACCCGCCAGCTCGCCCGCGACATTTTCAAGCAGCTCATTGAAATCAACACCACGGATTCGGTGGGCAACGTTACCACCGCCGCCAACGCCATGGCCGAACGCCTTCGCGGCGCAGGTTTCCACGCAGCGGATAATTCAAGTCATCGGCCCCAATGATCGCAAACGCAACCTCGTCGTCCGCTACCACGGCTCCGCCGCGCACAAGCCCATCCTTTTGCTCGGACATCTCGATGTGGTCGAAGCGCGGCACGAAGATTGGTCGATCGATCCGTTCGAATTCACCGAGAGAGAAGGTTTCTTTTACGGCCGTGGCGCGCAGGATATGAAGAGCGGCGACGCCATCCTCGTCACGACGTTAATTCGCTTCAAAAGGGAAAATTTTCAGCCCGACCGCGACCTGATTCTCGCGCTCACCGCCGACGAAGAGGGCGGGAAGTCGAACGGCGTGGATTGGCTGCTGAAGAATCACCGTGAGCTGGTCGACGCTGAATTCGTGCTCAATTCCGACGGCGGCGGCGTTTACACGCGCGACGGCAAACCGTCCATCGTCACCATGGACGCGAGCGAGAAGCTCTACTCCGATTTCCAGCTCGAAGTGAAAAATCCCGGCGGCCACAGCTCGTTGCCGGTTCCGGACAACGCCATCTACCGTCTGAGCGATGCTCTCGCCCGCCTCGAACACTACAAATTTCCATTTGAGCTGAATGACGTAACGCGCACCTTCTTCGAACGCACCGCGCCTACCGAAAAGGGCCAGAACTCCGCCGATATGAAAGCCATTGTGAAAAATCCGCCAAGCCAGGAAGCGATCGCGCGCCTCTCCGCCAATCCGCTCTACAACGCGACGATGCGAACAACTTGTGTTGCCACTCGCCTCGACGCAGGCCACGCCAACAATGCACTTCCGCAGGACGCTCGCGCCATCGTCAATTGCCGCATCCTGCCCGGCCACACGCGCCAGGAAATTCACGACAAGCTCGTGCAGATTTTTGCTGATCCCGCTGTGACCGTGCGCTACGTCTCCGACTCCGGCGAAGCTTCCGACGCGCCTCCGAATCGGCCAGGTTTTCCGCCCGTCACGCTTCGGCCCGACGTGATGCAACCGCTCGAGAAAATTTCGCGGAGCATGTGGCCTGGGGCGCCGGTGATTCCGACCATGGCAACCGGTGCTTCGGACGCGGTATACACGGACGTGGTTGGCATGCCCACCTACGGAATTTCCGGAATCGCCATCGAGTTCGGAGATGTGCGCGCCCACGGCAAGGATGAGCGCGTGGGCGTCGAGTCCTACTATCAGGGCGTCGATTTTTATTACCGCTATCTCAAGCTCCTTACTTCCCCTGGCGCCGCTGGGCGCAACTGAACGAAATGGGCATGATGCGCAGCGCTCTTCTGATGGCCTCGGAGAACTCTTGGCTGCGCGAACATGCTCCGCGGATCGGCTTCGTCCGGCGCACGGTTGAACGGTTTCTTCCGGGCGAAAAGCTCGAAGATGCGCTCGCCGCGGTTCAGCGGCTGGCCGATTCGGGAATCGACACGCTGCTTACGCATCTGGGTGAAGGAATCACCGATCGCGCGGAAGCCGAAAACGTCACGACGCATTACCTCAGCGTAATCGAGAAAATCCGCGCGGCCCGCTTGACCACCGAAATTTCCGTGAAGCTCACGCAGCTCGGCCTCGATCTCGACCGTGAATTCTGCTACGCGAACATCGTCAAGCTGATCGAGTGGCTGCGCGCCGGCAGCGCGCCTCCGCAAAAAGTGGTTTGGATCGACATGGAGCAGAGTCCTTATGTCGACGTGACTCTTGAACTCTATCGGCACGCGCGCAAGGTGTATCCCAATGTCGGGGTTTGCGTGCAGGCCTATCTATACCGCACGGAGCGCGACCTCGAATCGCTGATCTCGATGGGCGCTGCCGTTCGCCTGGTGAAAGGTGCTTATAACGAGCCTTCCGAGATCGCGTTCCCGCAAAAAGCCGATGTCGACGAGAACTATTTTCGGCTCGCTCAGAGCCTTTTGAGCGCGGATGCGCGCCAGGCGGGCGTACGCACTGCCCTCGCTACTCACGACTTGAACCTGATCTCGCGAATCCGAAAATGGGCAAGCGAACAAGGCATCCCGAAGAACCAGATGGAATTCGCGATGCTCTACGGCATTCAGCGAGAGGAGCAAGCGCGGCTTGCGCGCGAGGGATATCGCTGCAGCGTGCTGGTTTCGTATGGTTCGTACTGGTTTCCCTGGTTCATGCGCCGGCTCGCGGAGCGCCCCGCGAACGTGTTGTTCCTGGCACGCAATTTTTGGGGAGGCTAAGTTCAGGCGCTTCCATGGTGGCGGGTGTAGAATGCGCCAGCGTAAGTGCGGGACGGACCCTTCACCCTCGCGTTCGGGAGGTGCACATGCTGTCGAGGCGGCATTTTCTCGGATCCGTCGCCGCGCTCACCGCGGCGCAGTTTGTGCCCTTTGGCATGGATGCGCTGGGGCAGGGAGTGATGCTAGGCAGCGCGAATCCGCCTGGCAATGCGCGGGTCATCGACGTGCACCATCACCTGATGCCGCCGAAATACCTGGAAGTAGCGCGATCGGCAATCCTGCAAGTCAGCGCAATTCCGCAGGTGGTCGATTGGACGGTCGAGCGCTCGCTCGATGATATGGACAAGAACGGCGTGCGCACCGCGATCGTCTCGATTTCAACGCCCGGAATCATGTTTGGAGGCTTCGAGGCAAGCCGCAAGCTGGCGCGGGAATGCAATGAATATGCGGCAAAGATGATGAGCGATCATCCGGGGCGGTTCGGATTTTTTGCTGCGGTGCCTTTGCCGGACCAGGAAGGCAGCCTCAAGGAAATCGAGTATGCGCTCGATACGCTGCATGCCGACGGCGTCGGGTTTCTTACCAACTACGACGGGAAATATCTGGGCGACGCGGCGTTTGCTCCGGTCTTCGAGGAATTGCAACGACGCAAGGTTGTCGTTTACACACATCCCACATTCCTGAGCTGCTGCGTGAACGTGGTAACCGGTGTGCATGTCTCGACCGAAGAATTTGGATTCGACACGACGCGTACGATTTCGAGCCTGCTCTATAGCGGAACGCTTTCGCGGTGTCCCGACGTGAAATTCATTTTTTCTCACGGCGGCGGAACGCTTCCGTTCTTAGCCGGACGGATCGGTGCTGCGTCCTCGCGTGCGGCCTCGCAGATTCCGCACGGAGCCGAATACGAATTCAAGAAATTGCACTTCGATACGGCCAGCGTGACAAACGCGCCGGCGATGGCGGCGATTCTGAAGCTGGTTCCCGTCTCGAACGTCATGTTCGGCACGGACTATCCATGGCGGGCGGCGGGAGGATCGCTGCAGGAGCTGCGCAACCTAGGATTAAGCGATGCGGACTTGCGCGCCATCGAACGCGAAAGCGCTCTCGGGTTGTTCCCTCGATTGAAGTCGTAGAGGCGGAAACACATGACGAAAGACACGACGGGAGCGGACCGAATCACACGGCGTGGGTTTTTGTCCGCCCCGGGATTCGCCCTGACAAATGCAATGCTGGCGGGCGCGGCGCAAGGGGCCGCACAAAACGCAGCGGGCGCGAAGACGAATCCCGTGGAAGTGCTGGCCAGCCTGATCTGGGACCTGGTGGCTGCGAATCGCATTCTCGCCGACCAACAGGTCCTCGACGGATACGGCCACGTGAGCGTGCGCAATGATCGCGACCCCAATCGCTATTTGCTGGCCCGCTCGATGGCGCCGGAAATTACAACCGCGGATGACATCATGGAGTTCGATCTGGATAGCAACCCCATCGACGGTCGGGGACGCGCGATGCACTCGGAGCGATTCATCCACGGAGAAATTTACAAAGCGCGTGCAGACGTGAGGTCGGTGGTGCACTTTCACGCGCCATCGGTTGTCCTGCTCAGTGTGAGCGGCGAGCCCTTGCGGCCCATCTACCACATGGCGGGATTCCTGGGCGGGGGCGCACCGCTATTCGATATCCGCAAGTCGACCGGGCGGATGACGAGCATGCTCATCTCGAACGCGGTGCTCGGTCAGGCGCTGGCGCAGACGCTGGGGAACAGCACCGCAGCGCTGATGCGCGGGCACGGCGTGGTTGTAGTGGGAGAATCCTTGCAGCAGGCGGTGGGGCGAAGCGTCTATGTGAAGGTCAATGCGGATATGCAGGTGCAAGCGCTTGGCCGGAATATCGAATACCTTGATCCACAGGAAGCGCAACTGGCGAGCGTGGCAAACGATTCTTTCCCAAAGGACTGGGATTTGTGGAAAGAAAAGGCCATGAAGAAGTAATCTAGGAGGCGCTCGCTAGCCCTTCGTTCCGGCAGCTCCCAGGTATTTGTAATCGCCTCGTTTCGTCAATTCGCGGAGATAGTTCACAAGCTCCCAGCGCTGCGTTTCCGTCAGGCGGTCCTGCCAGGAAGGCATGGGCGCGCGTCCCGTGGTCATCTTCCAGAAAAGCTCCCCATCGGTTGCCTTTTTCATCATGCCCGCGTCGGTGAAGTTGGCGGGCTTTTGAGGGAGCGAGCCAGCCGCCGAGCCATTGCTCGCGCCCGTCTTGCCATGGCAAATGACGCAGTTCTGCTGGAATAGCCCTTCAGCGTCCTTCAGGCCCGCAGGCGACGAAGCGATAGGATTCTTCACGCTCATCGCCGCTTCAGGCGCCTTCCAGGGCTGCTTCACCTGCTGGCCCGAAGTGACATTGATGTTCACAGCCAGCAACAGCGCTCCCGTGGCCAGCGCTGCTGCAAGAACGTCTCCACCCCCGAACCCATGTTGCTTGTTCCGCTGCGTCATCTTGAAATCCTTTCAGAACCCAAGTGCTCGATCTCCGGCGTTGGGAGCCTAAAACTAGCGTTTCGGCCCATGCATGTTCTGTGACGCTCGTCACAGAGCCTGGTGACGTCCTCTTGGACGCAATGCCAACGGGCAAAGGGCTTTAACGAATTACCCGAAATGAAAATAATCGGCAAAAAGTGATAAATATTAATCGAAATATGAGTCGGGGACTGAAGCTCGGAGTGCCTGAAGCGCTAATTTCCTGGATTCGTTAGGATGTCCTTTCAGGCAACAGCAGAGAAGTTCGCGCGAAGTCCCCGACCGGCAGGGCCGAAGCGGATGCGCTAGAATGAAGAGACCATGGACCGGGTGTACCGGGGAACAATCAAGATCGGCGGCGGAAAGCTATTCGGGCGCCTCGCCTTTTCTTTCCTGGTGATTTGCGCCATCGCCTTCGGCGCTGCGATAGGCCTGCTGTTTGTGTATACGAGCGACCTGCCGGAAATTCGGGCGCTCGAGGACTACCACCCGGACGTCGTCACCGAGTTGTATGCCGACGACGGCCAGCCGATTGGGAACTTCGCCATTCAACGCCGCATCCTGCTCACCTATAACCAGATCTCCAAAGTTCTGCGCGATGCGATCCTGACCACCGAAGACCAGCACTTTGAAGAGCACTGGGGCGTGGATTTTCCGCGCGTGCTCGAAGCTGCCTGGCACGACATGCAACACCACCGAATCGCGGAAGGCGCGAGCACGCTCACGATGCAACTGGCCGGCGGGCTGTTCCTGAACCGCTCCGACCGCAGCTTCCATCGCAAGACCGAAGAGACGATGCTCGCGCTGCAGATCGAGCGGCACTACACAAAAGAACAGATCTTTACGATGTACTGCAACCAGATCTACCTGGGATCGGGAAACTACGGCTTTGAGGCCGCCTCGGAATTCTATTTTGGCGTGCCGGTCGGAAAGCTCACGCTGCCGCAGGCCGCCACTTTGGCGGCGATCATCCGGGGGCCGATTTATTCACCCACCACGCACCCCGAGCGTGCCCTGGCGCGCAGGAACCTGGTTCTCGACCTGATGCAGCACGATGGCAAAATCACGCGAGAGCAGTTCACGGCAGCGAGCAAGGAGCCGCTGGGATTGAGGTTGCCCTCTTCGCGGAACGACCTGGCGCCTTATTTCGTGGAGGACATCCGGCAGTATCTCGAGCATACGTACGGTACGGCAGCGGTTCACGAACAGGGACTTCGCGTTTACACGACTCTGAACGTGCAGGCACAGAAGGCCGCGGACCGCGCCCTGCGAGACGGACTGCACTCGTATGACCGGAGGCACGGCTGGCGCGGCAAGCTGCCCAATATCCTGACGCAAAATCTGGGAACCCTCGACAAGTACGAAAACGAAGATTGGCGAAGCGGACTGGAAAAAGGAGACTACGTGACCGGCCTGGTCACGGCTGTGACCCCGACATACGCCTCCCTTAAAATCGGCGCCTACCACGCCATGCTGACTCCAGCGGATTTTTCGTGGACGGGCCGCAAGACGCCGGGGGAACTTTTGAAAGTTGGCGACCTGGCAACGGTTTCCATCAAAGAAATCAAGAGCACCACCGTCGAGGTGCAACTGGAGCAGCAGCCGACAGCTCAGGCCGGGCTGGTTGCCATCGATAACGCCAGCGGTGAAATCAAGGCGATGGTCGGCGGGTACGATTTCGGCGATTCGAAATTCAATCGCGCTACCCAAGCGATGCGGCAGACGGGCAGCTCCTTCAAAGTCTACGTGTACGCGGAAGCTCTATCCCAAGGATTAACGCCCTTCGATACGGTGGTCGACGCGCCGGTGTCTTTTCACAGCGGAGGGCAGATTTACAGCCCGCATAACTACGACGAAAAATTCGAGGGCAGAATCACTCTGAGGCGCGCCCTTGCGGATTCGAGGAACGTGCCGGCGGTGCGGCTGCTCGATAAAGTCGGGATCGAAAACACGATCGAGCTGGCCCGCAAGTTCGGGATCAAAAGCCCGCTGCCACCGTATCTCCCGCTCGCCTTGGGCGCGGCGGACTTGACGCTCATCGAGCACACATCGGCGTTCACGGTGTTCCCGGATGACGGAATTCACATTGAGCCGCACTACATTCGTCGCGTGACTTCCTATGACGGATCGGTGCTGGAGGAAACACGGCCCGCGGTGACGGATGTGATTCCACCGGAAGTGGCACGCACCATGGTGGCGATGCTCGAAGAAGTAGTGCAGTTCGGCACCGGCGTGAAGGCGAAACAACTGGGCCGGCCTTCGGGAGGCAAAACCGGCACGACGAACGATTTCACCGACGCTTGGTACATCGGATTTACGCCGCAACTGACCGCGGGAGTGTGGGTGGGAAACGACGACAAGCGGGTCTCGCTGGGGAAAAAGGAGACTGGAGCGCAAGCGGCGCTGCCGATCTGGCTCGAGTTCATGCAAGGAGCTACTCAGAACATGCCGCTGCAGGAATTTCCGAATGTGGTTCCGCTCGAACAGCTCGCCGCAGCGCGGCCAGTGCAGGTAGACACGGCGGACACAGCACCTCCAGCGGATGCCGCCGAGCAGGGTCTGACGCAAACGCAGGGCGCTTCCGGTGGAGCGCCTCCAAAGCCGGGAGCGAAAATTGTCCCGGTAGTGCCAACGGCAAAACCACCCGTTGCGGCTCCGCAGAAGATATCGGCGCCGGCACCACCCCCGAACCCCGACCAGCCCAGGAACACTGCGCAGGCGCACTAGCCCGTCTGGCTCGGCCAGGCTCTATTGGCTGAAGGGGTCCCAGCCCTCAGGCTCCAGGCCACGCGCCTCGCCATTCGGGGCGATCAGCAGAAATCGCTTCTCGCGGGTTATCTCTCCGATCTCGACTAAGTCCCTGAAACCAGGCGCCCTGCGAAGGCGGGCGCGACTCTTTGGAGAGACGGTGAAAAGCAACTCGTAGTCCTCTCCGCCATGCAGGGCCATCTGCAGAGGGCTGAGCTTTGGCCGCTGGGTGCTGAGGCGTGGGGGGACTTCCACGCGAGGGATACGAGATTCCGTAAGTCGCGCTCCTACGTTGCTGGCAGTACAGAGGCGGCTTAGATCGGTCGAAAGTCCGTCGGAAATGTCCATCATGGCGGTGGCGAGCCCATGCCGCGCCAGCCAGCCGCCCAGTTCAACTTGAATCCGGGGGTAAAGATGAGTCCGCAAGAATTGCCGGTAGTGTACTTTGTTTCCCAACCCGCGCCGCATCAGCTCGAGCCCCAACTGAGCTTTGCCGAGCGTGCCACTTACATAGATGATGTCGCCAGGCCTAGCTCCGGATCGGGTAACGCCTTGCCCACTTGGCACTTCGCCGATGCACGTGATGCTGATGGCGATCCGTGGAAACCGCGTCGTATCTCCGCCAATCAGGTGAATGCCCAAATAGCGAGAGGCGCGCCGCATGCCTTGGAGAAACCCAGTCAGCCAAACACCGGTTCGTTCCGCCGGCAAGGCGAGGGTCAGGAGAAAGAATCGGGGGGTAGCTCCCATCGCGGCCAAGTCGCTTGTGGCGCGTACCAGGGACTTATAACCGACCGATTCTGGGGGGTAAGAGTCAGGAATAAAATGAATGCCTTCCATAAACGCATCGCAGGTGAAGACCTGGTCGATTTTCCCATTTTGGGAAACAATGGCGGCATCGTCTCCTATCCCCAGGCGAACACGAGGCGTAGCGGTGGGGCGGGACTTAGACTGTTCCGGGAAAGAGAAAGCGGCGCTAACCCTTTTGATCAGTTGGTCTTCGCTGTACATCCGCTGTACCTCTGTCCAGTTGTCGCCCGATGGGGATTTCAGGTAACTTACCTTAGCGGGCAAGCCGATTCTGGGATTATACAGAGAGCCGGGGCGCCATATAGTACGAACGTGGAGCCGAGGAGCTAGGCGAGTGAGTAGAATAGGGTTGACGGACGGGAGAACGGTGACTAAAATCGGCGGGTTTCGAACCAAAGCTCCCGGTTCAAACAGCTCGTTTCAAATTGAAGTACTCGTAGTTCTAAGTGATCGGCTCGTTGCGAGAGGGATTTCCGCAGCGTTCATTCAGCCGAAAAGTTTCAGGAATTGAAAAGACAGGATATGAAGGGAAAATCATACACGTTTTTTATTGCCTCAAGCGCCTCCGGCGGAATGCGGAGAGTGCGCATCCCGTTCTACGTGATGCATGCGCTGGTAGCTCTGGTAATCGTGGGCGGCATAACAGTAATTGCCGCCATGGGTTCCTACTCCCGGATGCTCTGGAAGGCCACAAACTACAACTCCCTTCGTCGCGATCAAGACAACTTGAAACAACAATATGTACAGCTTCAGGGCCAAGTGAAGGACACCAACCAGCGACTGTCCTCTCTACAGTCGCTCGCGGGCGAAGTGGCTGTGGCTTACGGTTTTACGCGCTACCGCCAGAATCCATTCGCCCTGGCAGACGCCCAAACTGAGCCGGACGAGCAGTTCCAGCAGTCACTCGATGAATTCAGCTATCTCGAACGTAATGTCTCCATGGTATCGGTGCCGGACAACCCCCTGCGGCTTCTTCCCGCGGCGCAGTTTACGAGTTTGGGGATTGTGCCAACTTTGTGGCCTGTGGCAGGCGAGATTACCGGGCACTTCGGCGAACGGCTAGACCCGTTCAGCGGTGAAGGTGCCTTTCACGCCGGAATGGATATAGCGTCGCACTACGGCGACGTGGTTCGAGCGACGGCGGATGGTGTGGTGACGATCGCCGATGCCGGACACAACGGCTACGGGCGGCTCGTTGTAGTGGACCACGGCTTTGGCGTGAGCACCTGGTACGGGCATCTTTCAGCCTTTAAAACGCAGGTAGGAACACACGTGAAAGCAGGCGACGTGATCGGGCTGGAAGGAAACAGCGGGCGTTCGACCGGTCCCCACGTCCATTACGAAGTGCGGATCTACAATACGCCGGTGAACCCGTGGCGTTACTTGAAGAACCTCAATCCGGCGACGACGGTGGCGAGCAACACCATGCCGAGGAGTACCGGCGACTAGCTGGTGAGGCCCTGCGAGGTCTCTTCGTTTGCGAATCGAAGTAGTTCCGGCCGCCTTATTTCCCTTCCCACTCTAGACACAATGCAGAATGTTGCAAGCAGGTGCTTCGCGCACGTGGAAGTGCTCGCTCCTCCTATGCGGACGAGCCAGCCCGGGAGGGTGTCGGCTGACCCGCGAAAGCTGTCAGTGCGCGGCTGTGGACGCCGCGTGGCTGGATTCCGGGGCGCCTATTCCCAACATAGCCGGTGTGACGTCGAATTGGATGTGCACCGCGCGATCCTTGCGAGCGATTTGGAGCTTGGCGATCAGAGCGCTGAGAAATGCGGATTGATCCTTCGTCATCTGGGCCGTGGTTTTGGGGTCGGAGAGAGCCATGGACGCGGCCATGCGCGAAATTTCTAACAATGTCGTAATCGCAAGCGAGTCCTTCATTGAGGCGGTTTCCCCGACCAACTCAACGGCAAGATTCTCACTCACAGGCTGAGCGGCGAGAGTGAGTGTTTTGACGCTGCGCGCCAGGCTTTCCACCTGAGGAGCGTTCTTGAAATTGTCATAGAAGCTGTTGGGCAGCGCGTCCGTTCGCGCGACGGCGAAGAGCGGCGCCCCGGCAACGCGATCGATACGCGCCTGAAGAGCCGGGTCGACCGTAGAACGCGGACGAAGCAACAGATCGACGGGATCGTGGCCGCTGGCGAGGGTGATGCGCGTAGGAGAGGTAAACTCGAACGCGACGTCGGGCATTCCCGGAACGGAGTAGATGGTGCGGCCGCCTTTTTCGAGCGACTTGCCCCATTTGAGCGCATAAGCTTCAATCTTTTTCGCGTTGAATTTGCCGTCAGCCACTATGAAGAAGCGGCTGCTATTGAGGTCTTGAACCGCTTTGTTCCCCGTGGCAGGCCAGAAAGCGACCGCAGCACGGCTAAGATCGCGCGCGTAGTCAAAACCCGTCCCGCGAACGAACTGCTGGTAATCGGGATCCTGGGAAGGAGGGGCGCCGCGGGTGAGTCCCAGGATGGCAGCGACCGGCGACGAAGGCATCTTTCGCAGCGCGTCCACATCCAGATAGGCAATGCCCGTCGCCCCTCCCGGAAACTCACTCATCACACTGTGGGTCTCTGCCTTTTGCTGAGGGGAGGGGACGTAAACCGGGACTTCCGGGGAGACGACGGCTTGAGGCTCAGACAGATGTCGCGCCGAGTGAAGAAAGATTGCGACGAGGGCGATTCCGAAGACGAGGATCACCACGGCAATCGCAATCCAGGCGCGCTTGGCGGAGGAGAGGGGCATCGGCTTCCAAATGATTCGACGGCGCAGCTTTCGCTAGCGTAACCGAAAAAAAGCGCCTTGTGTGCGACGGGTTGCGCCCGAGTTTCGAGCAAATCGTTACCTGATATTACTTCCTTCCCTCGGGGCATTTGCCGGGCGTTTTTTTGCGCGCGGACGATATAATCGATTGCCAGCCTGTCGAGGCGACACTTGACGGCTTATCCTTCATCTTCCACTCCCTTTCAGACACTCATTCCCGCGCGCTTGGATCGTTTACCTTGGAGCGGCTTTCACTGGCTGGTCGTTACCGCGTTGGGAATTACCTGGACGCTCGACGGGCTCGAGGTGACGCTGAGCGGGGCCGTCAGCGGCGTGCTGCAAGATCCGAACGTGATGAACTTCAGCCCGGCGCAAATCGGGTCGATTGCGTCCGCGTATCTGCTGGGAGCGGTGCTGGGCTCGCTGCTTTTCGGGTATCTCACCGACCGCTGGGGGCGCAAGAAACTCTTCTTTCTCACACTCGGCGTCTACTTGCTCGGGACTTTACTCACCGCATTCTCCTGGAATCTTTTGAGCTTCGCCTTTTTTCGCTTCCTGACGGGCTCGGGAATTGGCGGCGAGTACGCGGCGATCAGTTCCGCGATCGATGAGCTGATTCCAGCGCCATTTCGCGGGCGCGTTAATTTACTTGTGAACGGAAGCTACTGGCTCGGCGCAGGACTCGGCTCTCTCTCGACGCTGCTCATCCTCGATCCGCAATTTCTGCCGGCGAAGATCGGCTGGCGCGTGGGATTCGGCACTGGCGCGGTGGTTGGCCTCTTCATTTTGCTTTTGCGCCGGCACATTCCCGAAAGCCCGCGCTGGCTGATGACGCACGGCGACCCATCCGACGCAGAAGCGGTGATGCATGAGATCGAATCGCGCGTGGAAGCAACGAGTGACAAAAAGCTGAGCGAGCCGGCCAACCGCCCGCTGACGATTCATCCGCGGAAAAGCTTTGGATTCGGCGTCGTAGCGAAGACGATGATGCAGAAATACAGGGGGCGCTCCGTTCTAAGTCTCACTCTGATCACTTCGCAAGCGTTCCTCTATAACGCCGTTTTCTTTACCTATGCGCTCATTCTCACAAGGTTTTACAACGTTCCCGGCGGGCGCACGGGAATCTACCTGCTGCCTTTTGCGGTGGGAAATTTCCTGGGGCCGCTGCTGCTCGGCCGCTTTTTCGATACGATTGGCCGCAGAGAAATGATATCGGCGACGTACGCGATTTCCGCCGTGCTTCTTACCGGCACCGGATGGGCCTTTGCACGCGGTTATCTCTCGGCGAACACGCAAACGCTTCTTTGGACGATCATTTTCTTTTTCGCATCGGCTGCGGCGAGCGCCGCCTACCTCACGGTCAGCGAGATATTTCCACTCGAAATTCGAGCGCTGGCTATCGCGTTCTTCTTTTCGCTGGGAACGGCACTGGGCGGAATTGTGGCCCCCTGGTTGTTTGGCGCGCTGATCGGCTCGGGGTCGCGCGAAAAAGTGTTCTATGGTTACTTGTTCGCTGCGATTCTGATGCTTGTCGCCGCGGTGATCGAAGCGGCGATCGGCGTAAAGGCGGAGCGCGCGAGCCTTGAAGATCTGGCGATACCGATTTCTTCGGAAGCGTAACCCCAATACACGAACCGCGGCGACCATTTCATTCTCACCGTCGTTGTTGACCAGCCACCGGAGTGAAACTCAACCGAAAAGCGAAAGGTCAATGTTCCTGCGTACCATTGGAGAAGTCTTCTCCACCGAGTTCCATAACTGCTAGAACACACGCGCTTTCTTGCCGGCTTTCCATTCGCGAGACGCGCCTCGAATGCCTCGGCCAGCCGCTCGGCGAATTGTTGCAGGGAGCGCAACTTTTTTTTCAGGCGTGGGTTGAGAACGGCCAGCGTTCGCATCACCCGGTGGCTCGTTGTTCTGTGCTGGATGTTCAGTGGTCGCGAAAACACGAGGGAGATTTTTGTGCGCCTGCTCTTACGCTTGAACCTTGCCAGCATCGTGCTTTTTTCGATAGTGGGTTGCTCCGGGGGCTATACACCGAATTCCTCCACTTTCACCACGACGCCCACGTCGCCGGCGCCACCACAACCCAGCGTGACGGTTTCGTCCTCCACAAACACGGTGAATGCAGGAGGTAGCTTGCAGTTGACCGCGAGTGCCAGTGGAACAACGAACCCGTCGTTCGTGTGGTCAGTGAATGGAATTTCAGGGGGAAATGCGACGGTCGGGACGATCATCACCAGCGGCACAGGGGCCACGGCTACGTTTAATGCGCCGATGAGCGTGCCAAGCCCGGCCGGCATCACCATTCAGGCAGCCGTCTCGGCCACTCCGTCGATCAGCGGATCTTTCAGCGCGACTGTTACGAGCGCCGGACTTTCGCCCAATGTCGCGGATCGCTTTCTCGAACAAACGACATTCGGCCCCACTTCAAGCCTTATCACCGAAGTGCAGCAAACAGGGTTGCAAAATTTTCTCAACAGCCAGTTTTCGCTTCCCGTTACGCCTTACGCGGATCCCGCCGCGACGGAGACAAACAACAGTCTTCTGCAGCAGCGTTTCTTCGTACAGATACTCACCGCGCCCGACCAGTTGCGGCAGCGCGTCGCTTTCGCTCTTTCGCAGATCTTCGTGATTGCCGGAGACAAGATCAACACTCCCCAGGCCTTCACCCCGTATCTGGATCTGCTGGAGAACGACGCTTTCACGAATTACCGCCAAATTCTGCAAGACGTAACGCTCTCGCCCGCCATGGGCCATTACCTCGACATGGTGAACAACGACAAGCCGAACCCCACAACCGGCACGCACGCCGACGAAAATTATGCCCGGGAGGCGATGCAGCTATTCACCATCGGCCTTTCGATGCTGAATGAGGACGGCTCCACGCAGATGAGCGGCGGCGCTCCCATTCCCACCTACAGCCAAAACACCGTCGAGGCATTTGCACTCGCCTACACAGGATGGACTTATCCGACGCAGCCGGGCGCGACCCTTCAAAAGCACAATCCCGCTTACTGGACCGGCCCGATGGTACCGTTTGAGTCGAATCACGATATGACCGCAAAGCAACTGCTGCAATATCCGGGCATGGCATCGGGGGGAACGCTTCCGGCGGGCCAAACGGCCGAACAGGATCTTGCCGAGGCGCTCGACAACGTCTTCAATCACCCGAATGTGCCGCCGTTCGTGGCGTTGCGATTGATTCAACATCTGGTCACCAGCAACCCCAGCGCCGCATATATCCAGCGCGTTGCCGATGTGTTCAAGAACAACGGATCGGGCGTTCGCGGAGACATGAAAGCGGTAATCACGGCGGTGCTGATGGATCCGGAAGCACGCCGCGGAGACAACTCGGCGACTGCCGTGGGAACCGATGGACACCTCCAAGAACCGATCCTCTATATGGCCACAATCCTGCGCGCCTTCAACGCCACCACGGATGGAGCGAGCCTCGCCGGCCAGAGCGGCAATATGGGACAGACAGCACTCTATCCGCCGAGCGTTTTCAGCTTCTATTCACCCCTTTTCAGAACGCAGACAGGAGACCTGGCGCCCGAGTTTCAGTTGCTCACGACCGCGACGGCGCTGAGCCGGGTCAACTGGGTGAACTCGTTTGTATTTGGATCGCTGGGCGCCACCACGACGGTGGATTTTTCGTCCTGGGGAACACAAGCCGCGAATCTCGGCTCCCTTCTCGATTCGCTCAATACGCTGATGCTGCACGGCACGATGTCCAGCGACATGCGGAACAGCGTCATGACTGCCCTGCAGGCCGTCCCAGCGGGATCCACGCAAGCACTCACTCAAGCGAAGACGGCTATCTATCTGATCGCCACGTCTTCGCAGTACCAGGTGCAGGACTGATTCGGCCGCAAAGAAAAGGAGCATCGATGGCTCGGGAAAATACAGTTTTGCGCAGGGATTTCGTGCGGATGGGATGCTGCACGGCCGCCTCGTTCGGTCTTACCGCCGCGATCGGACGGCTGAACTTGATCCACGCCTTTGCGGCCGGCGCGGCTACGGACTACCGCGCGCTCGTCTGCGTCTTCCTTTTTGGCGGCAATGACGGTAACAACCTGGTTGTACCGAACGACAACGCGGGCTACCAGAACTATGCCAAGATTCGAGCGAACCTCGCATTGGCGCAAAGCTCGCTCCTGCCGATCGTGTCCAAGACCACCCAGGCATCCGGACAAAACGAATATGGCCTGCATCCAAACCTGACTGGACTGCAGGGACTATTTAATAGCGGCCAGTTGGCAATTCTCGCGAACGTCGGAACTCTGGCACAGCCGCTGACCCAGGCGCAGTATCTGACGGGAACGACAGGAACAACCGTTCTTCCGGCCAATCTCTTCTCCCATTCGGACCAGCAACAACAGTGGCAGACCGCGCAATTCACCGGCTTCAGCGCCACCGGATGGGCAGGGCGCGTGGCAGACTCGTTGCAATCCATGAACGCGGGCGCCCAGTTTCCGCCAATCACTTCCGTGGCGGGAGGCGCGATTCTATGCACGGGAGCGCAGACCGAACCTTACGCGCTCTCTCCTGGAACGATACCGGGCCTTTCCGGCTACAACGGCAGCGCATCGGCAAACGCCCGGCTTGTTTCCTTTCAGCAGTTGCTCACGTTGAATTCAGGCGTCTCGTTAGTCCAGGACACGGATTCGAACATGAACTATTCGCTGGAACAAAGCGCGACTCTTGCCAGCGCCCTCAAAGCGCTGCCGGCACTGCAGACGACGTTTCCCACGACGAGCATTGGCGGACAGCTCAAGCAGGTGGCGCAGATCATTCAGGCACGCTCTTCACTCGGTCTGCAGCGCCAGATCTTCTTCTGCTCGCTCGGCGGCTTCGACACGCACAGCGACCAATTGCCCACGCAGCAGACGTTGTTCTCACAGCTCGACCCCGCCATCGCCGCTTTTTACAGCGCGACGGTTGAGTTGGGCGTGCAGCAGCAGGTGACGTCGTTTACGCTCTCGGACTTCAGCCGCACCTATCAGCCAGGCTCGAACGGTGGAACGGACCATGCATGGGGATCCAATCACTTGATTCTCGGAGGAGCGGTACAAGGGGGAGACATCTACGGCCAATTTCCGACATTTGCGCTGGGAGGACCGAACGATGCAGGGAACAACGGCCGCTGGGTTCCAAGCGCATCAGTGGATCAATACGGAGCAACCGTGGCAAAGTGGTTTGGAGTGTCGTCGACCGATCTGGCGTCGATCTTTCCAAACCTTCCAAACTTCTCGACGCCCACGTTCAGTTTTCTGGGATAAACACTCCGGGCCCGAGTTTCGCGCAGGGGTTTACCGCTGAGAATGAACCGGAACCTCGGCGGCCCCGGGTTTCGTGTCTGGAGTTCGCCGCATGGTCGCGATGAACACCGCTACAATTTCCGGATCGAATTGGCTTCCGGCGCAGCGTTGAAGCTCGCGGAAGGCGTCCTCGGGAGTGCGTGGTTTTTTGTAGCTGCGGGCCGACGTGATGGTGTCGTACGCATCGGCAATGGCAATCACGCGCGAAGCATAGGGAATTTCTTCGCTCTTGAGGCGATGCGGATAACCGGAGCCGTCGTAGCATTCGTGATGGTGGCGAACCATCTGGCGAATGCGGTGCATCGGCTTGAGCGGCTCGAGAATCTGGAACCCGAGGTCCGCGTGGGTCTTCATCGTTTCCCACTCAGACGAATCAAGCGGGCCGGATTTGTTCAGGATTACCTCGGGGATACCGACCTTGCCGATATCGTGCAAAAGGGCCGCAAGGCGAATCTCTTCGACTTCCGCTTCGCTCAACGCGAGCGCCTGAGCCAGCACCACGGCATAGGCCGAAACCTTTTGTGAATGCCCCTTGGTGTACTGGTCTTTCTCGTCGATTGCGAATGCCAGGGCCGTAACCGTATCCACCACGCTCTGCGGCAAGGGGCCGTTGCCGGAGTCCACACCCTGCTCGGTGAGAGAGCGCGTGAATTGCTCGAGGCGGCGGTAGATTTCGTCAAACGCTTCGGGGCCTGTGGCAAAAAGGCGCTTCAGAGTGACTCCGAGATAAGCTTCGAGAACATCCTTCTTCCAGCGTTTGCGATCGTTCGGATCCCCTTGCTCGGCGCTGGAAACAGCGTTTCCTCCCTGGTGCTTCGAAAGATACATCGAGGAATCGGCCACCTGGATGAGCTCCTGAGGAGTGGACCCATGCACGGGAAATCCGGCGATTCCAAAGCTGGCGGTGACGTTTTTATCGCGCAGCAGCGCGTCGGACGCAACCCAAGCGCGAAGCTTGTTGGCCAGTTGGCGGGCCTGCTCGACGCTGGTTTCCGGCATCAGGATTACGAACTCGTCGCCACCGTAGCGTGCGACCACGTCGGAGCGGCGGCAATTCTGCTCGAGAATGTGGCCGATGCGCTGAAGAACCAAATCTCCTTCGAGGTGACCGTAGAAATCGTTCACAAATTTGAAGCGGTCGAGATCCATCAGCACCAGCGCGAAAGGGCGGTTGGCGCGAGTGGAGCGCTTCCATTCGGCGGAAAGCGCTTCCATCAGGAAGCGGTGCGTCTTCACCCCAGTAAGGCCATCCGTGATGGCTTGTTCCTGGGCGCGCTGGAAGGTGAGCGCATTCTGCAGCGCCCCCGCGAAAAGGTCCGCGAGGGTGCGCAGCAGCAAAACTTCCTGTTCGAAAAAATCGCAGGGCTGGGACGATTCCACGTACAACACGCCCAAAAGCTGCTCGCCGTAGACCACAGGAAGAGCAATGGAGGATACCGAAGTGGGCAGAACCAACTGGGGCGTGGATGGATTCGCCTCTCGAACCATGGATACCTGGCCGGAGCGCGCCACCTGGCCAATCATTGTGTCGCCCAGAGGAATGCGGCGCCCCACCACCTCTTTCCTTTTGCCGCCCTCTGCCTTAATGATCAATTCTTTCGTCGCGTATTCGAGGATGGCAATTCCGATGTGCTCGTAGGCGAGGCTGTTCTCGATTTCGACGGCGATCTTGGCGAGCATCTCGTCCGGATTCAGAGTCGTAATGGCGTGGCTCGAGACGTTGTTAATCAGGGTGAGGTGCCGGGATTTTTTCTGCTCTTCGCTGAACAAGCGCGCGTTCTCAATGGCAATGCCCGCTTCGCTAGCCAGCACGCGCAATAATTCGAGGTGGCCTTCGTCGAATACCTGCTCCTTGGAGT